>Ga0102924_1007334_pt1 | contig 10133 bp, 9 predicted proteins | sample PaiPotPPM11metaG_FD_80116 | JGI IMG/M metagenome (GOLD analysis project Ga0102924, IMG submission 80116) | Iron sulfur acid spring bacterial and archeal communities from Banff, Canada, to study Microbial Dark Matter (Phase II) - Paint Pots PPM... ...
GCCGTGGTCAGATGCCCCATCAGCAGGAAAGCGCCAATCACCAAAACACCGAGACCGATCGCAAGTATCAGCCGTTTGCGCCGCGCAGAATCGATCACTGCTCCTGCGGGGGTTTGCATTGCAACGGTGACCAAACCGCCGAATGTGAGCGCAAATCCTACTCTCTTTGGATTCCAACCGCTGGAAGCAAGGTAGGCCGCCAAAAATGGGCCGAGGCCTGTTTGAACGTCTGCGAGAAAGAAGTTCAAGCTCTCGAGCGCCCGGATTGTTCCGTTGTTTTTTTGTATCGGTTCGGCCACAAAATTCTCGCCCGAAAATTTCCGGGTGAAGAAGTTTCATTTATCCGGCTTCGGGAAGCGATAGGGAAAACCATGTAATTCTCGTCCTCGGGAAATACATCGAAATGTTTCTATAAGCGGTGCGGCGGGAACGAAACGGGATGAACTGAATTCGCGTCTAAAACGGTGTAGTTAAAATTAGTCGTGCGGCCGCGCGGGATCGGAGTCGTCGATGAAGACTACTCCCACGCCGTTTTGCGTCTTTTCGCGCCCGGCATCAAAATGAACTACCGTGCCGCGCAACGAAAGCATGCTCGAAGCAGCCGGATCGGCCGCCGCTTCTATCACCACACGCACTTCCGATTGTAATTTTGGCCGGCTCTTCAAGCACAGATAGGCCCCTTGCAGGCTTATGTCGCGCACGGTGGCTCTCTCTTCAAATTTCTTACCGTCTTCAGATTGCCCGGTAACAATCGCGTTGAAGCGCAATCTTCGCCGCTGTCCAGATCGTGTCTCACGCATCTCCACATTCACGCCGCGCTCGCTCATGGTGATGGACATGCCTTCCGTCGCCGCCCAGGTAGCTGGAAACTCCTGCCGCGCCGCGGAAAGAAAGCCGTCCACAACTTTATCCAGAGATTCCGGATCGTGGTGGAAAAGAACCAGGTTTCGCACCTTTGCGTCTCGCGCAATCTTTACGCCTTCCAGCCAACTAGAATGGCCCCAGCCTTTGCGTTCGGAGGCCAGTTGTTCGGGGGAATATTGCGCGTCGTAGATCAGAACATCCGCGCCCTGCGCGAGCTGCCGCAGGTTCAGATCATTTTCCGGCACGCCCGGTTCATTGTCGGTGGCATAGACTACCGATCCGCCTGCGGTGTCAAGGCGATAGCCTAAGCACCCTTGCGGATGGTTCAGCCACGCGCAGGTGATTTGCGTGCCGTTCACAACCCATTTATCGCCGCCGCTAATCTCGTGAAATTCGCGCCCCGCGGTCATCATGTTCACGTCCACCGGGAAGTACGGGCTGGCCAGCTGCGCTTCGAGCACCTGGCGAAGGCTGTCAGGCCCCAGATATTTCGATTGGAAACTATAAAAGTGGAAGCGGTTTTGGCTCTGAAAAAATGGATTAAAGAACGGAATGCCCTGTATGTGGTCCCAGTGGTAATGCGTCACCAGGATGTGTGCTTCGATGGTGTTGCCGCCGTTTGCGCGCGACCAGCGGTTGCCCAGCATGCGCAGGCCTGTGCCGCAATCCAGGATAAAATGCGTGCCGTCCGGCGCGGTCAATTCCAGGCAAGGCGTATTGCCGCCGTAGCGCCAGGTGTCGCGCTCCAGCGTCGGCGTTGAGCCGCGCACTCCCCAGAAAACCAGCTTGGCAACGTGGTGGGTCATCGCCGGCGCAAATCCGCAGCGCCCCGTTTGCGCTCTATTACGACTTCAGAAAATTGGAAACTGTAGCAATGGTAGGCGGTGGCAGCGAGTGAAGTCAATCCAGTTTCGGCGAACGCGTTCGTTCCCGCGAGCCCCAGCCAGTCGGCGCCGTTCCGTCACCCTTTGAGTCACCGGTTTGGTGACAAAGTCCAATTCCGGGGCTGTGCTGAATCGCGGCCAGCGAGTAGAATTTAGCGGTGCACGACCATTCGCATAGCCACGGCCACGCCGACGAACATGGCCACGCTCATGGCCTGGGCGGGCATTCGCATGTTCACCTGCCACTGGAAGGGATGACCGGCATTTTGGGTGTCGCTGTGGTAGCCACGTTCGTCCTGGTCGCCGCCGAACTGATCGCCGGTTACGCAGGACACTCCATCGCGCTCATCAGCGATGCCGTTCATAACCTCACCGACGTTCCAACGCTGGTCATTTCCTGGCTGGCCATGCGCTGGTCCAAGCGCCCTCCGACCGCGGAAAAAACCTACGGGTATCATCGCGGAGGCATCTTGGCCGCATTTGTGAACGCCATGCTGCTCACCATCCTTTCTGCATTTTTGATTTATGAATCTGTGGCCAGGTTGCGGCAGCCGGTTGAAGTCCAGACCGGCATCATGTTGTGGGTAGCGCTCTTTGCGCTGGTGATCAACGGCGGCATAACCCTGGCGGTTCATCGCGGCCGCAGCGACCTGAACATTCGCAGCGTTTGGATTCATAACCTAGGCGACGCTCTCTCGAATGTTGCGATCGTGGCCGGCGCGCTCTGCATTCGTTGGACCGGTGCAACCTGGATCGACCCGGTAATCGGCATCGGAATCGGCGCGATGGTTCTGTGGTCGGGAACCGGCATTTTGCGCGAAAGCAGCCATATCCTTTTGGAAGGATTGCCCCGCGAAATGCGTCTCGACGCCGTAGCTACCGCCGTGTTGCGCGTAGAAGGGGTGCAAGAAGTCCACGACATACACATATGGACGCTGGGCACCGATTTGACCGCGCTCTCCTGCCACGTGCGCATACCTGATATGCACATGGAAGACAGCGAAAAAATTCTCGACCAAGTGCGTGAAGTCCTCGCGCACGACTTCAAGATCACCCACAGCACAATTCAGTTTGAACGCGCAGGCCTGCCCGCCGAAGCCGGGCCTTATATGCCCGCGCCTGCAAGCCGTTCGGAAACGTAGAATCGGGTACCTTCCAACAAAGTGAGGGATGTTTTAGAGCGGTGATTGCAGAGGAGTGCCGCGTTCCTGATTCACGCGCAACGTGGAATCCGAATCGAGTTCGTTTGCCGCGATAGTGTAACGGCTGCCCGCCGCCGTGATGTAAACAATCGTGTCGTTTGAGTGCGTGAACGCTACAGCTTCGATCCATCTTCCATCATTCAGCACCAAAGTGAACTGCCCTTCGTCCGGCAGATAAGCTGCTTCTTCGCGCGACTCGGAAGCCGATGCTGCAGAATCGTCCCCGGCAGATCCGGCAGCGTCGGCAGCATTTTGTTGCAACGATGCATTAACTCCCAACGCGTTAACTCCCAATGTTCCGTTCTGGCCCGCATCGACGGATTGCCCGCCGCTAATTTGATCTATGCTGGCTTGATCGACCGGCGACTGATCTGTAGCCGTATCACCCTGTGCCGGAACCCAGTACGCGCCTCCGTCGAAAATCCAATAAAATCCCGTCGTGCGGACCGGTTTTACGGGCGGGCGATGGTTGGTTGGCGGGAACTTAGAACCGCTAGTAAGAATCGGAGAACTATGGCGCGGAGAAGCGTGAAAGGATTGCCGATTCCCCGCCGCTCCGACAACTGGTGTAACTGCCGGTGCGTGTGGCGCGCTTACTTGAGGCGAAACAGCTCGTGCCTGGCTTGTGGCTGAAATACTAAACGGCTGGGCCGCATGCTGAGCTAGGACAGGATATGCGCGAAATCCCAGAGCGACGGTAAGAATTGTGATGATACGCCCAAATTGAAGGCTGCGCCTCAAAGTAGCATCCCTGCCATGTGGCTCAACTATAAGATGCCTCGCCCGTCAAGCCGGTTGCAGGTCGCATTCTACACCCGCGCGAACACCGATTCATTCGATGAGTTAGAGAAATTACATCAAAATAAGGGAACAAATCGGCTCCCTTTGGTGTCCATACCGCTTGCCTATTGTGCGAGAATTAGCCTGCCGCCGGCATCAGGTTTCCTTTTCCCTTTGCGCGGGATGTGCTATAAACATTCGTCCTAAGGATGGCCGAAGCATGACCGAGCCGACTGCAGACGCTTTTGACGCAAAGCAAGCTGCGCCGCCGCGGGCCGCCATCGGGGTACCAAAAAAGCAGCCGGAAGTTGCGTCGGAATTCTGCCCGGGTTGTTCGGCCCGGTTGGCACAGCGAAGTTGTAAGCTGATTTGCCCTGCTTGCGGTTATTATATGTCTTGCTCGGATTTTTACTGAAAGCAGGGCCCTGGGTGCCGAATCAGCGCAGAGACTTTGTTCAGATCATTGCTCTAAAAAGGATTTAAGACTTCTAGGAGGGGCGAACGTGGCATTGAGGATGACGGATCAAGAAGTGAACGGCGTTACCGTGCTGGAGATTGAAGGCCGCATTGTGTTAGGCGAAGAGAGCAATGCATTTCGCGAGAAGGTTAAGAGCCTGCTGGCCGCGGGCAAGAAAAAGATCGTGCTGAATCTCGCGAATGTCGGCTATATCGATAGCGCCGGCTTGGGTACTCTCGTCGCGACGTTCCACAGCGCCCGCTCGCAAGGCGCCACGCTCAAATTGGCCAACCTCGGTTCGAAATTCAAAGAAGTGTTGCAAGTCACCAAACTTATGACCGTGTTCGACACCTACGACAGCGAGGCGCTCGCCGTTCAAAGCTTCGCTAAGTAGATCTGCTTCGAAGACTTCAGACCGCGGCTCAGCTTTAATCGTTGGGCCGCGGTTCCGTTTTAGCTCCTCGATCCACTCAGCGCCGATCGCTGCAAATCCGATTAACCGTCTATCTCGCCTTCCACCTTGTAAATCGCCAAGCCGCTTAACAGCTTGGGGTAAAAGTCCGTCGATTTTTGCGGTAGCACGTCGCCACCCAAAGCAATTTCCACCACTTGCTGCACACGCACCGGATTCAACAAGCATGCTAATTGCGCGTCTCCTCGGTCCACGGCCGCGATCGCAGTTTCTATCTCTCGCTCGTAAGTAACGTTTTTTTCCGCGGTCACCGCTTCCGCTGTGATTCCCAGTCCTTTTTCCAGAATCAACCGGTGCAGCAGAACCACATCCAGGCCGCGCTGCGCTTCCGATATGTCCGGCAGCAGCGTCTCCAGGTTCGCGTCACGCCGCAGCAAAAATAAATAAAAGGCCCCGGCGCCGCCGTCCGGTGCGCCCGGGTAAATCCCAATCGAGCGCCGGCCGTGGTTCTCACGACTCATATCCTTGCGAAAATCGACGTAGCTTGCGACGCGCTCCTCAGAGTTGAGGAAGGGATAAGAATACCAATCAAAAAAAGGCGCTAACGCTTTGCGGAACCGCTCGAAATCAAAATTCGCCACATTGCGAATCAAGCGGTGCGTGGGGAGAATAGTCAATCCTCGCGAATGTGAATTTATAAACGTCATCATGGCGAATTCATAGGCGGCCCGCGGATCGGCCTTTCCGAGTTTCGCGCGGCATTCGTTGCGAAAATTTAGAGCTGTTTCATAGCGGTGATGGCCGTCCGCTATGATGATCTTTTTATCTGCCATAGCCGTTTGGATCCGGCGAATGAACGCGCCATCGTTCACTGGCCATAGCCGGTGCGTCACGTCGAACTCATCCTGCAATTCAAGCGGCGTTGGCGTGCGCGCAATTTCTTCCAGGTACGTATCAATCGTCCTCGCGCGATCGTCGTAAAGCATGAAAAGCTGGCCCGTTTGAACGTGCGCATGCCGCAGCAATTCCATGCGGTCTGCTTTCGGAGCAGTCAACGTACGCTCGTGCGGAAAAACTACTTTCGCGCTGTAGTCTTCCAGGCGCCCCAGCGCGATGAACCCGATTCGCACTTTTCGCGTGTGCGTGCCGGGAACCAGGTATTCCTGCGAGTAGACATAAATCGCCGACGTCTCGTCCTGCACAACAATCTTCTGCGCAATCCATTCACTCAGTTTCTTTGCAGCGCGCGTGTAGACGTTGTTTTCGGCGGAATCGTCAGGAAAGGATTTGCCTTTCTCTATCGCAATCAGGTTGTAGGGGCTTGCGGCGTAGTAGCGCTCCTGCATTGCCGGAGTGATTTTGTCGTAGGGCTGGGTGAGGACCTCACTCGGCTTGACCTTGTTTGTATCGTAACGTAATGCGCGAAAGGGATGTATTTCGGCCATGTGTACTCTCGGAGCGGAACGAGCGCCGCGGAAGCAAATTATTGTAGCAGCCACTGCCGCCGAGTTGTAGCCTCCGTGCCCAGCGACCATTTTCTCGTCAAGTTGCTCGTCAAATCGTCCATTGGCCGGCGAAGTGACAATTTTCATCTCACAACATAAAATCTAACGTTTCTTCCGCGACTTCCAAAGGACTAAGGTGAATGCCGCACCAGGACAATAGATTTTCCGCCGTCCGCGCCCTGATCTTCGATCTCGACGGCACTTTGATCGATTCCAAACTCGATCTGGCGCTCTCCATCAACGCCACGCTGGAAAAGATGGGCCGCGCGCCGCTGCCGCACGAAAAGATTTTTGGAATGGTCGGAAGCGGCGCATCCGTGCTGGTCCAGCGCGCATTGGGATTGAAAGATGTGACGCATGAAGAGGTCGAGACCGGCTTGGCCTATTTTCTGAGTTACTACCGCAGTCACATGCTGGACAACACGGTGGCCTACCCCGGAGTTCGCGAAGGCCTAGCGCTTCTGGAGCATCACCCCATGGCGGTTTTGACCAACAAGCCGGTCAATTTCAGCCGCGCCATCCTGGATGGCTTGGGCCTTTCGCGCTATTTTAAGGTTGTTTACGGCGGCAATAGCTTCGAACAGAAGAAACCTCATCCAATTGGTGTGGAAACTCTATTGCGCGAACTCGGCGCGCAGCCCAAGGAAGCGATGATTGTGGGAGATTCCGAAATCGATATTCAGACCGCGCGTAACTCCGGCATCTGGTCTTGCGGCGTTACTTACGGTCTTGGCACCGAAAGCTTAAAACAATTTCCGCCGGATCTACTTCTCGACAGCCTCACGGAACTTCCCCCGTATCTCGGTTCGCGTACTAGCTGACAGCGGTCCGCTTTATTTTTTTCCGTAAGCGCCTTTGTACCAATTCCAGGTGCGCTGCAAGCCCTCTTCGAAGTGGACCAGCGGTTTGTAGCCCAACACCTTCTCTGCGAGCGAAATGTCGGCCTGCGAGTCGCGAATATCTCCGGTTCGCGGCGGATCGTATTTCGCCTGAATTTTCTTCCCCGTAATCTTCTCGAGCATCTTAAGAACCTGATTCAGCGTGATCCGCGCGCCGGTACCGCCGTTGAAAACCATTCCGCTGGCGCCTTTGGCTTCGCACGCGCGCAATGTTTCGTCCACGATATTTTCGATATAGGTGAAATCGCGCGACTGCTCTCCGTCACCGAATACCACCGGTTGTTGCCCTTCGATCACCGCCAGCATAAAACGCGAAAGCACTCCGGAATACTGCGAGCTGGGATCCTGACGTGGCCCGAACACGTTGAAATAACGCACGCACGCATTTTCCAGGCCGTAAACGCGGCCGAACACTTTCGCGTAAAGCTCGCCGACATATTTCGTAATTCCATAGGGAGAAATGGGATCCGCCGGCATCGCTTCAGTTTTCGGAAGCGTGGGCGTCTCTCCGTAAGCCGATGAGGAAGCAGCGAATACCACGCGCCGCACCTTGGCATCTCTGGCGGCCACCAGCACGTTTAGGGTTCCATCGATGTTCACAAAATTCGTCTCAATCGGGTTTTCCACCGAACGCGGGACAGAGGTTCGCGCAGCCAAATGAATTACGTAATCGGCGCCGTGACACGCCGATTGCACCGCGGCAAGGTCCGTGATGGTGCCTATGCGCAGATCGATCTTGTTGCGAACTTCGGATAGGTTCGATTCTTTTCCCGCGGAAAGATCGTCAAGCACCACCACCCGGTGCCCGCGGCGCACAAGCTCGTCCACAATATTCGACCCTATGAATCCCGCACCGCCTGTAACCAGATAACGCATTCAGGAAATCTCCTTGATGGCCAACGGCTGTTAAATGATATTTGGGCTACGCTTTACTATAGCTCGGCAGATAAATCGGGCATAATCATTCGTGTTCATTTCTGCTGGTCAGCAACTGCAAAGCCGTATAAGTGCGTCTCAGATATATGGACAGTAAGCGCCGACATTACGCGCGAAATTTTCTCCTCCTCGCGGCGATCGTGCCGGTGGCCGCTGCCTTCTCGCTGCAAACCTATGCCCTCCGCTCGCGTGTCCTGCATTCAGAAATAGCCGCCGGCAAGATCGCGGCCAACCGCTCTAGCGTAGAAGCGCCCATGCCTTTCCGCATCGGCGAAACATTGAATTACGACGTGGCCTGGTCCGCCTTCTCCAGCGCCGCAACCGTGCAATTGTGCGTCACCGAACGCCGCGAAATTCTCGGCTCCCGGACTTGGCACTTCCGCGCTTCTGCCCATACCCTAAGCCCGCTCAGGACCTTCATGCCCGTGGACGATCAAATCGATTCCTACACCGACGCCGCCACCTTCGAGAGCCGCCAATACGAAACGTATCTTTTCGAAATGGGGAAGCGGGACAATCAAATATTGCATTTTGTGGTGCCGGGCCAATCGCGTCGAGCCAGTGCGCCGGCCGTGGTCGTATCACCGGGCACGCTCGATCCGCTGGGAGCTCTATACATGCTCCGCCGCGTGGATTGGCAGCGCACGCCCGAATTGCACGCGCCTGTATTTGACGGAGAAGATCTCGTCGAGATGCGTGCGCATTTGGACGTAGCCAACGAAATCGTAGCGGTGAATGCCGGAAATTTTTCGGTATCCTGCATTTCCGTCCATGGGTATGAAAACGGGGAAGAATTGAAGCAGGAAAGTCTTTCGATATGTTTCGCGAACGATGCCGCACGCACACCGGTACTACTCGAGGCTGAAATTCCTTTGGGAAGCGTGCGCATCGAGCTTAGCTCCTCACAACGATAGCTCGCTGGGTTGGAAGCTTTGCAGGCGCTAGTTTTCCGGGACGACCCAATCTTCCGGCGGGAAATCAATCTGCCAAAACGAGGGCGAAGGAGTCAGGAACTCGACGCCCATCTGCGCCTTTCCGGCCTGCATGTTACCGAAATAAACCACCCGGCATTCCTGCGTTTGATGCGTGGCGCTGTTCGAAACAAATACTTTCTGATTTACGACCACCTGAGCGGATAGCGAAATCAACGCGCCGTGGGCGTTCACCACCAGCGTACGCGTCTCTTCGGTGAAATCCTGATTCTGCGCGTTCTTGCCTCGAACCTGTATCGGCACGCTCAAAAGCACGCGCATGCTGCGCCGCCGGCCGGGATCCGTGGCCCAGCTTTGACGCTCTTTCTGAGAAGTCAGCGAAGAAGCCATAATGAGCCACCATAGCCTGCGCGAGCGTTTCCGGCAATGGGACTAACGGACAGGTGCCTTATTCAGTTAACAGGACGGAGTTTAGAGAGCGAAGCCCGCCCAAACATGAGGCCTGGGCCAGTCACTACACCCGCCGCGTTCAGCAGTTTACGATCTTTTCGCGATGCTGCTTCACGTGCCGCGTAGCATTCCTTGTATCGACCACCAGCTTCGCGTTTTTCACGATTTCTTCCACGTTATAGCTGGAATGGTCCGTCGCAATGAGCACGCAGTCGTACTTCGCTATCTGCTCCGGTGTTAAATCCACCGAGCGCATGTGGGAAAAATCGTAATGCCGCATCTTGTGCAACGCCGGGAAATAGGGATCGTTGTAATCCAGTTTCGCGCCGCTCGCCGTCAACAATTCGAGCAGCTTCAGCGAAGGAGACTCGCGCAAATCGTCCACATCCTTCTTATAAGCCATTCCCAGCAGCAGCACCTTCGAACCTTTCAAACTCTTCTCGCGCTCGTTGAGCGCCCTTACCAGCGCGTCCACCACGTGGTAAGGCATCGCCGTGTTAATTTCGCCCGCCAGCTCGATAAACCTCGTCGCAAAATCGTATTCCCGCGCTTTCCAGGAAAGATAATAAGGATCGACGGGTATGCAATGCCCTCCCAGCCCCGGTCCGGGATAAAACGGCATAAAGCCGAAAGGCTTGGTCGCCGCGCTGTCAATCACTTCCCATATATCCAGGTCCATGCGCAAAGAGAGCTGCTTCAGCTCGTTCACCAGCGCAATATTCACGCAGCGAAAAATGTTTTCCAGCAGCTTCACCATCTCGGCGGCGCGTGTGGAGCTTACCGGAACTACCTTCGAAACGATTTGCGCGTAA
>Ga0102924_1007336_pt1 | contig 10131 bp, 8 predicted proteins | sample PaiPotPPM11metaG_FD_80116 | JGI IMG/M metagenome (GOLD analysis project Ga0102924, IMG submission 80116) | Iron sulfur acid spring bacterial and archeal communities from Banff, Canada, to study Microbial Dark Matter (Phase II) - Paint Pots PPM... ...
ACCCCCTCCAGCTTCGTCGAATGCCTCAGCGCGGGCAGGTCAAAGAGAAGACGTGTGTGGTACCCCCTGCATAAATCGCGCTGCGTTTTTCTTACGCGCAGCTGTGCCCATCAGAGCCGGGGAATTGGTGCCCGCACCAGGATTCGAACCCGGGACCAACTGATTAAGAGTCAGCTGCTCTACCAACTGAGCTATACGGGCGCACCGGCTATTCTATCCAGCCCTTCTCACGCCACGTCCGCTCAGACCCCCCTGTCGATCACCCCCTCAAAACATCAACCGGCGCGACGTTCCTCGCGCGGTTGCAGCACCTGTTCTTTCGAACTCTCGCCGTTGACCATCACGACCTCGAAGAGTTCTTCGAAGTTGACGTTGAAAAATCGCATCAGTGCCTGGCGCAGCTTAGGTCCCGGCCGGCGCGCGCCGGACTCCAACGCCGGAATATAGTTCTGGCTGATGTTCAGGTTGCGCGCCAGCTCACGCTGCGTCAGCCCCTTCTTCTCGCGCATCGCGCGGAGGCCGGTTGCCCGGACCTCAACGTTGACCCCGCCGCCGCTTTCCATGCCGCCATCATCACACGGCTGCGTATATTTGTCAAGACATGCCTACAAATCGGTCTAGCAAGCCCGGCAAGGGGAACGGCCGGCTGATCCTGGAGGGCCTCGAGGCCTTCGCCTACCACGGCAACAACCCGGCCGAGACCGAGCTCGGACAGACCTTTATTGTCGACCTCGAGGTCCTGACCGACACCCGCCGCGCCGCATCAACCGACCGGGTCGAGGACACCGTCAACTACCCGACGTTGGAGAAGACTGCCCGTCGCATCCTCGAGGGTGAGCCGAAGCACCTGCTGGAGACGGTCGCCGAGGAGATTGCCGCCGCCGTTCTGAAGGAGACGGGGGTCGTCGAGGTCACTGTGCGCGTGACGAAACGGCCGCCGCTGCCGCACCTTCGCGCTTTCACCGTGGAGATCACCCGGCCACTTCCCTAGCCAGGCGCGGTCACATCTGTTGTGCGGACCCTCAGGGGTCGATGCATAACAGTTGGTGCGTTGCATATCCGGCGCCTCCGGATCGATCGTTTGACAACCCCTGCCGGACGTGGTACCACCGCAGTGCTCGACAGGTCGCTTTTTTCCGAGGGGAGGGGGCTACGAAGGGGTTGTCCGCGCACAGCGGAGCGTACCGTCGCACGGTGCTGACGCTTGCCGTCGCCGCGGCAATGCTCGTGCCGTTGCTGCCCCAAGCGAGTCGGGCCGACGACGGCCACTCTCACCTCACTGTTCACGCCACGCTGGGCGCCATCACGGTGAATCCCAACCTCGCGCTGACCCTGGCGGTCGACAAGCCGGCGGCCATCCCGGCAGACCGGCTGAATTATTCCGGCACCGTGACGCACACCGGCATCACGGCCTGCGTCTCCGGCACCTTCACGGCGCAGAACACCGGGACGGCCACCGCGACCGTTGCCGATTTCTTCGACGAGATCGACTACCTCGATCCCAACACGCTGCAGTGGGTCCCGCTGGTTGGCTACGTCAACACCCGGACCGCGTACGTGCCGGTCGTGACCCCCGGAGTCTCAACCGGCATCACCCTGACCGTGACCGGCGCACCCGCCAACGGGGTGACGTATCCCGGCAGCGGCGATCCCGTGGTCGGGACGACGATCGCCCCCGGGGCCACTGCGACCTGGAGTGGTAAGGCCTGCCTGACGCTGACCGCGGCACAGTTGCTGGCACTATCCAACTCCCCGAACCTTCGCGAGCAGAACCACATGGAAGACACGCCCGGCGACACCGGGGAAGCCTGGACCGACAACGAGACCTGCCCCAACCCGCTGCAAGCCGGCTTCCTCAATGCGCGGAACGTCGTTGTGACGGTGGTACCCCCTTCTGGCCCGCCGGCGCAGATCACTTCCGGCACCATGCCCGCCTTCTCATCGTTGGCCCCCGGGGGATCGGCTGGCTACGCCACGAGCTATCTCGTCCCGGTCCCCGTTGTGCGAGGCACTGCCGAAACGGAGACGGCGTATCTCCAGCGTCTCCTAGGCCTCAAAAATGCAAGCCTGCAAGCCACGGCTTCAGTTACCGCAACCGGCCCGACCGGCCAGGTCTCGGCGGCTGCGCCGCCGGTGACCACCACGGAGCAGGTGCCGATCGTGACGATCACGAAGTCGGGCCCGCCCACCGTCACCGCGGGCACGACCGCCGTCTACCCACTGACACTGACAAATCCCGGGGGCGCCTCCGCCAGCGGCATCGTGGTGACCGACACCATGCCGGGCGGCGCGATCGGGACGGTGAGCCAGGCACCGACGACACTTTCCGTCGGGGCATCGTCGAACGGGACGCAGGCGAGCTTCGCCGTCCCGACCACCCAGAGCCAGGGGAACCTGACGGATACCGCGACGGTCGGCTGGCAAGATGCCAACGCCAATGGTTACGGCACGCTTTCCAGTTCGTTCACCACGGTCGTCCAGAATCAGCTGCTCGGCGCAAGCCTGAAGCTGATGCTCTCGTCTGGCAGCGCCGGCCTCGACCCCGTGAACGGCAGCCAGGTGCTCCAGGTCTCGTTGCTCAACGCGAGTGGCGTGCCGATCGCGAATCAGTCGGTGACCATCAACGTCACCGGCGCCAACCCGACCTCCGTGACCATCGTCACCGATGCCAATGGCCAGGCGACCGCCACCATCACCGGCAAGCTGCCGGGGGCGGATCAGTTGCAGGCGACCGCAACCTCGGCCGCGATCACCATTCAGTCCAACACGGTCAGCGTCACCTGGATTCAGCCGATCCAGCCGATCTCGACAACACCGGCCCAGGGCAACTTCTACGTGGAAGGGCCGGCCGCGCAGACCTTTCAGGCCAAGCCAGGTGATCAGGCCGCCTTCCAGCAGGTGTTCCCCACCATCAACTTCAATCCCCCGGCCAACGCCATCCCGCACAACGTGTCGGGGGGTCGGCCCGACGACGACACCCTTCACCGATGTGACGACCGATGCGATCGGAAACTTTTCCGGCACCATCGTTGCGCAGGGCAACAACCTCCAGGCGGGCGTTGGCACCCTCGTCAACTTCGACGCCGTTCTCACGGCGAACTTCATCGTCTCCCAGCCACAGGACGTGATCTTCAACATCGTTGCTGATGACGGGTTCCTCCTGGGTGTCGGCGGCGGCGCCTCTCGAGTCAGCGGCACCCTGACGAATGCGCCAACGTCGACCGCCTTCAATCCCTATCCCGTGGTTGGCGCCTACAACCAGGCGGGCGGCGCCGCACCCGCGACCTATCAGGTCACGATCCATTTCCCGAGTGCCGGCGCCTACCCCTATGAGCTCGATTACTTCGAGTGCTGCGGCGCGCAGCTCTCCCTGACGATGACGGTCGCCTCGGTCAACACGGGGCCATACAACGTCTTTACCGCCTATGCCGACACGATCCGACCGGCCGGTTCGAGCAAGTTCCCATTTCCCTGGAATGGCGCCGCGAACACGACGTTTGTGGGCGGTGGGTCGCCCTACGACACCGGTGGTCTGCGGTTCGACAACAACACCAACCAGCCAATCAACCTCAGCCACGTCACGGTCGACATCGGGACGCATCACTACGATCCCTGGGACCTCAACCAGACTGTGCCGGCCAACGGCACGCTGGTGCTGGCCAATCCAACCGGCTCAAGCTTCGATACCTCGGAGGCAAACGGGACCGGCGGGACTGCCTCAGGCGGCGGCTCGGCCGGCTTCAAGACGGCTCAGTACGTGACCGGTTTTGCCACCGTCGGCGGTGGCCCGATCGGGGTGGCCTTTGATTCCACCGGCAGCTTGTTCGTCATGGATCCGCAGAACGGCTTCCTGTACAAATTGGGCCTGTCGGGAGGCGTGGTGACCCGTCGACGCAGGTAAATTCGACATCTATTCCGGGTGGACCAACCGGGCTCGCCTTCAGCAAGGATGGCCGGCACCTGTTTGTGGCCCGGCAACAGGGCGACGTGATTGAGGTCGATCAATCCACCGGCACCATCATTCGAACCGTCGGCTCCGTGCCGGGCGCGACCGGAATCGCGACCGATCCCCTGAGTGGTGATCTCTTTGTTTCCGAGGTCAACATGGGCGTAAGCATTGCGAGAATCGCCAACCCGGCATCTTCCAGCCCGACGACAAGCGTGTACTCGTCGCCGGGCAATTCCGACGGTGTCGCATTCGGCCCCGACGGCACGCTCTATGTCGCCGTCTTTGGAGCCCGCGTTGACATCATCGCGGGCACGAATACCGCGCAACCCGGCCAGATCCTGACCTCATTCAGCGATTCCGCGATCAATGGGGCGGATGGAATCGCCCTCCTGCCCCCGCCGCCCGGCTCTACGAGTTCGTCGATCGTAGTCAATACCACGGTCGGAACGATGGTCAAAATTGACAACCCGTCAACGACGCCGACTTACACGAATATCTTCAGCGGAGGCACCCGCGGCGACTTCGTGACGGTTGGGCCGGACCACTGTCTTTATGCAACTCAGAGCGCCGCCGTCTTGAAGGTCACCTCGATGGATGGGTCGTGTCCGTTCATCCCATCGATCTGCCTTACGAACCCAGCCGTGCCCCAGGTGCACGTGTCGATCAACGGCTTTACTTTCACCTATAACGACAGCGGCCAGGCCCTTAACGGTGCCGGCGTCGACGGCGAGTGCACGGGCAACAACGAGTCGCAGGGCTGGGAGCAGATCGGAGGCAAGGGCGGACCCGTGAACTTGCCCTTACCGCCGGCGGTCACGCTTGCCTTGCAGGCGGCGCGGGCCACTGGTCACGTTGTCGGTCAATCCCAGGCGTTCACGGTGGCGGCCATGGACGGCGCGCCGGTCACGCGGTGCCGAACGTGCCGGTGCAGCTCGCCGTCTTTGGCGCCAACACCCGGCAACTCTCAGCGACCACGGACGTGAACGGGACAGCGACGTTCTCCTATCTCGGGACGAATGCTGGCACTGACACCGTGACCGCGACGGCCATCGTCAGCGGGTTGCTGACCGCGTCGAACGCCGTCCCGATCCAATGGACCATTCCGGCACCTGGTGGCCCGATTCCCGGCGCGACGGGCCCGGCGCCACCCTCGGTCGTGATCTCGACTCCCGCTGACGGAGCCGCTGTGAGTCAACCGGTCGCGGTCACAGCCACCATTCGGGCGCCGCCATCGTCACCGATCAACTCGTGGTCACTTCAGTATCAGAACGTTAGCGGCGGCAGCCCGGTAACTCTCGGATCGGGCACCAGTAATCCGCCGTCAGCGCTGGGGACCTTCGATCCGACCGGTCTCGCCGCCGGCACCTACGCGATCACCGTGACGGCGACCACTTCCGCCGGCGGAGGCGCAACCGCGGTGGCCCGCGTCATCGTCGGCAACGGCGGCGGAACCGCGGCGCAGGCACCGCCAACCATCTCGGCATCATCGCCGGCTGATGGGGCGATCGTCAGCAGGCCCGTCCCGGTCACCGCCGCGATCGCGCCGCCATCCGGGCAGACGATCGCCTCCTGGAGCGTGACCTACCAGGCCCTGGACGTCGAGCCCGTCGTGACCCTGGCGAGTGGAACGGGTACGCCTCCGTCAACCCTCGGCACCTTCGACCCGACGCTCCTGCCGAACGACATCTACGCCATCACCATCACGGCCACGGCCAGCGGCGGCGGCACGCAGACGCTGACCACCACGGTCGCCGTCTTTGGCAGCCTCAAGCTCGGTCGCTATGTCACGACCTACCAGGACCTGAGCGTCCCGGTCAACGGTTTCCAGATGCAGGTGCGGCGGACCTACGACAGCTTCGACAAGCGGGTCGGCGACTTCGGCATCGGCTGGCACGTCGGCCTTACGAACTTCCGGGTCAGCGCCAACCGGCAGCTTGGTGCCGGCGGCTGGAGCGAGTATCCGACGCTGTGCATCTTCGGGCTTTGCTTCTACGCCTTTAAGACGTCGGCCCCGCATTACGTCACCGTGACCTTCCCCGACCAGCACATGGAGATCTTCGACTTCACGCCGCAGGGTGGCGCCGGGATTCTCTACTGGCAGGGCAGCGCCGCCTTCACTGCCCGCCCGGGGACCGGGACCACGTCGACCCTGGAGGTTTCGGGCGATAGCAGCCTCAGCTACGACTTTGCCGGCAACCTGGGGAACGGCTCAGGGTATTACAACCCGACTCGCTTCAAGCTCACGACGCACGACGGCCGCGTACTCGTCCTCGACACGGTCTCCGGGCTCATTTCCGAGACGGATCGAAACGGAAACTCCCTGAGTGTGGATGCCGGCGGCGTTCACGCCAGCAACGGCCAGTCGCTGACCTACAACCGGGACGCCAACGGCCGGATCACCTCCATCGCAGGGCCGTCCGGTCAGTCCCTCGCTTACACCTACTCGTCTGCGGGCGACCTTGCCAGCTCGACCGATCCTCGGGGCAGCGTCTCCACCTACAGCTACGACGCTAATCACGACCTGCTGAAGAGCACGGGACCCGCCGGACCGCTCCAGAGTCTGCAATATGACAGCGCGGGGCGGCTCTCCGCCGTTACGGACGCGCTTGGGCACACCACGTCCATCGCCAGCAACGTGGCGGGCCAGCAGCAGATCGTCGTCGACGCTCTTGGCACCCTGACCTCGGTGCTGACCTACGACGACCTCGGTGACGTCGTACGCCGCGACCTGGCAGCCAGCGGGAAGACCCTGACCTCCACCTATCAATTCGACTCGATCGGGCACCTGCTCAAGGCGACCGATCCCCTGGGCCACTCCGGATCCTTCACCTATGACAGCGCCGGGGATGTCCTGCAGTCCACCGACGCCCTGGGCAACACGTCGAAGTTCACTTACGACAGCTCCGGCCACCTCCTCTCGGCGATTGCACCCGACGGAACAACCCTCGAGACGCTGAGTTATGACGCCAACGAAAACCTGACCGCGATCACGCGCAGCGATGGTGCCACCCTTTCGTATACGTACGACTCCGCGGGCCGCATCATCAGCGCCGCCGACTTCCGCGGCAAGTCCCAGACGATGAGTTATGACGCCCTTGGGCATGTCGCCGCCACGACGGATCCCCTTGGCAACACGACTCGATTCACGGCGGACGCCTCCGGACGGATCACGAGCCTGACCGACCCGCTCGGAGCCGTGACGAAGATCACCTATGACGCCGACGGCAACCGAACCAGCACCACCGACGGCCTTGGCCACAGCCAGTCAGTGAGCTATGACGGCCAGGATCGCGTCACGTCTGCCACGGACCAGCTCGGTCACGTATCGTCAATTGCTTACGACGCGGTCGGGAATCTCGCCAGCGTCACCAACCGCGACGGGAAGGTCGCGACGTTCACCTACGATGCCGACGGCCGGCTCACCGCCGAGGCGCTGCCGGGCAACGACACGACCACGTACTCATACGATCCGCTGGGCGAGGTCCTCAGCGCAGGCAACGCCAACAGCATTCTGAACTTCACCTATGACGCTGCCGGAAGGCTGACCGCGCAGGGGACGGCGCCGACCGCCACCTCTCCGCAACCGAGCACGACGCTCACCTATGCCTATGACGCCGCAGATCGTCTGGCGAGCGGCGCCGGTCCTGACGGCACCATCGCGTACGGCTACGACGGCAACTCTCGCCTCAGCTCGTTTGACCGACCCGGCGGGCGGGATCTTTCGCTTCAGCTACGACGGCGTCTGGCGTTTGACGGGGCTGAGCCGCCCGAACGGCGTCAACGACGCCCTCGCCTATGACGCGGCGGGGAATCTTCTGAGCCGAACGGCGAGCCTGGGCGCCACCGTCCTCTACAACGCCGCCTACAGCTACGACTGGAATGGCCGTCGGGCAACCTTTGCCGATCCCAGCGGCACCTCCAATTACAGCTTCAACGCCGCCGGCGAATTGACCGCGGCAGCGCACCCGGCGGGCGGTCTCGCCAGCGAGCAGTTCGCCTACGACGCGGCCGGAAACCGTACGGCCTCCGCCAGCATGGCGGCCGGCTCGTTTGGCTACGACACCGCCAACAGACTGCTGAGTGATGCACGCTCCAACTACAGCTATGACAACGAGGGCGACCTGACCTCGAAGACCGACAGGGCCACGGGTACCGCAACCACCTACGCCTGGAACATGCGCCACCAGCTGACCTCGATCAGTTTCCCCGACGGCACCACGACCACATACCGCTATGACCCGCTGGGCCGGCGGATCGAAAGCAACGTGGCCGGCGTCCTTACGCGCGACGTCTACGACGGGCAGAACGTGCGCCTCCGCTACGACGGCAGCAACACGCTTACCGCGTCCTTTGTGGACGCCGGGGTGGACGGTCACCTCGAGGAGACCCAGGCAGGCCAGCGCCTCTTCTACCTCCAGGACGGCTCCAACAGCACGGTGCAGCTCACCAACAGCAGCGGGGCAACGGCCGCCACCTACGCCTACGACAGCTTCGGGAACCCGGCCACGTCCACCAGTGCGAGCCCGGCGAACCCCTTCACGTACACCGGGCGGGACTTCGATGCGAAGAGCGGCCTCTACTACTACCGCTCGCGCTACTACGCGCCCGACCAGGGCCGCTTCATTTCCGAGGACCCGATCGGACACCTCAACGCCTACACCTACACGCAGAACGACCCCATTGACTTTGCCGACCCCTCCGGGGCACTGGCGGTTGAGTACCAGGCCCTCACGGTCAGCCAGCAGCGGGCCAACCTGGGATCCTGCATCTCAAGCGAGGTGGGTGCCGTCGCTGGCGTGGCGGAGGCGGGCGTTGGCGCGGCATTCGACCAGCCCGGGGCGGTCGCATCTGAGGCTGCCGCGGCAATGGGTGACGGGGCTGTCAACGCCGGCGTCAGCTGCGCGATAGCAGCAATTCCAGATAGCGCAGCAAAGGGCGGCAAATATCTATATCGATTCGGGTTAGGAGCAGAATCAGCCGAAAAGCTGGCGGCCGAAGCGGCGTCGGCAGAGGCCAGTGGATTTCCCCACGGCGTGTCCGTTTTCGGTCGCTCTAGTCGGCCCGACGCCTCACGAGCCTTGCGTTCGGAGGTTGAGCAGTACTTCGAGGTGCAGAAGACCGGCAAGAACCCATACCACTACACTGTCAAATTGCCAAGAGAGGTGACGCAGCAAACGGCTGACCGCTTTAATTCGTTGTTTGGACGCAGATAGCTATGCAAGCATGGGAGCGAGACGTCAACGTCCTCCTTGACACGAGCCGCCCAGTTCATGAGAGGCTGCGCGCGGCGGAGTCACTGGGACCTGTGTCGAATCCGACGGTGACCAAGGTACTCCTTCGATTGGCCGCCAGTGCGGATTCCCCGGTCGCATTGCAAGTTGCTGTGGGCAAGGCTGTTGCCAGGATCTTTATCGCAACCGGCCGCGTAACTGAGGCACCACTTCAGGATCTAACTGGACCGGCCTACGAAGGCTTTGACGAGGAGATCGCAAGGACCCAGCGAGGGAACCCTGACCTCTAGGAGTTTGCCAACCGTCAGTACGTCGCGGGGAGGCGCTTCAGACATGCCATTAAACTTATAGCTACACGCGGAACGACGCGGTAGACTCGCTGGGGCGATGAGCCTGAGGCTACCTTTCGTCGGATCCAGGCGATGGGTTGCCTGTTCTTGGATTCAAGGGAGTATTTCGCGCGGGCCTAGCTTCGCCAGCAGCGCATTCTGCACGCTTCTTTGCGTACCTGCCCCTTGATGCTCATGTCGAAAACGTGGTCGCGAATTCGCCTGTGCCGCCGCAGGCGGCCCCGTATCCTCGTACTGGCCCTGCTCTCGGCCGCGATCGCTCTGATTCTCCTGCCAACTTTTGGCTTGGCGCGGTACGACTGCAACGGCCGCCGCGCAACCTTTGCCGACCCCACGGGCACCTCCAGTTTCAGCTTCAACGCTTCTGGCGAATTGACCGCCGCGGCGCATCCGGCGGGCGGCCTGGCCAGCGAGCAGTTCGCCTACGACGCGGCCGGGAATCGTAGCGCATCCGCGAGTATGGCTGCCGGGCCGTTCAGCTACGACACCGCCAACCGGCTGCTGAGTGACGCGCACTCGACCTACAGCTACGACAACGAGGGCGACCTGACCTCGAAGACCAACAAGGCGATGGGTACCGCGACCACCTACGCCTGGAACA
>Ga0102924_1007337_pt1 | contig 10129 bp, 12 predicted proteins | sample PaiPotPPM11metaG_FD_80116 | JGI IMG/M metagenome (GOLD analysis project Ga0102924, IMG submission 80116) | Iron sulfur acid spring bacterial and archeal communities from Banff, Canada, to study Microbial Dark Matter (Phase II) - Paint Pots PPM... ...
CAATATCTGTCATGCCCGTGAGATACTCATTGAGCAGCGGTCCGAGTACGCTGGGCTCCAGCGTCTCCACAAGCGCGGTGAAACTGGTGATGCCGGTAAAAAGGGTCGCAATCTCGCGGCGCTGCCCGACGAGGTCGACGGCATCCGTGTCGCAGGCAAGCTCCTGGACAAGGTTCGGCGAGAAGTAGCGCGACAGCGAGGCATAGGCCCGTTCGGCTACTGCCTGACGCTGACGCGCGTCCCGCAATAATTCGATGTGCCGGATGGTCTTGGTAATAGTGGTCTGACGACGCTTTTGCCTCCGCTGCGTCGGCGGTGCTCGTCAGCCCCCAATGCCTAACAGTCGCGATTTATAATACGCGCCCTAGCGCGAACGGATACTGACCATAAGCGCGTTGCTGCTTAATTCTTCTTCGAGCTTGACGACGATGGCTGCCCAGTACCCCAAAAAGCTAACGCGCAAGGCCGAAGATAATCTGCGACTCGCGTCGTGAACTACCTAATGATGGACTTCGAAAATCAGATGCAATTAGCTTAGGATGCCGTCAACCGAACCGGGTGCAGCTCAGTCGGCAAACTCAAGTGCTTCAAGCGTATCTCGCTTCGATGCGAGAAGACGGCGCAGAATTATGGCCCGTTTGATCTCGGCTTCATCTTGATCAAATCCGTTCAGACCCCCTAAGGGCGGTCAATCACCCATCATCCCGGATGAAGAGCCAACTTCATCTGTCGGCAATGTTCGAGTGCAGTCCCAGGGGGTCTTGTTGGCTTGAGCAGTTGTTGGTCTTGTTGGGGTCCGTTCCACGGCGACGCCGGCCGAGATACAACTCCGGCCAACTTGAAGTCGGTTTCTATATCAATCCCATATCTTGTCAGGATGTGATCCGGAAGCTTCCATCGCCCAGAGGGCTCAATGAGCAGCCAAGCCCTGCTTAGTTCTTCACATGGGACTAGATCAAGTCTGGCGGCGGCCATCTTGGCACTTCCAGGATAACCGCCGTTCAACCAAGCATACCCGATTGATCTGGCGCCTAAGGCAAATAGCACTCCAGGGGAGACGCCCGTTAAGTCGATCATGGGATCTCCAATCGTAAAGCCATTGTCATAGGAAAGCTTTTGCAACAGTTTAATGTAGTCACCAGTGGAACCGGCAACCACAACCGAAGTCTCGGTTGCGCCGAGCATGATTCGATCTTTATTCAATCTCAACGGTTGAGGCTGGCGGTACGGGTATTCCATTCCGACACAAACGAGAGAAATGGTGACGAGTTCGACACCAGCAGCTAGCGTGGCGAGCTTTCGCATATCGAGTGTGTCTTGCCTCAGCGAACCAAGTATTAAGATTCCGGCTAACACCCAAAAAAAACCGGCGGCGCTCATGGCATTCCAATAATTATTGGTAGTGCCCATTGCAAATGCGTATGGAAACGTAGCAAAGCAGAGTGCCAAGGTAAAATTCTTCACCACTCGAAAATTCGTGACGCCTGAACGTATCGCGGGAAAGCAGCCAAGAACTAATCCAATAAGAACGGCGGCGATCAATAATTCACGATTTTGCCAAAATCCCTTAAATTGAATTTGGCCAATGGCAAAATGGCCAGCATCGCTAGCCAGGAGAGCGCAGAGTAGAGCGCCGCCCAGCGCTATAGTTCCAGCCAGCGCCGCCCAAATGATTTTTTGGGGAGCACGCTCAGACCAAGCTATGAAAGTTGTTAGGAAGATCGTAAAAATGAAAGCCACAAAAACTGCCAAATCCTGATTGGCAAGATCAAGGTTTCCTGTGAATAATATATTCAAGTAATTTCTTGACCCCCTGAGATCGCCTTCCTCAGCTACGGCCAAGAAACGATGGATAAAACCAGTTGTCGAGCCATCAATTACATACCCGCTCACAATGAAGAGCAGTACCGCGGTGGCTACGGATAGGCTCAACGGCCCAAGCCGAAATTCCTTGGACAAAAGAAGATATAGGCCAACGGTTGTGCCAAGCGCCAGTGCGGTCGTTGGCTTTGCCATAAAAGCCAACCATCCCCCCACACCAATAAATATCCAGCCCGCAACCCTCGTGCGCGAAGCTTCCGAGTGAGCCCAAACAATGCCAAGTGCCGCCACAAGAAGTGATTGGAGTGCCAATGAGTTGTAGCTTGGCGTGACCAATCCCCACGGAATATAAACGAGGCATGAAGTGGACAACGCGAATCCAAGTCCGACCAGTCGCAGCTCTGTAATGCGGCTTGGTGAACGCTCAGGCCATAACTTCTGAATGAGAGTACTGCACAATGCAAAGGCCAAGAGCGTAGTTATTAGGATGTTGACTTGCCGAAGCAGGCTCACATTTCCTGCCAACAGCCGATAAAATGGATGATAAATGAAGCCAAATTGTGTGTCTGAGACCTTGTAAGGCCAGGGATTTGATATCCAATTAAGGTAGCTCCCCTCATCTGTTAAATCGAATCCAGAGTTACTGCTAAAAATTAACATGCCAAGTGGAAGAAAAGCGATTATAACAGTGAGGAGTATTATTGTAGACTCCGCGATAGAGTCCAGCGTGGTTGATTTTGCGCCAGTTTCTTTTGTAGGAGTCACGTGCTTATATCCATAGTTTTCTCAAACGTATCGATTGGATGTTGTCGAACGTATGTGAATTCGCACCCAATCGCAACTTTCACTGTTACCGAAGAACAAAACGATTTGCAAGTTAAACGGGCAACCTGGCCGATGCAATTCTCGCGCGCCAGCGCCAGGGCCCGAAGCAGGTCGGTCGTATCCTGCTACCAATAGCGAGGCGACGTTGGGTTTAGCGTGACGGTGAGCGAATCCCCGTCTCAAGAGAGGAGCGAAACAAGCGCATGGCCATGTTCTACAAGCTGGAGGTGTCGGACGCGCGCAGCCGACGGCATCGAGGAGCAGAACAGCGCCTGAAGAGCTGCTGGCAGGTTGGACGTCTCGACGCTGTGAGCGATGCTCGGAAAAAACCTTCTGATGCCTCGGGTTGAGCAGGAGGGCCCTAACCTGGGCCGCCGGCGAAAAGGCTCACAGCACGAAGAGGGAGAAGCGGCAGAAGAACCTGATCTTCTCACGCAGGGCACCCTCGCGCTCGGCCTTGGCGAGGGCGCTGACGAGATCACTAAGCGGGGTGAAGTAGACGCTGCGTCCAGCTTTGACGGCCTGCACGCCGAGCGCCAGCGACAGATGGCTCTTGCCGGTGCCGGGTGGGCCGAGGAAATGTACGACCTCGCTACGATTGATGAACTCCAGCTCGGCGAGCGCCATGATGCGGTTTTTGTCGAGCGAGGGCTGGAACGAGAAGTCGAAGCCGGCGAGCGTCTTGATCGTGGAGAGGCGCGCCATCATCAGCGCGATCTTGATGCGGCGGTTCTCACGCAACGTGAGCTCTTCGGCGAGCAGCGCGTCGATGGCCTCGATGGCGGTCATCTCGCCGCGTTCGAGACGGCGCACGATGACGTCGAGGATCGCGATCGCCCGTGGCATCTTCAGGCCGACCAGCGTCTGCTTGATGCGGTCGACGAGCGAGGGAACGATCTCGGGATGGGCGCTCATCGCGCACCTGCCTGGCCGGCAAGCCGCCGTGCGACAGCATCGTAGAAGTCGAGCGAGCGTCGGGCGACCTGGTCGCCGGTGCGTCGGATGAGCCGCTCACCATCGGCCCGTCGTCTGTGCCGGGGCGGCACAGTGGCGGAGCTGGACATTAAGGTCGTCAAGATTGCGGAATGACGCGCCGAGGAAGAAATCTTCGCGAATGTAGCGGAATGGACGTTCGACCTTACCCTTGGTCTTGGGACGATATGGCCGGCAGGCCCGTGGCTGAAAGCCGTAATGCCGCGCGAGGTCGAGAAGGGCGCGGTTGTAGATGACAAGACCATCCGCATCTTCTCCAATCACAGCGGTCTTCATGCGGTCGTAGAGAATCTCGCGCGGTGCCCCGCCGATCGCCTCGAGCGCAGCGATGTGGCAGCGCAGAACCGACTGCAGATCCTGATGGACGACGAACCGCGCCCAGATCAGACGCGAATAGCCGAGCACCATGGAGAACAGCCAGACGATGCGCGTCGCCCCTGGCTCATCGGTGAACTCAACTTCGAACCGGGCGAGATCGACCTGAGCTTGCTCGCCGGGTGGGGTCTCGAACCGCACCTCGAAAGGGGTGATGGGATCGGGCCGAATGTCGCGCACGGCGCGCTTCACCGCGGTGTAGCCGCCAGCGTAGCCACGCTCTCTCAACTCGCGCCACAGCCGCACCGCAGTGAGGCCGGGAAAAGCCGCAAGCCGCTCGCGCAGATACGGCAGGAAGGGATCAGTGCTCTTCTGCCGGCGCGGTCGAGGACCATAGGTCGGCGGCTCCAGACCGCGGGAGATATATTTGCGGACCGTCTTACGGTCGACGCCAAGTTGACGGGCAATGGCAGCAACCTTCAGGCCCTGCCGATGAAGTTCCAGGAGCATGATGAATTCCCCGAATGTGACCACCGTACCGCTCCCTCCCGCCAAGGGAGAAGCATTGGCAGGATTCGCGCCGACCAGGCTCTCGGGGCATGCCCCGGGAGGCTGGGCACCGCGTCAAAGCTGGGGAAAATTCGAGGCCCACAAATGCGGAGGATTCAACGCGCGCTTAGAATCCGAGGAAGCGGAGCTTCGGCTATCGACGCCTGCATCTGCTGCTGAAGCGGGAAGGCATCATGCTGAACCCACAAGAGCTGTTAAGAGTGACTGACGGTGAGACGGCGCGGTGGGACAGTCGCTTGACCGTCTCCACCATGACTGGGGGTCGCGCGGGGTTGACGCCGTCTGCGTCTTAGCAACCCGCTTCGGCATGTTGGATCCGCTCGCCGGCGCAGCCGCCGCCGAAAAAACGGAACCATCCTGATGGCAAACGCTACGGCAGCGTTGGCCTATGCCGAACAAATTTTCGAATGGGCCGAGAACCGGCGCCGGCGCCGAGAGCGTGATTGGTGCAGGATTGAGGCTAAGCAACGGAAGCCCCAGAACGGTTGTAAGCTTGCCACATGGTGCTATAATGCCAAGGTTTTCACCATAAGCCTTGAGGAGAAACAAACAGGAGAGCACAGTGCGAGGAAATCCGCATGCTGCGTTCCCCTTGGCGTTGCGCATCGCGATCTTCGCGTCGATCCTGCAGACGCTGCGACCGGTTTATCGGAGCCTGGAGCTGCCGGTCCTGCACAGGCTGGCATCGTTCACGCCGAAAGGGATCGTGCTGAATCCACTCATTTGAGGTTATAAAACGTGCGCGCGGACGCCCGTGAAGGCAAAGGGATTACTGTAATGACAGAGCATGTTTTCGTCGATGGGCAGCTTTGCGCCATCATCATACCGGCTAAATACGACCAGCCGGGTATTCAGTTTTTCACTGCCAACGAACTTTCTCAGCAACTCGCGTCGATGTCCTATTGCGCCGGCAGGGTCATTCCCGCGCACACGCACAATCCTGTCCGCCGTGAAGTTTCATATACGCAAGAAACCCTTTTCATTCGCAAGGGCAAGGTGCGTGTCGACTTCTACACACAGCAGCAGGAATATCGCATGAGCCGCATTCTCGGCGCCGGCGATGTAATCCTGTTGATTTGCGGGGGACACGGCTTCGAGGTGCTAGAGGCTCTTAACATGGTGGAGGTGAAGCAGGGCCCCTATACCGGAGAACTCGACAAGTCGCGGTTCGAGGCAAACTTGCCCGACCGGCTGAACTTCGATTGACGGCATGATCCCGGTTAACCGCCCACTCCTCGCTGGCAACGAAGAGAACTACTTACGCCAGTGTATCGCGACCGGTTGGATTTCCTCCGAAGGACCCTTCGTCAAGCGGCTCGAGGCTGAATTCGCTTCCCTGATGGGTTGCGCCCATGGGATTGCCGTTTGCAACGGCACCGTCGCCATCGAGTTGGCGGTCGCGGCCCTGCGTATCTGTTCGGGTGATGAAGTTATAATGCCGACCTTCACCATCATTTCCTGCGCCGCGGCGATCGTACGTGCGGGGGCGAAACCGGTGCTAGTGGACTGCCAGCCGGACACCTGGAATCTCGATCCAGCACAGATCGCGGCGAAGATCACAAATCGCACCAAAGCAATCATGGCCGTACACATTTATGGATTGCCCGTAGACATGGATCCGATCCTGGAGATTGCGCGCCGACACGATCTTTTCGTTATTGAGGATGCCGCCGAACAGCACGGGCAGACCTACAAAGGCCGGGCGGTCGGTTCGCTCGGCGATATCGCCACCGTGAGCTTCTATCCCAACAAGCCGGTTACGACCGGCGAAGGTGGCATGGTTGTCACGAACGATGAGACGTTAGCCGTGCGTTGTCGGCAGCTACGAAACCTTTGTTTCGACAAGGAGCGACGTTACATTCACGAGGAGCTTGGCTGGAATTTTCGCATGAGCAACCTTCAAGCGGCAGTGGGAGTAGCGCAGCTTGAGCGCATCGGGGAGATCCTGCGGAAAAAACGGCAAATCGGCGCATGGTACCAGCGGCGCTTGAAGGGACATCCTCTGTTGCAGCTTCCGCTAGATAGAACCAACTATGCAGAGAACATCTATTGGGTCTTCGGGCTGGTTCTCGACGTGCGGGTACCGTTCGATGCGCGCGGTGCAATCGCGCAATTGCGGGCCAACGGTGTCGATTGCCGTCATTTCTTTTGGGCGATGCACGAACAGCCTGTCTTTAGAAAAATGGGATTGTTCGAGAGCGAAAATCTTCCCAATGCGGAACGGATTGCCCGTCGGGGTCTATACCTTCCGAGCGGCGTTGGCCTGACAGAGGAGGAGGCGGACACGTCCGCCCGCGCATTGTTGGGCATTCTGAAATGAGCGCGTTCGGCGGCGAGTATGCGGCGTATTACGATCTGTTCTATGCCAACAAGGATTATGCGTCCGAGGCGTCCTTTGTTCGCGACATCATCAATCGGTATCGACCCGGGGTACAGTCCATCCTGGAGCTAGGCTGTGGAAGCGCGAGACACGCGGTTGAGTTGGTTCAGGGCGGCGTGTCTGTCACTGGCATTGATCTTAGCGCTGAAATGATTGCGTGTGGACAGGAGCAGCTGCGGCGTCTGGCGCCGCAGCAGCGGAGCCGTGTTATACTGCAACAGGGCGATGCCACTCGGTATGTATCGACGACCATCTATGACGCAGTGATCTCACTGTTTCATGTAGTTAGTTATCAGACGGGAAATGACGCATTGGTAGGAATATTTCGGTCAGCGCGTACGGCACTGAATGGCAATGGGCTATTTGTGTTTGACTTTTGGTACGGACCGGCCGTTCTCACCGAACGTCCGGAAGTGCGCGTGAAGCGCCTCGAACAAGCAGGTATCGAGGTGACGCGGATATCAGAGCCGGTGCATTACACCGACCGCAACGTGGTCGACGTGAATTACACCCTTCTGATCTCCGATCCGGGCAACGGTCGGTTTGAGAAGAGTCAAGAAACGCATTCTATGCGCTACCTATTCTTGCCGGAGATTGAATTATTGGCCGCGATGACCGGCTTCGGGCTCATTCAATCAGGTGAATGGCTCACCGGGCGACCACTGCATGACCGTTCTTGGCACGGATACGCTGTTCTACGTCCGGTCCAACACACAGCCTAGCTAGGGCCATCCTTGTCGCTCGCCAAATCAGGTCGACGAGATATCCATCGGTTTCGATCACCTCGAGGTCCGCCACCTCCAGGTCCACATGAGGTTCGTACTGCGTATCATGTGCCAAGCCAGAAATGCGCCAGTTGTCGCGATGACTAGGTTAACGGCCATGATCAGTACGGAAGTCGCCACGGCATCGACCAGCGGAACGCCGAGAAGTTGCAGCAGCGCAACCATGGTTCCATATGCCGTCATTTGACCTATGGTAATAGGGATCAAACCGGCGATACTCATTACACCAACGACCCAACAAAAATCGAAAAAATTTGCGCCAATGCCGACGCCGCGAGCAATCACCATAATCACGAGCACGTTGCCGACATGGATGAGTGCCCCTAATGCCACCCCGGCCGCAACCCGGTAAATGTTCCGAACTGAAACGTGCCATTGTTCGATGGCTTGCCGCAGCGCTAGCGCAACCGCCTTAAGACGCGGCGTCAATCGCTCAAGCCAGAACGCCATCCGCTCCGCGAACGCAATGACCGCATCGTGACGTAAAGCGATTAAAAGCGCGAGCAGAAGCAACAGCCCCGCCAGCGATATTTCCTGAAGTCCTTGAGGGTAGGCGCTCGGTGAAAGGGCGAAACCAATCACTGAAATAATCAGTAGCCCAATGAACGAGGTCAGACGATCCGCGACGACCGACACCACAGAACCGCTCACGTTTCCGGACGCCCGCGACAATAGGTATATCTTTGCGGCTTCCCCCCCGGCCTGACCAATGAAAAAATAGGCGTAGAAACTGCTGATCAAATAAATTTTGAACAAGGTCGCGACGCGGGCGGTTTGGAACATCAACTGCCATTTGAACGCATTGAATACGATAACGATGATCGAAAGCACGAAGGCAGCCGCTATCGTATAAAGCCCCGCTCGAAGCGTGGCTTCCCAAATCGCGTGGATGTCGCAGAACGCTGATATGGCGCCGATGACAAGGGCCAGCACGCCGATCTTGAGCAGTCCTGACCGCCATTTCATGGATGAATTGCGCGTTCATTTCGCCGCCCCTTAACCGATGAGGGCGTCGGCCATGGTTCAGGCCGCCCATCTCTGCCAACGGACTTGCACTTCGCCCGGACCTTCTTCCAAAACTCGACGTACCGTTCTGCCATGCGAGTAAAAGACAGCGATCGAACCCTTGTCAGTCCCCAATTTCTAAGCGCATCGTAGCGGTCACGGTACGTCAGAAGAAGAAGGATCTGATTTGCCAAGCTCTCAGGCGAATTGGCGTCGACCAAGGATGAATCCTCGGTAAAGAAATCTGTGGAATCGAGCGTTCGGCCAACGATAGCCGGAGTGCCGCAGGCCGTCGCCTCGATAGCACTCAACCCAAACCCATAGCGTGATGGGAACAGGAAGAGATCAAGTTCGGTATAAAAGTGCCGCAGGTTCTCCTCCGGCAAGAAGCCCACGAATTCGTAACGATCCGGAGGAATTGCTTTGCGGGCGAGTTCCTTCATCGCCTCGATTTCGTTGCCGTCGCTGGCGACGACCAGAAAAGCTTCAGGAATGGTCGTAATGACCTGTGCGAACGCGAGGATTGCTGTGTCCAGCCCTTTTGCCCGTTTTGCCTCTCCCAAAAATCCAATCCGTAGCCTGCGCTTTTCGATCTTCTCGTCGCAGAAAAAGCGGCTGTGATCTATTCCCAGCGGGATGACTTCGATCCGGTCATCCGGCACGCCGAACATCTCGACGATCTGCTTGGCCGTGGACGGAAACGGCACGATCAAGCCGTCGCTGTGCCGGCAGCAAAAAGCGATGCATTGGCGCTTGATGAAATACTTCAAAGCATTGTCGTACCCCGGCGCTAGGAAGGGAATCAGGTCATAGACGCCGGTCACGACCGGTCGTTTGCGCGCCAAGATAGGAAAAATTCCGGCCACCGGATAGACGCCGAACCACACTTCATGGTGGTGGGCGCGTATGTCCAAAAAGAAACTGGCGGCTTGGCCCACTGCGGCGAATTCGTTCCGGATAATGCCGCTATCGTAAAAGGCGTAGGATTGACCAATCCTGTCCAGACCTGCGACCAACTCGGCTATCACCCGTTCCAGCCCCCGCCCCGTACTATGTCCCTTCGAAAGGGGGAATGCGGAAACTCCAGCGGACTTTAGGGGATTATCCTGGGGATCCTGCCGTTTTTCATTCAAGCCGGCCGAATGTCCGCTGCGCGTCATCCACGGCTCCTCTGGCGACCCTGCGGGCTCGGCGACCAACTCTCGCCGTGCCCATTCCGAATCACCTCGCGCACCGAATAATAAGGTTCCGCGGTGATCGCATAGTAAATTTTGATAAGGATGTCAGTGAGGATGCCGAGCGACAAAAACAGCAAACCGGCAATGAAGGTGAAAGCCGTCAGTAGCGGCTCCAAGGTGCTCGACAATTTTCTGTCAGCAAGAAACAAATAGACCGTGCGGATGCCAAAAATTCCCGACACAGTCAGAAGCAATAA
>Ga0102924_1007338_pt1 | contig 10128 bp, 5 predicted proteins | sample PaiPotPPM11metaG_FD_80116 | JGI IMG/M metagenome (GOLD analysis project Ga0102924, IMG submission 80116) | Iron sulfur acid spring bacterial and archeal communities from Banff, Canada, to study Microbial Dark Matter (Phase II) - Paint Pots PPM... ...
ATGCTCATGGAGAAGAGCTAATGCTTGAAATGCTTTGGCTCGCTCCCGTTTGTGGGTTATTTGGGTAGCAACACGCATAGCTTCATTCCATAGCTTGGCTTGCGCTAACAATATTGCCAAGTTACACAATGCCTCGCCGCGCCGCCATTCATTTTCTATCTTGCCGCTAATTCTTTCAGCGTCACTCCATAGTTGGGCTTTAGCCATGGCAATTGCTAATTCCTGATATTCTGTCGCCTGTTCATCATTATGTTCTATGGCAGTAATGGCTCGCTCGGCCTCACTCCATAATTGGAATTTTACAAAGACGGTCGCTACATTCCGTAATGCAGTTACACGCACCCGCTTAAGCATTATTGTCTCAATAATACTCCACGCTTGTTCCTTTAACTGAGCTTGAGTTAATTCAACAGCTAATGTTGCCAAAACTTCAGCCTGTCGCCATTCATCCTTTATCAAGGTAAGAATACTTTTCGTTTGCTCCCATCGTTGATCTTGGGCTAATGCTTCAGCTAACCTCTGAAGAGCTACCTCTTGCAACTCACTCGTCTCAATCAAATTGATAGTAGATTGAGCCTTATCCCATACCTGAGCCTGGAGTAGTGTTATAGCCGTTTCGTAAAAGAGTTCAGAGCGCCTCTCTTTACTTTTTATTTCAGAGATGGCCTCCTCAACTCGGGTGAACGTCAGTATACTTTTCGCTTTGCGGTTCGGCTGTTCCACTAAATATTGAGCAATGAGCAACAAAAGAGTAACTTTGCGCTCTGAATTTGTAATTAGCTCAGCAAAACCGATCGCTTTGTCCTCCTCACCTGATACTAGCATTTCCAGAAATGCTTCTTCTGGATACTGTTCAGCCCTACTTATCAGGCTCGTTCGCAACAACGTATATTGCCAAAGATGAGGGAGATGTTGGATACTCTCTTGCAAATTCCATTCTTTAGCAGTAGCAGCTTGACATCCCCAATCCACGTCAAGTATAAAAGCGTGTGTATTTGTAGGATCGTACTTAACTTTTCCTTTTCCATAACCTCCTTTGTCTAATATGTCAAAAAGCTTTTTAAAAGCATGAGCATAGTATAAGTGCGTAATATAGTGTTTTCTGGTATATACACGTCGTTCCTGTTCAGCAGGGCCATGGGGCATATCTTGCCAAATCTGCTGAATATCTCCCTGTTCACACCAATCCACCAATCTCTGGTTCCAATTTTCCTCCTCGTCCTCAGCAAAGATATACTCTTTGCCTGGTTTGTTTCTATCCTCGCGTAAGTAATCATAAAATTTCAAATGAAATAGCGCATAGCGTCCCATACCGTCATAGCTTACCAATCCGCCTAAGCGACGAAGCCCATCACTGAGCCGATCATGATCAAGGTGGAGAATGTGCCGGATGCCGAGCCCAGAAAGTGATTCACGGGCCGTTAGCAGAAGGCCCAGTATTGGTTTGAGTACCTCGCGCCACTCGAGAGAAGTTCGCTTCAAACGATCAAGAGACAATGAAAAGAGATTGTCTGGGTCTGCAGCGATGCGTTCGATAATCCCTTCAGGGCTACCAGTTCCCGGTTTGGCCAGTTCCTGGGCTACCAAGTCAAGATAGAGCGCATTTTCTTGCATTATATGATAAAAGCGATTGGCCAGTCCTCGTTCCAGTGTAACTCCGCGATGCAGCAAAATCAAATCAAAATCTTCACGACTTAAATTGGGTAATACATAGGCATGATGCGGCTTGAGCAGTTCTAGTGGTCGTAGCGTATCGTTGGGCCGCGTTCCTAGTACAAAAACGATTCCAGCTGGTGGTTGGTCAGATCCATTGGGCAAGAAAGTGAGGTCGCGTACTCCAGTCGCATCTTCCTCCAATTGATCCAGTCCATCAACAAAGATCACCTCCTGTTCCCCTCTCTTTGCAACTTCTTTGAGAACATGCGGGAAGGCATCTCGCAACGCTGGACGGCTCTCGCTACTGACGTAGAGATCAAGTAGGTTGTATTTCAAAATTAAGTGAGCCATTAGGTTACGCAGTAGCCCAAGCTGGTGGTCTGGTCCAGGCCTAAAAGGGATGAAATGATAGGCAACGCGCTCCTCGCTGCCTTGGGCACTGATGCGCTCCTTGACTAAGTGGGCGATGATGCTGCTTTTGCCCTGCCCTGCTTGGCCGGTAATAGTGACGTAGCCGCCGGTGGGCAGTAGCTCCTGTATATGTTGCCGAATCTCTGATAGTTCTGTTTCTCGACCGACAAAGCTCTCCATGCGGTTACGCATGAAACCAGAATGGTCGGCCATCATAGCACGAAGCCGCTCAGCTTTCTCGGCATCATGTCTATCGGGCTGTGTTTCTCTAAATACATGTACCAACCTGCTCGTCTCGGCGAGGTGTGGGTAGGAGACAAGTTCAAAGGTGTCTTGTTGTACACAACTGAGGACTGGACGCTGCTCTGCTGGCAGTTTGCGCGTGAGATACTCGAACAGACCGTTGACCGTGAGCCGACCCTCACGATTGAAGGCTTCGACGGCTCGGCCTGAGAGGGCTTCCAGGACATAATACGTGAAACGGCCATGGCCAAGTGCCTGATCTTCGGCAGCTCGCTGCACTGGCAAACAACTAGAGAGAGCTACACGTCCATACGTACTCGTACTCAGCTTCTCTTTCATATAGCTCTGAACGGGATTTGCTTCGTCGTCGCGATAAGTGGGACCAAAAAAATCGCCACTATAACAGCTATCGAAGAGAAAGAGCCTGCGGCGTGAACCTTCCTCACCCGCAAAAAAGGTGGTGCGCAGCCGTTCCATGCCCAACGCCTGCTGCTTGCGGAAAGAGAGACTTTTCTTGATCATCTCACGATTAAAATCGTAGGTGGTCAGGAACACTTCACTCTTGCGCTCGGCTCCCTGCTGCACATCGGACTCATTGATCACCAGTGGCAGGCTATGACCGGCAAAATAGAAGATGACCAGGTCATGTTCGCCCGGTTTATCGAGAATCAGTGTCGATAAGGCCTCGTTGACCGCACTCAAGGTCGCCGCTTCACCCAGGAGCAGGCAGCGATGATCCTGGACAAAGCCCAATTGACCAAGTAACGCATCCATCGCTCGCGCATCATCCTCCGCATACGCCAGTGAACTCAATCCTGCTGAGGACTGGTAGTCATTGATACCAATGCATACGGCATAGCGATGTTCGATTGGAGTGGATCTGGACACAGGGCCATGCCTACCTTCCTACTTTATACCTGTATGAACGAACGTGCTTTTCTCGGAAAGAAGCAATGCCATCACTTCCCAGCCGGTCGTGCAGTTTTCGAAACTTTTCCGGTGACCTGTAAGGTAGATGAAGACGTCACCTTCGTGGCAATAGCGGAATGTTTGGCTTGAAAGAGATCCAGTAGGCGTTGAACGGTAATTGTATCAGGATCATCGATGCTAATACAATCACCATCCAAACTGACCTCGATCTTCTTCACGTGCCTTTGTTTGGATACGACGTCAATGGCGGCTGTCCCTGCTTGCAGGAAGGCAATGATGAGATCTTTCTGTGTAATCACCCCATGCGCGATCTCGTGGAGAAGTAGAATGACCCCGGCATCTCGTCGATGATTACTCATCATCTTCGAGGTATATCCCTCGATGGTGCTCGTTTCGCTCAACACATCAGCAGTCACGTCCTCAATCGTACTCATCGTCTCAAAATCATCATCTTCGTCTTCCATAGGTACAAGGGTAATTTCGGCTGACACAGCGTCTTGAGGAATACTAGTGAATGGCGTATCGGACATGGCTCTATTTTCTCCCATAGTTCAAATCGTTTTGAACGTTCATACTCACAGAGCATGAGTTGAAGTATCAGTATTATACTAGAAAGAGCATACCATGTATAGAGCCACGAAACGAATAGGAAGCGTCAGGACTGAGAACAAGTCGTATAAGAGACCCTCGAGAGAAGCGTATGATGGAAATCAGCGATGAAATTCGGTTGTGTTGCAAAAAATCTGAAGACAATCACAAATACCTGAGAATTCCACCGTAACTCCGAAATGAAATAAGCACGAAGTGGCCAAAAAGCCGATTTGAAATGCCGAAATATTCCATGCTGACTCCGAAAAAAGTTAGAGTTTCCAGCGTAATTCCAAAAAAAGTAGACACCTGTTTTGCATAATAATGCATCTATATCACAATATTTTAGATCGTTGCTGTAGGAGGAACGAGTACGATAGACTCTGTTGGTATCTTGCACAAGCATTCGAACACTTTGCACGAATCTTGCATCTGTCGGATCTCTGCATATTCCTTCTTCACCCCAAAGATCAGGTAGAAGAGTGAACCGAGAAACACAAGCAACCCGACAAGGGAAAAGCAGGATGTCTCGAAGAAGAAACTGTTCCCTCCGTGCAAGACAGCATAGATGCTCAAACCGCCGATCACTCCAAGGCCAAACAGGACGCCGACGATGGCTCCAACGATTTTCCCGAGAAGCTTGCGGGTGAACTTGCGACGTTGAGGCGAGCTGAGTCTGCCCGTGCGATTGCTTGCAAGATCAGATGGGCTGAAGCCAAGTGCGTGATGAAGGGCTTGCTGGAGTGCCAGGCGTGCCTGCTCGTCTCCAGAAAGGCCGGTTGCGGCAAACGTGCCAGGAGAGACGAGTGCCTGGGTAGACGTACGAATGGGCTGCGCGGAAAGCAGGATATTCCCTTCCGCTAGGTAGTAGAAATGGTAGGGCCCAGGAGGTGGCAGCGAGAGATCCCATCGGGCAGCAGTCAATTGCTCAGTGGGAGTATGGAGGATGTAGCTCTGGCGCTTCTCATCCCAGACGACCTCTCCCTGAACCTGCTGGATCAGACCGGCCTCAGCCGCACGCAAGATGCGGGATCTTTTTGAGATGTACAAGGCAAGTGGAATCAGGGCCAGAGCCAGAGGAGAGGTGAACAGGAGCAGGAACGTGTTATTCCGCTGTGAGATTGCCAGCCCAATGGAAGGAACAAAGAGCAGAAAGCTGAGGATACCCAGGAACGCGACTGCTCCCCAGGGAAATGGAAGTTTCTTGAGCATCGCTCTCTGCTGCGGCGTGATGCCGCCCTGCTGGTTAGCGGCGATATGTACAGGGGTGCTCCAGTCAGAGGCCCATACTCCTCTGGAGTTGGTGTTCGAGGATGGGAGCTGTTGATAGTGCATACAAACTGCTGATCTTTCTGCCTGGGGAGGCAAGAATATTTTGAAGAGAAACAACTTACCCCATTTTGTTCATCGTAGGGAAAATATAATGCATCTCCTGACAACATTCCTAGGTACTTTTTCACATCAGTATGTGGCAAATACCCCGAAACCTCGACCGCTTTTGCTCCCAAACCTGCACACTTGCCCTGAATGGTGAACATCCGTGATCCGTTATCTAAGAATGTGGCGAAAGTCGACGGATCGCGGTGATCGGCAACGGTCAATTGAGGGACCCTGCGGCAGTCGCGCAGGGTCTCGTGGCAAGGTATGTGGTCAACCCGCTTAGGATGGCTGATCAATGACATCGAGGCGCGTGGAAAGGTGCTCAGAACCCACTTGAGACGCTCGCTCTCTCCGAGAGGAGTCGGGAAATTTTGGTCGGGGTATCTGCTTCATCCAACGGAGTATACACATTCACTTTGAGATCGGGCGCGTCAAAGACCTGAAACGTGAAATGCTCAAACATCAGATAGCCTGCTTGTGGATGATTGAACGTTTTGTGCCCCTCTGGCGTACCGAGCACCTCATGATCGGGCCACCAGGCCCGAAATTCCGGGCTGCGAAGCATCAGATCCTGGATCAACTCGGTCAACCGGGGATCCCCAGGATAGCGACCACACGTGGCACGGAATTGTGCTAAGACCCGTCGCGCATGTCCTTCCCGATCGACAAGCAGTTGCCTACAGTGATCTAAGCTAGACCTTCCATACAATGACAACCAACAGAGCCGCCAGCAGCACCGTCCCCAGAGCAAAGAGGACGTGTGCGAGCCTGAGCCAGACTACCTTGTGCCGAATCATCGTCACCAGTTCTGCTTGTGAGCGCGTGGCATTATAGGTGTAGCGGTGATAAAAGCGCACCTGCGTCGCCCACAGTGACGCGCCGATTGCCAGCAAATAGCCAGCGAGTGCAGCAATGAGCAAGACTTTGACGGGCGTGTTTCCCTTGAGGTAAGACGGGGGGAAATTGCTGCTCAGAATCGAGAGGCCGAACAGCACACCCAGAAAGGTGGCGATACGTTCAATGAGCGATTTACCTGCGTCATTGAGATTATCGAGCTGCTTGCTCTCCATGTCATCGAAGATAGCATTTATTCGTTTGCTCGCCTCGGATGGCTCGCGCGCGTTGTATACTGGTATCTCCTGCTGCTCGCTCATCAGTAGCCCTCGCAATCAATATCGACGGCCATCTCGACACTACACGTCTCGCAGGTGAGAATCACTTCATCCAGTCCCCGCATAATCTCTGTGTGCTGGGAGCACACTTCGCGTCGGTCAAAAGTCGTGATGTGCCCATTCTTACAACGCACACTGAAGAGATGGCGTGCATCTTGCAGGCGTGTTGACGCGAGTAAAAACGCTGGCTTCTGTTGTGTCGCGGCATCAAGGACTTCCTGTGCCTTCTCGCGCACACCGGTCATAAGGTCGTTGCGGGCGAGATACTCCAGGATTGCCAGTACCTCTTCACGATGCTCGCCCCGTTGCAGCATTTCCGCTGCCTGATCAATGGCCTCTCTGCGCACGCGAATATACTGGTGTGTCGCCTGCTCACCGAGGACCAACAGAGGATCAGTGCTGCCCGGCGCGGGCAGGCGCGGCAAGAGCCGGGCTACCACCTCACTGCATGACACCTGCCCATTCAGGCTCTCCACCAGCAGCGTACTCGGCAGGCTTGTCTCGTCCAGTCGCAGCGGCACAAGCGATTTGAAGAATCGCTGTGCAATGAGGATATGACGTTTCACCCAGACAAACGAAGCTGCGCTCTGACTCCACAGAACGACGACGGCGGCGCTACCGATGATCGCGTTCTCGATCACATACGGATACGATGTGTCGCTCGGCGTAGGATAGTCCGGCTCACGCCAGACCGTATAGCCTGCCTGCTCCAGTCCCTGCCGCATCTCATCGGCGCAGGCGTGATCATCGCTGGCATAGGAAAGAAAGATCGTGGTCATGGCAACACTCCCTGTTGTGATACTTATTCTCCATCCGCTATCTCAGGCAGCGGTGTATTGTCTTGCTGCACGCTCGCAACGATCCTGTCCCAGATCTGTCGAGCAGACCCGCTCAGATCGTCACCCAGGTGCGCAAGGTCATCACCGGAAAGGGCACGCTGGATCGCGTGGAGCAACGCCTTCATCTGGTCGTCTTGCACTTGCCTTTGCAGCGCAACAAGCTGTTGTATTCCTGCCATCTTCTCCAGGGGGTCCGTATTTCGCACTGCGGAAACACTCGCCTGTATAAGCCATACGAACGCCTGCGATCCTTTTATCACCTTGACCGGTCCAAGTTTGCTTTTGGCGACCCCATCCTGAACGGCGGTGATGGCCGAAGCATAGGGATGGTCCGCAGGCAGCGAGGGTGATTCCCCATCCAGGATGGCAAGAATGGCTGTGAGGAATTCTACTTCAATCTGCCAATCAGCGCCTCGCTGTTGAACATTCGCAAGCGCCTGCTGGACGTTCACACGCCACGTGGCCCGTTGTTCTGGTATAGCTGTCATGGCGGAGATTGTTCTGTTGACGATAGTGGTGATATGTTCGGGGGGGAGAGTCGATATGCTGTTTGCCTGTCCGCGTGAGAGGACTCCATCTTTCATTCTCTGCAGGTAACCAGCGATCTGCTCTTGCGTCTCACCTCCCCCATCCTGTGATAGATGAGCCTCGCGCAGAATAGCCAGGGCCTGCTCCATCTTTGCAATGGCCTCCTGTGGTTGATGCAAATCCCCATACAGTAGCGCAGCTAGATTGGCCAGGGTTGCTGCTTCGCCAGAGGGATTCTTGCTCTCTTTCTGGATATGGAGGGCTTGCTCATACAGTTGCAGTGCTTCCTGTGGAAGATGCATTGTAAGATACGCGTTGGCCATATTGTTCAGGGTCATCACTTCCCCGACGCGGTCTCCTGTCTCCCTTCTCAGAGACAGCGCTTGTTCATACAACTGGAGCGCTTCTTTTGTGCGTCCTGCCTCATTATAGATCAAAGCGATATTCGTCAGTGTGGTCGCCTCCCCTATTGGATCATCAACCTCCCGTTTGATACGTAGCGCCTGCTCATACAACAATAGAGCTTCTTCTGTGCGGTCTATGCTCTTATAGACCAATGCCATATCATTCAAAGTCGTCGCTTCCCCAGAACGATCCCCTACTTTCCGCCTGAGAGGCAGGGCTTGCTCGTACAACAGCAGCGCTTCCGGCAAACGTTCGCTGTCGACATACACTCCTGCCATATCGTTCAGTGTCCCAGCCTCCCCGGCACGATCACCGATCTTGCGTGCGAGAGACAACGCTTGCTCGTATAGTTCCAAAGCGTCCGGCAATTTTCCAGTATCGGCAAACACCTGCGCTATGGCTTTCAGAATGTCCGCTTCTTCAGCGAGATTTCCTCCCTCGCGTGCAGCGGCTAAGGCCTGCTTATATAACCGCAGCGCTTCCTGGGAATGTCCCGCGTTTCGAGAGATCAACGCCATATTCGCGAGGATGGCAGATTCCCCGTCGCGGTCGCCGGTCTCATTCAAAATCACCAGGGCTTGCTGAAACATCTGGAGCGCATCTTGTGGACGACCTGTTTGTCTGTATATTGCCGCCATGTTGTTCAGCGTAGCGATTTCCCAACGCCGGCCGCCAAGTCCCTTTGCAATGGGCAGAGCTGTTTCATACAGCCGTAATGCCTCCTGTGTGCGACCTGTCGCTTGATAGACCATCGCGAGAACATTGAAGGCCCAACAGACTAACTCGTCGTGACGCTCCTGTTCTTGAGCCAGTTCCAGTGCTCGTTCTAGCAACAGCAATCCGTTTTCGCGGTCCCCAAGCCGCTGGGTCACCCATCCCCAGTGCATCAAGTAATAGAGCTTTTCGGTATCTGAGATATACGACACCCCTCGCGCCAGGTCTTCTCGCCACAAGAACGCGAGCGAGTGCGCGAGTTCACCTCGATCCAGCTGCTCGTAGAGAAAACGGGCTAACCTGGCATACGCTCTGCCGTACAGTGCCAGGAGCGCCTCTCGCTCGCCCTTTTCCGCGAGATACCGTTCGATATACGGGCGAATCACCGGCGGAACACGGTAGAGTAGGAGATCCTGATCGCTTACATTCTCGCGATCGAGTAAGCCGCGCTGCCAGAGCTTGTAGAGCCGATCGGCAACAGGCGAAAGTTCTTCTTCGCCTGTCTCGTCTTGCGGATCAAAGACGGCGATCGCTGTTGCCAGCAAAAACGGCGCGTGGAAGAGCCAGAGTTTGCTGAAGAGACGTTGCAAGTCGGGCGACAAATAACGCACACTTATCTCGATACTGGCATAGATGGTGTGCTGGCGATGGTCAACACCCACGTACTTGTTCCTGGAAGCGAGCAGGTGATTTTCGTAGTCAGCAAGGATGGATGGGAGCGTGATGGCGCTGTCATTGAAGGCTCTGCCGAGCAAGAACAGGCCAAGGGGATGTCCGTCGAGGCGCTGGCTCAACTGGCGCGCCTGCTCCGTGTCGATGTTGTTGGTACGCTGCGGGGCGCTCTGACGAAACAGCGCCGCCCCTTCACCCGGCGACAGCCCTGGGAGTTCCAGGTTCACCTCCTCGGGCCAACCGAGGACTTGGCGCGACGTGATGAGCAGGCTGGCAAACGAGCCAGGCAGTTGCTGGATAAAGGCCACCAGGTCGAGCACACCTGTGTTTTGCGCCTCGATAGCCGCAATCAGTGTTTCCAGGTTGTCCAGCACCAGCAGGGTGCGCCGCCGGCGCAGGCGCAGCAACACCTGCCGTTCAAGTTCAGCAGGCTCCGCGCTGCCCTGGGGATTGAGGCCAAGGAAGCGCGCGAGGCTCCCTACGAAGGCGGCGCGCGTCGGCATTGTTTCCAGTGAGATGGCCCACACGCCGCCTGGCCATGCATGGGCAAAACGCTCTGCCACAATGCGCGCGAGGGCCGTCTTGCCCTG
>Ga0102924_1007339_pt1 | contig 10128 bp, 8 predicted proteins | sample PaiPotPPM11metaG_FD_80116 | JGI IMG/M metagenome (GOLD analysis project Ga0102924, IMG submission 80116) | Iron sulfur acid spring bacterial and archeal communities from Banff, Canada, to study Microbial Dark Matter (Phase II) - Paint Pots PPM... ...
GAGGGGGGGCAGGGCGCGCCTTCGGCTGGGGGGCACACGCGAATGCGCTGGCCACGCGAAGGAATCATGAACAAACTCCTGCGGGTCCTGATCGTCGAAGACGCCGAGGAGGACGCGGCCCTCACCGTGCGCGCGCTGACCCGCGGGGGTTTCGAGGTCGTCTCCGAGCGGGTCGACCGGGCAGACGACTTGCGGCGGGTGTTGAGCCGAGAAGGGTGGGACATCATCATCACGGACTGGTCGATGCCCGGGTTCGGGGTGCTCGGGGCGCTCGCCATCGCGCGCGAGATGGCGCCCGACTTGCCGGTCATCATCGTGTCCGGGACGGTCGGCGAAGAGACCGCCATAGAGGCGTTGCGCGCCGGGGCACGGGACTTCGTGCTCAAGGGAAGGTTGACGCGTCTCGTCCCGGCCGTAGAGCGCGAGCTCCGCGAGTCCGCGGCGCGCAGGCTCGCCGAGCAAGAGCTGCGCAGCACCGAGGAGCAGCTACGCCAGGCGCAGAAAATGGAGGCCGTCGGTCGCCTGGCGGGAGGCGTAGCCCACGACTTCAACAACATGCTCTCGGTCATCCTGAGCTACACGGAGATCCTGCTGTCCGACCTCCCGTCCGGCGATCCGCTGCGGCCCGACCTGGAGGAGATCCGTAAGGCAGGTCTCCGCGCCACGAACCTGACCCGCCAGCTCCTCGCTTTCAGCCGCCGTCAGGTGATGCAGCGGAGGGCGCTCGATCTCAATCGGGTGGTGCAGGGACTGGAAGCGATGCTCAGGCGTCTGCTCGGGGCCGACATCGAGTTGTCGGTCGCGGGGCAGCCCTCGTTGTGGAGCGTGAAGGCCGACGCGGGTCAAATCGAGCAGGTCATCATGAACCTCGCCGTGAATGCGCGGGACGCAATGCCGACCGGCGGCAAGCTCGTCGTGGAGACGAAGAACACCGAGCTGACCGGGCAAGACGCCCGGGAGCGCCTGGGAGTGAAGCCCGGCTCTTACGTGATGCTCGCGGTGACCGACTCGGGCATCGGAATGGACAAGGAGACGCAGGCGCGGATCTTCGAGCCGTTCTTCACGACCAAAGATCAAGGCAAGGGGACGGGCCTGGGGCTCTCGACGGTATTCGGGATCGTCGCGCAGAGCGATGGACATATCTGGGCCGAGAGCGAGCCCAATCGCGGTTCGACGTTCAAGATTTACTTTCCGAAATCGGAAGAGTCGGCAAAAACGGCGAGCTCGCCGCCGTCGATCTCGGTGCCGGGCGGATCGGAGACGATCCTGCTCGTGGAAGACGACGAGCAGGTCCGCGCCGTCGCGCACGAGATCCTGAAGCGTCACGGCTACCACGTCCTCGAAGCCGCGAGCCCCGGCGACGCAATCGTCATTTGCGAGCAGCACCCTGCGAAGATCCACCTTCTTCTCACGGACGTGATCCTCCCCAGGATGAGCGGTCGCCTGCTCGCCGACCGACTGCGCCCGTTGCGTCCCGAAATGCGCGTCCTCTTCATGTCGGGCTACACCGGCGACACGGCGGTCCATCAGGGTGAGGTCGAGTTCGGCGGTTTTCTCCCGAAGCCGTTCACGCCGCCGGCGCTCATGGCCAAGGTGCGAGAAGCGCTAAGCACTCCCTCCAAGTGGCCTCCCCCCGAGAGCTGAGCAGCCGAATGCAGGATGCCTGAGCTGCCCGACGTGGAGGCCGTGAGGCGCCGCCTGGAGGCCGGACTCCGCGGAAGGACGATCGTCTCGGCCCGCGCCGCCGATCGCTACGTCTTGCGGCCGGGTTCCCCGCGCGCCTTCGGACGGGCGCTCGTAGGCCGCACCGTTCGTTCCGTGGACCGGCGCGGCAAGTGGCTTCGCCTGCTCCTCGACGACGGCGGGCGTCTTTTCTCCCATCTCGGAATGACCGGCTGGTGGATCGAATGCGACCGCGCCAGTCCGGAGCAAAGGTCGGAGCGGGCGCGCATCGACGTCGCAACGGGTGAGCGCAGGTCGCGGAGCTTTCGCTACGTCGACTCCCGGCGCTTCGGCCGCCTTATCCCCGCTCGCGACGACCTTAGGGAGTGGCAGTCTCTCGGACCGGATCCGCTCGTCGATGGCATCGACGTTCCACGACTCGCCGCCGCACTGGCGCGAAGTCGGCGCGCGGTGAAGGAGGCGCTGATGGACCAATCCATCCTCGCGGGTATCGGCAACATCCTGGCGACCGAGGCCCTCTGGCGGGCGCGCATCGATCCGCGGTCCCGAAGCGCCGCTCTCTCGCGAGCCGAAGTCGCCCAGGTCGCCCGTGGCCTCTCCGCCGAGCTTCGGCGCGAGCTCTCCGTGCGCGCCGCCGCGAGGGACGACGACTGGGAGGACGACGTCGCCGTCTACGGGCGCAGCGGTCAGCCGTGCCCGCGGTGCGGTGAGCCCATCGCACGGGTCGTCCTCGGCGGGCGCACGACGGCGTTCTGCACGCGGTGCCAGGTCCTGCGGGGGAGGGCCGCCGCGGTCGGATCGCGCCGCTGACGCGACGCTCAGAACTGCGCCTGTCCGTTGTTGCAGAGCATCTCCGGCCCCTGCCCGTAGTGCTGCATGGCAAAGTCGCGCAGGGTTGGCAGGTCCGCGCACTGCGCCTTGTACACCCAGCCCCACGCGGCCGCCGCCACCGGGACGTCGATGAGCGGGTCCGGCGTGATCACCGTGCGGACGCGCACGCCCTCGCCGAGCGACGTGCACAACGGATCGTCGGGAATGGCGTCGGATGCGGACTGCAACGCCGCGACCACGTCTGGGCAGCCGGCGTCTCCGCAGTTGTAGAGAAAGACGATTGCCCCGTGTTCGAGGTCGTGGACGTAGTAGCCGCGTGGGACGGGTGTCGCATACGCCTGGTAGGCAGCCCAGATCGGGTAGTGCGGTCCGCTGGAGGGCGGGTTCGAGTTCCACTGGATCGAGCTGCCGATGGCCACGTGAGTCGCGGGAAGCAAGGGGAGATGGTCGATCTCGACAGGGCAGCTCGCGTCGGTGATCACGACGGAGCTCCCGCCATCCGCTGCTTCCGAGCCCTCCGGCGCGTCCTCGGCCGGCGCGGTCGCGTCGCTCGCGTCCGCGACGGGCAAGGTCGAGTCGGTGGCGTCCGTTGCGAGCGCGCCGTCCAGCCCGACCGCAGCGGCATCCGCGCGTGCGTCCGGGCCGCCGCCGTCGCGCCGACTGCCGTCCGACGATCCCGCGGAAGACGCGTCGTCGGGCGACGAAGCGTCCGCCTTCCCCGCGCGATGCGAAGGTGCGCCGCAGCCTCCGCCGAAACACGCGGCGAAACTCGCCGCGACCGCGAGCGCGCCGCAGGAACCCATGCGCACTGCCCGGCGCACCATCATGCTCGCCAGGGGACGGGATCGCGGATCGCGTCTTCCCAGTTGCGGCCGTCGAAGTGTTTCACCGTGAGGCTTCCGAGGTCGACCGCGCCGAGGTCGAGGCAGCGCACGTTCACGTCCATCTTGTCCGGGTCGGATCGCGGGACGTAGAAGCTATGAACACCGCACGTGCGACAAAAGAGGTGCTCGGCGACGCCGGTGTTGAACCGGTACGACGTGAGCTCTCCCTCGCCGGAGAGGAGCTCGAAACGATCGCGCGGCACGATGAGATGCAAGAAGCCCTTCTTCGTACAGATCGAGCAATTGCATTCGGTGACGCGAGAAAGGTCGTCTCGCACGCGGAACCGCACGCGCCCACAGTGGCACCCGCCGTCGTAGGTCTGCATCGCGAAAGCAAGCCTAACCGAGCGGCAGGGCCTTGGCGCGCACCCGCGCGCACCCGATGCCGGAGCCGGTAGACGGGCGTGGCCGGGAGGCTACGCTGACAGGATGTCCGGAGAACGCGACCGCACAGATCCGGGCGTCGGCAGCGCTCGGGGGCCTTCGCGCGAGCCGACCGTGCTCGGCGTCGGGACCTCGCAGGCGCCCGCCTTGCCCGCTCCCGTCGTCGTCCTGGCACCCACACGCGAGAGAACCGTCCTCGGAGTGGCTCCCGCGAGGGGACCTTCGATCGTGCAGCCGCCGGGCAGAGAACCGTCGGTACGGGAGCCGCCACCCGAAGGCTGGGATCTGCCGGCCCCTGCCCCGGACGCGCCGCTGCCCGTGGCCGCGCCGCTGCCCGTGGCCGCGCCGCTGCCCGTGGCCGCGCCGTCGCCCGTGGCCGCGCCACTGCCCGTGGCCGCGCCGTCGCGGGATCCCAGCATCGCGGTCGATCTCTCCGAGCTCCATGCTAGCGCCGACGAGCCGTCTCTCGTCCCCGCAGGCGTGCCCCGCCGCCGTGCGCGTGCGTGGCTTCTGCTGCTCGCCGTGGTCGCAACGGCAGCCGCCGTCGGGTTCGTTCGGCGCGAGCAGCTGCGGCCTCTCGCCGTTCGGGTCCGTCCGCTCTTCGCCCGCGTGGTCGCCGCGATCGGCCCGAAACACGCTACGGACACGCCGCGTTGAGCGCGCTGCAGGGGCGGCGATCAGTGCCGCGTCCGCAGGTTTTGAACGCTCCCCGGTCCGACCCTCGCCGGCGCTGCTCGCGGTGGTGAGCTGGACGGCGACGCCGAGGACGACGATCGCAGGGCGCCGCCGCCGGCGGGGCGCGCCGCTCCCGCATCGGCGGGTGCATCGGCCGGGGTCTCCGGCGTTGCCGTGAGGGTGCCTGCAGACGGAGTCGACGAAGGAGAAGAGAGCAGCGAGCTCCCCCACATCCGCGCGCGCTCGAGGAGTTGCGTTCCATGCGTCGGGTCGCGCCACAGCGCGACGCCGATCCCGCCGGCGAGGATCAACGCCATCCACGGCAGGACCGAATGGTTCTTCGGGATCCGGATCGACTCGTCGAGACCGTAGGTGCGCGGGGGAACGAGGTCGCGTTCGCTGAGTTCGATGGTGGGCTCCGGATCCTTTGTCCTCGGGAGCGTCGGTGCCTGCCGACGGGGTGGGGGACTCGGCGGCGGCGCGCGCGAGACACGCCGTTCGTGCTGCGCGCCGTCGAGCTCGGAGATGGCGCGGCGCACGTCCTTTCGCATGGCCGTCGCGCTCTCGTACCGATCTTCGCGCCGGAACTCGAGGGCCCGATCAATGACGCGAGCGAAGGGGTCGCTCGCATCGGGCGCCAGCGTGCGGATCGGAGGAGCCGGGAGCCGCGCCATCTTCGTGACGAGATCCACGGGGTCGTCGCCATCGTGAATGCGCCGGCCCGTTCGCAGTCGGAATCCCGTGGCCGCTAGCGCGAAGAGGTCGGTCCGAATGTCGATCTCGTCGAGTCGACCGGCCGCTTGCTCCGGCGACATGAACGACGGGGTCCCCAGCGCGAGGCCGTACGTCGTGATCGATTGCCCCGAGAGCAGGCGGGCGAGCCCGAAATCGAGGACCTTCACGCGAACCTTGTCCGGGCTTCCATCGTCGCGGGCGAAGAACAGGTTCTCCGGTTTGAGATCCCTGTGCACGACCCCTGCCTCTTGCGCAGCCTCGAGGACGGCGAGCACCTCGTCCGCGATGTGGAGGAAGTCACGTTCACCGACGGGGTGCCCTCGTTCGAGCCGATCCTGGAGCGACTCGCCGTCCAGCAACTCCATCACGAGGTACGCGGTGCCCGCGTCGGGGCCGCTCGAAATGACGTCGTCGTCGAGCACCTTCACGACGCCGGGGTGGCCCACCTTGTTCGCCGCGTACCCCTCTCGCTGAAAACGCTCGCGTACCTCCCGGTAACGCGACAGGTCTCGGTGGAGCACCTTGACCGCCGCGCGCGCGCCATTTCGGTGACAGCCGGCGTAGACCGCGGCCATCCCTCCCACGCCGAGCAGACGCTCGAGCGTCCATTTGTCGTTGAGCACGGCGCCCACGCGCTCGACGGCCTCGCGGTCGGTAGCCGATTGCACGCTCACTCAGTGTAGCGCCAAAGGAGGCGCGTCACGGCGCGACGTGAGCCGGCGGAATGACGCGATGGATGACGCCGAAAAGATCGTCCGGGCTGCACGGCTTCTCGACGAAGGCCGCACACCCGACTCGCACGTCCTGGGGGACACGCTCGGCATACGCCGAGATCATCACGATGGGTATCGCGCGCGTTCGCGGGTCGGCCGCGAGCCGCCGTACGGTCTCCCCGCCGTCCATGCGAGGCATCGCGAAATCGAGGACAATCCCGTCGGGCTTGAGCGCTACGGCCTTCTCGAGAGCCTCGAAGCCGTCGCAGGCCTCTTCGACTTGAAAGCCGGCGAAGCGCAGCGCAATCCGGTAGAGCTCGCGCACGTCGGCGAGGTCGTCGACCACGAGGACCATCTGGCGGAGCGCCGCACGGCGAGCATCTTCCCGCGCCCTCTTGGCTCCGGCGAGGGTGCGCGCTTCGTGAAGGGCCAGATCGAGGCTCGCTCCCATCGCCTGGAGCGCCCGGATCCGCTCGGAGGTGGTGGGCTCGGCTGCGAACGCCGGACGGGGGCCGCTGCCTTCTCCTGGCCGGTCCGTCCGCTTTCGCCGCCGAGCGCTGCTCATCCCATCCGATGCGCTCGGCACCGTGCCGCAGGCGCAGGACACGGGCGACAAGCACTGCGCATGCCCGGAGCCGTCTCGGCATTCCGGGCTGGCGCGCGCATTGCTCACCGCTCCCGGAGCGCGCGGTGTCCGCGTGTTGCCGATTCGACGGGCGCTCCGAGCCTGTGGCAGAAGTCCACGAGCGAGCAGCGAATTGTGGCATTCGTGCGTGTTACTGGACGCAGGTGAACTGACAGGTCGGTGTCGAAGCGCCCGGGCAGCACACGACGTCGGTGCAGCACGTCCCGCCGGCGCTCCCGCAGGCGGCGTTCAGTTCGCCGCAGCCGCCGGCATCGGTACCGGACCCGGAGCCTCCGTCGCCGCCGCCGCCGCCTCCCGGCGGTCCGACGACCTGCGCCACCCACTGGGCAGAGTGGTTGTGGGCGGTGACGTCCTGAAACGGCAGCCAGAAGGCGGGGTAGGAGCGGTCTTGCGCGTCCAGCGTCCGGTCGGGGTCGATCACGACCGCCGCCATCCAGATCTGCGGCGAGGCGTAGTTGTCGAAGGTGACCCCCTGTTTGCTCGTCGGCTGCGGCTGGTCGTACATCGGCGATTCCGGCGGGTAGTAGTTGTCGAAGCCTGCGCCACCCGTCGGGTAGCCGGCGAGGGTGTTCTTGAGGTGCAAGCCGTAGTCTCGATTCGAGGAGAACGTGACCCAGAGGATCTTCTTTCCCTTGTAGCTCGTGGGCGCCGGGCTCCACCGAGGCCACGAGTTCGAGAGGCCGTCGGCAACGTTCAAATTGCCCAGGTCGATCGGCTGGTCCCCGGCCTGCGTCGGGAAGTGCATCACCTTCACGCGTGCCTTGCGGCTGTAGAAGCAGTCCCCGTCGTTGTTGGCGGCGGTCGCGTCGTCGTTTTCGTTGAAGACGACCCAGTTTCCGTCCACCGACTGGTCCGGGTAGTAAAAGTTCTGCGTGCCGTCCGACTTGAGGAAAGCGGCGTAGTTGCCGAGCGCCCCGGAGGACGCGTCGAAGCTCGCCGACCAGAGCGAGCCCCCGGTGAAATGGTGGTCGCCCGCCATGCTGATCGTCCCGGTCGCGGGAGCGACGAAGACGAGGGTTCGATCGTCCCAGGAGAGGTTCGGCTGCGTGCCGTGCATCGCGTTGGGCAGCGCGTCGGTGGCGACTCTGGTCGTACCGTCGCCGTTCCACACGGCAAACGAGCTATCCGGAGTCATCATGCCGCCCGGGGCGGGCATGCCCATCGGCTTGAAGGTGCTGGCGATCATCATCTTGTGATCGTGCGTGAACGTCTGGAACCCCGGGCCGACGTTCTGGCCACCGACGACCGTGCGGCTCGCGACGTCCATCACGTGCGTCTTCACGTCGCCGTACTCGTCATCGGCGTCGGGGTCGTCGGTCATGAGGGACATCCGCACGCCGTCCTTCGAGAGCGTGTGGCAGCCGACGCAGGTCCCGGTGCTGCCCGACGTGTAAAAGGGCGTCGGTGTGGGGTCGAACGTCCCGAAGTCGTGAAAGTAGATGCCTCCGGTCTTGCCGGCGGTGCCGCCGAACGTCGCCGACTGCCAGTAGTAGATGCCGCCGGTGAGGTCGTCCTTCGCGAAGGAGACGCTGACGCTCTGCGGAGACGAGGTGACGCACTGGCCGCCGGCGGACGTCGCGCGAACGACGACCTTGACCGGATCGCCGTCGCGGTTCGTGTCGGCGATGTCGTTCCACTGCTGCTGCGACAGCGTCAGGCCGCAGCCCACGTTCGCCGTTCCACGTACGGTCGTTATCGCATTGCAGGCGGTCTCGACGCGGACGTCGGTCAACGCGTTCTGAAAGTCCACTTCGAAGAGCGTCGCTCCGCTCGGAGGCACCCATTGCACTTCGAGGACGTTCATGTTCGGAGGCAACAGCACTCCGTCGGGCGGATATACGAGCGTGGATGGCCCCAGCGTCATGGGATCGCAGGCGGGAGCGCCCTGTGAAGGGAACGGTGCGCAGCCGTCGCACGGAAAGCTCGCGTCGCCCATCGCGGGCCCGCTGCTGCTCCCGCCGGAGCTGCCGCTGCTGCTCCCGCCAAAGCCATTCCCGTCACCGCTCGCGGTTCCATCCGCCAGAGAGCCGCCGTCCTTGGGGACCGCTCCTCCTGCATTGGTACTTCCGCTTCCTCCGCACGCGGCAATCGCAGTGACCACGCTGATTCCTATTGCCAGCAGGAGCGAGGGGAGGCGGCGCCGCCCCATTTGCGTATTCATCGAAGTTTCTCCGTTCGAAGAGCCGAGGGTGTGCATTTCCAGAGCAGGCCTCGTACCAGCGTCGTGTGTGACGTCAGAGGCGACGTGAGCGGCGGCGGCGGCTCGCCGCGACGGCGAGGGCTACGAGTGCGCCCGCCACGCCGGTCGTGCCTTCGGCGGGGGCTCCCGCTTGCGAGCACGAGCAGCCGGAGCTCTCGCTCGTGACTCCTCCGGCGTTGTCCGAAGAAGCATCGTCCGACCCCGTGCCCGACGACGCGGCGCCGCCGGACGTCGCGCTCGAGCCCACCCCGGAGCTGCCCGTCGACCCGCCGACGGAGCCTGACGCGGAGCCACCGCCGGAACCGGAGGCGCTCGATCCCGAGCTCGTTCCCGACGCGGAGCTCGCGCCGGAGCTCGATCCGTTCGACGTCGAGCCGGATCCGGAGGCTCCGGAGCTCGACCCGGACGTCGTCGCGTCCGAACCGCCGCCGTCGTCGACTGCGGTCGCATCGCCTCCGTCGTCGCCGGCCATCGCACCGTCCTCGGCGTCCGGCGTCGTCGCGTCGGCCGATGCGTCGTCGCCGCCATCGCCCGTCGTGGCATCGGCCGAAGCGTCGCTGCCCGACGCGCCGCCGTCGGCAGCGGCGTCTGCGCCCGCATCGGGGGGAGCGACGCACGTGGACGTCGTCATGTCGCACACGTTCGGCGACGAGCAATCGCTGTTGGAACCGCAATCTCCCCAGACCGTGGTCGTCTTGTTGCTCGTCGCGGTGAGGGTGTTGAGGCCCACGGTGAACGTGGCGTTGGCCTGATTGGTGTACGTGCCCTTCGCCGGGAGCGTGACCGTGACGCTCATGGAGCCGGAAGACGTCCGGGCGACGTCACCAAGCTTCCAGGTCACCGTCCCGCCCGAGAACGTTCCGCCGGCCGTCGCCGAAACGAAGGCGGATCCGGGCGGAATGGCGTCGGTCACGACTGCGTTGAGCGCGGCGCCGAACCCCGCGTTGGTGTACGCAATGAGATAGGTGACGTTCGCCGTGGCCGTCGCGGAAGGTCCCGACTTGTGCAGCGAGATCGCCGGCTGCCCCTCCGCAGTGACGCAGCCCGCCTCGTAAAGCGAGTTGAGGAAGAGGCGCGCGCCCTGCGTCTGTGGGTTCCTCGAGATGGGGACGTTGACGGAGTACTGGTGGCCCCCCAGATAGCTCACCTTGCCGATGCCGTTGCACCCCTCCTCGGTGATGTCGCAGACGCCGTTCGCGTAGCCGGTCATCCAGATGTCTTGGACGCCGAAGCCCACGCCGGCGCCCCGGATCATTGAAGTGGACCCCACTCTTCGGACCACAGACGTCGGCGGATAAGGTGGAGCCTGCGAGGCTCTCGTCTTCTGTATCAAACAAACAAATCAATCGTAGTAGTCTCTTCTCCGTCACCGAGGCC
>Ga0102924_1007340_pt1 | contig 10128 bp, 8 predicted proteins | sample PaiPotPPM11metaG_FD_80116 | JGI IMG/M metagenome (GOLD analysis project Ga0102924, IMG submission 80116) | Iron sulfur acid spring bacterial and archeal communities from Banff, Canada, to study Microbial Dark Matter (Phase II) - Paint Pots PPM... ...
GCGGGCGGCGAAGTCCGGGCCGTCCGCCACCCAGAGATTGCGCACCCCTTCGCGGTTGAAGACCCACGCGACGCGTTCGCCATGCGGGGCGGCGACCAGTTCGCTGGGAAAGGAGTAGCTCAGCACTTGCGGCAGCGTGAACTGCGCCGCTGCCGGCAGGAGCAGCGCCATGCCACAGAGGAGACCACGGAAGAGCCAACCGCGCGCGAGGGCCATAGCTCGCAAGCCTACGGTATTGGAGGGGGGCTTGGCTAGGAGCGGCCGCCGGTTCAGGGTGTCCCGGGAGGGCCCGTGATCCAGCGCACACTCGTCGGCGGCGCGCCACTGCACGCGACGCTTTCAGTCACGCCCGAGGCCACGTCGGCGCAGGCGTTGTCGTGGGCGCCACGCAGCGCTTCCTCGCGGGTGCGCGCCGCCGCCACCCGACAGGTGGTGCGGCCCTGGAAGGCGACGCAAACCTCGACCCGGAACTGGGCGGCATGCGTGCTCGAGTAGACGAGGTAGCCGAGCACCACCAGGACCAGCACGGCCAGCAGGGCGCGGAGCAATTTGGGCATGGCGAACCTAGAACGCGATGACGAAGTATTGCGCCCGGTCGGACCCGGCGTTGTGGACGCCGTGAACGGCGTTGGAGGCCACGAAGGCGACCGAGCCGGGGCCGAAGCGCCGGCTCACGCCGTCCACGGTGAGCTCCAGCGTGCCGGTACGGACCAGGAACATCTCCTCATGCTCATGGTGGTGCGGAGGATGCGGAGCGCCGCCGGGCGCCAGCTCGGTTTCATGCACCTCGAGGTGGCACCCGTTGTGCAGCAGGCCGTCCAAGACCGGGCGGGAGCTGCCCGCGGCGCTGGGGTGAACCGGGAGTTCGTCGAAGGGGTAGACCTTCGAGGGCAGCAGCTTGCCGTGCGGAGGCGCGGGCTTCAAAGCTTGCCCCGAGGCTTGGACCACCGCCCCGGCAGCCAGCCCCAAACACAGCTCACGACGCGTGGGTGTCATGAGGTGACTATACGGTTCCGCCGGGGGAGGGAAAAGTGGAAAGTGGGGTTGGCAAGCCTGTCGGCGGCCCGCGCGAGCGGGCCGTGGGTCCAGAGTGCACTCGACTCGCCGACTGGAGTGCGTCCTTGACCCGCCGCCCGCTGGCGCGGGCGGTTGGTTGGCAAGCCTGTCAGGCGTGGTGTAGTGACAGGCTCCCAGCCTGTCAGCGGCCCGCGCGAGCGGGCCGTGGGTCCAGAGTGCACTCGACCTGCCGACTGGAGTGCGTCCTTGACCCGCCGCCCGCTGGCGCGGGCGGTTGGTTGGCAAGCCTGTCAGCCGGCCGTGTAGTGACAGGCTCCCAGCCTGTCGGCGGCCCGCGCGAGCGGGCCGTGGGTCCAGAGTGCTCTCGACTCGCCGACTGGAGTGCATCCTTGACCCGCTGCCCGCTGGCGCGGGCGGTGGTTGGCAAGACTGTCAGCCGTGGTGTAGTGACAGGCTCCCAGCCTGTCAGCGGCCCACGCGAGCGGGCCGTGGGTCCAGAGTGCTCTTGACCCGCCGACTGGAGAGTGCGTCCTTGACCCGCCGCCCGCTGGCGCGGGCGGTGGTTGGCAAGACTGTCAGCCGTGGTGTAGTGACAGGCTCCCAGCCTGTCAGCGGCCCGCGCGAGCGGGCCGTGGGTCCAGAGTGCACTTGACCCGCCGCCCGCTGGCGCGGGCGGTTGGACAGGCTGGGAGCCTGTCCCTACACGGCAGGCATTATCGCCAGGCGTCCCTTAAGATGAGATCCGCATGGAACTCTATCCCGGTGTTCACCAGATCCGCTCGCTGTTTGGCGGGCGCAACCTGTTCCAGTACGTCTTCGTGGGTGAGCAGGTCATCCTGCTCGACAGCGGGGTGGCGGAGACACCCGAGAAAACGATTTTTCCTTACATGGAATCGGTTGGGGTGGCGCCGCAGCGCCTAGCGCTGGCGGTGACCATGCATGCCGATCTCGACCACCAAGGGGGCAACAGCGCGTTGCGGGACGCGGCGCGGGATGTGCAATTGGCTTGCCACGCCGCGGATCGCGTGCTGATTGAACATCCCGAGGCGCTGTATGCCTTGCGTTACGACCACCTGCATGCCAGCTGCGGCACGCCCGCGCCGCGCGACGCGATGCCGCAGGCCGGGGGACCGGTGGTGATGGATGTTCTGCTGCAAGGCGGCGAGCGGTTGCGGTTGGCGCCCGACTGGGAACTCGAGGTCTGGCACGTGCCGGGACATTCCGACGGCCACCTGGCGATCTACGACGCCAAGCACCACGCCGTGTTTACCAGCGACGCGGTGCAGTCCGCCTTTTGTCCCATGGCCAGCGGTGCACCGGCCTTCGGCCCGACCTATTACGCGGTGGACGCCTACCTGGCGACGATTCACTTTCTGGAGCAGCAGCCCCTTGAGCATCTCTACTCCGGGCACTGGCCCGACTGCCATGGCGCCGGGGTGCAGGCGTTTCTGGAGTCCTCGCGGCAGTTCGTAGAGCGCACCGAGGCGCTGTTGCCGACGCAACTGGACCGCCCACAAGGGGCCAGCCTGGGCGAACTGGTGCAGACGCTGGCGCCGCGACTGGGCGCCTGGCCGCGCAGCAACAATTGGCTGTTGATGTGGGCGCTTTACGGTCACCTGGTGCGGCTGGAACAGCGCGGCGCGGCGCAGCGCGTGGTCGGCAGCCGGCCTTGGCGCTGGCGCCTGAAACGGCCGTGAGGGCCCGTTCGGCCTGACCCACGCTCCCGGCTACACTGGAGCGGCATGACGCAACGACCCACGCACCCGGTGATTGTGCAGATCTCGCTCGACCTTCCGACCATCGGCGAGGCGTTGGAACACGCCCGCAAGGCGGTGCGCGCCGGGGTGGACTGGCTGGAGGCCGGGACGCCGTTGCTGTTGGGCGAGGGCCTGCACGCGGTGGAAGCGCTGCGTGCCGAGTTCCCCGCTCACCCCATCGTGGCCGACCTGAAGACCATGGACGGTGGCTATCTCGAGGCCGCGATGATGGCCCGTGCCGGGGCCACGCACGTGGTGGTGATGGCGCGGGCGCACCCGGCGACGCTCAAGACGGTGGTGCAAGCCGGCCGCGATTACGGCATCAAGGTCATGGGTGACGATCTGGGATGCGAGGACAAGCCGGCCGCCTGTCGCCGCATGCAGGAGCTGGGCGTGGACTACATCGTGCATCACGTCGGCTACGACGAGCGCCGCGATCCCGAGGTGGTGGCGCGCCACGGCGGCACGCCCAGCCCCTTGGACGAGCTGGACGCGGTGGTGGCGGCGGTCACGATCCCGGTGCAGGCGGTGGGCGGGCTCTCGCTGGAGCAGGCCATCACGCTGCCGGCGCGCGGCGCGCCCCTGATCGTGCTGGGCGCGCCGCTCACGGTGGCCGCCGACGCCTTTGCCGCGCCCGACTTCGACTGGGAGAGCCTGCTGGCCGAGATCGTGCGCCGCGTCAAGCAGCCTGAGTTGTCCCAACCCGCAGGGCCGGTATAGGCTGGGCACTTCGGTGCCAACTCTGCCCTTTCAAGGAGACCTCGTTGCTCTCACTGCGTCCCTCTGTCGTCCTGCTTGCGCTCCTGAGTCTGTCCCTGCAGTGCCGGGTGAGTGCGCAGGACACGACGCCGAAGCATCCCGCGGCGCCCAAGCCCCAGGCGGCGGTGAGGCCTGAAGCCGCGACTCCACCGGAGGCCGCGGCGACCCCCGAGCCGACGGTCAAGGACCCTGCCGCTCCCTGGGCCGCGGCCACGCTGGCCGGGTTGAAGTTCCGTTCGATCGGCCCGGCGATGATCTCGGGGCGCATCGTATCGATCGCCGTCGAGCCCGGCCACCGCGACCACTATTACGTGGGCGCGGCCTCGGGCGGGGTGTGGAAAACGATTAACGACGGCACCACGTGGACCCCGGTGTTCGAGCACGAGGGGGCGTACTCGATCGGGACCGTGGTGCTCGATCCCAAGAACCCGGCGGTGATCTGGGTGGGCACCGGGGAGAGCAACAGCCAGCGCAGCGTCGGCTACGGCGACGGCGTGTACCGCTCCGAGGACGGCGGCAAGACGTGGAAGAACCTGGGGCTGAAAACCTCGCAGCACATTGCCCGCATCGTCATCGACCCCGCCCACACCGAAACCGTCTACGTCGCGGCGCAGGGGTCGCTGTGGGGCCCGGGAGGCGACCGCGGGGTTTTCAAGACCACCGACGGCGGCAGGACGTGGAGCAACGTGCTTGCCATCAGCCCCAATACCGGGGTCACCGAGCTGGTCATGGACCCGCGCGATCCCCAGGTGCTGTACGCCGCCGCCTACCAGCGGCGACGCCACGTCTGGACGCTGATTGACGGCGGTCCGGAATCTGCGCTCTACAAGACCACCGACGGCGGCGTGACGTGGACAAAACTGACCTCGGGGTTGCCCACGGTGGACATGGGCCGCATCGGGCTGGCCCTCTCGCCGGTCGACCCGGACGTAATCTACGCGACCATCGAGGCCGCCGATCACAAGGGCGGCATCTTCCGCTCCACCGATCGCGGCGCGACGTGGCAGAAACGCAATGGTTTTGACGTCGGCGCCATGTATTACGGACAGATCTTCGCTGACCCGCGCAACCAGGACCGCATTTATGTCATGAACGTGCGGATGCAGGTCTCCGACGACGGCGGCAAGACGCTGCACCCGCTCGGCGAACGCTCCAAGCACTCCGACAATCATGTGATCTGGATTGATCCCGCCAACCCCAGCTACTACCTGGTGGGCTGCGATGGCGGCGTTTACGAAAGCTACGATCGCGGCGTGACCTGGGCCTCCAAGAGCAACCTGCCGCTGGGCCAGTTCTACGACGTTGCGGTCGACCACGCCGCGCCCTTTTACGACGTCTACGGCGGCACCCAGGACAACGCCTCGCTCGGCGGGCCTTCGCGTACCCGCAACGTCGCCGGCATTACGAATGCCGACTGGTTCATCACCCAGGACGGCGACGGCTTCCGTTCGCAGGTGGACCCGGACGATCCCAATACGGTCTACGCCGAACTCCAAAACGGCGTGCTGGCCCGGTTCAATCGCAGCACCGGCGAGCATGTCGGCATTCAGCCGCAGGTGGGCGCCGACGAGGCGCCCCTGCGTTGGAACTGGGACTCGCCGCTGCTGGTCAGCCCGCACTCCCATACCCGGCTTTACTTTGCCGCCAACCAGCTGTTTCGCAGCGACGACCGTGGCGATTCATGGAAGGCGATCAGCGGCGACCTGACGCGACAACTGGATCGCGACCAGCTCAAGGTGATGGGCCGCATTTGGGGACCCGACGCGGTGGCCAAGAACGCCTCGACCTCGTACTACGGCAACCTGGTGGCGCTCACCGAGTCGCCGTTGCAGGCGGGCCTGCTCTATGTAGGATCGGACGACGGGCTGGTGCAGGTCACCCCCGATGGCGGCGCCCACTGGACGCGCTACGCGACCTTTCCGGGCGTCCCGGCCACCACCTACGTCAGCCGTCTCGCCGCCTCGGCCCATGACCGCGACACCGTCTACGCCGCCTTTGACAACCACAAGAACAACGACTTCAAGCCCTACCTCCTCAAGAGTGCCGACCTCGGCAAGAGCTGGCTCTCGATCGCCGGCGACCTGCCGGCGAACGGACCGGTGCTGGCTTTTGCCGAAGACCCGGTGAACCCGCGCCTGCTGTTTGCCGGCACCGAGTTCGGTCTGTTTGTCAGTTTCGACGGGGGCCGACACTGGGTGCAACTCAAAGGCGACCTGCCCACCATTCCGGTGCGCGACCTGGTCATTCAGACGCAGATGAATGACCTTGTGGCGGCGACCTTCGGGCGGGGGTTCTACATCCTCGACGACATGACGCCGCTACGCACGCTGGCCGAGGACCAACCGGCGGCAACGTTATTTACACCGCGCAACGGACTGCTCTATACCCCGCTCTCGCCTTACGGAGGTCGCGGCAAATCATTCCAGGGCGAAGCCTTCTTCACCGCTCCCAACCCGCCGGATGGGGTGACGTTCACCTACTACCTGCGCAGGGGTTACAAAACGGCGCACGAACTGCGCCTGGAGAGCGAGGCTGCGGCCGCCAAGAAGAACGCCGATTTCGCGCCGTACCCTTCGCCCGAGGAGCTGCGCGCCGCCGAAGTGGCAGAGGCGCCGAGCATGGTGCTGACGGTGCGCGACGCGGCAGGCGAAGCGGTCCGGGTCTTGCCGGTGGCGGCCACGGCGGGACTGCACCGCGTCAGTTGGGACCTGCGCGGGCCCGCGCCACGACTCGCCGATCCGACGCCGCCCGTCGCGGCGGACGACGACGACGAGAACCGGCCTCCCTCCGGGCCGTTGCTCATGCCCGGGCAGTACGCGGCCACGCTCTCGGTGCACGCCGCCGGAGGCTGGAAGACGCTGGCCGGACCGGTGACCTTCGGGGTCGAGGCACTCAACGCGGCGGCGGTGGCGGCGGCGGATCGTGCGCCGCTGGCCGCGTTCCAACAGAAGGTGAGCCGGCTGCAGCGCGCGCTCTACGGCGCGATCGGCACGGCACACGAGCTGCAAACGCGCCTGGCCGCCCTGCAGCGTGCCCTGCTGCAGACGCCCAACGCGGAGCCCGCCCTGACCGACCAGGTGCAGGCCCTCGCGCGTCGCAACGCGGCGGTGTTGCGCGCCCTGGCCGGCGATCCGACGCTGGAGGCCTTTAACATCAACCAGTCGCCGGCGCTGCTGGAACGAGTGGAAACCATTGCTGACGACGAGCGCTTGGCGACCGGGGCTCCGACCGGTACTGATCGCGACAGCTACACGGTCGCCGCGGCGCAGTTCACCGAGCAACTCGGGCGTTTACGCGTGTTGGCGGAGACTGATGTGCCGCGCATTGAGAAAGTTCTGCAGGCGGACGGTGCACCCTGGACGCCGGGCATGCTACCGGCGTGGAGCGACAAGTAAGGAGTTTTCAGTTTCCGGTCGTAACACGGAGCGTCGCGTCGGGGGTTCGGTGTTGTTGCCGACAGCCGACCAAACCTCTAGCGGCGCGGCCCGATTTTGCTGGGCCCGGGAGGTGGGTCGCTGGCCGGGAAGGAATCTTCCAGCGTCTCGTCGTACTTCTCTTCTTCCTTCAATTCCTCTTCCTTTAAGGTTTCTTCCGCCGATTTCTGCCGCTGCTCCGCGTCGCGAGAGGGTGCGGGAAGGGTGGTCGAAGGGCGGGGCAGAGGGCGGGGCATGACGATACGATTGCGTCCCATGGAAACGGGTTGCCCGGTCAGCCCGGTTCCACGCCCATCCTTATTGGTCGGTCGTCGACCACCTGGGAAGACGCAACGGGTGAACTGCCGGTCGCATCTTGGTGGCCGGAGGCCGGCATGGCGAACGACGAACAACACCGCTACCTGATGCACTTGAACGACGCGTTGGCAATGGAGAACGCCCTGGCGGGCCACTTGGAAAAACGCGTCAAGTCACTCACGTCAGCCCTCGCGCGACAACGCGTCGGGCAGCATCTCCAAGAGACGCAGCACCATCGCGACCTCGTGAAACAGATCATCACCGCGCTGGGAAGCACCCCCACCACGGCACGCTCCCACGTGCAGGCGCCCATCGCGCCGTCGTTGGCCGGGAAGGTGGTGGATGCCTTACAGGCCGAGAAGGGCGACGTGCTGCTGCTCGACAGCTTGGCGGACTTCGCGGTCGAGAAGTTCGAGGCGGCCCTCTACCAAACGTTGGCCTTAATCGCCCGACGGTTGGGGCATCAGGACCACGCTGCGCAGTTCGACCGGATCCGGCAACAGGAGGAGGCGATGGCGACCTTCCTATGGGAGCAGCAGGCCACCATGGTCGGCGAGGCCTTTCCGCTGCAGCAGGCTGCGTAAACGGACGGCGCTGCGGCGTTGCTGGCCGTACCGCCAGTCTCCGGCTTACCATGAAGGTCGGACGGCGCTGCCGGTCCCCTCCTTATGGCCTACTCCGACCTGCGTGAATTCATCCGGGCGCTCGACAAAGCGGGCGAACTAAAACGCATCCGGCACGAGGTGGATCCCATCCTGGAGATCACCGAAGTGGCGGACCGCGTCTGCAAGCAGCAGGGGCCGGCGCTGCTCTTCGAGAACCCGACCGGCTACCGCGACCGCCCGTTGCTGATCAACCAGTTCGGATCGCGGCGCCGCATGGCGATGGCGCTGGGCGTCACGGACGTCAACGAGATTGCCGCTCGCATCCGGCGGCTGCTGGAGCTGCGGCCCGGCCCCGGGTTGATGGAGAAACTGAAGTTGTTGCCGGTGCTGGCCGAAGTGGGCAACTACTTTCCCCGCGTGGTCGGCGAGGGCGAGTGCCAGCAGGTGGTCCTGCGGGAGAACTTTTCACTGCTCGATTTCCCTGTCCTGCAATGCTGGCCCGAGGATGGCGGGCGCTACATCACCTTCCCGTGCGTGTTCAGCAAGGATCCCAACACGGGGCGCCGCAACGTCGGCATGTACCGCCTGCAGGTCTTCGACGCGCGCACCTGCGGGATGCACTGGCAGATCCACAAGCAGGGGGCGGAGCAGATGCGGGAGCGGCTGCGGGCGCGCTCGGGGGCGGCAGCCGAGGCGGTCATCGAACGGGCGCACGGCTTGGAAAACCTGCCTGCGGCGGCCTTCAGCCCGGGCGTCCACGGTTCCGGCGCCGCGGACGGAGCCCCACTGCCGATGGGGCGCATGGAGGTGGCGGTGGCGATCGGCACCGACCCGGCGGTGACCTTCTCCGCCATTCTGCCCGCGCCGCCGGGAATCGACGAGATGCTGCTGGCCGGCTTGATCCGTCAGAAGGCGGTGGAGTTGGTGAAGTGCAAGACGGTGGATCTCGAGGTGCCGGCCTCGGCTGAGATCGTACTGGAAGGCTACGTTGATCTCGATGAACGCCGCGTGGAAGGGCCCTTCGGCGACCACACCGGGTTCTACTCGCTGGCCGACCAGTACCCGGTGCTGCACGTGACCTGCGTGACGCACCGCAAGGACCCCATCTACTCCACCACCATCGTGGGCAAGCCGCCGATGGAGGACGGTTGGATGGGCGAGGCGGTGAGCCGCATTTTTCTGCCGCTGATGCAGATGCAGTTTCCCGAGATCCGCGACGTCAACCTGCCGGTCGAGGGCGTGTTCCACAACCTGATGCTGGTGGCCATCCGCAAGTCCTACCCCGGTCATGCCCGCAAGATCATGAACGGCATCTGGGGCCTGGGGCAGGCCATGTTCACCAAGTGCATCGTGGTGGTGGATGAAGATACGGACGTGCAGAACCTGGCCGAGGTGGTGCTGAAGGTTTTTAACCACATCGATCCGGAACGCGATATCCAGTTCACGTTGGGCCCGGTCGACGCGCTCGATCACGCGTCACGGCTTCCCAACTTCGGTTCGAAGATGGGCATTGATGCCACCCGCAAGTGGCCGAGCGAAGGCTTCCTGCGCCCCTGGCCCAAGGAGCTCACCATGGACGCGGCGGTCAAGGCTCGCGTCGACGGCCTGTGGAAGAAGCTGGGACTGTAGGCGGGCGCGGCGGCCGCTGTCGATCTTACCGGCCGGCGAGGAAGGCTTGGATGTCGGCCGAGGCGGTCAGCGGGTGATGCCCGGTCGTGTCCCAGCCGGCTGCGATGGTGGCGACGTAACGGCGCGTGATGACGCGGACGTACTGTTGCGTCTCCTTATACGGCGGCACCTGGTTGCCGAATTTGGCCACCGCGCCCGGTCCCGCATTGTAAGCGGCGAGGCTGAGCGGCACATTGCCGTTGTAGAGTTTCAGCAGCGAGTGCAGGTAGCGGGTGCCGCCATCGAGGTTCTGTTGCGGGTCGAAAGGGCGGCGGACGCCCAGATCGCGGGCCAGGCGGGGCATGAGCTGCATCAGGCCGAGGGCGCCGCGGTTTGACACGGTGTGATTGTGGAAGTCCGATTCCTGGCGTACCACTTCGCGCACCAGTTGCGGGTCCACGGCATAGCGCAATCCGGCGGTGCGGATCATGGTGTCGAGCCGCGACGGGGCCGGGGCGGGCGGGCTCATGGTCAGCTGGTCGAGTCGCAGCGTCATCATGCCGGGGATGGCGATTTCTACCACACCCACGGCGGCGGCCACGGCGTGATCCAGTGCCGGGAGGACACGGTGCAGAAAGGGAAGTCCGGTCA
>Ga0102924_1007342_pt1 | contig 10125 bp, 7 predicted proteins | sample PaiPotPPM11metaG_FD_80116 | JGI IMG/M metagenome (GOLD analysis project Ga0102924, IMG submission 80116) | Iron sulfur acid spring bacterial and archeal communities from Banff, Canada, to study Microbial Dark Matter (Phase II) - Paint Pots PPM... ...
CCACGGCGCGGTGCAGACATCGACGGCGAGGAAGTAGAACGCCGGGACCCATGCCAGAAAAGCAAGAAAAAGCATCCAGCGCAGCGCCGCTAGCGTCACGCCGAAGATCCGCATGGCGGCGGCCTGACCCTGCTGGCGGTGGCGTGGAGCGTGCCGAACTACAGCGCCGCGATGCCTTCCTGGTACAACCTCTTCTTTGCCACCTGGGGGCTGGCCGGCATGCTGCGCTTTCAGCGCTCCGGGCAGCGTCGCTGGCTGTTCTTCGCCGGGGGCTGCGTCGGACTCTCCGTCCTGGCCAAGATCGTTGGGTTGTATTTCCTGGCGGCCCTGCTTTTGTTTCTGCTGTACGAGGAGCAGGACCGGGATCAGCGTCGCGAAGCAACCGGCGACTCGCGCCCCTACCGGGTTTTCTTGCTGGCCGGCCTGGCGCTGTTCGTGGGCGCCTTGGCAGGGCTGTTGCACGGCCATCGCGACCTGGTTGCAGCAATGCACTTCCTGTTCCCCGGCGTCGGCCTGGCCGCCGTGCTGGTGCGGCGGGAACTGCGCCGCACCTACGCCGCAAGCGCGGTGCGTTTCGGTGTGCTCGCCGGCCTGCTCGCTCCGTTGCTGCTGGGGACCGCGCTGCCGTTGTTGGCCCTGGCGTTCCTCTACCTGCGTGTCCACGCCCTGTCGGCGTTGCTGGAGGGCGTTTTCGTGTTGCCCTTCCGGCGACTGCAGTTTGCGGCCTTCCCCCTGCCTCCGCTGAAGACTTGGCCAGCGGCCTTGCCCATCCTCGGGGTGCTCGGGCTGACGCTGCGCACCCCGCAGGCCGTAACGCGCCGCGCGGTGGGACTTTGCGCTGGGGGATTCCTGGCCCTGCTGCTGCTCGCCCAGCGCAGCGGAACCGCCTATCGTCTGGCCTGGTATCCGCTGACGCTGCTGGTGCCCGTCACTGCCGCCATGGGCGTATGGGTGCTCTGGCGTGAAGCACCCCCGCAGGCGGCGCGGCAGCGACGCCTGTTCCTGTTCTTGGCCACCGCCGCGCTGTGCAGCCTGGTGGAGTATCCCTTCTCGGTTCCGGTCTATTTCTGCTTCGTCTTTCCGCTGTCGTTTCTTGCCCTCGCGGCGCTGATCGAGTTGCGCAGCGAGCCGAGGGGCCGCCCCTCCACCTTGGTTCCCCTGGCCCTGCTGGTGTTTTACCTGCTGTTCGCGGTCTGGCGGTTTACGCCGGGCTGGCTGGTCGACTACGGCTACGCCGCGCTTTCCGATCAGCCGAGCGCCCTGCTGCGGGTGCCGCGGGCGGGCGGACTGCGCATCTCGCCGGTCGATGCGGACGTCTATCAGCAGTTGGTGGGAGTGGTCGAGGCCCACGCTCATGGTCGGTTCATCTACGCGGCTCCCGATTGCCCGGAGGTCTACTTCCTCTCCGGACGTCGCAATCCCACCCGCACCATGTTTGAATTCTTCGACGATCCCAACCGCCGCACGGCCCGCATTCTGAACACCCTGCAGGCGGACGACGTCCGGCTGGTCGTCATCAACACGCATCCGCTGTTTTCCGGCGCCTTGGATGCCACCTTGGGCGCGGAGCTGGCCCGCCGCTTTCCGGCCAGCCAACAGATCGGCCCTTTTACCGTGCGGTGGCGGTCATGAGCCTCCAAACTCGCCTGCTGGAAACGCCCTGGGTGTACCGGCTTTGGCAGAGCGGCTTCGCCGAGCAGAAGCTGGCCCCCGTCTGGGCCGCGGTGGAGCGCGACACGATTCGCCGTGTGCTCGACGTGGGCTGCGGACCCGGCACCAATACCCGCCATTTTGCGGCGGCCGAGTACCTCGGTGTTGACCTTAATCCGCGCTACATCGCCGCCGCACGTCACCGCTATCGGCGGACGTTTCAAGTGGTCGACGTCTGTGAGCTGGACTTGCCGCACTCCGAGCGCTTCGACTTCATCCTCGTCAACAGCTTGTTGCATCACCTCGCGACCCCGGACGTTGAGCGGCTGTTGGCCAGCCTGGGGCGACTGCTTACCGACACGGGCCGCGTCCATATCCTCGAGCTGGTGCGGCCGGAACGCCCCGGCATCGCCGCCTGCCTCGCCCGCTGGGATCGCGGCCGCTACGCCCGCCCGCTGGGCGAGTGGCGAGCGCTGTTCACCGCTCACCTCGTCGAGCACCATTTTGAACCCTATGCGTTGACCGCCGGCGGCCGCACCCTCTGGCAGATGGTGTACTTTCAGGGAGGAAAACAACCATGAACGGTGCACCGCGGATCTCGGTGGCCATTCCGCTGCATAACGAAGCCGCCGTGCTGCCCGAGCTGCTGCGCCGCCTGGGCATGGCGCTCGATCGGCTGGCGGGCGGGCCGCACGAGATCGTGCTGGTCGATGACGGCAGCACCGACGCCACCCCGCGCCTGCTGGCGGAAGCGGCCGCGCACGATCCCCGTCTGCGCATTGTCTTGTTGTCACGCAACTTCGGCCACCAGGCCGCTTTGACCGCGGCGCTTGACCAGGTGAGTGGCGACGTCACCGTGGTGATGGACGGCGATCTGCAGGACGAACCGGAAGTCATCGAACAGATGGTGGCCGAGTATGCCGCCGGTTACGACGTGGTCTACGTGCAGCGCCTGCAGCGCCCCGAGTCGTGGTGGCTGCGCGCCAGCTACTTTGTGTTCTATCGCCTGCTGGCCGGGCTCTCCGACACGCATCTGCCGCTCGACGCCGGCGACTTCGGCCTGCTGTCGCGCCGCGTGGTGGAGCAGTTGCGCCGCATGCCGGAACACCATCGCTACCTGCGCGGCTTGCGCAGTTGGGTGGGCTTCCGACAGAAGGCGCTGCCGGTTCGCCGGGCGGCGCGACAGGCGGGGGAAAGTAAGTACAGCGCCTGGGGACTTTTCAAGCTGGCGAGCGACGGGCTGTTGGCCTTTTCCATCGTGCCGCTGCGCGCCGCCGCGCTGCTCGGCGCCACGGTCGTGGGGTTGGCCGTGCTGTTCGCCGCCTACGCCGTCTACGCCCGAGTCTGGCTGCACGAGTCGCCCCGCGGGTTCACGGCGCTCACCGTGCTGCTCACCGGGTTTTCCGGCACCATCCTGTTTTTCCTGGGCGTGATCGGCGAGTACCTGGGACGCGTTTATGAAGAACTCAAGGCCCGACCCCTGTACGTGGTCGACCGGGTCATCGCCTCGGCCCCGCCGGCCGAAAGCAAGCGCGACGTCTTCCACGCTTGAGCCCCAGCATGGACCCCACGTACAGCCAGGCGTACGGCCATCTCTACCGCCGGCATTGGTGGTGGCGCGCTCGGGAGGCGTATCTGCTGGACCTGTTGCGCCGCCGCCAACCGGCGGCCGGCTGGGGCGCGATCTTGGATGTGGGCTGCGGCGACGGCCTGTTTTTCGACTGCTTACAGGAGTTCGGCTCGGTCGAAGGTGTTGAGCCCGACGCCGACTTGGTCGATCCCCACGCTGCGCATGCCGGCCGCATCACCGTGGCGCCCTTTGATGCCGGCTTCCAGCCCGGCAAACGTTATGGACTGATCCTGCTGCTTGATGTGCTGGAGCATCTGCCCGACCCGGCGGCGGCGCTGCGGCATGCGCTGCAACTTCTGGCCCCGGGGGGCCGCATTCTGGCGACCGTACCCGCTTTCCAGCTTCTCTGGACGCGGCATGACGTGCTGAATCATCACCTGCGTCGCTACACCCGTGCCGGCTTGAATCGGCTGGCCGGCGACGCGGGGATGCAGGTGGAGGAGATGCGCTACTTCTTTCACTGGACGTTCCCCGCCAAGCTCGCCCAGCGCCTGATGGAGGGCGCCTGGCGGCGCGAGCCGCGGGCGGCACGCCTCCCGCCCGCCTGGGTGAACCGCGCGCTGTACCGCCTCTCCCGTGCGGAGCATCGCTGCACGGCGCGGCTGCCTCTGCCGTTCGGAACTTCGCTGCTGCTATTCGGTGGCCAGCGGGGGATGGAATGACGCCCATTGCCTTCCCGTTTACGGCAACAGGTGGTGACCGTTCAATCGCACCGGCCCCAGCAACCCGGAGGGCAGCGGCCGCAAGTGATCCATGTCCTGCGCCACGGCCCGCACGCCGTAGCGGCCATGCAGCAGCCGTTCGTCGGCCCGGGGCCGCCCGGCCATCGCGTTGATCGCGGTGTTGGCCACCTCGATGCGCATCGTGTTGGCCCCGACATGCAGGCCGGAGGTCACGTCCACGCTATAGGGCGGACACCAGACCGACCCAGCGCGCACCCCGTTGATATAAACGGTCGCCACGTCGCGCACCGGGCTCTGCAGCCAGGCGCGGGTGCCCGGCCCCGTCGGTGTCACCGGCATGGCCCGGCCCTCGCCGAGGGACAGCGTCCAGCGCATGTTGGTCAGCTGGTCGCGCGACAGCATCACGGTGTTTTCGTACTCCGCCACGCCGGAGTAAAAGCGGGTGGCGGCATCGTCGCTCCAGGAATGCAACTCGCCCATCGTCTCGGTCAGCCCCTGGGCAGGGAAGACAACCTGCCAGTCCCGGCTGAGATCGATCACGGCGGCAGGCGCTCGCTGCGCCACGGGTTCGATCGCCGCCGCGGCCGGACGGGAAAAGACGACGAACTGCGAGCCATAGGCCGGTAGCGCGAGCGCCAACCTGGCCGCTGTCCCGGGGAGGAGCGCCGCCGCGGTGTGCGCCCCGGTGAGCGGGTCCCAAAGGGTGGGCGTCAGTCCCCTCGCATCGCGAAACGTGGCCGCGACGCGCACCGGTTGGTTGCCGGTGTTGACCAGGAAGTAGATCTCCGCGGCCCCGGTATGACGATGCACGAAGCCGACCTGGGGCGCGGCAGGCACCAAGGTCAGATCGCCGGGAGTGGTGACAGGGGCGTCCTGCAAGCGGGCTTCGAGGCCCGCCGCGTCCGGGGCAAAGGCCGACCCGCTCAACAGGTCGACCGAGAGACGCCGCACGGCGGCGGACTCTGCCACGGTGCGTCCCGCGCTGGGCCGCCGATCTACGGCGATCAGCCGGCCGCCGTGGCGCACGAACGCAGCCAGTTTCAGGTAGCTGGCCAACGGTATGCGCTCCACGCCGGGCAGCACAATCACCCGGTAGCGCAGCGCGCGATCCAGCAGGCCATCGTCCACGAAATCGAAGTTGCGGCCGCTGGCGAGGATGGCGGGAATCAGGGACGTACCCAGTCGTTGCTCGATGGTTTCGCTGAGCGCCACCCGGCCGGGCGCGAAGGCGGACCAAGCGTCGTCGGTGGGAACGTAGACCGCGACGTCGTCGACCGGCCGGCCCTGGCGCAGCATGTAACTCACACGCTGCAGGTAACGCGCCAAGTCGGGCATCACCGGCCACCAGGGGTTGTGGGGATTAAAGGCTCCGGCCGCGTAAAAACGCCAGCCCGGTTCTCCTGCGCTGGCCGGCGAGTAGGGCCAGCCGTGCGCCACGAGCTGGTTGCTGCCTTCCAGGAAGTACAAGTCGGCGGCCGCCTTCATGTCGAGCGGGGTGGCACGGAAAGCGGGCGAGTGCAGCCAGGTCCAGGTCTCCGACGAGCTGACCGGCCGCCCCAGCAGGTGGCTGGCCGATGAGGCCCAGCGCGTCGGCGTGAACCGCTGCCACTGCCAGCCCTCGCCTTCGGGCAAGTCGGTCAGGGCGTAACTCGCCAGCGCCGCCGGCGGCGTGCCGTAGGCCTGCATGCGCAGCCGGGTGCCATGGCGGCGCGCCCAGGCCTGCAGCGGCATCACAAAGTTTTCGTTGAACAGCTCGGTGAGGGTTTCGCCCCAGTCGTGGCGTACCGTATCGGCCCCCGGCCCGCCGGCCAGCAGGAGCGGCAAGGATGAGGTCAGGTCGTAGCCCCGCCGGCGCAGGAACTCCCGCGGCAGCGTCGGCGTCCAATCCGAGCCGTAGACCTCCAGGCTGTCGCAGAACACCGCGTAGGGCGGTCGGTCGCCGAACGCCTGCAGCAGGCGGTCGCCGACGCTGTGCAAATAATGCGCGACCGCTCCGGCGTCGTAGTGATCCACCACGAAGCCTTCCGCGCCCACCGCGGCGCGTTTCACCATCTGGCCGGTGCGGCTCGCGATGAAGACCAGCAGCACGCGGGGACCCGAACCGGGCGGTAGCAGGACGGCGCCGTCGGTCGCGGCGGTCCGCTGTGCGGCCGCGGCGTCAAAGGCGCCGGGCTCGCCGGGCGCCAGGAAGGTGGCCAGCAGGCTCTCGCCTTGGCTCATTCGAGGCAGCGCGATGCGGCCCCCGGCCGGCGCCACCGGCACAACCTCCGAGCGCAACGCCCCTGCCGCCTCGCTGACCGGCACGCTCGGACCGCCGTACGGCCAGCCGCTGCCCAGCGTCAAGTCCAGCCGCAATCCCAACGCGTGGGCCTGGACGTTGGCATAGCGCAGGGCATCGAGAAAACCATCGGACAAATAGGGCAGGTTCTCGATGCCGGTCGTCGGGTCGTCGAGCGCCAGCGGGTAGGTGGCCTGCACCTCGACGCCACCGATGCCGGCCGCCTTCATGGCCCGCAACTCTCGGGCGATCTCGGGCTTGGTCACGGCGGGACCGAACCACCACCAGCGCACCATCATGCGGCTGTCGTCGGGTGGGTGGGCGAACCCTTGTGCCAACGCCTGTGCCAACGCCTGTGCCAACGCCTCCGATGCGCCGCTTCGCCGCAGGTCGCCCCGGGCCGCCTGCTGCGCGGGCGCGCGCATTGCGGTAAAACCGACAAGGGCCAAGACCCCGAGAATGGCCACGCGCCGCGGGCCGACCGGGGTTCCGGCGTCCGGCAACCACCCTCCACGCTTCACGCTCGTCACGCTCGACCCTCCACGCTTCAAGTTTCTGGTACCCTGCCGGGTGTAAACGTTTATACACCCTTGGAGCTCGCATGGACCCCCGCCCCTTCCCGCTCTCCCGCCGTGCCGCCCTGCAAAGCCTGGGAGGGGGCGCGGCAGCGCTGGCCGCCGGCCGTCTCGCCGCCCTGACGGGCCCGCAGGTTGCGCCCGGCAGCGCACCTCCCTCGGCTGCCGCGGTTGCCGATCAGCAGCGCCGCATGCAGTGGTGGCACGCCGCCCGTTTCGGGATGTTCATCCACTGGGGGCTCTACAGCGTTCTCGGCCGCCATGAATGGGCCATGGAGAACGAGGGCATCCCGGTGGCCGAGTACCAGCAACTCGCCGCCCACTTCCATCCCCAGCCGCACGCCGCCCGCGCCTGGGCCCGCTTGGCGCGCGCCGCCGGGCAGAAGTACATGGTCATGACCACCAAGCACCATGAAGGCTTCTGCCACTGGGACACCAAGCTCACCAATTACTGCTCCGCCCAGCAGGGCCCGCGCCGCGACCTGGTGCGCGAGTACGTGGACGCCGCCCGCGCCGAGGGCCTGCGGGTCGGCTTCTACTACTCGCTGATGGATTGGCATCACCCCGACGGTGCCCGCTGCGCCACCGACGAGGCGGCGCGGCAGCGCTTCGTCGCCTACACCCACGGCCTGATCCGCGAGTTGATGAGCAACTACGGCAAGATCGACGTGCTCTGGTACGACGTGAGCTGGCCGCTGACCCCCGCGGGCTGGGAGTCGGAAAAGATGAACCGCATGGTCTTCGACCTGCAGCCCGACATCATCGTCAACAACCGCAATGGACTCCCCGGCGACTTCTCCACCCCGGAACAACACATCACCGCCGACAAGAACGGCCGCGCTTGGGAGTCGTGCATGACCATGAACGACAGCTGGGGCTACCAGCGCACCGACGACGACTGGAAGTCGGCCAAGACCATCGTCCGCAACCTGGCGCTTTGCGCCCGCGATACCGGCAACTACCTGCTCAACATCGGTCCCCTGCCCGACGGCTCGATTCCCGAGCCCTCGGTGGCGGCGCTGACCACCGTGGGCGGCTGGCTGGCGCGCAACGGCGAGGCCATCTACCAGACCGAGCCCTGCCGCGTGACGCGCTCCAACTTTGCCGGCTTCACGCGCCGCGGCAACACGCTCTACGCGCACTGCCACTTCTGGCCGGGCAGCGACTTCGGCATCGGCGGCCTGCGCAACCGGGTCCAGTCGGCGCGCCTGCTGGTGAGCGGCAAGCCGCTCGCCTTCCAGCAGGACGACTTCCGCCTGCGTTTCACCGGCCTGCCAGTCGCCGCTCCCGACGATCCGGTGACCGTGCTCGCTATCGAGTGCGATTCCGAACCGGTGCAGGACACGCAGCACGTCCGCAAGGACCGTCCGCGCTTGAACGTGGGGATCTGAGGACGCGAAGGGCGGGACATGAAGTGCGGAAGGAGTGGCCAGGACACTGCCGGTGCGCCCTCATGCGCTTCGGAAAGCTGCCACCGACTCGGCCAAGCGTCGCAGCCAGCGGACCGCGGAGGGCGGGTCCGGCACCCAGAACTCGGCCGCCGTATGTTCTGGCGGTCCGACGTGCACGCCCAGCAGTCGGGCATCGCGGCGCTGGAACACGTTCTCGTCGGTCTGATCGTCGCCCAGGAAGACGGTAAGGTCGCAGTGCAGGCGCTGCCGCAGGGCCGCCAACGCTTGTCCCTTGTCGCAGTCCTCCGCCGACTGCAGCTCAAACACGCACTTTCCCGGCAGAACGCGCAAGCTGTACGCGACGGCCAGATCCCGCGCCAGCCGCTCCACGTTCGCGGCCGCCGCCGGAGCCTGCCGGAAATGAAGCGCCAGCGAGCGCGGCTTGACCTCCAGGCGCGTACCCGGCCATGCCTCCAAGGCGGCCTGCACCCGCCCCCGCAGCTCCGCCGGCATGCGGACCGGCCCCGCCAGGATGGTGCCGGCGGGCGCAAGCGTCTCGTTGCCGTGGCTTCCCAGGTACCAGACCGGGCTCAGCCGGCAACGCTGCTGCAGATCAGCCGCGCCTCGCCCACTGACCAACGCCACCGCCCATCGCGGGTTGCCGGCGAGGCGTCGTAGAACGGCTTCCGCCCCCACCACCGCCACCGCCGCTGCGGGCACCGCCACGATCTCCGACAGCGTGCCGTCAAAATCGCTCGCCAGAAGAATGCGCCGCGCCGCTGCCAGCCGTTGCGTCCATGCCCACGCCTGCCGACTGCGCCAGGGCAGGGCCCGTTGGGGATGGAAATGATGCACGCAACTCATGGGTAGAAATAATAAAGTGAGTGGGCCTATTCAGCAGTGTGGCACGCACCGCCGGTGGCGACCACCCAACCTCCGCGAGCAAGGACGTTTGGCCACTTTCGGGGACGTGCTTGACCGCCAGCTCACGCTGTCGGCTCCCACTTGCAGCGGCACAGTGGCATTGCGACATGGGATGGAGCGGTGGCCGGGGGAGACTCGCGGGGCCGTTCGCCTCCCAGTGTGTACTTCCACACACCCCCGCGTGGCACTTGTATCTTGACTCCACGCCCGTTACAATCTGAAGTACGGTGACCTGTCTATACGAGTCATCGGCCAGCCAGTCGCGCGTTTCGCGAGACATCGGGGACAGTGACTGCTGCGGTCGGGTGTTCGGATTTTTTGGGGGGATATACCAGCCATGCGTCAATTCAGTTTCGGCCTGTTCGCCTTGTTGCTCTGCCTGGGAGTGGGCGTCGCCGCCCAGAACATCACCGCCACGCTGACGGGCACAGTCACCGACAGCTCGGGTGCGGCGATTCCCAATGCCAAGGTCACCCTGCACGACGTGGCCACCAACGTCGACACGCGCACGGTGAGCACCGACGCCTCCGGTTCCTATACCGCGTCGCAGGTGCCCAACGGCACCTACACGGTCACGGTGGAGGCGGTCGGCTTCCAGAAGTCGGTGGCCGGGAACGTGATTCTCCACGTCGGCGACCAGCGCACCTTGAACACCGTGCTGCAGCCGGGCACCGTGCAACAGGTGGTCAACGTCAGTACCACCACGGTGCCGGTCGAGACTTCCTCGGCCGCCCAGGAACAGACCATCACCGGCAAGCAGATCCGCGAGCTGGGGCTGAACAACCGCAACTTCGAACAACTGGTGGCGCTGCAGCCCGGCGTTTCCAGCAGCCTGCCCGACCAGGTCGGCCTGGGCCTGTCCAACACCACCAACGTCTCGGTCAACGGCAACCGCACCACCGCCAACAATTGGATGGTGGACGGCGCCGACGTCAACGACAGCGGCTCCAACTCAACCCTGATCAACGTGCCCAGCGTGGACGCGCTGCAAGAG
>Ga0102924_1007344_pt1 | contig 10124 bp, 8 predicted proteins | sample PaiPotPPM11metaG_FD_80116 | JGI IMG/M metagenome (GOLD analysis project Ga0102924, IMG submission 80116) | Iron sulfur acid spring bacterial and archeal communities from Banff, Canada, to study Microbial Dark Matter (Phase II) - Paint Pots PPM... ...
AGATAGGCGATGGCGAGTCCCTGTCGGAAGCGCTCCTGCGCCTCCTCCAGATTGCCCTGAGCGAGCAGGACATTGCCGATCTTGTCGCAGGACACCGACAGATCGCGCTGCCATTCGGCGTGTCCGGGCTCGGACCTCGCGAGATGCTCCCTGATCGCGAGCCCGTCGCTGAAGCTTTGCAGCGCGGCCGCGCTGTGGCCCAACAGCGCCAATATGTCGCCGGCCTCGGTGAGCGCTCGAGCCTGGTCCGCGCGAGCGTCCTCGCCGGAAAGCTCGGCGAGCCGACAGGCCAGATTCCACCAGGCCAAGGCCGTTTCCCAGGCGTAGCGGCGCGCAATGGAGCCCGCGATCTCGAAGAGAGCGGGACCCATCAGCGGCCATCCGCCGCTCTCGCCGAGATGCCCACGGACATGATCGGCGTTCAGCCGTGCCATCTGGGTGGGCAGCTCGGCTGTGCAGAAGGCGTCGAGCTCGCCGCGCTCGGAACGCTTGGCCCATCGGACAAATTCGGCCCAGAGCACCTCGGCCAGACGCTTGGCGCCCTCGCTCTCGTCGACCACGAACTCCGCGCCGGACGCCTTGGCATCGACCAGCCAGTCGCGCAGGCTCTTGTGGAAGGGTGCGACGCCCTCCGGCCGTTGCTCGAACAGGCTGCCGAGGCCTTCCAGCATGCGCGCCGCCTCTCGCTTCGACCAGGCAAATATGCGTGCGAGCCACGCTGCAGGAATCGGATGCGCCGCCGCCGCCAGAACCGACAGCAGCGGCAAATAGGTCTCGTAGGTCTTCGCGTCGGGAAATTGGCGCCGGAACCAGCGTTCATAGAGACCCACAAGGCCCTGCGGCAGGCCTTCTGGCGCAAAAAGGCTCAACCTCCCGGCTTCCATGGCCTCGCGCAGCATGCGCAGATAGAGAAAATTGCCCTCCGATGCCGCCACGGCACCGTCGACCAGAGCCACCATGCCGTCCGGCGGCAGGGCGAGATCCGCCAGCCATTGACGCGCATAGCTGCGCAGATCATCGAGGTTCTCCAGTGAATCGGCCTTGATCACCACGGGCCGCAACCCGGCGAATTGGCGCAGGATCGGCTCTTCGGGGCGGCTGGTAACGACCATCGCCATCCAGGCGGGCAATTTCCTGGCGTGCTCGCACAGGATCTCGGCGAGCTCGCTGCGGCCGTCGCGCAGCGTCTCGTCGAGGCCATCGACGACGATCAGGTAACGATTGGCGCTCCGGCCACCATCGATGACGTGCCGCAGCGGCTCCGTCAGCAGCCAGTCGAACAGCGCGGCCGGACCCTTGTGCGCAAGCTCGCTGCCGTCCGCATCCTGGCTCGCGAGGCGCTCTAGAACGAGGCGCCGATAGTCGGGCAGCCGGGTCGCGATCTGGAAGGCGAGCGTGCGGATGACGCGGCCGGCTTCGCGCCGTTCGTCGAGATTGTATCGGCAGAGGTTCAGCCCGATGACATTGGCCCTGCCCCGATGGGCAAGCCAGGCGGCGAAAGCGCTCTTTCCCGTGCCGGCGGGTCCACTCAGCCAGAAGAGGCGGGACTCTTTGGCGTTCCGGCGCCAGTCCTCGAGCTCCTCGAGGAGCCAGTCGCGGCCGACGAAGCCCTCGACCAGAACGCCGATGTCGACCTCCTGCATCACCGGCTTCAGATGCCGCTCGAGATCCTTGATCTCGCCGGCGAAGCGCTGGGTGGCGGGGTTGGCGAGAAGCGTGAGGATGTCGTCGAGCTTCGCCCGATACCAGCCCTCCCACGCCGCTCCGCCGGCGGCCTGGCGCTGCGCCCAGTCGCGCATGTCGAGCCACTGGATGCTGCTGACGGAGACCGGCGGCGCGACATCGGCCTCGCTCTCCATGAGGATGGTGGCGATCGAGCCGCCCTTCACGTGCAAGGCGATGGCAAGCTCGTCGAGGCAGACCCCGGGATCGCGGGTGGAATGCTTGGACAGGAAGCCGAGCGTCCAATCGGTGTCGACCAGGCCATCGAGGATGCTGCGGCGCCAGTCGTCGCCGGCCTTGATCTTCGACTTGTCGATCCAGACCTCGTGGCCGGCGGCCTTGAGGTCTCGGCCGATACGCTCGATGATCGGCGCGTTACGATCCTGGCCGTAGCTGAAGAATATCCTCACCTCTCGACTCCGACCGACACCATGCTCCGGCGGCAGAGCGGCGCAAGGATATGGGTCCGTGGCCGCTCGGGCTCGCTCGGCAGCCCCGCCGGAAGGTCGCCGCGGGGCAGGGAGGCTTCCGCGCTCTGGCGCATGCCTCAATCACCGGTGAGCGCCTGGTCGAGATCGGCATAGAGATCCTGCGGATCCTCGAGGCCGACCGACAGGCGCAGAACATCGGGCGGGCACGGGGTGCCGGCGCCTTCGACAGAGGCGCGGTGCTCGATCAGGCTTTCGACGCCGCCGAGCGAGGTGGCGCGCTTCCACACATCGACGCGCGCGGCCGCCGCGATGGCGCGCGCCTCGCCTCCCCTGACGGCGATCGACAGCATGCCGGAGAAGCCTCCGCGCATCTGACGGCGCGCGACCTCATGCCCCGGATGGGAAGGCAGGCCCGGATACAGCGCGCGTGTCACCGAGGGATGGGAGGCGAGCCTTTCGGCGAGGACCATGGCCGTCCGGCACTGAGCCTCCACGCGCAGATGTAAGGTGCGCATGCCGCGGATCAGAAGGTAGGCTTCGAACGGGCCGAGAATGCCGCCGTAGATGGTGCGGATCGCGGACAGGCGCTCGAACAGGGCGTCGCGCCTCGCGAGCGCAAGCACGCCGGCGATCACGTCCGAATGACCGTTCAGATATTTGGTCGCCGAGTGCATGACGATATCGGCGCCCAGCGCGAGCGGATTGGTGAGGACCGGCGTCGCGACGGTCGAATCGACCGCGAGCCTCGCGCCTGCCTCATGCGCGATCTTCGCCGCCGCCGCGATATCGGTGATGGTCCAGAGGGGATTGCCCGGAGTCTCGATCCAGACGAGCTTGGTCGGGCCTGCCGCTACGGCTGCTCGCAGCGCCCCGAGATCTCCGGTGTCGGCGCGCGTGAAGGTGAGCCCGCGCCGCGCTCCCTCGTCGCGCAGCCAGTTGCGCGAGCCCGTGTACATCACCTCCTGGGCGACGACATGGTCTCCGGCCTCGAGGGATTGGAAGACCGCCGAGATGGCGGCCATGCCGGAAGCGAAGACCAGCGCGGCTTCCGCTCCTTCGAGCGTCGCAAGGACGGCTTCCGCCTCCCGCACCGTAGCGTTGTCCGGCCGCCCGTAGAGATAACCCGAGCGGTACTGGTTGTCGGGATCGCGCAGATAGGTGGTCGCCATGTGGAGCGGCATGACCACCGCCTTGGTCACCGGATCGACGGAGCCCATCGCCTGCGCGGCGAGCGTGCGCGGCGACAGCCGCCTGTCATTGGCGCCGCGGCGCTTTGCATCCTCGGTCATGCGGCGAGCCCTCCTTCGAACGGAGCGCTAGCCTAGCGGCAAGCACCGCTTTTTGCGAATGATCCGGCTGCGGATCGGCTCGAAGGCACAGCTGATCAGGGCGCAAAATCGACGGTGACCGATCGCGCCTCGGCGGGCGGGGCGGCGAGCAGCGCCCGGAAGGGCGCGGAGATGCCCGGCTGCAGCGACTTGATGCCCGTGCTCGTGGCCCAGAAATAGACCGGCCTCTCTTCGCCGTCCGACAGGGTGACGCGCAGGCGCGGCGCATCGCGCGGCTCCGCGGCGAGATTGCGCAGCCGGCCTTCGACGGCGAGGAAGCGCCCGCCACCTGCCTGCTCCAGTCTCGCGCTCACGGCCTCGAACTCGAAGCCACGCAGATTGACCTTGAGACCGACTGCCGCATAGCCGGGGGCGAGCCGGGGCAGAAGGCTCAGCATCAGGCTTGGCCTCGCGAGCCCCAGCGTTATCGAAGCAACGGTGAGGAGGCCGAGCGCCAGCAGGCGAGCGCGCCATCGCGATGGCGCGGAGGCCCGGGCGTGCGGCGCGCGCTGGGCTGCCACGATATCGCCGTGCGGCGCGCCTATGCGGCGCCGAGCGCCGGAGACCCGCTTCGGCGCCCTGATCCTGGCGAGGGGCTCGCCGGCCGCGAAAGTGACGCTGCTCATCAGCTCCTCATCGATGACGCTCATGCCGCGCGGGCGCGGCCCTTCGCACCCCGCTTGCAACTTCCCGGCAATCCGGCAGCATGCCGAATCGGCCGCGAGGCGGCGCGGAGGGAGTCTCCTGGGCGGATGGCGGGATGGTCGTCGAGCATGGTTAACGGCCGATGAACGATGGCATCGACCCGGCGCCGATGATCCGTTTCCGGCATGTCGGCGTGCGCTACGGCGTCGGCCCCGAGGTGCTGCGCGACCTGACCTTCGCCATCGCCCCCTATTCTTTCCAATTCCTCACAGGTCCCTCGGGCGCCGGGAAGTCGACCCTGCTGAAGCTGATCATGCTGTCGCTGCGTCCGACGCGCGGCACCATCGAGATGTACGGCTCCGACGTAGCCCGCATGACCGAGGCGCAGCTGACCATGGTGCGCCGCAAGACCGGCGTGGTATTCCAGGAATTTCGTCTGCTCGACCATCTCACCACCTTTGAGAACGTGGCGCTGCCGATGCGGGTGCAGGGCCGCGCGGAAGCGAGCTACCGGGCGGAGGTGATCGAGCTCCTGCAGTGGGTCGGTCTGGGCGACCGCATGCATGTCCTGCCGCCGGTGCTCTCCGGCGGCGAGAAGCAGCGTGCCGCCATCGCCCGGGCCCTGATCGCGAAACCGGAGTTCCTGATCGCCGACGAGCCGACCGGCAATGTCGACCCGACGCTGGCGCACAGGCTCCTGCGTCTCTTCGTCGAGCTGCACAGGCTCGGCACGGCGATCATCATCGCGACCCACGACCATTCGCTGATGGAGCAGTTCGAGGCGCGCCGTCTCGTGCTCGGCGATGGAAGGCTCAGCATCGAGGAGCCCATGGGCTTGGAGGAGCCGCTGCCGTGAGCGAGAATATGCGCGTGGCTCTGCCGGTCGACACGCAAGAGAGATTCGAGGGGGCGAGCGATTCCGTCTCGCCCTCAGCGGTGCCCGGCCCGCTGCGCCGGCAAGGCTCGCTCGTGCCGCAGCGCTCGATCGCCGGCCGCTCGCTCGTCATGGTCATTGCCATCATGACCTTCCTGGCCTGCCTCGCGGCCGGCTCTGCCCATCTCGTCTCCCGCGCGGTCGCCGATTGGACCGCCTCGATCGTGAGCGAGATGTCGATCGAGGTGCGCCCGATGCCCGGCAGGGACATCGAGGCGGATGTGGCGGCCGCTGCCGAGGCCGCGCGCAACACCAAGGGCATCATCGCCGTGAAGGTGTTTTCGCGTGCCGAATCCGAAGCGCTGCTGCAGCCCTGGCTCGGCACCGGGCTCGACATCGGCGATCTTCCGATCCCGCGCATGATCACCCTGGCTCGCGACCCGAATGCAAAGCCCGACACGGCCGACCTCGCCCGGCGTCTCGCCGCCATCGGCCCTTCGGCTTCGCTCGACGACCATCGCGCCTTCGTCACCCGCCTTTCCAGCATGGCCAATGCCTTGATCGTGGTCGCGGTCGGTGTTGTCGCGCTGGTTCTCGCGGCGAGCGCGCTCGCCGTGGGTTTCGCCACCCGCTCGGCCGTCGCGCTCAATCACGAAGTGGTGGAGGTCCTGCATCTCGTCGGCGCAGATGATGATTTCGTGGCGCGCGAGTTCGAGAGGCGCTTCCTCTCGCTCGGCATCGAAGGCGGCTTTCTCGGCGCCGCCGCGGCGGCAGTGTGCTATTTCATGGCGGGCATATTGTCGACGAAATTTGCGTCGACAGCGGCAGCCGAGCAGATGGAAGCCGTATTCGGCTCGTTTCAGTTCGGCGCCATCGGCTACGGGCTGATCGCCCTTGTGGCTGCGGTCGTGGCCTATTCGACGGCGATCGTCTCGCGGTTGACGGTGAAGCGGCGTTTGCGGTCGATGGCATGATTAACCTGTTGTGAAGGAATTCGCTCGAATGCTGGCCATCTCGCCAAAAGCCCGGGCCACACAGGGGCGAAGCGGTCGAATGATCCGGGGATACAAGTGAACGGGGCGCGCCTCGCGGCCGGCCCCGAGCTCATCTCCCGACGCGCATCCAGATCGGGTCCGCGACGCCGCTTATGGCGCGTCCTGGGCCGCGCCTCGAGCATAGCCTTCGTGATCGGCGTCGCCTTGTTCGGCGCCGGGCTCGTGAAGTTCGCCGACGCGCTGCCGCATGGCGCTTCGTCGCCCCGCCCCGCCGACGCCGTCGTGGTGCTGACCGGCGGAGAAAATCGGGTCGCCAAGGCGATCGAGCTGATCGTCGACGGCAAGGGCCAGCGCCTGCTCATCAGCGGCGTGAACGACCACACCTCGGCGGCGGCCATCGCCCGCGCCGTCGACGAGAACCAGCAATTGTTTCGCTGCTGCATCGACATCGACCGGCGGGCCCGCAACACCATCGGCAATGCGACCGAGATCGCCCACTGGGTCAAGGCCCATCACTACCGCTCGCTCATCGTCGTCACTGGCACCTACCACATGCCACGTGCCCTTAACGAGCTCAGGCGGGCCTTGCCGGACACTGAGCTGATCGCCAATCCGGTGCCGGCTCCAGGGCTCGATCTCGATGCCTGGTGGACCGATGAGCGGACCACGCGCGTGATCGTGTTCGAATACGCCAAATACCTTGCTTCCGCGATCAGGACGCGCCTGCCGTTCTCGATGCTCGGCTCGAGCTCCTGACAGCCGTTTGGGACGGGCCGCCCTGACCGGCAGGATGCCCAGGACGTCACCCGAGACCTTACGCACCATGCTGAAAGCCAGATCGGCGCTCTACAACATAGCCTTCTACCTGAATCTTTCGCTGTGGTGCCTCGTCGCCGTGCCGACCCTCGTCCTGCCGCGCCGCTATTTCCTGCGGGTCGCCAGGTTGTGGAGCGTCTCGTCGGTGTGGCTATTGAAGGCCATCGCCGGCACGAAGGTCCGCTGGCGCGGCATCGACAAGCTTCCCCAAGGGGGATTTATCGTTGCCGCCAAGCATCAGTCGACCTGGGAGACCTTCGCGCTGTTCATGCTCTTGAAGGACCCGGCTTTCATCCTGAAGCGGGAGCTCATGTTCATCCCGTTCTTCGGCTGGTATCTGATCAAGGGCGCGATGATCCCGGTGCGCCGCGGACAGACCGGCCGCGAGGCGCTCGGCTCGATGAGCTCCAAGGCGAGGCAAGCGATCGCCGCCGGCCGCCAGCTTGTCATCTTCCCCGAGGGTACGAGGCGTCCCGTCGGAGCGCCGCCCGACTACAAATCCGGCGTCGCCCACCTCTACGCGGCGACCGGAGCAGGCTGCGTGCCCATCGCGCTCAATTCCGGCCTCTACTGGCCGAGGCGCGCGCTGACACGGCGGCCTGGGACCATTTCGGTCGAGGTGCTCGACCCCATCGGTCCGGGCATGCGCCCCAAGGCGTTTCTCGGCGAGCTCCGCTCGCGCCTCGAGCAGGCCTCGGAGCGGCTCGTCCAAGAGGGGCGGCGGGAAAGCGGAACATGAGCCGCGTCCCGCGACCTCGCGGCCGGCACCCCGCCATTCCCGACCCCGGCGGTCTGCTCGCCTGGTATGACCGCTACCGGCGCAAGCTGCCCTGGCGCGCGCTGCCTGGCGAACGCATGCACCCCTACTGGGTGTGGCTGTCGGAGATCATGCTGCAACAAACGACGGTGCGCGCCGTCCGCGGCTATTTCGAGCGTTTCCTGGCGCGCTTTCCGAGTCTTCAGGCGCTCGCCGCGGCCCCGCTCGAGGATGTGCTCGCGGCCTGGGCCGGCCTCGGCTACTACAGCCGGGCGCGCAACCTGCACGCCTGTTCGAGGACCATCGTCGACCGATACCGGGGCGAGTTCCCGACGAGCGAGGCGGAGCTCGTGCCGCTCCCGGGCATCGGGCCCTATACGGCGGCCGCGATCGCCTGCATCGCCTTCGATGAGAAGGCTGTCCCCGTCGACGGCAATGTCGAGCGCGTGGTCGCGAGGCTGTTTCGCGTCGACGCGAAGCTGCCCGGCGCGAAACGGGAGATGCGTAGGATCGCGCAGCGCCTCGCCCCGCGCGAGCGCCACGGGGACTTCGCGCAGGCCCTCATGGATCTCGGCGCGACGATCTGCACGCCGAAGCGGCCGGCCTGCGCTCATTGCCCCTGGAGCGGCGCTTGCGCCGCGCGCGCCGCCGGAGACCAGGAGAGCTATCCGAGGAAGAGCGACCGACGCGCGGGCAGGCTGCGACGGGGTGCGGCCTTCGTCGTCACACGCAAGGACGGTGCGGTGCTTGTGCGCAGGCGCCAGGAACACGGCCTTCTCGGCGGCATGACGGAGGTGCCAGTGAGCGAATGGTCGGCGGATTTCGCGAGCGCGGCAGGGCTGGCGCAAGCCCCCCGTCCGCTCAGCGGACCCGCATGGGAATGGCGGCTGCTCCCTGGCCAGGTGCGCCACGTCTTCACCCATTTTCCGCTGGAGCTTCTGGTCTTCGCCGCGACGGCCGCCCCCGGCGCGCCGGCTCCGCCCGGCTGCCGCTTTCTGCCGCGCGCCGCAATCGCCAGCGCCGCCTTTCCGACGCTGATGCGCAAGGTGCTCGAGCATGCGGGCATCGGCCCGCCTCCCGCAGGCCCGGCCGCACCGGCGATTGGCTTGGTCGAAACCGGTTCGGGCTCGCTCGAGACGGGCCAGCCTCGAGCTCTCTCAGGCGGCCTCGCCGAGCTCGCGCCTGACCGCAGCCCGCAGCGTATCGATCGGCAATCGCCGTCCCTCCTTCTCGTAATGCCAGAAGGTCCAGCCATTGCAGGCCGGCAGGCCTTGGACCAGTGCGCCGATCTTGTGGATCGAGCCGATGACGGGGCCGAGCGCCAGCGTGCCGTCAGCCCGCACCAGCGCGCTGCGGGCGCCGCGCGCATCCGTCAGCTCGCCGCCGGCCGCCACGAGGCCGCGCTCGATCACGCTCAGGAAGGGGATGCGCTGTTCGTTGCGCTTTGCCGGAAGGGGAGCAAGGCTCGCCGGCGGCAAAGGCGATACGGTGGCGATCCGGCGGCGCGCCACCGCCGCGTAGGCCTCATCGCGCTCGATGCCGATGAAATGCCGCCCCAGCGCCTTCGCGACCGCGCCCGTCGTGCCAGAGCCAAAAAAGGGATCGAGCACGACATCGCCCGGATTGGACGATGCGAGAATGATGCGGCGCAGAAGCGCTTCCGGCTTTTGCGTCGGATGTGCCTTGCGCCCGCCATCATCCTTGAGCCGCTCATCGCCCGAGCAGATCGGCAGGAGCCAGTCGGACCGTGCCTGCGTGTCCTCATTGCCGGCCTTCAATGCCTCGTAATGGAAGGTGTAGCCCTTGGCGCGCGGATCGAGCGAAGCCCAGATCATCGTCTCATGCGCATTGGTGAAGCGCCGGCCACGAAAATTCGGCATCGGGTTCGCCTTGCGCCAGACGATGTCGTTCAACACCCAGAAACCGAGATCCTGAAGGATCGCCCCGACCCGGAAGATGTTGTGATAGGAGCCGATCACCCACAAGGTGGCGTTCGGCTTCATGATGCGCCGCACCGCGCCGAGCCAGGCGCGCGTGAACGCATCGTATTCGGCGAAGGAGGCGAAACGGTCCCACTCCTCGTCGACCGCGTCGACCAGGCTCTGATCGGGGCGCGACAAGCTTCCCGCAAGCTGCAGATTATAGGGAGGATCGGCGAAGACGAGATCGACGCTCTGCGGCGGCAGCTTGTCGAGCTCGGTGATGCAGTCGCCGACCCTGATCTGGTCGACGGGCTGCCCCGCACGCAAATCCGGCGCCGCCGACACGCCCATCCCGGTACGCCATACCCTGTTCCGGGATGCGGGGTCGGAGCGCCTGGTACGCATTGCACACATGCCAAGCAATCGTTACGCGACCAACGCAGGCACTCTGCCCGATCGCGGTAAAGGCGAGGTTGAGGCGCGCCCTGGCAGATCGTCCCGATTTGAGAAGGGTAATTGCTCACCCCCTGCGACGAATTGACTCGGGTAGCGTGAGGGGGATTCCCTCGGAGGCGCGAATCTGAATCAAGGGGCGGGTGATCGCGCCGCCCGACCTGAAGTCTCTCGACAGCAC
>Ga0102924_1007345_pt1 | contig 10123 bp, 9 predicted proteins | sample PaiPotPPM11metaG_FD_80116 | JGI IMG/M metagenome (GOLD analysis project Ga0102924, IMG submission 80116) | Iron sulfur acid spring bacterial and archeal communities from Banff, Canada, to study Microbial Dark Matter (Phase II) - Paint Pots PPM... ...
AGACGAGATCCTCAGCGCCGTCGTTGATGATTTGATGCGCTTCACCGGGCTTGAAGATGAACGCGTCGCCAGGCTCGAGGGTCTCGGTGCCGTTGTCATGGCGCACGCTGCCGGTGCCCGAAACGATGTGGTAGAACTCCCACTGCATGCTGTGCGAGTGAAACGGACAGACTTTTTTCCCCGCCGGTACGCGCATGATTTCGACATCGAACGGATGCCGTTGGTTGAGATCGGTGGACGTGGGGACGCGTCCGAGTTCCTCGGATATCTCCAGCCCCATGCCTTCGTAAACCCCACTCGGTGAAGTCCACGTCGTTCCCGTTATACGGTTGGTGTTGACTTTGCGCACGAGTCTGGTCTCAGTGCGCCGGCAATGCCAATTCCTTCGCGGATTCCACCAGGCCGGCAATACCGGCGCGAGAAAGCCCACAAGTGCATGAACGACCGCGTGACCGGCGTGCTGATGTGCCCGCCTGATTGCTACACCGTTCGAGACGTCAAAAATCCGTTCATGAACCCGGACGCCGCCATCGATCCGGCGGCTGCGGCGCGCCAGTGGACGGCCCTGTGCGACACGTTCGCGCGGCTCGGCGTGACGCCGGAGTTCGTCGAGCCGGCCGACGACTGTGAGGACATGGTTTTCACCGCCAATCAGGTCTTCGTCGGATCGGGCGCGCAGCACGTGCGCTTTGTCGTTCCGAGCCGCATGCGCTACGCGTCGCGACAACGTGAAGTATCGCACGTCGTCACGTGGTTCGAACGGCGCGGCTATGCCGTCCTCGATCTCGGACTCAGGGGCGACGCGTTTCTCGAGGGGCACGGTGATTTGTTGCAGCAGCCGGGCCGGCGGCTCGTCTGGGCCGGTTACGGATTTCGCTCTTCCGCCGAAGGCGTGCAGCGATTTGCGGACGCGATGCACGCGGAAGAGATTCGCGTTGCGCCGCTTCGGCTTATCGACCCGACGTTCTACCATCTCGATACGTGCTTTATGCCGCTCAACGAAGAAGCGTCGCTCATCTATCCCGGCGCGTTCGATGCGCAATCGCTCGATCTACTGCGTCGGACGGTGCCGCGGCTGCATGAGGTAACGCGCGATGAAGCGATGCGATTCGTTTGCAACGGCGCGCGCGCAAACGAGCATTTCGTCGTCGCCCACGATTCGCCGGCGCTTGCCGGCGTTCTGACTGCCGAAGGGCTCACGCCCGTTCGCGTTGACGTGTCGGAATTTGAAAAGGGCGGCGGCAGCGTCTTCTGCCTAAAATGTTTCTTTTAAAAGCGTAGCGACAAACAACTCAAGCCGCCGTCCATTTTCCGAAACTCCGTAATGTCGAGTGCCATCGTCGCGAATCCGGCGTGCGAAAGGTCCGCATGCAATTGCGGATGCGCCGATGCCACGAGTACGACATCGTTCACGCGGACGCAGTTCGCGCCGTACGCTTCGTCTGCGGATACCACGATGATGCGTTCGCGCGGCACGTCGAGCAGCGCGATCGCCTCTTCGGTTGCGACGAAGCGGTTCTCGCCGATATAGGCCATTGCACTCTTGAGGTGCAGGAGACCGGGCGAGCTGCGAATGTCGACCAACGACGCGCGTTTCCCGGCATGCTCGGCAATGCGTGCGAGTTGCCGCGCTCCGTCTTCGTTGGTTCGCGCCGAAATGCCGATGAAGATTCGATCGTCTGCGTCGCAGACGTCTCCTCCGTCGAGCGTACCCGGCGCGACGATCTCGTCAACTGACGCAAAGCACTGCGCGAGCGGCGCTCGCATCGCCTGAACCTCGCGGCGCCGCGACGGTGCTCCCGGCCGCGTCAACGTGGCGCGCTCTCGTACGATCACCGCGACGTCTTCGACAAAATGCGCGTCGGGATGGCGCGTATCGGCATCCAAGACGGTGACGTTCATGCCCGCGCGACGCAATGCGTCGCAGTAGGCCGCGTGCTGACGACAGGCGAGTGCATAGTTCGGCGCGCCGAGACCCGCGCTCGTCAGTCCATCACCGAAATTTGCCGACGGATGCCGCGCGATCGCTCGCGCCGTCATACTACTTCTCGACTGGCCGCGGTACGCGCAATGATCGCGCTGGCCAACAGTGCCGGTACGACCCCGGCGACCGAAAGCAGCGCGAGCGCGCGCCATGCGAAGGGATAACCGTGCGAGTCGATCAGCGCGCCGAATACGGTCGGCGCGACGAATGCGGCGAAGAAGATCCAGGTGAGCGCAACGCCGAGCGCGCTGCCGGCGTTCTCCTCGCCACCGATTTCCGCAAACGCGATCGCGCCGACACCGAACCATCCCTCGGCGACGAATCCGAGACTTGCGCCCAATAAGGCAACCCACCAAAGCGGCGTCTGTCCGGTAATTGCAGACATTCCCAATGCGAGCGCTGCCGCGATCACGCACACGACGGCGAGCGGCAGCGCGCGGCTTCCGCGAAAAATGGAGTCGCTCACGCGTCCCCATGTCATTCGGCCGACGATTGCGGCCGCTTGGGAGAGTGTAAAAATGCCGACTGCAATCGGAATCGTTAAACCGGCTTGATGAACGACCGTTAACGTTAGGAACGCGAAGAGCACCATTTGCCCGCAGATCAGCACCATCGACGTAAGCGTCAACAAAACGAGCCGTACATCACGTGAAACGCGCAGCATCTCGGCCAGCATTGCGCGCACCGAGATGCGCTCGCCTTGCAGTTCGACCGGCTGGCGATAGAGTAGCGAAGCCGCCGAACAGGCGGCAATCGTGATAACGCCGGCGGCGATCAGCGACCACCGGTATCCGAAGTGCAGCGCGACGCCGGGAAGAATCGCCGAACCGATGACGCCTGCCAGCGGCACGCCGCACTGGCGTACACCCATAGCGAACCCGCGATCTTCGCGTTTGAAAAAAAACACGATTGCGTGGCTGCCGGCGGGCGTGACGGCGGCGTAACCGATGCCGTAAATCGCGAGCCACAGCAGAAGCCACGCAAAGTTGTGGATCAGAGACGCGCAGATTAAGGCGATGCCCATGATCCAACCGGTCCAGAGCACGATTGCCCTATCACCGAAGCGATCGGTGAGCGCGCCCGCAAGCGCCGTGGCCAACATCGAGCCGATCATCTGAATCGAAAGGATCAGGCCAATCTGCGATTGCGGAATCGAAAACGACGACTGCAGGGCCGGCGTGAGTGCACCTGTTGAAACGACGAACAGCGACGCTGCAACCATCGCGCCGGCAAACAGTGCCAGAACTTCGTTCGGAGATTCGGGCATGGGATTCGCAGGTCGAACGCGACGCATGCGCCGTGTTTTCGGTTTCGCGCAAGCGACCCCCGCAACGCTCCGGAGGGTTGCCTGCGGGTGCGTGCAAGAGGTCGTCCATGGAATTCGTCGCCGGTAACGGTACGATCGCCCGGTGACGCCGTTTCAGCGATACGCCTTCATTTTCGCGGTGGCAACGCCGACGAGCGTCGTGACGTGGTTTATTTTTCATCGAGTTTTTGTCAACTTGTCGCAAGACGAAGCCGCAATGGGCTACGTGGATCCGCTGACCAGGATGGGCATTGCGCTCGGATACATTGCGATGATCGGCGGAACGCTCGTCTTCGCCGGCATTGCGTTGTGGGCGGGGATTCGCGCCATTGCCGTGCGTACGCACGGCAAGGACTGACTTCGCATTGCGCGTGCTGCTGGTCGTCAACCGGAATTCTCGCAGCGGCCGCCGTATCCGCGAACGAGCGACACGCGAACTGCAAGCGCGCGGCCTCGAGGTCGTGCATTTCCCCACGCGTCACTCAGCCGAGATTCCAACGTGCGACGCGATCGTCGGCGCGGGCGGCGACGGCACGATCATGCGGCTGATTGGGCGTGCGATGCGAATGAACGTGCCCATCGGCGTCATTCCAACGGGCACGTTCAACGAGTTGGCGCGCACGCTCGGAATTCCGTTCGACCTTTCGGCGGCGTGCGATGTCATTGCTGCCGGACACGCGCATACGGTCGACGTCGGATGCGTCAACGGCGCGTACTATCTCAGCGAGGCGAGCATCGGCATTTCGAGCCGCGCGGCGCGTCTGCAAACTTCCGAACTCAAACACCGGATCGGTTACCTGGCGATTGTCGTAACGACGATTCAGGCGTTGTGGTTCGCGCGACCGATGTTCGCCGAAGTTTCGTACGACGACGTCGTCGTGCGCTTCAAGACGGTCCAATTGACGGTAGCCAATAGCCATCGCTTCGGCGGGGTGTTTGCGGTCGGGGATGCCGCGATCGACGACGGTTGGCTGGATCTCTATTCGGTCGAAATCGAAACGTTCGCGCAAGCATTTGACGTTGCCCGCGCAATCTTGCAGGGTCGCCGGGTATCGATCCCGGGGCTACGAACGCTGCGCGCCCGGCGGTTTGCGATTCGTCAACATCACCGGCACCACATCACGGCCGACGGCGAACCGGCCGGCACAACGCCTGCGGTCTTCGAGGTGTTGCCGAAGGCCGTACGCGTCTTCGCGCCGGATTAGGCCGGATGCGCTATCGAAATCTCGGACATTCAGGCTTGCGGCTCTCGGTCGTCGGCCTAGGGTCGTGGCTGACGTTCGGCAGTACGGTCGAACACGACATGGCGCGCGCGTGCGTTCGGCGCGCGTACGAACGCGGCGTCAACTTCTTCGACACCGCCAACGTTTACGCGCACGGCGGCGCGGAAGAAATGCTCGGGCCGATTCTCGCGGAGTTGGACCGCGACGAGCTCGTTGTGGCGACGAAAGTGTATTTTCCCACGGGTGAGGCGGTGACTCGGCGCGGGCTTTCGCGCAAGCACGTTCGCGATCAGGTTGAGCGCTCGCTGGCGCGGCTCCGCCTCGACTACATCGATCTCTACCAATGCCACCGCTACGACACGACGACGCCGCTCGAGGAAACCTGCGCGATGATGAACGACCTCGTGCGCGGCGGAAAAATTCTCTACTGGGGCGTCTCGGAGTGGAACGCCGATCAAATTGCATCGGCGGCAACGTTATGCAGCGCACGCGGCTGGGCGGCTCCGATCTCGAACCAGCCGCAATATAGCGCGCTCTGGCGGCGCATCGAAGAACGCGTGCTGCCGTCGTGCCGTCACTACGGACTCGGCAATGTCGTCTGGTCACCGCTGGCAATGGGCATTCTCACGGGCAAGTATACGGACGCGCAGCATCCACCCGCCGGAACGCGTGCCGCCGGCGCCCAGAAAGAAATGATGGAGGACTACTTTACGCAACCGGTCCTGGACGCGGTGCAGCGTTTGGTGCCGCTCGCCCACGAAACCGGCTGTACGCTCGCGCAACTGGCGCTCGCGTGGTGTCTGCGTGACGACGCGATCACGAGTACGATCGTGGGCGCAACGAAGGTCGATCACCTCGAGGAAAATCTTGGCGCCGCCGGCCTCGACGTCGACCCGGCGATTTTCGACGAAATGAATCGGATTCTCGCACCCGTCGTTCCTCACGAACCCTACGTCGCATAACTCCAAAATATTGAAGCGACCGGATCATCGACAATCCGAGGGCGTCGCTTTCAACTACGTTCCTTCGTCGGCGCCCATGTGGAAGACATATTTGACGATGGTGCGATTGAGGGTCGTGTTGGCAGCGGGCGATCCGTAGTTGACGTAGAGTTCGTTGCCGCCGCGGAAGCGCTGATGGTAGCCGAGGGCGATGTTCGTTCCGGGTTGCGTCGAGAATCCACCCAAACCGTTGATGTTGCGAAACGAGAACGTGAGGGTGCTGTCCGTCCCGAGGTTATATCCGATTGTAACGCGCCGCAGCCACTGCGAATTCAGTCCGCCGGGACCGCTGAGCAGACGCTCGTACGTCCCGCTGTATTCGAGGCCGAGCGTCATGTGCAAACCGATCGGGCGCGTCGTCGTAATATCGAAGATGTGCGTTTGATTGCCGCCAAACGGGCCCCAAGAATAGGTGAAATCGATCGGCTTGGGGGTGCCGTCGCCGTAGCCGATCGGAATCGTGCTGAGGTTGAACGGTTGCGTTACACCGTCGAGGTAGCAGGGATATCCGCTGAACGACGTTTGCGTCACGATTGGGCCGCTGCAGTTTGGGCCCGAGGGAATTCCGTACGAACGCAATTGCCCGATCGCCGCGCCGGCGCCGTCGATCGAGAAGCCGTTCTTAAAGGTCGCGTTCAGAAAGATCTGCGTGTCGGCCTGGTGCACGGCGCCGGATTCGTCGAGGAAACGATCGCCGCCGATAAAGAGCGTCCAGTTCTTGATGCCCGGCGTCGAGCCGACGAAGTTGAAAAATCCCTGCGGCCCGCGGATGTCGGAGTTTACGGTGAAGCCGTCGATGGGGTCGTACCACGGCGATACGTCGAAGTAGCCGGCGTTGACTTCGTAGTTGGGTTTGTGCACGTCGACGAACGTATCTGCGAGATCGGCGTGACCGGGGAGAATCACGTTGCCGTTTTCAAACGCGTAGTCCGCAAACCACACCAGGCCGCTCTTGAGATTGCGCCCTTCGGCGCCGGCTTCGATCGTCGCGTCGTTTCCCGCGATGCTATGGTGCGCCAGCACGCCGTCGCTCCAATAGAGAAAGGTTCCGTCTTGTAGCGCGTGCTCGTAACCATATGCCTGATCGTCGAACGTGTCGCCGGTGGTCTGGTCGAAACCGCGAAACGAGAGCACGCCGAGGCTTTGATCGCCGAACGTGCCTTCGACTTTCGCGCCGCGGTCGAACGGCCCGATGTCGGGTGAGTAGAAAACGTAGTTCGGTACCGTCGAGATCGCCGACACCGGCGAGCGCGGTCCGGAATCGGCATTGATGTAGTTGGCGCCTTGCGCGAAAAACGGACGATACTCCACCAGTTGCCGGCGAAACTCTTGCGGCGTAATCGTCTCTTGGTCGACCTCAACGTTGGAAAAATCGGGCGCAATCGTGCCGACGAAACTCATCGTCGGCGTAATCGGGTAACTCACGTCCAGTCCGACGTGCCGAATTTGCATCGGCAAGAACGCTCCGTTGGCTTGTTGGAAGAGATTGCGATCTTGTCCGACGCTCGCGAGTCCAAAGACGTCGGCGCGCCCTTGCGGCCGCTTCGCGACCCCGTCCGTCGAGATGCCGGTCGCTGCCGCCCACCAGCGCGTATCGGTAAATAGCGGCCACTGCCCCGAGGCGGCGTCCTGCATGAGCCCGTCGTAGGCCCACACGCAGTGCTCGCCTTTGGCCGCCAACTGTCGCACGAACTGAATGCGCCACGTTTGATTCTTTCCGGGGCGAATCTTTAAGACGCTGAGAGGGATCTCGAGCACCGCGCTCCAGCCGTCCGCTCCGAGCGCGGCGGCGGAAGCCCACCGCGGACGATAACGGACGTTTTCCAGAGCTTGCTGGTAACGCACGCCTCGCGGCGTCGTTTCGAAATAGTAGGCTTGCGACCCGGCCCCGCTCGTGTCGATCCCGATGCCGACGAAGTCGTCCACACCGAAACCAATGTCGTTGGTCGTTTGGGTTGCGGCGATCGTTCGCGGATTTTGCGTCGCTTTGAACCCGACGTATAAAAACGTGTCATCGTAAAGAAAGTAAACGTCCGTCCGCTCGGTTGCTGGGGAGCGTGTGGTGACGTTCATCCATGCGCCGGCGTCAGGAACCCGTCCCGGAAGCCACCCGGGGTCGGCCAGGCTGGGGTCGAGCGGCAAGCGATGAGCCGCGCGCGCGACCGGAAGCGAAAACTTCTGCGTGACTGCAGCGTATAAGGGAGTACCGGGGAATGCGATCCCGGCATAGAGGCTTAGACCAAGGACGAATCCGACCGCCTTGCGCACGATTATAGGGTCACTCGGAGACGACGGGAGCGTCCTCAGAAAGCCATCAAAGATTCTGCAAGAAAACTAGGTCGAGGAGCGCGTCGTGAGCGTTTACGAATTCGGTCCCTTTGAACTCGATGCCGAACGCCTGTTGCTGAGTCACGCCGGCGCGCCGGTCGCGCTCGGCCCAAAGGTCGTCGAAACGCTGCTCGCATTGGTCGAACGTCCCGGCGACGTTCTAACGAAAAGCGCGTTGCTGGATCGGATCTGGCCCGAAGGCTACGTGGACGAAGCGAATTTGGCACAGAACGTCTACGTCTTACGCAAGACCCTGCGCGCGCTTTGGGATGCCGAAGCGATCGAAACGATTCCTCGGCGCGGATACCGGTTCACCGCCGAGGTGCGGCGCCGCGACGCCAGCGCGCACGCGCAGCCGATTCTGATTGGAAATACCCGACAGCGTCCGCGCCCGTGGGCCATCGCCGCCGCCGCGTTGTTCGCGCTGATACTCGCCGGCGGCGTCGGATTGCGATTGCTCGCGGCGCGCGAGATCGCTCCGAACGCGCATCTTTCCTTCGAAGGGGCGCGTCTGTATCAAATCGGGCGTTACTATTGGAATTTACGCACGCCGGACGGCATCGCGAAGAGCCTGCAGTACTTCGCGCGCGTGGTGGACACCGACCCGAACGATGCGCGCGGATACGCAGCGCTGGCGGCTGCCAATGCGATCATGGGAGATTACGCGTACGGTCCACTTCGTCCAAGCAACTATTTCGCGCGTGCTCGCGCGTACGCACACAAGGCGCTAGCCATCGATCCGAAGTATGGCGAAGCGTACGCGGTGCTCGGAATGGTCGCCAACGAAAAGTACGCGATGTCCAACAAGACGATGCAAGCCGGACTGCGTGATCTGCAGCGGGCTATCGCGCTCGATCCGACCAGCGGCCCCGCACACGAATGGTACGGCATCGCGTTGCTGGAGAACGGTCAGATCCCGCAAGCATACGCGGAACTTCGTCTGGCCGCCGATCTCGATCCGCTGTCGGTTGCAACGACGGCGTGGTTGGGCGATGCCGCCCGCCTCGAACGGCGCTACGACGACGCAATTAACTACGCGCGCGAGACACTCGACCTTTCGCCGAAACGCGTCGAAGCGTACGAGACGATCGGGTTGGTCTACGAGGCGCGCGGCAACACCGATCGAGCGATCGAAGCATTTACCCGTTTGGCGCACGACGATCATTTCCGCGCGGAATCGGCGGCGTTGCTGGCAGAAGTGTACGCGAAATCCAATCGCATGAGCGAGGCGCGCACTCAGCTGGCATATGCGCTGGAACACACCGGCGACGTCGATCCCGCCGACCTGGCAATTGCGCTCGATGCTGCCGGTCGGCGGACGCTCGCGCTATCCTGGCTGCGCAAGCAGCACGGTCAACCGTTCCTGCGCGCGGAGATCGCGAGCGATCCGCGCTTCAACGCGTTGCGTAACGACCCGCAGATCGCGGAACTGCAAAAGCCCGCGTAACGCCGCCATGGCGGAATTCTGGGAGGCGCTGGGTGCGCGGCCGCACCTCGCGCGCACGCTTGCGCGTCACGTTGAGTCGCTCGGCGACGGATCGGTGCCGCGGCGTACCAAAGAACTGGTCGCGCTGATGGTGGCGTGGCTCAACGCGTGCGAGAATTGTCTGGAAACCCACGGCGAAGCTGCCGTTCAACTCGGCGTCGATGCCGCCACGTTGGAAGCGCTCGGCGATTTCGCGCACAGTCCGCACTATAGGCCGGCCGAACGCGCCGCGCTGGCCGCCGCGGTTGCGCTGACGCGCGAGCCGCGCGCCCTGCCGACGCCGGTGCGCGATGAACTCGAACGGTACTACGATGCGGGTGAGATCGTCGAAATCGTCGCGGCAATCGGTTTGTACAACTACCTAACGCGTGCCAACAACGCGCTTACGTCGTTCCCGTGATGCGAGCCACTACGCGTTCGACCTTGACCAACCGCGTGCGCGTCCACCGGTCGTGCAGTAGCACGCGGCGCCAGAAGAAACTCAGCGCTGCGATGAGGGGCCACAGAAACATCACGATGAAATAGCGCGCGGCCGCGCGCCAAAAGCTGGGTCGCCGAAAATCGGTCGTTACGACGCGCAATCCAGCGATCATCATGCCGAAGGTCTGCCCGGCGACCGTCACGAGGAGCGCCATGTAGACCGCGAACCAGAACGTCTTTCCGGTGCTTCGGTTTGGGTCGAGGATCGTCGGTCGCAGCGTGAGGCCGCCGATTCGAAACACCGGCATATCCGCGCTCGAGTCGATCGTGATCGGGCCCCACCGTTGTACGTCGTCGTTTTGTGCGGTTGCAGCC
>Ga0102924_1007346_pt1 | contig 10122 bp, 10 predicted proteins | sample PaiPotPPM11metaG_FD_80116 | JGI IMG/M metagenome (GOLD analysis project Ga0102924, IMG submission 80116) | Iron sulfur acid spring bacterial and archeal communities from Banff, Canada, to study Microbial Dark Matter (Phase II) - Paint Pots PPM... ...
ATCTACCAGGTGCCCAGCTCGTCCAGCGTCGTCAACCAGGTCTCCTACGAGCCCACGCCGGGTGCCACCGGCGCCGGGGCCAACGTGGCCAACCCGGACGGCATCGGCATCCCCAAGACGGCCAAGAACCCCAGCGGCGCGGCCAAGTTCATCAAGTGGTTCACCCAGACCAAGAACCAGGCCATCTGGGCCGGCCTGGACGGGCCGTCCGGCGTGATCAGCGGCTTCCCGCTGCCCATGCGGCTGTCCAGCCTCAGCCTGCTGGCCAGCTCGGGCAAGTACGCCCAGGCCGCCGAGCTCGAGGCGCTGCTGCGCGAGCACGCCAAGGCGCCGTTCCCGCAGGGCGCGCCGCCCTGGTACGCGCAGTTCAGCAACTCGGTGTACACCAACATCCACCAGGCGGCGGCCGGGCAGGAGACCGTGAAGCAGGCGGTGAAGAACATCGCCAACCAGGTCGCGCAGCTCAAGGCGTCGGGCTGACCGGGGCACGCCAGGGGCGGCTGCTGCCGTGGCTGCTAGTCGCCCCGCTCGTGGTGTTCATCGCGGCCCTGTCGTTCTACCCGACGGTGGTCACCACGATCGAGGCGTTCTTCCGGGTGTCCCCGCTCGACCCGCCCACGCGGTTCACCGGCCTGGGCAACTTCCGGGCGCTGTTCGCCAACTCGGCGATCACGGCATCGTGGCTGAACACCGTGGTCTACATGGTGACCGGCGTGGTGCTGTCGACCGTGCTGGGGGTGGCCGGCGCGGTCGCGCTCAGGCGCCGGTTCCGGCTCCGCGGCCTGGTGCTGGCCATGGTGATCCTGCCCTGGGCGCTGCCGGCCGTGGACGAGGCGGTCATCTGGAACTGGATGTATGACCCCAACTTCGGCGTCATCAACAGCACCCTGCACTCGCTGCACCTGATCGGCGGGTACCACGTCTTCCTCGGCCTGGACCGGTGGCTGACCGTGGTGCTGATCGAGATCGTTCAGGTCTGGCAGATCACCCCGCTGTCCGTGCTGATCGTCCTGGCCGCGCTGCAGGCCATCCCGCTTGACCTGTACGAGGCCGCCCGGGTGGACGGCGCCGGGCCCTGGTCGGCCTTCCGCCGGGTCACCCTGCCGCTCATCCGGCCGGCCATCGCGGTGGCCGCGGTCCAGGCCATCGTGCTGTCGCTCAACGTCTTCGACCAGGTCTACGTCATGAACGGCAACGCCCCGCTGGCCTCGTCGCTGATGCTGCAGACCTACATCACCACCTTCCAGGACCTGAACTTCGGCGGTGGCTACGCGCTGTCGCTGATGGTCACGGTGGCCACCGTGCTGCTGTCGGGGGCCGCGCTGGCCCTGATCTACCGCCGGGCGGAGGCGGCATGACCGCGAGCTACCTGCGCTACCTGCGCTGGCCCGGCCGCGCGCTGTCGCTGGTGATCATCCTGCTGTGGTCGCTGTTCCCGCTGTACTGGGCCCTGAACACCAGCCTGAGCACGCTGTCGGCGGCCGAGAGCAAGCCGGTGCGCTACGCGCCCTCGCCGCTGGAGCTGGGCAACTACCAGCAGCTGTTCGGCATCACCGGCAACCGCTCGGGGTTCGCGACCGAGTTCGGGCGCTCGCTGCTCAACGGGGCCATTGAGTCAGGCGGGGCGATGGTCCTGACCGTCGTCATAGCCGTGCTCGCCGCGTACGCGTTTGCCCGGCTGAACTTCATGTTTAAAAGGGTGATCTTCGTCAGCGTGCTGGCCACGCTGCTGCTGCCCGCCTACGCCACGCTGATCCCGCTGTACCGGATCATGAGCAGCTTCGGCCTGGTCAACACCTACATCGCGGTGATCCTGGTCTACACCTCGGGCTTCCTGCCGCTGGCCACCTGGATCCTCTACAACTACTTCAATTCCATCCCGCGGTCGCTGGAGGAGGCGGCGTTCGTGGACGGGGCGTCCCGGATGGCCACGCTGATCCGCGTCGTGGTGCCGATCGCCCTGCCCGGCATCGCCGCCGCCGCGATCATCACGTTTCTGCTCGGCTGGGCCCAGTTCCTGTTCCCGCTCGTGCTGACCAGCGACCTGTCGGCCCAGCCGGTCACGGTCGTGGTCGCCGCGCTGAACGGCCAGCGCATCGTCCCGTTCACCCTGCTGATGGCCTGCGGGGTGCTGGCGGCCGCGGTGCCCGGCATCATCGCCCTGGTGCTCAACCGCTTCATCATCCAGGGGGTCACCTCGGGCGCGGTCAAGTAGTTCTGTCAGCCGCGCATGGCACGATGACGTCATGCGCGCCGAGCGGTTCGATGCTCACATCACGGCTGGCCCCCGTGGCCAGGGGGTGATCGCGATTCCCTTCGACCCGGACGAGGCGTGGGGCACCAAGGCCAGCCATCCCGTTAACGGCACGGTCAACGGCCGGCGAATCCGCGGTCGGCTCACCTGTGATGACGGCGGCTGGACGCTCATGGTCTCCCCCATGTGCCTGGCCGACGCGGCCTCGGGCCGCCATGAGGTGAGCGTCGAACTGGCGCCGGAGGGGCCCCAGCGCGCCGACCTGGCCGACGACATCGCCGCGGCGCTGGACGCCAGCCCGGCCGCCGCCGCGTTCTTCGACACGCTGGCCCAGTTCTACCGCAAGGCCTACCTCCGCTGGATCGACGCGACTACGAGGAAGCCCGAGCTTCGCGCGAAGCGCATTACTGAGGTGGTGGAGTTGCTCGCGGCGGGCGTGAAGGAGCGGCCGCGCTCTTGAGCGGCGCTGGAGGCCGGCCGGGGAGCGTCTTATCCTGAGAGCATGCCGCAGGAGTTAGGGCGCTCGCCGGGCCAGGACCGCGACGACGAGGCCGATGCCGCTGAGCGGGTGTGGGCGCAGGAGGCCAGGCGCGCCCGGCAGCGCGCCCGGACCAAGCGGTTCTGGGGAGCCATCCCTAAGATCCTGCTCGGCGCCATTGAGATCATCCTCGATATGTTGCCCTGACCGTCGCTGGCCGCCTGCGGTCAGCGCACGGGAGGGGATGAGTCGTCGGCCGCCAGGCGGACCCGCCGCTCCATGATGTCGGTGCTTGACGACGCGATCAGGCGGGTCAGGTAGGCGCAGAACGCGGCCGCCTCATCAGTAAGTGGGATCGGGTTACCAGCGCGGCACCAGCGAGATAACCCGCCGCCGCGCGGCCCCCGTGACGGGCCGCGTTGTGTTGGCTGTAATCATGTCGGCCAGAACAGTGGACCCGCTGGCGTCGGTGCCTGCGCCGCCTTGCCGCCACGCCATGCGCGCTTCCGCGGAAGCGCGGCGAGCCACCGGCGCAGGCCACGATCACGGCGAACTGTCCCAGGTCGCTGACGGCTGTAGAGGGCGTCGAGCGATCCGTACCTGGTGTCACGATAACCCGCCGCCGCGCGGCCCCCGTGACGGGCCGCGCGGCGGCGGAGCGGGCCGGGGTCAGAACGTCCGGATGGCGATCTCGGCCGGCGCGGCGAGCAGGCCGGCGATCTCGTCGTCAAGGCGGCTCAGCGTGATCGAGGCGCCCGCCATGTCCAGCGACGTGCAGTACTCGCCGACGTAGTTGCGGCGGACGTGGATGCCGCGCTTGCCGAGCTGCTCATGGGCGTACCCGTACAGCAGGTACAGCTCGCTGATCGGGGTGCCGCCCAGGCCGTTGATCATGAGTGCGACCTCGTCGCCCTGGCCGAACGGCAGGTCGCTGACCACCGCCTCCAGCAGCTCGTCCACGATCTCGTTGGCGCTGGCCAGCTTCTCGCGCCGGCGGCCGGGCTCGCCGTGGATCCCCACGCCCATCTCCATTTCGTCCGCGCCCAGCTCGAACAGCGGCGAGCCCTTGGCCGGCGGGGTACACGAGGTCAGGGCCATGCCCATGGTCCGGGTCACCGAGTTGACCTTGCTGCCGATCCGCACCAGCTCGTCGAGCCCGGCGCCCTGCTCGGCGGCGGCCCCGACGGCCTTGATGACGAAGAAGTTCCCGGCTACGCCGCGGCGGCCGACGGTGTAGGTGGAGTCCTTGACCGCGACGTCATCGTCCACGATCAGCGTGCCGATCGTGATGCCGTCGGCCTCGGCCATCTCCTGGCCCATCTCGAACGCCATCCGGTCGCCGGTGTAGTTGTTGATGATGTGCAGCACGCCCTTGGCCGAGTTCAGCAGCTTGCTGGTCTCCAGCACGTAGTCCATGGGCGGGGCGGCGAACACGTCGCCCGGGCAGGCCGCGTCCAGCATGCCCCGGCCGACCACCATGACGTGGGCGGGCTCGTGGCCTGAGCCTGAGCCCTGGATCACCGACACCTTGTCGTCGCTGGGCGCATCGGCCCGCATGATCAGGTTGTACTCCGGCACGTACCTGAGCGTGTCCGGGTTGGCCAGCGCGATGCCCTTGAGCATCTCGGGAACGAACTGGCGGGGGTCGTTGACGAACTTCTTCATGCCGTTTCCTCCGGGATCTGAGAACCGGCCGGACCGGCTTGCCATCGGTCGGCAAGCGCCTCCAGCATCACCGCGACGGCGACCGCGCCAGCGTCGAGCGTGCCGATGCTCCGCTCGCCGGTGTAGCTGGCCCGCCCGCGCATGGCCTGCATGGACCTGGTCGCCTCGGCCCGCTCCCTGGCGGTGCCGGCGGCGGCGCGCAGGGTCTCGCCCGCGCCGTTCCCCAGGCCGATCTGGTCGGAGATCGTGCCGACCGCGGGCACCAGCGCGTCCAGCAGCGTCTTGTCGCCGACGTCGGAGCGCCCGCGGGCTTTGATGCCCGCGATGGCCGCGTTCAGCATGGCCAGGATCTGCTCCGGGGCCAGCTCGGTGACCGCGCCCGCGGTCGAGCCCGCGCGCAGGAACGCGGTCCCCCAGAGGGGCCCGGAGGTCCCGCCGACGCGGCTGGTGATGACGACGGCGATCTTCTTCAGGAACGTGCCGATGTCGGCGCGGTCAAAGGAGTCCCAGTCCTGGAGCACCAGCTCGAAGCCGCGGGCCATGGAGTAGCCGAAGTCACCGTCACCGACCACCGCGTCCAGGTCGCCGAAGTACTTCTCGTTGTCCACCGCGGTCTGGGCGATGGTGTGGACGACGACCTCGATGTCGCCGAAGCTTGCTGCGGGCATCTGCGCTCCTGGCTGTTCAGGGATCTCGGATAACACAGTCCAGGTCGGCCAGCGTGATCCAGGCGCCGGGCCGGGCCGGGCTGACGTTGGCCAGCACGGTGGCCCGCTCCCCGCCGGGATCGCCGAGCGCGGACACCACCAGCGCGGCCTCGCTGAAGTCCTCCGACCGGGTCAGGTCGTTGACGGTGATCACGCAGGCCAGCCCGGCGCCCGCGGCGGCCAGCAGGCCGTTGCGGGAGTCCTCGATCACCACGGCCGCCCCGGCGGGCACGCCGAGCCGGGCGATGGCCAGCAGGTAGATGTCCGGGGCCGGCTTCTTCCGCGGCACCACGTCGCCCGCGAAGACCGCGACCGACTGGGCCCGGCCGGCACCGACCGCGGTCTCCAGCGTGGCCCGTACCGACACCTCGGCCGATGTCGAGGCCACCGCCACCAGCCAGCCGGCATCCTGCGCCTCGGCCACGATCCGGGCCACCCCCGACCGGGGCGGGACCGCGCCGGCCGCGACCAGGCCGGTGTAGATCTCGGTCTTGCGCTGGTGCCAGGCGGCCACGGCCGCCTGCTGGCCGGCCGGGTCGGCGGGCAGCCCGGCGGCCGCGACGAACTCGGGTGTCAGCAAGCTGGCCAGGCGCTCCTTGCCGCCGCCGATGAGCACCTTGCGCCGGTAGGTGTCCAGGCTCCAGCGGACCGGCAGCCCGAACTCGGCGAACATCTGGTTGAAGGCGACGAGGTGCCCGTACTGCTCGGTGTCGGCCAGCACGCCGTCGCAGTCCAGGATGAGCGCCCGTTCGGGCTGGTCAGCCACGGCGATCACCAGGCCTGGCCGACGCTGCCGAACCGGCGCATGTGGCTGGCCGCCATGTCGATGACCTCCGCGCGCACCGCGGTGAACAGCGATGGCGGGTCCCAGCGGTCGCGCTCCTCGGCGGCGCGCAGGAAGTCCAGGCTGGCCCGCATGTAGCGGACCTTGAGCGCGGTGGAGATGTTGACCTTGGCGCAGCCGCGGGCGATCAGGTCGGTGAACTGCGCGTCGGTCATGCCGGTGCCGCCGTGCAGCGCGATGGGCACGGGCTGGGCGGCCACGATGTCGGAGACCCGCTGGGCGTCGAGGCGGGGCTCGGTCCGGTACACGCCGTGCGCGTTCCCGATGGCCGGCGCGAACACGTCCACGCCGGTGGCCCGGATGAAGTCCACCGCCACCGGCAGCGACTGCCGCGCGGACTCGTCGTCCGAGCCGATGCCGTCCTCCACGCCGGTGATCGACTCGATCTCGCCCTCCACGCTGGCGCCGTAGGAGCGGGCCTCCGCCACCACCTCGATGGTCTGGCGCTGGTTCTCCTCCACCGGCAGGGCCGACGCGTCGAACAGCACGGAGTTCCACCCCTTGCGCAGGCAGGCGCTGATGACGGCGCGGTCGGGGCAGTGGTCCAGGTGCAGGCTCACCGGCACGTCGATGTCCGCCGTCAGCTCGCGCCACATGGCGAACAGCAGGTCCAGGCCGATCGAGCGCACGGTCTTGACCGAGGTCTGCACGATCAGCGGCGAGCGCTCCTGGACCGCCGCGGCCAGCACGCCCTCCAGCGTCAGGTCGTTGACGATGTTGATAGCGGCGACGCCGTAGCGCTCGGCGAACGCCCGGTCGACGATGTCCTTGAGCGGCACGACGGGCACGACGCGAACCTAGCCTGGCTCCGGCCGCGGCGGATCGGTGGAATCCCCCAGATGCGGTGAGGGCTTCCCCTACCGAGGCCGGGACCGGCCGGCCAGCGCCGCCAGCTCGGTCCGGTTCCGCGCTCCGGTCTTGCGCAGCACGGCGCTGGCGTGCTTCTCGACCGTCTTGACCGACAGCACCAGGCGCTGGGCGATGACCCGGTCGGGCAGGCCCTGCTCCATGAGCTCGCGCACCTCGCGCTCGCGCTCGGTGAGGTCCTCGCTGCGCATGCCCCGGTGCAGCTGGTCGAGCACCACGCCGGACAGGATGGCCTGGCCTCGGCCCGCCGCCACCACGGCCTGGGCCAGCTGCGGGCCGGTCGCGCCGAGGTCCACGCAGCCGCGGGCCCCGGCCCGCATGGCCTCGGCGACCAGCTCGTCGTCGCCCGCCTCGCACAGCCCGACCACGGCCAGTCCCGGCACGGCGGCCAGCAGCAGGCCGGTGACCCCGTCGCGGGGCCGATGGCCGCCCGGACCGGCGGGCAGCCCGAGGTCGGCCAGCGCCACCTCGGGCCGGATCTGGAGGCTGGCGGCGACGGCCTCGCTGGCGGTTTCCACCTCGCCGACGATCTCGGTGCCAGGCTCGGTCCAGGTCAGCAGCCGGGCCAGGCCCGCGCGCAGCACCGGGCGCCGGGCCGCCACTAGCACCCGCAACCGCGGGCTGCCGGCCCCCGTCCTGATCGGCGGCCACGGGAAACGGGCCCGGATCCTGGTGCCCCAGCCGGGCAGGGAGTCGATCTCCACGGTCGCGCCAAGCTCCCGCGCCCGCTCGGTGGTCATCCGCAGCCCGATCTGGTGGCCGGGCCAGCCGGCGTCGAAGCCCTGCCCGTCGTCCTGCACCAGCAGCGAGACGGCGGCCTGCTCGTAGAGCAGGCCGATGCGGACGCTGGTGGCCGCGGCGTGCCGGACAATGTTGGTCAGCGCCTCCCTGGCCAGCACGACCAGCTCCCTGGCTACCTGGCCCTCTACCTCGACCGGTGTGCCCGCCGAGACCAGCCGCACCTCGAGCTGGCCGGTCGTCTCGGCCCAGGCGGCCTCGGACTTGAGCGCGGCCTCCAGGCCCAGGCCGGCGGGCGGCGCGGACAGGCCGAGCAGCGTCTGCCGCGCCTCGACCAGGGCCTCCCTGGTCGCCGCGGCGGCTTGCCCGAGGTGCTCGGCCAGCTCGTCCTGGCGGTCGGCCCCGGCGGCCAGCTCGCGCTGCACGCTATCCAGGTGGGCCTGGACGCTGACCAGGCGCTGGGCCAGCGTGTCGTGCAGCTCGCCGAGCAGCCGGTCGCGCTCGGCCGCGGCCGCCTCGGTCCTGGCCCGCTCCTCAGCCGCCTCGTGCATGCGGGCGTTGGCCAGCGCGATCGCCGCGTGCTTGGCGAACAGCTCGAGCAGCTCGGCGTCATCGGGGCCGAACTCGCGGCGCTCATCCCGGCTGAACACGATGCAGGCGCCGATGATCCGGCCGCGCCACTCCAGCGGCACGCCGATCACCCCGCGCAGGGTGGCCCGCTCCTGCGGCGCGACATGCCCGCCGGGCACCTGGTCATAGCGCGCGAACCAGGCCGGCCCGCGGCGGGCCACGACGGCGCCGGTCATGCCCTCGGTCAGCGGGAACACCCGGCCGGACTGGCAGGCCACGCCGATGTCGGCTTCCTTGCGGTAGGTCCCGGCCGCCTCATCGACGCTGCAGATCGACCCGGCGTCGCACTCCAGCAGTTCGGTGCAGCGGCGCAGGATGCGTTCCAGCAGCGGTCGCAGCGAGAACTCCCCGGCCAGGTCCTCGGCCACCGCGATCAGGCCGGCCGCGCGGGCAGCGGTGCTGTCCGGGCGCTGCGATCGGGGCATGGTGCCTGCCAAGTGCCCTCCGTGGTCTCCCTGAGCATCGCCCGGCTACGACGCGGGCGTCAAGCAGCGCCCCCGCCTCCGCGACGGTCCGGGTTAGGAGCGGCGGGAGCTGCCGCGGACGATGAGCGAGGTGGGCAGGACCAGACGCTGGGGGGCCTGGGCGTCGGGGCTGCGCACCCGGTCCAGCAGCAGCTCGGCGGCGTGCGAGCCGATGTCGTAGGCGGGCTGGGCGATCACCGTCATGGGCGGGGTGATCAGCGGGGCCCACGGCGCGTCGTCGAAGGTGACCAGGCCGATGTCCCGCCCCACCTCAATGCCCCGGCGCCGGATCTCATCCAGCGCGCCCAGCGCCATCTGCGCGTTGGCGATCAGCAGCGCGTCGGGCGGGTCGGGCCGGCTGAGCAGGTCACGGGTGGCCGCCGAGCCGCCGCTCTGCTGGAAGATCGACTGGGCCGAGATCTCGGGCAGCCCGGCCTCCTGCACGGCGTCGCGGTAGCCGAGCAGGCGCAGGGTGGCGGTGGTGGCGCTGACCGGTCCCGTGACACAGGCCGGGCGCCCCCAGCCCGCGTCGATCAGGTGCCTTGTGCCCAGCCGCGCCCCCTCGCGGGACTCGGACAGCACGGTGTCGACGTCGTCGGACAGCGGCCGGTCCACGATCACGACCGGGATCCCGGCCGAGCGCAGCCGGGCGATGTCGCTGCCCGCCTGGTGCGGGGACAGGATGACCCCGGCCACCCGCTGCTGCTCGGCCACGCCCAGGTAGGTGCTCTCCTTGGCCGAGTTCTCGTCCGAGTTGCACAGCAGCACGGAGTAGCCCTCGCGCTGGGCCACGTCCTCGACCCCGCGCGCGATGGCGGTGAAGAACGGGTTGGAGACGTCCGAGATGATCAGCGCGATCATCTCGGTGGACTGGCGGCGCAGGTTGCGCGCCACGTGGTTGGGCCGGTAGCCGAGGCGCGCGGCCGCCGCGCGGGCCCGCTCGGCGTAGCCCGGATCGACGTTGGGCGAGTTGTTGAGCGCGCGGGACACGGTCGCGACCGAGACCCCCGCCTCTCGCGCCACATCACGGATTGTGACCATTTATACCCTCACGCAGTGTCCATGCGCGCGGGCCCGGGCCTGCGCGGACCAGAATCCACCCGTCAGTACTTTCCCTAACTGGGAAAACGATTCACCGGCCGTGAGTCTACGACAGTAAGTTTCCTGTTTACCGGCGGCCTGGTCAGCGCCGCCGGGCGGCCGCGGGGATCAGGCGGGACTCGGCGAAGCGCCAGATCTCCTCAGCGGCGTCGAACTCCAGCGTGGTGTACTCGGACCAGTCGCCGGGCGGCTTCGAGCCGGGCCAGGTGTGACCGCCGCCGTGCACGGTCCAGGCCGCGACCTGCGTCCCACCCACCCCGGCCGCCGCCAGCGTCCGGGTCGACTCCTCGGTGGTGACGGTCTCGCCGGGCCCGTCCGGGCAGCGGTCGATGGTCCGCCAGAAGTCGGCCGACTCGGCCAGCGACACGGTCCGC
>Ga0102924_1007347_pt1 | contig 10121 bp, 9 predicted proteins | sample PaiPotPPM11metaG_FD_80116 | JGI IMG/M metagenome (GOLD analysis project Ga0102924, IMG submission 80116) | Iron sulfur acid spring bacterial and archeal communities from Banff, Canada, to study Microbial Dark Matter (Phase II) - Paint Pots PPM... ...
CCGACGCTGCCCTCACCCGGGCCCGGGAGCTCGGCGCATCCCACGCCGACTTTCGGCTCGAGCGGATACGCGAGGGGCACATCCGCATTCGCGACGGGGAGCTCGATGGCGCAACGGACGGCGCCGCCACCGGCTGCGCCGTGCGGGTCGTTCACGACGGGACGTGGGGCTTCGCCGCCGGCGTTGACCTGACTCCGACCGGCGTCGCCGCGCTGGCCGAGCGAGCGGTCGACGTGGCGCGGGTATCGCGGCCGCTCAGCAGCGAGCGGGTCGAGCTGGCTGACGAGCCGGTGCATCGCTCGACCTGGGTCTCGGCCTATGAGCGCAACCCGTTCGATGTCGAGCTCGCCGAGCGGGTCGCGTTGCTGGCAGGTTGGGGCCGGCAACTCCAGGGTGCCGCCGGCGTCACCCACTCCGACGCGTCGGTGATGGTCGTGCAGGAGAACAAGCACTACGCCGACCTGTCGGGGACCGTGACCACCCAGCAGCGGGTGCGCGTCCACCCGCAGGCCACCGTGGTCAACGTCGATGCGACGACGGGGAACTTCGAGACGATGCGCACGCTGGCCCCGCCGGCCGGACGGGGCTGGGAGTACCTCACCGGTGACGGATGGGACTTCGACGCCGAGCTGGCCGAGTTGCCTGAGCTGCTGGCCGAGCGGGCCGCTGCCCCCGGCCTCGAGGCCGGGGTGTACGACCTGGTCATCCACCCGTCGAACCTCTGGCTCACCATCCACGAGTCGGTCGGACACGCGACGGAACTGGACCGGGCGCTCGGGTACGAGGCCGCGTACGCCGGCACGTCATTCGCGACCATCGACGGGCTGGGCCACCTCCGCTACGGCTCGGACGCGATGCACGTCACCGGCGACCGCGTCGTGCCGCACGGTCTGGCCACGATCGGATACGACGACGAAGGGGTCGAAGCCCAGAGCTGGGACCTGATCCGGGACGGGGTGCTCGTCGGCTACCAGCTCGACCGGCGCATGGCACGCCTCTGCGACCTCGGACGCTCGAACGGGTGCGCGTTCGCCGACGCCCCCTCCCACGTTCCGGTGCAGCGGATGGCGAACGTTTCCCTCCAGCCCGCGCCCGACGGTCTCCGGACCGAGGACCTCATCCGGGCAGTGGAGGACGGCCTCTACGTCGTGGGCGACAAGAGCTGGTCGATCGACATGCAGCGCTACAACTTCCAGTTCACCGCCCAGCGCTTCTACCGAATCCGCAACGGCACCCTTGGCGGCCAGGTGCGCAACGTTGCCTACCAGGGCGTGACCCCGCAGTTCTGGGCGTCGATGGAGCAGGTCGGCGGTCCCGCCACCTATGTGCTCGGAGGCGCGTTCAACTGCGGCAAGGGTCAGCCCGGGCAGGTCGCGGCGGTCAGCCACGGGTGCCCGAGCGCGCTCTTCCGGGGCGTGCGAGTCCTCGACACCGATGCGGAGCGATCCGGGTGAGGGGGCCGCAAGAGATCGTCGAGCGAGCCCTCACCACCTCGTCGACCGATGGGTGCGTGGCCATCGTGTCGGAGACCAGCGGGGCCAACCTGCGCTGGGCCAACAACACCCTCACCACCAACGGCGTGCAGGAGGACCGCCGGCTGACGGTGATCGCGACGGTCGGCGGCGCGACGGGAACCGCCGCCGGTGTGGTGACGGGTACGGGGAACCTCGAGGAGCTGGTCGAGGACGTGGTCGCCCGGGCCGAGTCCGCGGCCCGTGCCGCGCCGCCGGCCGAGGACGCGCAGCCGCTGGTCGGGGCCGCGTCCGGTGACGGGACGAGCGACTGGTCCGAGCCCCCGCAGCAGACGTCGATCAGGGTCTTTGCCTCGTTCGCCGAGGAGCTGGGTGAAGCGCTGCGTCGGGCCGACGCTGAGAACCGCGTGCTGTACGGATATGCCTCCCACGATTTGGCGAGCACGTTCGTCGGAACCACGGCTGGCGCCCGCTGCCGCTACGACCAGCCGACCGGCTATGTGGAGCTGAACGCCAAATCCCGCGACGGCAGCCGTTCGGCGTGGGCCGGCGCCGGCACCAGCGCCTTCGGTGACGATTTGAGCCTGGCATCCATGGAGCAGGACCTGATCACGCGATTGGAGTGGGCGGGGCGGTCGATCGAGCTCCCTGCCGCGCGTTACGAGACGATCCTGCCCCCGGGCGCCGTCGCCGATCTCATGATCAACCTCTACTGGGCGGCCGGCGGCCGCGACGCCCACGACGGTCGGTCGCCGTTCAGCCGGGCGGGCGGAGGGACACGGGTGGGGGAGCGGCTCACCGACGTCGCGCTGACCCTGCACAGCGATCCCTACGCGCCAGGCGTCACGTGCACCCCGTTCGTCGTGGCCGAGTCGTCCGGTGACACGGTGTCGGTCTTCGACAACGGGCTCGGACTGTCGCCCACCGCATGGATCGATGCGGGTGTGCTCCGGGCTCTGACCCAGACTCGTCATTCCGCTGCGCTCACCGGCTTGGCGGTCACGCCCTACGTCGACAACCTCATCCTCGAGGGACCGGGCCGCGGCGAGCTCGCCGACCTGATCGCGGCGACCGAGCGCGGGCTGTTGCTGACCTGCCTGTGGTACATCCGGGAGGTCGACCCCAGGTCCCTCCTGCTGACCGGGTTGACCCGCGACGGCGTTTATCTGGTGGAGCGGGGTGAGGTGGTCGGCGCGGTGAACAACTTCCGGTTCAACGACAGCCCGCTCGACTTGCTGGCCCGAGTGCTCGACACCAGTGCGACAGCCCGAACCCTGCCGCGGGAGTGGAGCGACTACTTCACCCGGACCGAGATGCCCGCGCTGCGGGTCGCCGACTTCAACATGTCGTCGGTCAGCCAGGCCAACTGACGATCGCGCCTGTGCTTATGGCCTCCAGCGACCGTCAGCGGCCCGCCGCCAGCCCCTCGCCGCATCCGTACCACCGTCGACGTGGGGTGTCGTCCCGGTCATGAAGCGGGCAAGCCCACCGGCCAGGAAGACGGTCGCGGTCGCACAGCTCCAGGGCGAGGGTCTCCACGCGGGGCACGGGCTCGAGCCACGCGCGCACGGCCGAACAGTAGTCTGACGACCCGTCAGAAACGCCAGTCGGAGGAGCATGCGCGCGGACGAGCGATGGAAGAGCATCCCGGGCCTGGTGTCCGATGCAGCCGATCGCTTCGGCGACGCAGAGGCCGTCGTCGACGGACAGCTGCGGCTCGGCTTCGCCGGGTTGGCGGACGCGGCCGAAGCGTCGAGCCGGGCCGCGATCGCGGCGGGGATCGAACCGGGAACCCGGGCCGCGATCTGGGCGCCGAACATCTATGAATGGGTGGTCGCCGCGCTCGGGATCCACGGTGCCGGCGGCGTGCTCGTCCCGTTGAACACCCGATTCAAGGGGCCCGAGGCCGCTGACATCCTCGGGCGGTGCCGGGCCCGGATGCTGTTCTGCGTCAACGGGTTCCTCGGTACCGACTACCCCGCGTTGCTCCGCTCGGCTGGGGTCGCCCTCCCGGACCTCGAGCGGATCGTCATCTTGCGGGGAGAGGAGGCCGACGGGGCCGAGCCGTGGGCGGCGTACCTGGCGCGAGGGACTGAGGTCTCCTCGGCCACGGCCCAAAAGGCGTGGGCGTCGGTCGAGGCCAGCTCGCTATCCGACATCATCTTCACCTCTGGCACCACCGGGCGGCCCAAAGGCGCGATGGCCACCCACGGCCAGACGCTGCGGGTGTTCGAGACCTGGTCCGATGTCGTCGGGCTCCGGGCCGGCGATCGCTACCTGGTGGTGAACCCGTTCTTCCACACGTTCGGATACAAGGCCGGGTGGGTGGCGTGCCTGCTGAAAGGAGCCACGATCATCCCCCAGGCCGTGTTCGACGTGTCCGAGGCGATGACCCGCATTGGCGAGGAGCGGGTCACGGTGCTTCCGGGACCGCCGACGCTGTTCCAGTCCATCCTCGATCACCCCGACCGTCCGAACAGGGACCTGTCGAGCCTCCGCCTCGCCGTCACCGGAGCTGCTGTGGTTCCGGTCGAGCTCATCCGGCGGATGCGCGATGAGCTCACCTTCGACACGATCATCACCGCATACGGGCTGACCGAGGCGACAGGGACCGTGTCCATGTGCCGCCCGGACGACGATCCCGAGACGATCGCCCGCACGTCGGGGCGAGCGATCCCCGACACCGAGCTTCGGGTGGTCGACGACGCCGGCGCCGAGCTGCCGGCCGGGCAGCCGGGCGAGGTCGTGACCCGCGGGTACCACGTCATGGCCGGCTACCTCGACGACGAGGCCGCCACCGCTGAGGCGATCGATTCGGACGGCTGGCTGCACACCGGGGACGTGGGCGTGATGGACGAGCGGGGGTACCTGCGCATCACCGACCGCAAGAAGGATCTGTTCATCGTCGGCGGGTTCAACGCGTATCCGGCTGAGATCGAAGGGGCGATCCTGCGTCACCCGGCCGTGTCCCAGGTGGCGGTGGTGGGGATGCCCGACCCCCGCCTGGGCGAGGTGGGCGCCGCCTTCGTCGTGGCCCGATCCGGTCTTCGGCTCGACGCCGATGAGCTGATCAGCTGGTGCCGGGACCAGATGGCCAACTACAAGGTGCCTCGCCACGTGGAGGTCGTGGATGCGCTTCCGCTCAACGCCAGCGGCAAGGTGTTGAAGACCCAGCTCCGGTCCCGCCTCTCGGCCGAGGGCCGTTAGGTCCGGTCGGCGCCCACCCGCCGGCGTCGCGCCGACCGCAGGTCGATCTCCTCCAGGATGGCCGTGGCGCCGAGCGGAAGGCCCTGGGCCAGATCCTTCAGCATCGCCGCGACGAGCTCGGTGTGGGCGAGGGAGCGCTCGAGCAGGAACCGGCGGGCGTCGTCGTCGAGCGTGGGTTGGTCGCGCAGGGTCGTCATCGTCCCCACGATGACCGCCATCGAGTTCAGCAAGCCATGGGCTATGACCGCCAGACCCGGATCCTCGCCGCCCGGAGCGTCCGCCATCTCGGCTCAACGGTACTGCAGCAGCCCCGGCAATGGCGTAGTCCGGCTAACTGAGGCGCGGCTGGTCACTCCGTCACGGCTCGGCTGGTGCGTACAATCCCGATGATGCTCTCAGCGGGGACCCCGGCGCCGGACTTCACGATGGCCGACCAGGACCTGCACGAGGTCCGGTTGGCGGACCTTCGCGGTCAGTGGGTGCTGCTGTGGTGGTACCCCAAAGCGTCCACCCCCGGCTGAACGATCCAGGGGCAGGGCCTGCGTGACAGGTCCTCCGATTTCGAGCGGCTGAACTGCGTGGTGCTGGGCGCGTCCTTCGACACTCCGGAGGAGAACAAGGCGTTCGCCGAAGCCCAAGGGTTCGGGTATCGCCTGCTGTCGGATCCGGATCGGACCGCGGGGCGCAGCTACGAGGTCGAGCGGGACCCCAGCGAGCAGTACGCCGACTTCCCCCAGCGAGTCGCCTATCTGATCGATCCCGCCGGTGTCATCCGGCGCGCCTACCAGGTGAGCGACGTCGCCGGGTTCGCCGGCGTTGTCGTTGCCGATCTCGAGGCACTGACCCGCACGTGACGACGGCGACCGACGGTTCGTCCCGTCCGCCGCGGCGGTGACCTTCGGGATCGGTCACCTCTTCGGCACAACCGTGGGGTGACGCGGTCGGTCGGGTGACGCGGCCCTGCGGAGCGCACCCGGTCGTCCACATATGGTTCGGCCATGCCAGTCGACCCCCAGGTCAAGGTCATCCTCGATCAGCTCGAGGCGCTGGAGCGCCCCAAGATGGCTGATCTCACCCCGGCCGAGGCTCGCGCCCAGGCGACCCTGCTGGCTGCGATGGGCAACCGGCCGGAGCGGCCGGCTCCGACCGAGGACCGCCACATCCCCGGTCCCGCCGGTGCGATCCCGATGCGGGTGTACCGGCCCGAGGCGGGCAGCACGCTTCCCGTGGTGGTGTTCTTCCATGGCGGCGGGTTCGTCATCGGCGACATCGAGTCCCACGACCCGGTCTGCCAGCAGCTGGCGACGAGGGTGCCGGCCGTCGTGGTGAGCGTTGATTACCGGCTCGCCCCGGAGCATCCGTTCCCGGCGGCCGTGGACGACTGCTGGGCTGCGACGCGGTGGGTGGCGGCGCATGCCCGTGACCTGGGTGGCGACCCGGGCCGACTGGCCGTGGCAGGGGATAGCGCAGGCGGGAACCTCGCGGCCGTCGTCGCCATCCGGGCCCGTGACGCGGGCGAGTCCGCCGTCGCCTTCCAGTTGCTCGTCTACCCCGCGACCGACCTGACGCGCTCGTATCCGTCCCACATCGAGAACGGCGAGGGGTATCTCCTGACAACCGAGTCGATGGACTGGTTCATGGCCCACTACCTGGCCGAGGCGAGCGATGCGCAGCATCCCGACGCGTCTCCGCTGTTCGCCAGTGACCTCGGTGGCTTGGCGCCCGCCCTCGTGATCACTGCCGAGTTCGACCCACTTCGAGACGAGGGCGAGGCGTACGGCGAGGCGATGGCGAAGGCCGGCGGCGACGTCCGGATCAGCCGCTACGACGGGATGATCCACGGATTCTTCGGGATGGATGCGCTCCTGGACGGGGCCAAGCGAGCGATCGACGAGGCAGTCGGGGCGCTGCAAGAGGCGTTGGCTCAGCCCGAATCAGAGCCGGCGGGCGAGCGCGCCTGATTCACGGGCGGTCGAGCGGAGCAGCCCGCGGCGGTAGAGGCCGGGGGCAACTGATCGGACGATCGCTCCGACGCCCAGCCATCGCGGGATGATCTGTTCGAACCGGTCCCCTTCGAGCGCCGCCACGACGGCGGCCGAGACCCGTTCGGCGCGAACCGGCCGGGGGAACGTGCGCTGGAAGGGAACCCCGCGCGCCTCGGTGAAGGAGGTCACGACCGGGCCGGGGTTGACGAGGGAGACCCGGATGCCGAGCGCACCCACCTCTGCGGCGAGGGCCTCGCTCATCCCGACCACGGCGGACTTGCTGGCCGAGTACGCCGCCTCGAAGGGCGCCCCCACCCGGCCGGCGATCGACGCCACGTTGACGATGTGGCCCCGACGCCGAGAGGCCATGTGAGGTAGCACGGCCAAGGTGGCGTAGACCGTGCCCAGGTAGTTCACGCGCATCAGGCGCTCGAAGACGGCGGGATCCTCCTCGAGCATCGACGCGTAAGCCCCGACGCCTGCGTTGTTGACGAGGACGTCCGGCGGCCCGAGCGTACCGATCAACGACCCGATGGCCGTGTCCACGGCAGAGCGATCGCCGACGTCGGCCACCGCCACCGCGCAGCGGGACCCGAGCGCAGCCCCGAGGTCGTCGAGCTCACCGCCGCTGCGGGCGATGAGCCCGACGCTCGCTCCCCGCTCGTGGAGCGCCGTCGCAGTCGCTCGCCCGATCCCGCGAGACGCCCCGGTCACGATCGCGACCGCGCCTTGGAGCTGCACGAGCGCAGCCTGCCACGGCGCGCCGCGACGCGCCTCCAAAGGGCGTGGCCTCGGCCACCGCCACCCGATGCCGCCCGGCCGGGTTCGATGGTGGCCGTCGGCCGATCTGACGTAGTGTCAGAACCGCCCGTGACGGCTGGTAACGGCGAATGACGTTTGGGCAGGTCAAGTGCGGTGCGACCGGTCGGCATGGTGCGTTTCGGTACTCCTCAGACAGGCTCGGTTCTTCTCCGTCCGCTGACAAACCGCTGACAAATGCTCCCGCAGCGGATTGCGGCGGCTCCGTCTCGGCCGAACTGAGCGCATCAGCAAATGCCAGGGTGTGTCGCAGCCGTCTCGTTCGTGGACACGTTGCTGTCGATGGGAGTTGCGATGGGGGGCCGATGCCGGGCGCCTCGTGGGCCGGTAGTTCCGAAGAGCACACTGGCAGATTGCGCTGAAGCCAATCTGCTAGGTCCCCGCCGATGTCACCGCGATGTCATCAAGCCGGTGGTCCTCCCTCGCTGCGTACTGTGGGAGTGCGTGAACCGAGCGCAGCGGGCGGTGCTGGTCGTTGGGATGGTCGTGGTGCTCTTCGCCGCCTGGCGCCTCCTGACGCCCTTCTCGACCGGGATCGGACGTCAGCGGGAGACCTGCGGTGTCGTGGCGGCCGAGGCGTCGAAAGGCCCGACCGTGAAGCACGACGCGGTGATCCTGAGTCCTGCAGCTCTCGTGGAACGAGACGCCGACCAGCAGACACGGACCCGGGACCTGGCCTACAACGCACAGGCGTACATCGACAACGCGACCACGCGCAGGCCGAGCTACAACACCTATGGCGGTCTGACGTATGGCGGCATCCCCCGGGCCGAGGTGCCAGTGCCACCGCTCAAGCCGGACACCGCCTACGACCACACGACCGTCTCGACGTTCACCCTCACCGCCTGCGCGAGTGCTGCGCGCCGGAAGGCCACGACGGTGGGCGTCCTTGCTGCTTTGGCGCTCGTGGGCACCGCTGGCGCGTTTCTGGTGCTGCGGGACCCCGCTAGGCCGCAGGGGCCGACCGCTGAGCCCGTGGCCGCCTGACGATCCCAGCGGCGGTGAGCACCTTCGCCACGAGCCCGTCGCTGATCCCGAGGGCCCCGGCGATGTCGACGACCCGCTCGCCGGCCTGGTACCGGCGGATCACGTCGTCCCGGTCGTAGGAGACACGCCTTGGTGGCTCGCTCAGGGCTCGTAGCTCTCGCTCCGACAGTCCGCCCCACACACCTCGGCTGTCGTCCTGGGCGAGGGCGAACGCCTGGCACTCGGCCCGAACGAGGCAGCCGGCGCAGACCTTCTTGGCGGCCGCCGTGGTCTGGCCTTTGTCGGGGAACCACGTGATCTCAGGGTGCTCCTTGCAAGCGGCGTCGGCCTGCCAACGCGGGCGCGACCGTTTCAGGATGTTGAGCAGCGCCTCGATGCTGAGCCCGTCATCAGCCCACGGCTCCCGGCCCGGCCAGGCTTGCGCGGTCGTTTGCGCCACGACCGGCAGAGTAGCGACCGGATGAGGAGAAGACCGGATACCCGGATCACAATTGACCGCGAGCGGACGACCACCTTGTGGCCCCGGGGCCACAAGGTTCGTACCCGGGTATCCACTTTTTGGCCCTGATCGAAATGAGCGTATGCAACTCTCCGTAGCAATTGCCATCTTTACCGTTCATAGGTAACGAAGAATGTACGAAATAGTTGGCGAAACAGCTCGCCCCGCAAACTGAGATATGCGACAGTCGGAACCTCGCATATAGGTGGCCCCGGCGACGTTACGAGCGTCCCGGGGCCTGACCGGAACCCCAGGGAGGTCCCGATGACAGCAACGGTAACGACCGCGCAGCTCGTGGAGAGATTCGCCGCCGCTCAGGATGCACTCGGCTTGAGCGCCGAGACGATCACCTGCCGGGCTCGCACCGTCCGACGCTTTGGCGCCAGCGTTGACCTGCTCGACGCGACGAGCGAGGACGTCGAGCGGTTCCTCGCCGGCCTCGCCGTCAGCCAGCGGTCCCGCGTCCGCACCCGCAGCTACCTGGCCGTGTTCTACCGCTGGGCGGCCGCACAAGGGCTTGTGGCTGTCTCACCGGTCGGACGTGGCCCGGCAGTCACCGGACGCCCCAGAGCACCACGACACGCTCTCACCGCCGAGAACGCCGACCTCCTCGAGCGGTGGCGGCTCAACTGCGAGCGGCGCAACCTGCGCCCCAAGAGCCTCCGGCGGATGCTCGACAACGCCGAGCGGTTCGCGTCCCACATCCATCCCCGCCCGCTGCTCGAAGCTACCCGGGCAGACATCGAGGAGTGGCTCGACGGATGCGAGATCGGCCCGGAGACCCGTCGCGGGTACGGGACCTATCTGCGGGTCCTGTACCGGTGGGCGGTCGACGAACAGCTCCTCGCCCGGGCGCCGACCGTCGGGCTCGCCATCCCGAAGATGCGCCGTCGTCTGCCACGCCCTGTCGACGAGGACAGCTTCGCCAAGGCGCTCGTCGAGGCGGACCCGAGGATGCGGGCCTGGTTGTGCCTCGGCGGGTTCGCCGGGCTGCGCTGCCAAGAGATCGCCGGGCTGCGCCGCGACGACATCCTCGACGACCGCACACCGCCGCTCCTGCTCATCCGCCAAGAGGGGGCCAAGGGCGGCAACGAGCGAATGGTGCCGATGCACCCCGAGGTCGTCGCCGCACTGGACGCACTGCCGCTGCCC
>Ga0102924_1007351_pt1 | contig 10112 bp, 8 predicted proteins | sample PaiPotPPM11metaG_FD_80116 | JGI IMG/M metagenome (GOLD analysis project Ga0102924, IMG submission 80116) | Iron sulfur acid spring bacterial and archeal communities from Banff, Canada, to study Microbial Dark Matter (Phase II) - Paint Pots PPM... ...
AAGGTCGAGGCAAAGGGAATTTTGCCGCGCACACTCATCCCAACCGCCGTCGAGATCAACTGCTGCTCCGCGATAAATTGCTCAAAGAAACGATCGGGATAAGCCTTCGCGAACTCGTCGGCGTAAGTCGAGTTGCTCACTTCACCATCCATCGCAACGACGTCGGGATTGGCCGCGCCGAGCGCCTTGAGCGCGTCGCCGTAGGCTTTGCGCGTGGCAACGGAGTCATCGGAAGCATAACGCGGCAACTCGATTGGCTTTTTTGCCGGCTCCTGGGCAGGCTGTAAATCTTCGGGCTTTTGCACCGGGAACGTCTTGCTGCGAGCGGGATGCAGTTCTTGAATCGCCTGCGCTTCCTGATCTTTATTCATCGCCTTGCCGTGCCAGCCATTGACATTTTCCACGAATGAAACGCCTTTGCCTTTGATCGTTTTGGCAACGATGAGCGTCGGCTGGCCGTTGGGCTGCGTGGCCTGCGCGTATGCCTGGGTGATGTCATCATAATTATGGCCGTCAATGACGATGGTACGCCAGCCGAAAGCGGTGGCTCGCTCAGCATAGAGGACCGTATTCCAGCCGTGCATCGTTTCGCCGCGCTGGCCGAGGCGGTTGCAGTCGAGAATGGCGATCAGATTGTCCAGGTTGTAGAATGAAGCGTGATCGAAGGCTTCCCAGATCGAGCCTTCGGCCATTTCGCTATCGCCAAGTAGCACCCAGACATGATAGGGCAGCTTGTCGAGGTACTTTCCTGCCAGCGCGATTCCGACGCTGATGGGCAAACCCTGGCCCAGCGAGCCGGTCGCCACATCCACCCACGGCAATACGGGCGTGGGATGCCCTTCCAGGCGGCTGCCAAACTTGCGCAGGGTCAGCAATTCCTCGTCGGTGATGGCTCCCGCCGCTTTATACATCGAATAGAGCAGGGGCGAGGCATGGCCTTTTGAGAAAATGAGATGATCGTTGTTGGGCAGTTTGGGATGGTCAAAGTCGTAGCGCAGATAGCTGTTCATCAGGACGGCCATCAAATCCGCCGCCGACATGGATGATGTGGGATGCCCGGAACCGGCGGCGGTAGTAGCGCGAATACTGTCCACACGCAGTTGCTGCGCGAGTTCTGTCCACTGTTGGACCTGTGATTGTGTTTCTGTCGTTGTCATATGTTCTCCTCTTGCGTTCAGAGTTCTTTTGTCCTCTATAATGGAGTACGATTCCATTGTAGGATATGTGACAGGTGAAGAGCAAGCTTATCGGTTTATTGGCATACATCAGGGCGACCGCAAGGGTCGCCCTACCCTATTGAGGATTGAGCATGGAGTTAATCATTTTCATCGGATTACAAGCTTCCGGCAAAAGTACCTTCTATCGCACGCATTTCGCCGATACGCACGAGTACGTCAGCAAAGACATGTTACCCAATAACAAGAAAAATGAGCAACAAATGGCGCGTATCATAGACGCTTTGCAAGCGCAACGCTCCATCGTCGTCGATAATACGAACCCGACGCTCGAAGATAGAGCGGCGCTGGTTGGGCTGGGCCGCGCCTATGGGGCCGCGATCGTCGGCTATTATTTTGACGCTCCCGCGAAGCAGTGCGTCGAACGGAACAGGCAGCGCGAAGGCAAGGCAAGAGTGCCTGATAAGGCCATTTATATTACCGCGAGCCGTCTGACGCGACCAACATATGCCGAGGGATTCGATCGATTATACGCGGTATCAATCGTGGGCAATAGCGAGTTCAAGGTATGGGAATGGGCGAAGGACAACGTCAATCCACCGTAATGATCACCTTCAGCGCATCTCCTGGCTGCGCTACCATCTGAAACGCTTGCGCCGCCTCCTGTAAGGCGAAATAATGCGTGATGATCGTTTCCGGTTGGATACGGCCAGCACGCAACAGGTCGAGCGCGAGGCGGGTTTCGTAGGGGCCAGCCGAATAGCTGGTGCGCAGGGTGATCTCCTGGAAAAAGAAGTGATTGGGAGAGATGGGTAATTCCGCTGTTGGCCCCGAAGGCGCGAAGAGCAAGACTGTGCCGCCGCCGCCACAGAGATCAATACCCTGCCGCATGGCGCCGATGCTCGATGGCGTGACGATCACGATGTCCGGCTTGCACCCATCGTTGAGGGCAACGATCTGCTCAAGCAACGGCGCGGATTGCGGATCGAGCGCGTGTTCGACGCCAGCGGCGAGTGCGCGCTGGCGTCGATAGGCGATGGGATCGGCGATCATGACGCGGCCCGCGCCGCGCTGCTGGGCCAACGACGCCAGCATGAGGCCATTACTGCCCGCGCCCAGCACGAGAACGCTGTCGCCGGGCCGCATAGCGGCGCGATCGATGCCGCGCACGCAGCAGCCCAGCGGCTCGATCAGCGTGGCAGCCGCGAAAGAGAGAGCGTCTGGAATAGGCAAGACGTCGAGCTGTACGTTGAGCGCAGGAACGCGGATATATTCAGCGAGGCCGCCGGGGTCGAGGCGCGTGGCGCGGAAAGTGAGGCATTGCGAATACGAGCCGCGCTGGCAGAAGTGGCAGACCATGCAGGGAACATGATGATGTACGAAGACGCGCTGGCCGACGGCAAATTGCAGCACACCATCACCAATGGCAATGACGACGCCCACCGGCTCGTGGCCGGGATAAAGCGGCGCGCGCGGCTGCATATACCATTCCATGACATCACTGGCGCAGATGCCGCAGGCGCGCAACTGCACCAGCAATTCGCCCGGCCCAATATGCGGCACAGGCCGTTCAACCAGACGAATATCATTGTTAGCGTGGTATTCGACAGCAAGCATCATTTTCACCTCCTGGCAGGCACGACACACAAAAAGCCGAACGGCTCAGCGCCGATGGCAACAAACTGGTGTACCTCGTCGCCTGGAATGTAGACGACATCGCCTACGCCTATTTCGTGCTGCTCGTTGCCCAGAAGCAGGCGCGCGCGGCCATGCAGAACGTAGACGCCATGATCGTGCGCGTGCTGGTCGAGCGAAGTGTGGCCGCCGGGCTGCACAGCGAAATAGCGCAGGTGAAAATGCGGCGCTTGTTCATCGGGACCGATCAGAACCTGGCGCGTGGCGCGGTCAGCCGCGCTATTATCCGGGTCATAGGCGCGCAACGCTATCTCCTGCCAGCGCATCTCGCCATCTTCCAATTTCTTGAAACGATGTATGATTCCCATTGATAGCATTCTCCTCGATCAGATTGTAGCATATAGGCAGCGCTATTGAGCCTTACGCCAGACATTTTGCAGTGCCAGGCAGAAATGCAATTTTAATTCTTTTTTTATTGTCAACTACCTTACTGTTATGATATTCTAACGCCTGACCACACAATCGGGGATACTCAGTCAGTGTTTTTGCCGCGCGAGTCTATGATAAAGATTGTATGGTCGTCCTGGGAGGGGCATAGCATGTCGCAAAATCGGGAAACCGCGACAGATAGGCTGGTCAGCATTGTCCAGCTTATTCAGCTTGGGCGGCGTACCGGGACATTAACGGCGCGGCGCGGTGAAGGCATAGTCCAGGAACAGGGATCGATTATCTTTCTCAAAGGACAAATCACCCAGGCCAATGTTGGACGGCGCAATGGAGCCGAGGCGTTGAACACGCTCAGCGCCTGGGGAAATTGTCGCTTTGTTTTTATTTCCGCGGAGGAAGCGGACAACCTGCCTTTTTCTCCATTGCCTCTAGCCTCGCCAGAACGAAGCGGCAACACAGGGCCAATGCCACGTCAAGCGCCTTTATCCCCCTATCCGAACCAGATCACAGCATTGCCCGCTAGCAACGGTCATACAACAATGCCGCGGAACGGCTCTGCCTACGCGCTCCCAGGTATACCCTATCGCATTCGCCCGCTTGATGCCGCGCTCCGTATGATTGAGAACCTGGAGCTTTCACGCGCCCATCGCCGCCTGCTGCTTTTGATTGACGGGCAGCGTTCGCTGGCTGAACTGGGACGTTTGATAGGGAAAAACGAGCGTGACATTGCGGAACTCTTGCGAGATTTAGAGCGGGCGGCGATCATTCGGTTCCCTGGCCCACATCCTTCTCCACCTGTGCGGTAAGCGATTATGCAGGTCAGCAAAGATAGATCATGAAGACTTCGTATCTTTCTTCAACTGGCCCCCGGCTGGCAGGTGCGGCGCGCTCACATTCTTGAAAACGCTGCGGTAATGAGGGACGTGAAAAAGTTTCCCCGTCAGCACATCACGTTCGCTGGCGGTAAACAGCCGGAATGCTGCTACCGCCAGCAAAGCGCCAAGTGGGGGCGCAACAAAATACAGCCACTGATCATGCCAGAACCAGGAAAGCAGCGCCGGGGCCAGACTGCGCGCGGGATTCAAACTCGTGCCAGAAATGGGAGCCTCTTGCCAGACCATAGTCGCCACTAACAGCCATGTCATCAGGGGCGTCCAGTGCATCAGGCGATGGCTGCTGACAAAAAGAAAAATCAAAAAGACCAGCAGAAAGGTCATTGCCACCTCGGCAAGAAAGACCAGCCAGAGTGGATAGCCCGCGCCCGGTAACGTCATGCCATTATGGACGCTGGCGGCATACGTACCCCAGATTAGCACGAGCAGCGTTTCGCCCAGGATCGCTCCCAACAATTGACCGATGACATAACCAACCAGGTCGCGGAGGTGCATTTTGCCCTGCACCCAGAACGCCAGCGAAACCGAGGGATTGATGTGCGCCCCGCTCAGCCGACCAAGCGGGGAAATCGCCACCAGCGATCCGCTGCCTGCGAAGCACAGGCCGGTGATCAGTAAGCGCACGCTTCTGTCTGGGATCAGTTGGCTAACCGGCAAGCCTTTGCCAAAATCGAAGACAACCGCGCTCAGTCCTATCAACACGAGAAAGGCAGTTCCTAAGAGTTCTGCCCCATATTCGGGCCAGTGAAGCTGCCTGTACCATTTTTGCTGTTCGATTTTTTGTATGTCTTGTTCAATCATCTGCATGTTTCCTCATATTCATATCTTTCACAATACCGGGTGTCGTTTGCCAGCAACTTACCCATCGGATATACTGCATACAACATCATTCATAGCATACAGGTGCAAACATATGGAAATCCATGGCAATAAGCCGCCAAAAGCCATCGTCGTTCATAGCCCATTTTCAGGCAGGTCTGCTCAACTTTCCCAGGCGCTCGACCTGCTGAATCAGGTTGGAGTTCAGATTATCGAAGTGATCTCTATCGCGGATCTCGACCATCAACCGCTACAGGGAAGGCGCTGGCAAGAACGCGGTGTGGATGTGGCTATCGCCGCCGGAGGAGACGGTTTGATTGGCGGCGTGATTACGCATATCGCGGAAAGTGGCCTGCCGCTCGGCATTTTGCCGCTCGGCACTTCTAACGATATCGCGCGCTCGCTGGATATCCCGCTCGCCTTAGCGGAGGCGGTGCGCGTGATCGCCAGGGGCAAACAACAGAAAATGGATATCGGTATGGCTCAACCGGCGGAGCAAGCTCCACACGCGGCGCAAGATGACCATCTCACCGCGAGGTCACACGGCTATTTTGCGCACGCGCTGACCGTCGGCTTGAACGTGCAGTTCGCGAAAATAGCGACGAACGTAGCCACGCGCCAACGCTACGGCAGGCTGGCCTACTCCGTCGCGGCGCTGGATGTCTGGGTCCATCGCGAACCGCTCGACGTCGCGCTCTCTTTCACTGGCTTAGCCGGGCCGAACGGAAAAACCATTCACAACGCCGATCAGCCACCGGCGTTGTACTGCCGCGCCCTCGAGGTGGCTGTGATCAATGCGCCGGTCTTCGGAGGACAATGGCAGATGTCTCTGCCGCGCGCTAGCATCGATGATCACTTGCTGGACATCGTGGTGATTGAAAATATCGGCCTGGAACGCATGAACGCGGCCATTGCCCAACTCTTTCACCCGTGGCAGCCTCAAGCGGAGACGGAAGCAGCGCCAGTACGCCATCCCGCCGAATTAAGCGGCATTCCCGGCCTCCACCATTTCCAGGCCACCGGCGTTCTCCTCAAGACCGCGACCGATCCCCAGGACGTGACATTGGACGGCGAGCTTCGCGGCCAGACGCCAATGCAGGTATCTCTCGCCAGCAAAGGCTTGTGTGTCGTGTTGCCCTCTGACAACACTATGTAGATGGAACAGGAGCATTCCCATGCGCGTAACCACACGTTTGCGTTCGCTACTGGCCGGGCCTGATCTCGTCGTCGCTCCCGGCGCGTATGACGGACTGAGCGCGCGGCTGATCATGCAGGCCGGTTTCCCGGTGGTGTATATGACGGGCTTCGGCACGGCCGCCAGCGTGCTGGGCCAGCCGGACGTGGGCCTGCTGACGATGAGCGAGATGGTCAGCCGCGCCGCCGCGCTGGCCGCCGTGACGGGCGACATTCCCCTGATCGCCGACGCCGATACGGGCTACGGCAACCCCATCAACGTGCGGCGCACGATCCGGGAATACGAGCGGGCAGGCGTGGCGGCGCTGCACATCGAAGATCAGGTCTCACCGAAGAAGTGCGGCCATATGGAGGGCAAGCAGGTCATCCCAATGGACGAGATGGCGCAAAAAGTGCGCGCCGCCGTCGAGGCGCGGCAAGACCCGGATTTCGTGATCATCGCGCGCACCGATGCCAATGCCGTCAACGGCCTGGAAGATGCCTTGCGACGCGGCAAAGCCTACCAGGAAGCGGGCGCGGATGTGATCTTTATCGAAGCGCCGCGCTCCGTCGAGGAACTCCAGGCTATCAAACAGGCGCTGCCCGACATCCCCTTGCTCTTCAATTGGGCCGACACAGGCAAAACGCCGCCGCTTCCACTCGCCCAGATCCGCGACCTGGGCTACAAACTGGTCATTTTCCCCGTCAGCCTGCTCTTTGCCGCCACGCACGCTATGTTGCAACTGATGGAGGCGTTCAAGCAGGGACAGTTACCGACGGAGTACGCGGACCACATGGTCACGTTCGCGCAATTTACGCGGCAAATTGGCTTGCCAGAGATTCAGACGCTAGAGCGCCGTTACGGCGTTCAGCAATAAAGTTCCTGTTCATAAGCCGAGCGACCGCATGCGGTCGCTCGGCTTATGAACAGGAACTTTTGCAAAACTTCAACGCTGAATGCTTGACTTTGAAAATCGCTTGTATATCTGTTATACTTCGATATGTATGATGATGTATGGAACATCCATAAACACATCCTTTACAACTGTATTTTCTGGAAAGAGAGAAGAATGCAAAGAAGCTGGTGACTCTTTCCCGTCGTGCGCCCACGCAGGAATCTTCACCTGAAAGAGATCGCGAAGGCTAATACATGCTTTTTTTCTCATTCGTATCTTCCCCCGTGCGAATGAACGTGTAGTAGTTGTAATCAGGACGCACGGCAGCATGTCCCTGAGCCTGATAAGTTTCTAACCTGGCTCTTTCAGTAATCCAAACAGGATGCCAGGGCGTATCCCGTAATAGGCGAGTAGTATCAAAAAGCTGGCAACATCCGAGAAGATGGTCACTATTAGACCAGACGAACAGGCAAGTTGTCGCTCTACTCCTATTTTTCATCTCTGGCTTACTCAACGTCAATCGAGGCGGCTGTAGCCTCACTGTTTCCCTGGTTGTTGTTCATGTAGTGACGCCTCCGTGGATCGTAATTTAGTGATTACAATCGCGGATCCCTCGCTCACAACTACTTTGCGAACGTGAGCGAACATTGTTCGAGGAGGTATTTCATGGCGACCAAATCGCGCGTGGAGGACGTCCACATCCTCTGGATTACGGCTGGTTTGGGATGTGACGGCGATACCATTTCCATCACCGCGGCCACTCAACCCAGTATCGAAGATGTTTTGTTGGGGGCCATTCCGGGGCTTCCCAGAGTACATCTCCATAATCCCGTACTCGCCTACGAACTTGGCGGCGACAGCTTTATGACCTGGTGGTATCAAGCTGAACGGGGCGAACTCGATCCCTTTGTTCTCGTCGTAGAGGGGTCAATCCCCAATGAGAAGATCAAGAAAGAGGGTTACTGGGCGGCCCTCGGCACCGACCCGGTTACAGGTCAACCCATTACCACTACCGAGTGGATTGATCGCCTCGCGCCCAAAGCCCTGGCAGTAGTAGCGGCAGGTACCTGCGCAACCTATGGCGGCATTCATGCGATGCAGGGCAATCCTACCGGCGCGATGGGTCTCGCTGACTATCTCGGCTGGCAATGGAAATCGAAGGCGGGTCTGCCCATCGTCAACGTCCCAGGATGCCCGGTGCAGCCAGACAACTTCATGGAAACCTTGCTTTACCTGCTCTACCAGGTCGCGGGCATGGCGCCGATGATTCCACTGGATGACGCGGGACGGCCAACCTGGCTTTTCGGGAGGACTGTCCACGATGGTTGCGACCGCGGCAGTTACTACGAGCAGGGAGATTTTGCTACAGAGTACGGGTCGCCGAAATGCCTTGTGAAGCTGGGCTGCTGGGGGCCAGTCGTGCAGTGTAACGTTCCGAAACGGGGCTGGATGGCCGGTATCGGCGGTTGCCCCAATGTTGGCGGCATTTGCATTGGCTGTACGATGCCGGGCTTCCCCGACAAGTTTATGCCGTTCATGGATGAGCCACCCGGCGGTAAACTCTCATCGACCGTCATTGGCGTCTACGGCAAGGCCATCAGGTCGCTGCGCCAGATAACAAAGAATACGCTCAACAAGGAGCCATCCTGGCGTCATACAGGCAGGGAACTGACGACCGGCTATCACGGTAAATGGTAGCTCTAACGACATTGACATGTTCAGAAGCGTAAAGCAGCACTATTAAAGGAGATAGTTTCATGGCTACGGAAGTCAGACGAGAAAATACTCCGGCTCAGCCCCCACAACTCGTAGAGATGTCGTGGGATCCCATCACCCGTATCGTTGGCAGCTTAGGTATCTACACAAAGATTGATTTCAAGAACCGCAAGGTCGCGGAGTGTCATAGCACCTCATCGATCTTCCGGGGCTACAGCCTCTTCATGCAGGGCAAAGACCCGCGCGACGCCCATTTCATTACGAGCCGCATCTGCGGCATTTGCGGCGACAACCACGCGACCTGCTCCGTCTACACGCAGAACATGGCCTATGGCGTCAAGCCGCCGAACCTGGGCGAGTGGATCCTTAACCTGGGCGAGGCCGCGGAGTACATGTTCGACCACAACATCTTCCAGGAGAACCTCGTCGCTGTCGATTACTGCGAGCAGATGGTGAAAGAGACTAACCCAGGCGTGCTGGAAAAGGCCAATAAGACCGAGGCTCCGCACGCGGCGGATCATGGCTACCGCACCATCGGCGATATCATGCGCGCCTTCAACCCCTTCACCGGCGAACTTTATCTCGAAGGTCTCCAGGTCAGCCGCTACACGCGCGAGAAGTTCTGCCTGATGGAGGGGCGGCATGTCCATCCTTCGACGCTCTACCCCGGCGGCGTTGGCACGGTCGCCACCATCCAGATCTTCACGGACTACCTGGTGCGGCTTATGAGGTACGTCGAATTCATGAAGAAGATGGTTCCTCTGCATGACGATCTGTTCGACTTCTTCTACCAGGCGCTGCCCGGCTACGAGCAAGTTGGCTACCGGCGCACGCTGATCGGTTGCTGGGGCTCGTTCCAGGACCCAGACGTGTGTGACTACGATTATCGCACGATGGACGAGTGGGGACGCGCCATGTTCGTCACGCCGGGTATTATTGTGGACAACGAGCTGATAACGACGAGCCTGGTGGATATCAACCTCGGCATCCGCATCCTGCTTGGTCACTCCTTCTATGACGACTGGCAAAGCGAAAGAACGTTCGTCGATCGCGATCCGCTCGGCAACCCCGTTGACAAGCGCCATCCCTGGAACCAGACGACGATCCCGAAACCGCAGAAACGCGACTTCAACGGCGCGTATAGCTGGACGATGTCGCCGCGCTGGTATGACAAGCGCACCGGCGATTACCTGGCTCTGGATACCGGCGGCGGCGCTATCGCGCGTCTGTGGACAACGGCCCTGGCTGGCATCGTGGATCTGGGCGGCTATATCAAAGCCACCGGCCATAGCGTCAAGATTCGCCTGCCCAAGTCCGCCACCAAGCCAGAAGTCGAGTTCGAGTGGCATGTTCCCAAG
>Ga0102924_1007352_pt1 | contig 10112 bp, 6 predicted proteins | sample PaiPotPPM11metaG_FD_80116 | JGI IMG/M metagenome (GOLD analysis project Ga0102924, IMG submission 80116) | Iron sulfur acid spring bacterial and archeal communities from Banff, Canada, to study Microbial Dark Matter (Phase II) - Paint Pots PPM... ...
GCCCCACGCCCCCCGGCGCCGGCCGCCGGCGCCACGCCGCCCGACTTGCTGATCTTCTGACCGCCGATCGTGAGGTAGTCGTGCACCAGGATGTCGGTGGGCAGCGGCTCGCCGGCCGACAGCAACATCGCGGGCCAGTAGACCGCGTGGAACCGCAGGACCCCCTTGCCTACCAGGTGCACGCGGCGGTCGGCGCCGGTCCACCACCGCCGGTAATCCGCGCCACCGCCGCCGTAGCCGAGCGAGGTGATGTAGTTGCCGAGCGCGTCCCACCACACGTAGATCACCTGGCTCGGGTCGTCGGGGACGGGAATCCCCCAGCCGCGGGCCCGGGTCGTCGAGCGGGACGCGCTGAAGTCCTCGAGCCCGCCGGCGATGAACGCGAGCACCTCGCTGCGCCGCCCGGCGGGCTCGATCCGCAGCCGACCGGAACTGATCAGGTCGTAAAGCTGGTCGGCGTACCGGGACAGCCGGAAGAACCAGTTCTCCTCCGCGACCCGCCGCGGCTCGGTCCGGTGCTCTGGGCATAGCCCGCCCGGCAGCTCGTCCGGCGAGTAGAACTGCTCGCAGCCCACGCAGTACAGGCCCTCGTAGTCCTTGTGATACAGGTCGCCGCTGGCCGCGCAGGCGCGCCAGAGCCGCTCCACGCCGGGCCGGTGGCGCGGATCGCTGCCGGTGCGGATGAAGTCGTCGAACGACAGGCCGAGCGGTTCGCGCAACGCCTCGAACGCGGCGGCGTTACGGCTGACGAGCTCGGCGGGGCCGATCCCTTCCGCCTCCGCGGCCAGGACGTTCTTGAGCGAATTGTCGTCGGTGCCGGTCTGGAACCGGACCTGGTCGCCGGCCAGCCGGCCGTGCCGGGCCAGCACGTCGGCCTGGACCAGCTCGAGCGCGAAGCCCAGGTGCGGACGGGCGTTCACGTACGGGATCGTGGTGCTGAGATAGATGCGCTGGGCGCTCATCGGAACCTCCGGTTGATAACGGGGGCTCCGACCCCGGACACGAATCGAGGCCCCCGAGGGGCCTCGTGTCGGACATCGTCCGGGCAGCGTCAAGTGGCCCCGCTAGCGGGGCATCATCACCTGAGTTGCCTGCGACGTCATGCCTTTATGGTACCCGTCGCCGGGCGGGCTACCGGGCTAGGCGCTGCAGGATCAGCTCGCGGACGCGGGCCGCGTCGGCCTGACCGCGGGTGGCCTTCATGACGGCGCCGACCAGCACGCCCGCCGCGGCCGTCTTGCCGGAACGGATCTTCTCGACCACCTCGGGGTTCGCCGCGATGGCCTCGTCGATCGCGGCCAGCAACGTCCCGTCGTCACTGACCACGGCCAGGCCGCGGGCCGCCACGATCTCGTCGGGCGAGCCCTCGCCGGCCAGCACGCCGTCGAGGACCTGCCGGGCCAGCTTGGCGTTCAGGGAACCGGAGGCGACCAGCTCGGTGACCCGGGCCACCTGGGACGGGGTGACCGGCAGGGCGGCCAGCTCGGTGCCGGACTCGTGGGCGCGGCGGGACAGCTCGCCGAGCCACCAGTTGCGCGCTTCGGCGGGCGGCGCGCCCGCGGCCACGGTCTCAGCCACCAGGTCCAGCGCATCTGCGTTCCGCAGCGCGGCCATGTCGAGGTCGGACAGTCCCCACTCGGCCTGCAGCCGGGCCCGGCGGGCCGCGGGCAGCTCGGGCAGCGTGGCCCGGATCTGCTCGACCCACTCGCGTGCGGGCGCGACCGGGACCAGGTCCGGCTCGGGGAAGTACCGGTAGTCCTGCGCTTCCTCCTTGCTCCGGCCCGCGGTGGTGCTGCCGTTCTCCTCGTGGAAGTGCCGGGTCTCCTGGACGATCCGGACCCCGGTGTCGAGCACCGCGGCCTGCCGCTCGATCTCGAACCGGACCGCGCGTTCGACCGAGCGCAGCGAGTTGACGTTCTTGGTCTCGGTTCTGGTGCCCCACGTGCCCGAACCGCGCGGCGCGATGGAGGTGTTCACGTCGCAGCGCAGCGATCCTTCCTCCATGCGCACGTCGGACACGCCCAGCGAGCGCAGCAGCTCCCGCAGCTCAGTGACGTACGCGCGGGCTACGACGGGCGCGAGTGCGCCGGTGCCCTCGACCGGCTTGGTGACCACCTCGACCAGCGGGATCCCAGCCCGGTTGTAGTCCACCAGCGAGTACTCGGCTCCGTGGATCCGCCCGGTGGCCCCGCCCACGTGCAGCGACTTGCCGGTGTCCTCCTCCAGGTGCACGCGCTCGATGCCGACCCGGACCGGCGTCTCGTCGACCAGCACGTCCAGCCAGCCGTCGGTGCACAGCGGCTCGTCGTACTGCGAAATCTGGAAGTCCTTCGGCATATCCGGGTAGAAGTAGTTCTTCCGCGCGAACCGGCACCAGGAGGCGATCGAGCAGTTCAGCGCCAGCCCGATCTTGATCGTGTACTCGATGGCCGCCCGGTTGACCACGGGCAGCGATCCCGGCAGGCCGAGGCAGACCGGGCAGACCGACGCGTTCGGGTCGGCGCCGAAATGCGCGGGCGAGCCGCAGAACATCTTGGTCACGGTGCCCAGCTCGACGTGGGTCTCCAGGCCGATCACCGGCTCGTAGCGGGAGAGGGCCTCGTCGTAGGGGACGAGCGCGGGTAGCTGCGTCATGGCCGGGTCCCTTCGCCCTCGCCGGTTACCTTCGCCTCGCCGAGCCCGTTGGCCTCGTCGAGCAGCCGGTGCCCGCGACGCCGGTCGAGCGCGGCCTCGACCGCCGCGCCGACCCGGTAGGCCCGGTCGTCGGCCAGCGCCGGCGCCATGATCTGCAGACCGACCGGGAGCCCGTCCTCCGGCGCGAGCCCGCACGGCACCGACAGCGCGGCGTTGCCCGCCAGGTCCGAGGGGATCGTGCACAGGTCGGCCAGGTACATGGCCATCGGGTCGTCGGCGCGTTCCCCGATGGGGAACGCCGTGGTCGGCGTGGTCGGTGAGACCAGCACGTCGACCTGCTCGAACGCGGCCTCGAAGTCCCGGATGATCAGCGTGCGCACCTGCTGGGCCTTGCCGTAGTAGGCGTCGTAGTAGCCGCTGGACAGCGCGTAGGTGCCGAGCATGATCCGGCGCTTGACCTCGGGGCCGAACCCGGCCGCGCGGGTCAGCGACATGACCTCCTCGGCGCTGCGGGTCCCGTCGTCGCCCACCCGCAGGCCGTACCGCATCCCGTCGAAACGGGCCAGGTTGGACGAGCACTCGCTGGGCGCGATCAGGTAGTAGGCGGGCAGCCCGTAGCTGAAGTGCGGGCAGGACACCTCGGCGATCTTGGCCCCGAGCGACTCCAGCAGCTCGACCGCCTCGCTGAACCGGGCCAGCACCCCCGGCTGGTACCCATCGCCGCTCAGCTCGGTGACCACGCCGACCCGCAGCCCGCTCACGTCCGCGTGCCGGGCCGCGGCCACGACCGGCGGCACCGGCGCGTCCACCGACGTCGAGTCGCACGGGTCATGCCCGGACATGGCCTCGTGCAGCAGCGCCGCGTCGAGCACGGTGCGGGCCAGCGGCCCCGGCGAGTCCAGGGAGGAAGCGAACGCGACCACGCCGTACCGGGAGGAACCGCCGTAGGTGGGCTTCATCCCGACGATGCCGCAGACGGCCGCGGGCTGGCGGATCGACCCCCCGGTGTCGGTACCGATGCCGAGCGGGGCCTCGAACGCGGTGACCGCGGCCGAGGAGCCGCCCGAGGAGCCGCCCGGCACCCGGCTCAGGTCCCACGGGTTGCGCGAGGTGCCGAAGGCCGAGTTCTCGGTCGAGGAACCCATGGCGAACTCGTCCATGTTCGCCTTGCCCAGGACCACCACCCCGGCCTCCCGCAGCCGACGGGTCACGGTCGACTCGTACGGCGGCCGCCAGCCCTCCAGGATCCGCGACCCGCAGGTCGTGGGCATGTCGGCGGTGGTGAACACGTCCTTGACCGCGAGCGGCACCCCGGCCAGCGGGCCGAGCGGCTCGCCGGCGCCGCGCCGCTCGTCCACGGCCCGGGCCGCGGCCAGCGCGCTGTCGCGGGCCACGTGCAGGAACGCGTGCACGCGTTCGTCCACGGCGTCGATGCGGTCCAGGTGCGCCCGCGTCACGTCGACGGCGGACGTCTCGCCCGCCGCGATCGTCGCGGCCAGCTCGGCCGCGGTCATCCGGGTCAGTTCGGTAGGGCTCATCGCTCAGTCCTCGGCCAGGATCCGCGGCACCCGGAACCGGTCCTGCTCGGCGGCCGGGGCCTGGTCAAGCGCGGCCGCCGCGCCGATCGGCGGCACGACGACGTCGTCGCGGAACACGTTGCTGATCGGCAGCGCGTGCGTGGTCGGCGGGATTCCCTCCGCGGCCACCTCCTGCACCCGGGCCACCGCCGCGATGATCACGTTTAGCTGGCCGGCGAAGTGGTCCAGCTCCTGCTCGCTGAGAGCCATCCGCGACAGCCGGGCCAGGTGGGCAACTTCATCCCTCGTGATCGACATGCAGGCAAGCCTAGCGACCCCCCGGCGGGGGTCCGAAGCCATTAACCGCCTGCCACCATAACGAGGGCAGGCCCGCGGGCGGCGTGGACGGGCGGGGGCTGGGCAGCGTGGGCGCCGTGTGCCCGGACGGGATCGGGGCCGGCCGGGCGACCGCGACCCCGTGCTCGGTCAGCCACGCCGTGGCCGACACCGCGTTCAGCGGCTTGCTGAAGTACCAGCCCTGGGCGGCCCGGCAGCCCATGGTCCGCAGCGCGGCCGCGACCTCCGCCGTCTCCACGCCCTCGGCCACCGAGTCGATGTCGAGCGCGCGGACCAGGTCCACGATGGACTGCACGATCACCTCGTCGTCCGCCGACTCGAGCAGCCTGCGGATGAACGACGAGTCGATCTTCACCTCGCTCACCGGCAGCCGCTTGAGCCGCACCAGCGACGAATAGCCGGTCCCGAAATCGTCCAGGCTCAGCGCCACGCCGAGCGCCGCGAGCGCCTCCACCGCGGTCGCGGCGTAGGCGGGCTCGCTGGTCAAGACCCGCTCGTTGATCTCCAGCAGCAGCGCCTCGGGCGGCAGCGCGTAGCGTTCGAGCCCGCGCCCGATCGTCTCGGCCAGGCTGGCGTCGAGCAGGTCGCGCCCGGCCACGTTCAGCGACACCTGAACCGGCAGGCCGTGGTGGCGCCACTCCGACGCCTGGGCCAGGGCGCGGTCCACGACCTGGAACGTCAGGTCCCGCATCAGGTAGGACTGCTCGACCAGCGGCACGAACTCCTCGGGCGTCATCAGCCCGCGCACCGGATGCTGCCAGCGGACCAGGGCCTCCATCCCGGCCGTGCGGCCGGTCTCCAGGACCACCTTGGGCTGGTAGTGCAGCTCGAGTTCGTCGCGGTCTATGCCCCGGCGCAGGTCGCCGAGCAGGGCGAGCCGGGCCGGCGAGTTGCGGTCGGAGTCGGCCACATACCGCTCGACCCCGCTGCGGCGTTCCTTGGCCAGGTACATGGCCACGTCCGCGTGCTGCATGAGCAACTCGAACCCGGTCGCATCGTCCGGATAGAGCGCGATGCCGACACTTGCTTCGATTTCGAACGACATGCCCTCGAGGCGGATTGGCTCGGACAGGGCGGCTCGCAGCCGCGACGCCACCTCCCGGGCCGCGCTCACTTCCCGGACCGACGGCAGCAGCACGGCGAACTCGTCGCCGCCCAGGCGGGCCACCAGGTCACCGGGACGCACGCTGTGGGTGAGCCGGTGCGCGACGATCCGCAGCAGGCGGTCACCGACCGGGTGCCCCAGCGTGTCGTTGACCTCCTTGAACCGGTCCAGGTCGAGCAGCAGGAACCCGGCCCGGGCCCCGGACCGCGCCGCGTCGCTCAGCGTCTCGTTGGTCTGGCGGATGAGCAGCTTGCGGTTGGACAGGCCGGTCAGCTCGTCGTGATGAGCCTGATGCTCGCGCTGGACCGACAGCGCTGCGTTCATGTAGATGGCCGCCAGCGGGAACGCGAACAGCAGCACCAGCCAGGCCGAGTTCTCCGCCATCACCACGGCGACCAGCGGCGCGGCGGCGATCAGCACCAGGCTGACCAGCGCCTGGACCGGCAGCGCGGCGCGGACCGTCCGCAGCAGCGGCGCCCGGGAGTGCAGCGCGATCGCGGCCTCGATGAGCAGGAAGCTCAGCGTGAAGTACGCGGCCCCGGCCAGCAGGACCATGGGCAGGTCCGCTCCCTCGAGCCGGACCGGATGGTCGGGAGCCGGGTGGATCCCGGTCAGGGCCAGGGCCACCCCGGCCGCCGCCATGCTGAGCGTGGTCTGCGCCGCGTTGAACGAGCTGCGGTGCAGCGCCTTGCGCTGCGTCAGGCCGACGACCAGGCTGGACGTCGCCTTGAGCAGCACCGCCACCGGCAACCCCCAGTAGAGCAGGGCCGCGAAGCTGAACGTGAGCGAGGCCACCGGGGACTCGGCGCCGGACCGGCCGGGGGTCACGATCGGCCGCATGTCGCCCACCACGACCAGCGCGGCGATGACCCAGAACAGGGGGTTGCGGACCAGGCCCGGCAGGCCGGACAGCCGGGTCATGGCCCAGGCGAAGACCCCGAGGCCGGCCACCGTCACCGTGGTCATGTAGATCCACAGTGGCGAACCGACCCGCGGGCCGATGTCCCTGGTGTCGTTCGGGTCCTTCATGGGCCGTCCTCACCGGTGCAACCCCCCGATCGGGCTGCAAGTTCCTCCCACGCTTAGCAGAAGCGTACGGCCAAAATCGTACTTCCCGAAGCCAATTGCATACTATCCGTTACAACATGTCGGGCCGTAGTCATCCCGCTACGCTTTAGTTACTGGCTCGAGAGAGCACAGGGCTGGGGTCTCAGGCTCCTGGCTCAGAGGAGCCCACAGCATCGTGCGCCGCCGCTGGCCCGTGGTCAAGCAGCACGCCCAGCCCGGCCTCGTCGAGCACCGGAATACCGAGCGTGAGCGCCTTGTCGTACTTCGATCCCGGGCTGGCCCCGGCCACGACAAAGTCGGTCTTCTTCGACACCGAGCCGGTCACCTTCCCGCCCCGCTGCTGCACGGCCTCGGCGGCTTCTTCCCTGGTCAGCCCCTCCAGACTACCCGTGATCACCACCGTCACCCCAGACAGCGGCCCGCCGGCGGCTTCCTCCGCCGGCACGACCGGCGGCGGGACCCAGCCCTCCTGGGCGAGTTGCACGCCGGCGGCGCGCCACTTGTCCACGATCGCCGCGTGCCAGTCCACGGTGAACCAGTCCCGCACCGACGCGGCGATCGTCGGGCCGACGTCGTCGACGGCGACGAGTTGCTCGGGCGACGCCTCCCGGATCGCGTCCACCGAGCCGAACGCCAGGGCCAGCGCGCGGGCCGCGGTGGGGCCGACGTGCCGGATCGACAGCGCGACCAGGATCCGCCACAGCGGCCTGCGCCGCGCCTCGTCCAGGTTGTGCAGCAGCTTGGCGGCGTTGACGGTCAGCGTGCCCTGCTTGTTCAGGAAGAACGGGCAGGTGGCCAGCTTCTCGGCGGTCAGCGCGAACACGTCGCCCTCGTCGGTCACCAGGCCGCTGTCCAGCAGGGCCATGACCGCCTCCCAGCCGAGCACCTCGATGTCCAGCGCACCGCGGCTGGCCAGGTGGAACAGCCGTTCGCGCAGCTGCGCGGGACAGGACCGGGCGTTGGGGCAGCGCCAGTCGACCTCGGCTTCCTCGCGGGCCAGGTCCGTACCGCACGCCGGGCACGCGGTCGGGAACTCGAACGCCCGCTCCGACCCGGAACGCAGGTCCGCCACCGGGCCGACCACCTCAGGGATCACGTCGCCGGCCTTGCGCAGCACGACCATGTCGCCGATCAGCACGCCCTTGCGTCCCAGCTCGTCCTGATTGTGCAGGGTCGCGCGGTCCACGGTGGACCCGCTGACCTTGACCGGTTCCATCACCGCGAACGGCGTCACCCGCCCGGTCCGCCCCACGTTGACCTGGATGTCGAGCAGCCGGGTGGTGACCTCCTCGGGCGGGTACTTGTACGCGATCGCCCAGCGCGGCGCCCGGCTGGTCGCGCCGAGCGCCCGCTGCACCTCGATCCGGTCGAGCTTGACCACCACGCCGTCGATCTCATACGCCGGGTCGTGCCGGTGCTCGGCGTAGAAGCTGATGTACTCGCGCACCTCGTCCAGGCTGCCCACGACCTTGTACACGTCGCTGACCGGCAGCCCCCACTCGCGCATCCGCTCGTACCAGCCGGACTGCGTCGACGGCACGCTGTCCGGCACCGCCTCGTCCTCGGGCGCGGGCATGCTGCTCTCGGCCGCGGCCCCGGGCACCGCGAGCCCGTGCACGATCAGGCTGAGCGGCCGGGTCGCGGTCACCCGCGGGTCCTTCTGCCGCAGCGACCCGGCGGCGGTGTTGCGCGGGTTGACGTACAGCGGCTTGCCCGCGTCGGCCTGCCGTTCGTTCAGCTCATGGAACGCGCTCACCGGCAGGTAGACCTCGCCGCGCACCTCGAGCACCTCCGGCCAGCCAGATCCGGCCAGCCGGGCCGGGGCGGCCGCGATCGTCCGGATGTTCGGCGTGACGTCCTCGCCGGTCGCCCCGTCGCCCCGGGTCGCGGCCCGGACCAGCCGGCCGCCGCGGTACACCAGCGCGACCGCGAGCCCGTCGATCTTCAGCTCGCACAGGTAAGGGCCCACGGCCTCGGTGCCGCCCAGCCGCACGGTGCGCGCCGCCCAGGCGTCGAGCTCCTCGGCCGAGAACGCGTTGTCCAGGCTCAGCAGCCGCTCCAGGTGCTCGACCGGGGCGAAGTCGGTGGAGATCAGGTCGCCGACCTTCTGCGTCGGCGAATCCGGCGTGCGCAGGTCGGGGAACTGCTCCTCGAGCTCGCGCAGCTCGCGCATGAGCGCGTCGTACTCGGCGTCGGAGATGACGGGCGCGTCGAGCACGTGGTACCGGTGGTTGTGCTCGGTGATCTCGGCGCTCAGCCCGGCGTGCCGGTGGCGCGCGCCGACGTCCGCCTCGGCCGCGTCCGCCCCGCCGCCCGCGCTCACCAGATCCGTGCTGGCCGGTTCGGCCTCACTCATCGACGCCCTCCTCCATCATCTCCGGGGCGATCCGGGCCGCTTCCCGGGCGTGCGCCAGCGCCGCGCGCGCGGCCTCCGGCGACAGGCCCGCGAGCCCGCAGGCCGGGGTGATCACCACCTGCGCCGCCAGGCCCCGCGGGTCGAGCGCGGTCCGGCGCCACAGCGTGACGACCGCGGACGCCGTCTCCTTCGCCGAACCCACCGCCGCCTCACTGCCGGCCGGCACGGCCCCGACCAGCAGGCCGAGGTCAGCCTCGGCGATCTCCGCGACGGCGTCGATCTCGCGCCGCTCGAGGCGGGCCAGGTCAAAGCTCACCGCCCCCGCGCCCGCGTCCTTGACCACCAGGAACGGAAACCCGGCGGAGCAGCAGTGCACCACGGTGAACGCCCCCGCGGCGGACAGGACGGAGCGCAGGGTGTCGGTGGCGATGATCTCGTCGAGCGCCGGCACGGTGCTCAGCCCGCTGGCCGTGCGCACCCGCCCGGCCAGCACCGCGGGCATCTCAGGCTCGTCGACCTGCACGACCACCGTCGCCCCCGCGATCCGCTCGCGCACCCCGGCCACGTGCGCCGCGATCCCCTCGGCCAGCGAGGTCGTCAGGTCGGCCAGCGCTCCGGCGTCGGTCAGCGCGGGGTTCACGCTGCGGCTCAGCTCGATCCGGGCCGCCAGCGTAAGCGGACCACAGACCTGAACTTTGAACGTCCCCGCGTAACCGTCGGCCGCCCGCTGAACCGCGTCGAGATCGAACGACAGGAAGTCGGCCGCCCGGCGCTGGTCGCGCCCGGGACGCGCGGCGAACTTCCAGCCCCGCGCCGTGGTCTCCACCGGCAGGTCCACCAGCAGGGCCGCGCTCCGCCCGATGATGTCGGCGCCGACTCCGCGGCCCGGCAACTCCGGCAGGTACGGGAAGTCCGGCAGCTCCCCCATCACCACCGCGCACGCTTCGCCCGGGTCGGTCCCCGGCATCGATCCGACCCCGGTCGCACTTCCCGCCGCCCACGGGTAAGACGCTTCGTCGCTGCTCACGCCCCGAGCCTAGCGGCGCCCCCCGACGCCACACGACAACCAACCACC
>Ga0102924_1007354_pt1 | contig 10109 bp, 4 predicted proteins | sample PaiPotPPM11metaG_FD_80116 | JGI IMG/M metagenome (GOLD analysis project Ga0102924, IMG submission 80116) | Iron sulfur acid spring bacterial and archeal communities from Banff, Canada, to study Microbial Dark Matter (Phase II) - Paint Pots PPM... ...
ATGCCCACCAATATTCGCGGCGGAGCCTATATCTTGCGTGAGGATGCGCTTCAGCTCTCCTCCAACCAGAGCCTGCCCAGTAGTCTGGGTGATTGGTATGGCGCGCTGACTCTGTATAGCGACTCCACGGTTCACTCAATTGCAGTCATGTATGCCAATGCGGTATATAAAATCGTGCAACACGGCTTTACGATTACAACCGATCAGGGAGAAGGAGTGACGCTGGCTCCTGAGGCAGTGACGCCGAATACGACAAGCGCGACCACTGCACACGCGCTGGCGGCGACAAGTATACCTGGTGGTTGTACAAACGATGGAAATGTCGATTATCCCGGCGCGATTGACTGTGTCCTTAACCCTAACACGTTTGATTGCAATCTCACACCAACTTCCGCCTGTAACTTTACCGGCTCTAATCGCGCCAACAATTGCAGTATCAACTACGGTTCGCCTTCCGCCCCCAATATCGTCGTCACGCAACCCTGTAACATTGATCAGGTGGTGATCCACGATACAGAGGGGTCTCTCACAAGCGCCCTGAGTGTTTTCCAGAATCCCAATAATGGTGCCAGCGTTCAGTACATCATCGATACAGATGGGACAGTCTATCAGGTGGTGCGCGAGCACGATATTGCGTATCACGACGGCAATTTCTGGTCAAACATGCACTCGGTTGGAATTGAACACGTTGGCTATGATGCAACTGGCTATAACTGGTACAACTCGGCTGAGTATCTGGCTTCGGCCAAATTGGTAGCCTACCTGCTCAAAAAATACAATCTCCCCCTGGATCGCTCGCATGTCGTCGCACACGGTACGGTCTATGCGTCCACTTCCTCTGTCTGGAATCACGTCGATCCAGGCCCATACTGGCTGTGGGACTACTACTTTAACCTGATCAGTCAGCAGGGAGTGACTCTTAATACCAGCACTCCACTTCATACGATTACCCTACGCCCAACTACGGATCAGGTACTGAATGGTCCCCCCGACTCAAATGGCAATGCGACAGAGTTGCCATCTGATTACAACTTCTTTAAAGTTTACAATGGACCCAGCACGAACTCTGGCACGGTGCAGCAACTGGGGAACAATGATCCTACCGATGAGAGCTATAACATCGAGCCGGATACCAGTTACTATTATCTGGCCAAATCCTCGGACGCCGCCGGGACAGGCGATACGATGTACGAAATCTGGTATGGGGTGTTAGACCAGCGCCCCGGCAGCTACTTTGCTGACGCGAAGCTGGCCTGGCTGGCCGTTCCACCGGGCGCTGGCGTCGAAGGAGGATCAGGCGGGCGGCCAGGTGTGTTCTACATATCCCTGCTCTTACAGATGGTTGCGAATAATAGCGCTATCTATAGTCGGCCAACTAGCGGTAGCCAGTATGTGATCGTCCAGGCCCCTGCTGGTTCAATCTTTTACTCAGGCTATACTATGACTGAGGATAATGCCGGCGGCAATCTCTGGTACGAGATTAACTTTAATCATCGCCAGGCCTGGGTGTTGGCTAACGAAGTGACTTTGACCCGTCTTCGCCCTGGCCTGTAATCGATAAAGCAGTTGTGACGACTGGTAAAAGAGAGGAGATGGCTGACTATGTGCCTTGCACCAGCTTAGCCATTTCCTCTCTCACGTTAATGCATAAGGAGCAGAGTAGGAACTGGCTCTTCCTGCAAGATTAAAGGCCTTCACCCGATACCACAGAAGGCCGGAGGGCTGCGTGGTATCGGTCCAGGGGGTGCTATTGTCGGTCGCACAACGGTTGCAAATGACTATCCAGGGACCGTTTGCACCTGCGCTTGAGCGTTCAAGTGAGTAGGTAGCGCCTAAAGCGGTACCACGCCAGATGATCTGGCGACCCTGGATGCCCGTGATCAACGGTGCGTCGGGTATACCTGGGGAGGGTTCACTGCGCCCCTGCATCCTGTAGGCATGGGCACGCAACATCTGAACTGCAGACTGCATGGCGCTATTGTCGCCAGGATAGTGCAGCATGTATCCATCGCTATGCTGAACATAACCATAGGTGTCATTATGCGGGAAGAAACTCCAATAGGTATCGCCAGCTACCTTGCTTTTCTCAATCGCCGTTAAAAAAGCCTTCAGGGAAGCGCCACTTTCCCAGCCGTATTCGCCCACATAGAAAACCTTTTTTGCTTCTATCACTCTTTTAGCATCTTTCTGCATCTGCGTGATGTTCATCGGGTAATAGTGAGTTGTGTAGATATCGACATTGGGCAGCGCCAGTGCATCGGGGTTGACGGCGGAACTGCCATCGATCACTAAATGATGGCTATCGGTGCTTTTGATAAAAGTAGAAATAGTGTTTGTCCAACTCGGCGGAGGCGTCAGCTCGTTACCAGTTTCCCAGGCCATAATGGTCGGATCGTCCTTATACGCAATGCCGGTGTAACTATTGATACGATTCAGTAGCTCGCTGATGTACTGTTCGAAATCGTGAATTACGGTCTTATTTGTATAGAAGGCATTTTCATCAGAGATCCCGCGCCAGTCGGTAAACATATGCTTCCCGCCGTGATAATAGTGCCAGTTGTCAGTTAGCGGAATAACCAGACGAATATGATGTGCGCTTGCAGACCAAATGGCGTAATCAATCGAGGCAAAGGCGGTTTGATTAAACTGACCCAATGATGGTTCAAGGCAGAGACGACAGCCAGTCGAAATGCCTAGCGTATGGGAGCGTACGACAGTTGTTCCCATATCGGCCATCGTTGCGAAGGCATCGTCGACGCGAAAATGGGAGGGGTAGGCGACCCCACCGACGTTTTCGTCCAGGCCAAGCCAGTAAATATTCGCTCCAGCCAAACGAAAAGGCTGTCCGTGAAGAAGAAGCTGTGCCCCTGATCGCGTTACAAAATTGTTCTGAGAAGTTTCTCCTGGAGAGCAAGCAAAAAGCGCGGATGCCACGCCAATGATCGCCAGCAGCAAAAGCAGTCGGTTACCAACGCGAGATGTGCGCTGCCAATATGTGAATCGTCTCGCCATAAGATCTCCACTTAAATTTGGCAGACATCCAAATGGACCGAGAGGTAGATTAACAAAATGCAGCTGTCAACTCATACTTCCCATTCTTATTTAGATACAGCCTGTTGTTCCTCTTGCCGCCATTTCTCAGCAAAAACAAACATCTCGCGCAGGGCGCGGAGAATAACAGCAGGTTTTGCTCCGGTTGCCTTGCCAGCGCGTCGGGGAAGATGCTGTACTCCCACTTCGGTATACGTGTAGCCAGCGCGTGAAAGTTTATATAAAATCTCCGCATTAATCATCGCGCCACGAGTCTCTAAACGATGCCTGCGAAAAAACTCGGCCCGGAACAACTTAAACGCGCAGTCAATATCTCTGGCGCGTACTCCAAAGATAAAATGTACCAATTTTTTCCAACCCCAGGCATTTAGCTTGCGCATCCAGGTATCCTGCCTCTTGATGCGGTATCCTAAGACAGCCCCGTGTTCCTCAATCAGAGGGAAAAAGCGCACGAGATCTTGAAGGTCGAATTGTCCATCTGAGTCCATAAAAAACGCCAGTTCTTTGGTCACCGCCTCAAAACCAGAAACCAGAGCCGCGCCATACCCCTTATTGCCTGCGTGGTTGATTAAACGTATTCGTGAATCATACATAGCCAGGCGAGCAACTATTTCTCCTGTATGATCCTTACTACCGTCATTAACGATAATTACCTCGAAATCTTGCATCCATGAAGTAAGCTTCTTCATTACATGTATGATTGTATTTTCAATTAAGGCCTCCTCGTTATAAGCCGGGAGAATCACTGACAAACTACGAGGTGTTTCGAGCAGAAAAGGATTTGATGATAGCATAATCTCTCCATTCTCCTCACCTTGGGTAAAGACACTGAAGCGCATTCCCATATAGGAGACCATGACTGAGCCTGCAATTGCGCTAATTTTTGCAATATTCACCAAAAAAGTTTTGAAGCGAAAGCGATGTCAGTATCGCAGTTGCTAACCAGAGAAAAGCATCATTACAAATAATTCCCAAACTGGTCACCATTACAAAACGCATTACCTGATCACCAGTGGCACTGGAACGCTGCCTGAAGGTCCAGAATTTATTGAGGAAAAAGCTGTTGAGCGCTCCTGTAAAATAAGCAAGTGAGTTGATAAATATCAATATATACATGTCGTTTGTCGGAAATATCCAGACGAGGACATTAAAAAGCACAACATCGATACCTGTATTAAGGCCACCAACTACGCAAAACCGTACAATTTGCAAGACGGTCTTCTTCAAACTTCGGTCTGATTTCCTCGTTGAGCGAACTGCTATATGAGCAGACATCTTCTCTTTATCCTATTTCTCTAATGAACAATGAACAACGCTGATCAGCAGTGCGTCTTCAACAGGCATCATGTGGAACTTGCCAAATCGTCAGGCCTGGATGCAATGGCAAGAGAGGCTGGCTTTTCAGATGATAGAGTTCCAAGCCCTTTGCATCGCGAGCTACCAGGGTAAAATCAGATAAGAACGCTTGAGAGTGTAAATTGAGATACTGAGTGACCAGATCTTGAGACTTTGTTGGATTGACAATCACCCAATCAACGGTACTTGCCGGATACTCTAGCGCCTGAGTCCAGAGCTGGCCATTGCCTTCATAGATGATATCTTTGGAATCAACCCCAAGGAAGACCGGGTCAACCTGGTTGATAAACATATCTTCGAGGATATGACCCCCTTGATAATGTTGTGAAAGGTATTTCGCTATCTGAAGGGGTGCAATGCAGTTATAGTAGTACTGCCCCTCCTTGAGCGAGATAATTCCTTGAGTGAAGGTGAGACAGCATTGCAGGATGATTACCCCGACCAGAAGGACGCGGCCCATCGCCTGGAGACGCGCGTGAGACGGTAAACGTAGGTGGGAGGCAAGAATGGCGACAAAGACTGCTACCGGGGCCACCATCTGCGCTCCATAGCGTACATTGTATAAAGTGAGATGGAGTCCAGCAGGGAGAGCCTGGGGTAGCCAGATAATCGCCTGCCCGGTGTAGAGAGAGAGACTGTAAAAAGCGAAGGGTACCCAGAAGAGTAATCCCCCCAATGTTTCTGGCTTGAAACGTCGACTGAGCAAAAACAGGGGCAGAGTAAGTGCGGCTAATACGCAGAGAATTACCCCCACATTCTGGAAAGCATCAAGCGTGTAGAAGCGAATCGCTTGCCAAACATTGTGATAAGAAAACAGATGGTTGACTGCGAGTTCTGCTTGCTGCTGGCTCTGAGAAGAATAGAAGGCGCTTCTTTGAAAATACAGCGGATCGCCAAAAATCAGCTTATTCCATATCAGCCAGAGCACAATACCCAATCCGCCAAGCAGGCAGAAAACGATGATATTGCTTATAATCTGCGAAAAGCGGCGGCGTTTCATCATGCCAACCACAAGAATAAAAACCAGAATCGCCACAAAGAGCGGCCAGCCATCATAGCGTGCCAGTGTCGCCAGAAATGCACAGGCAGCTGTAATCACCAATGATTTCGTTGTGCCATCTTCTATCCAGCACAAAAAATAATAGCAGGACATGGCCAGCGTAGCCATACATACGGTCTCAGTTAAAGGCGTAGATTGGAGATAAAGTACATTGGGATTAAAAATAAAGACCAATGTGCCAATGAATGCAGCGCAACTATTTCGCGTTAGTTTGCGCGCGGAACGAAAGATGTAAAAAGTTGCCACAATATAGCAGGGCATGTCGGCGAAACTGCCGGCCAGACCAGTGCGCCAGAGGTAATCATTCCAAATGAACGGCCACATAATAATATGAGGTAAAGGAAGCCATATACCTCCAAGCTGAGCTAGCCCTGGGGTAGCGTTCTCAAAAACGGCTCGCGAAATTCTCATGTGAGAGAGGGCATCTGCATAGAGAGTAAGAGTATGTTGTTGAAAAAAATACCAGCAGGCAACTACACTGGTAATACAGGCAATCACCATGGTAGCCACCAACCAAAGATCTCGTATCTTGGCGTGTTGTGCTACCCTTTGCGCTTTTTTCTGCTGTGGTGAAACAGCTGGCATCATTTGCGTGGGCATAGCTTTCAGCGACATCGTTACTGATGAAACGGAGCCAGTTTTGCTTGCGTTACCAGGAAGAACTGGCATCGGCATTGTCTGTTCACTCGTAAGTGCCGCCCGTGGCTTACCTTTTTGTTGGCCCCGTTTCTTTTTTAGATGCAATCCATGAACCGTTTTCTGCCAGTAATGCGGCCTTACCATCAACTCATAGAGAGCAAAGAAAGCAGCCATACTCATCAGTAACCAATAAATTGGGATAAAGAGTATCCATGGTACCAGGTGATAGAGCTTCTTTTTCATGCAAGCGAGCAAATAGAGGTAGAGATAGAAAAAATTGCCGAATATCAGGCAAAAAGCTCCCAGATAAAGAACAGGTCCTGGAAATAGCAAATGGTAGATATTCACTGCTTCCGTACCATAGACAAGATATATACATATTAATATCCACATTAATGGATTTAGCAATAACACACCAGTTCCGCTTCCAACCACCATCTGAAACGAGAAGAGTTCATAAAAACGCCCTTTACGCAAATACTCCAGGGGATGGCGTATATGCACCAGATATGTTTGCATATACCCTTTGATCCAACGAGAACGCTGACGTATCCAATTTTTTAACTGAGGATTGGCCTCTTCCAGAGTTGTCGAATCAAGAATAACCGTCTCCAGTTTGTAGCGTTTGAGGCGTAAGCCCAGGTCACAGTCTTCCGTAACGTTATAGGCATCCCAGGCACCCAGCGCGCGCAAAAGATCGACTCTGAAATGGTTAGAGGTACCGCCCAGAGGAAGCGCAAAACGCGCAGTCTGTAAGGCTGGAAGCACCACATCAAACCAGGTTGAGTACTCAGCAGTAAACCAGCGAGTAAGTAAATTCTGGCGGCTATTGTAAAAATTGAGCTTAGCCTGGACACATGCTACATCCGTGCCATGGTTCGCAAAGGTGAGAACTGCCTTTTTCAGTTGCAGTGGGTCGGGTTGATCTTCGGCATCGTAGATGACGACATACGAACCTTGCGTATAGAGTAGCCCGTAATTGCAAGCGCGCGGTTTGGTACGTGGTTGCCCATCAGGGACAACAATAATTCTGAAGTATGACGGCAGAGCCAGATCGCGGATAGCATTGCGTGTCTCGCTATCATTTTCTTCCGTGAGGAAAAGAATTTGCAACTTATCCATAGGATAGTCCAGCGCCTGCATGGCCTTGACAAATTGCGGTACCACCTGAGCTTCCCGGTACAATGGGCAAAGAATAGTGTACATGGGCCATTCGGCATTTTTGAGAGCATGAACGACTTCGTCACCGATATGCTCATCAGTGGATGTACGTGCAGACCTGAGGACCAGAACCAGATTTACAATCAAGCTGATTGTGTATATAGCTGTGATTGCTGCAATTGTAGCAGTCAACATGAGCAACTGGAACTCGTACAATCCTGCTAACCAGAGCAGGCCGATAATGCTCAGACCGAAAAACTGCCCCCAGGTAAACGTCTGTAGTGCGGAAAGTTTGGCGCGAAAGGGTGCGAATATAGCAACCTTCACGTTGCCAACCGTCTCTACCCTGGTTGCCTCTTGTATATAACTTCTGATTTCCCCGGCGCGATCGCGCCGACGATCATACTGCGCTTGCTTATACAGCCAGTTGGTGTAATATCGGACCTGATCCTGAAAATGTGGATCCCCCCTAAGGGAAGAAGATATGCTTCGACCTGAAGTCGGCGGGTTTCTCGATGTAAAGGGAGCGGGAGTCTCAGGTATCCGTGCAGTTGGTAGATCGAACATTCCTCCAAGCTGTCTCTCTTGTTCGATCCGTGCCAACTTGCTCCGTGTAGGATCTATTATAAGATTCCCCCAGTTCTTCGACATGGTCCAGTCTTTCTCAAGTACTATGCCTGAGGCACCTGCCAGGACTGATAGTACGAACGAATGGTTGTGGCTGCCTGTGAGTCAACAAGGTCGAATGCACCCGTGTCGCTCCACCCCCAAAAAAAGACACCTAGAATGTGGGAGTCAGGCAAAATATTTTCCAATGCTGCAGCACATGCCTGGGTCTGTTCTGCTGGATCTGCCGGAGCATTACTTGTAGACGCCCAGGGCTGATAGATAGCATCTGTAGTAGCTCGGTATCCAATTTCTGATATATAGATAGGCTCACCCAGTTTATTTGAAAGAGCATCCAGTTCTGGAAGGGCTTGCGTTTGCCATAAGTTAGATATTTGTTGTTGATTCAGACGTTTAGGTGTACTAATCTGCGGTAAGTAAGCAGAGACACCTACCATTTTCAGGTTTGGGTTGCGCATCCAATTCCGTGTCGGCTTTGACAAAGTGCTCCAGTTCATATCGTAGGTTAATATACCTGGAAAAATGCTATGAACGTTATTTATCAAAGTATTCCATAGATCATCGGGGGAGTTTTCTTGCAACCACTCTTCTTCAGTTCCCACCGCAAATTGTTCCGCTCCTGCCTGGGCTGCAGCTTGTATATAGGGTTTGAATGCCTGCCAGTAAGTCTGAAACCATTGTTGCTGCTGTGCATAACTCGAATATTTGAGCGAACCAACCCAGGGCTGAGATCCGCCTACTTGTAGAAGCGCTGAAACAAAGACGTGTAATCCCTCTCTATGGGCAAGCTGAATCCCATAAGCAAATGACGAGATAAAAGGGGTATTTGCTCCAGGGGCGATTATGATAGAATCAGGAGAACGTTGATAAAGGAGAATCGGCATCTCTACCCAACAGGAGCCTGTTTGTTTACGCATCTCAGGCAATCCCAACAACCACTCGTTATCGCCACCACCATAGCCTGTGCCATACCACTGTGGAAAGGTTACTCCCATTTCAAAATCCCGTTGCTTCGCGCTGCATGGTTTGGGAGTTGGGGTTGGGGTTACTCCAGGGGTTGCTTCTGTTATATTGGAGATACGCTGTAATGGTGGCAATGTCGCTGTTGGAGCGGCCAGGCTAGCCAATTGTTGCGCAACAGTGGCTGGATTGCTTACCCATTGATAGATCCAACCCGTACTGGCAATAAGGATGATTCCCAGCACGAGAAGACAACCAATCCTCTGGTTAAAGATTCGTCTCATAACGTTATAAATACTCTCTTCAGGATGTGCTGCTCAAGGAACGCAACGGCCAGGAGGGCAGTGGCCCTCCTGAAAGGATCTAAAAGATCCCCCGTTCTTGTTTTCCATGGCCTGAAAATTTTTGCAGGCACATTGTTGTATTTTTTTCATTTATTTATACTAATGTATCATAACGTCATGATCTCCGTGTTGTCCAAGAATTTGAGGATTCCTAGCAGAATAGTACTTGGTTTGTTCGATGCAGGCGCGTCCATGAGAAGAACACGCCTATGCGACTCTATCCTTGCAACGTTGCATACTGACTTTGAATAGCCGTAGCAGCGGAAGAATTCTTGAGGTTAAATAACCCCGTCTCATCCCACCCCCAGAAAAAGCTGCCGAGGATATGTGGGTCGGGTATACTATTTACCAGAGCTGCATTACATGCCCCAGCTTGCTCTTGTGGGTCCGCTGGATTTGAGCTATCTTGCTGCCAGGGATGGTATAGAGCATCAGTGCTGTTCCGATACCCAACCTCTGAAAGAAAAATAGGTTCGCCCAGCCTTACGGCAAAAGCGTCAAGCTGGCTTTTGACTGTATTTGCCCACAGATTGGGCATTTGTGAAGGATCTATCCGCGCCGGGGTGTTAGCCACCGGCAAATAGGTTGAGATCCCGATCATTTTGAGATTAGAATTGTGCATCCAGTTTCGCACCGGCTTTTGCAGTGCGGTAAAATTCATGTTGTAGGTTAGGGTGCCCGAAAAAACACCATGTATATTTGCAATCAAACCGTTCCAGTCAGCATCAGGGGCATTTTCTTGCAACCATTCCTCCTCGGTGCCGATAGCGATCTGCTCCACACCTGTCTGGGCTGCTGCCGTTACATAGGGTTCGATCCCCTGCCAGTAACCCTGAAACCATTGCTGCTCTTGCGCATAGCTCGAAAACTTGATTGCACCTGCCCAGGCTTGAGGACCCTCTACCTGTATG
>Ga0102924_1007356_pt1 | contig 10108 bp, 6 predicted proteins | sample PaiPotPPM11metaG_FD_80116 | JGI IMG/M metagenome (GOLD analysis project Ga0102924, IMG submission 80116) | Iron sulfur acid spring bacterial and archeal communities from Banff, Canada, to study Microbial Dark Matter (Phase II) - Paint Pots PPM... ...
ATAGCAAGGAGTGCGCCCGATGTTACCAGAAGAATATTACAACGATGCATGCAAACTTTTTTGTATTTGGTTGAGCCGATTAGAAGAAAGGGACAGACGTATTGCAGCAAAATGGAAAGACCTCAAGAAGACAGCAGCAGACAATAACCGCGAAAGTGGAACTCCCCATAGATTATCCTTGCCAAATCTATCCGCGAGTCAGCACACCAGAGCAGATTAAAAATGTCTCTGCTGAAATGCAGAAAGACAAATCATTCGCCATTTCCTGTGGCTGGACAGAAGAACTGATTATTCTTGATGATCGCGATCTTGGTGTATCTGGACAGGTACGCATGGAAGATAGACTCTCCTTTAATGAAATGTTGCGAAGAATTTCTAACGGATTGATTAAAGCGGTTGTTGTTGTCAATGTTGATCGCCTGTTTAGAAACAAATGGGGAGATGAGTCAGGCAAATTTATGGAGATTTGTTTTAGGTATGGTGTGATTGTTGTCACGCCTGATTTTGTCTATGACTTCCGCATTAGTTGGCATATTGACCGCTTCAAACGCCGTTGTGAGGAAGCATGGAACTACCTAGAATATCATGTCTATGGGCGGTTATACCCTGCTCAGGACGAGCGAGGATATGCAGGATACTGGACAGGCGGCAACGTACCAATGGGATACATTATAGACAGTAGAGAACGAGTCGACGGGCGAAAAAACCCAAACTTCTACCGCTATATAGTTTATGAGCCACATGCGGAAGTGATCCGCTGGATATTCAGGAAATTTAAACAGCTTAACGGGAACGTCATGGCTACGATAGCGGAGATTGAAAAAAAAGCTGTTCTTTTTCCTGACTTTGACGAAACCATTGATCCATTTATAGTACATGCCTGTTATACCCAAAACACAAAGGTTGAAGGTGGCTATACCATTGTTTCAGATAGGGGACTACGCAATTTGCTCGTTAACCGTGTGTATATCGGCTATTGGGTATACAAGAAGGAAGTAGTCAACGTTGAGAACCACGAATCAATTGTTGATCTGGATACCTTTACATATGCATACAACCGTTTGTCAGTGACTAAGCTTGATGGAACGCCCAACGAGCGAGCAATAGAATACCGAAAACGCTACATCAAACGCCATTTTGCGGAAAAACCCGCAATTCTCAAAGAATGTATTCAGCCAGAAGACCCAAAGCTGAGGATTTACGTCAAAGATTGCAAAGTCAAAAATGAAACACGGAGTTACTACGGCTTCTATCCTGTGCGGGCGGGAAGCCTCAGGCAAAGCGCGACGTCTCTGATTGTCGCTTCTGGCCTAGATGAAATTGTGTTGGAGAGATTTCGGGAACATATGCAGCAGTCCGAAACCGAGCAGCAGTTTCAAGATTTTACAGTTGTAGAAGACGAGATTGTTAATGAAGCTAGCCAAACATTGAAAGACATTCAACGGGATATCGAGGCAACAAAGGCACTCATGACCCGTATCCTTCAACAAATCACATCGGGAAAATTAACTAATCCTGATTTACTTCAGGCTGCAAACGACAGCTACGACGTAGCACAAAAGGAATTAAAGCGCCTGGAAGAACGCGAAGGAGCAACAACACAAATAGCTCAGGAAGACAAAGAACGCCGGACCTTTAAAGTATTGATGCGTGACGTAGACGATGCATGGGAAGATATTGTTTTGCCAGAAGACCACCCACGGCTTGTCTATCTGTTCATTAAATCCGTCACTGTGGCAACAATTTCACCCAACTTTTTCACTGTGACCGTTGAGTGGCGAGACAGCACATGGGGGATTGATCGCGGGTTATGCTACAAAGGAACATATGCAAGTCTTCAGTGGACTGAAGAAGAAATTGCAATTCTGAAGGAATACTATCCAACGGCAACACGGCAGCACCTCACGGAATTATTACCCCGCAGAAGCTATCAAGCTATGCGGGGTTACTTTAGTGCGCGAGGCATTAAAATTGCACGACCAGTCCGAAAAGAAGAAGGAATACCCTATACCGTGTGTCTTGATGATTGGAAAATCATGCAGCAATACAAGATCACAGAAGCAAACATCAAGGAATGGAACAGTGTAAAACTGATACAATGGGAGTGTAAAATTGATACAATCGTATTTCCTTCAACCGTCGTTAATTGTCGGCTATAGAGCTTCAGAAAATCGCTTTGAGGCGTACGGGGAGCAAAGAAGTTGCCCACCCAGTCTTTATATCCCCACATTGGAGCCCCAATATAAAATTGACCACCCACGACGTATATCCTCCTGCCTGATCTTGCTGTAAAAAAGAGAGATTATCATCATAGCATCAGTGGTGAGGCATGTGCAAATATGTACGCTTTTACCTGAATCCAGGAAAATAGTAATGAGACGATGTGAATTGAAGAGCTGCCAAGAAGTGTTTTGTATGTTGCTAGCGCCATAGATATGGCTAATCCAGCAAGGCAACACTTGCTGGATTAGCCTTTCTTCCTACCTAAAATCTTCGCAGACCAGGGCGAGCAGATTTGCGCTCCATCTGCTGTTTTACCAGGTTGGTATAGTAACCGTTGATAAGAAGGAGTTCCTGATGGCTGCCACTCTCAACGATGCGACCTTGATCCATGACCAGGATCAAGTCAGCATGACGGATCGTACTGAGCCGATGAGCAATGATAATCTGCGTACAAGGAAGTTGTTCCAGGTTCTGTGCAACACGTTGCTCAGTAACAACATCGAGATTGCTGGTTGCTTCATCTAATAATAGGATAGATGGGTGGTGAGCTATTGCACGCGCCAGCGAGAGACGCTGACGCTGTCCGCCAGAGAGAGCACCCCCGCCCTCGGCAACTAACGTCTCATAAGACAACGGCATCTTCAGAATGTCATCATGGATGTCCGCCATCTGTGCAGCTTGAACTGCATCCTCCTTTGGCATCTCTGGATTATTTAAGATGATATTGTGCATTATTGAGCCGCTAAAGATCGCCGACTCTTGTAAGACCACACCGAACTGCCGGCGTACCTCTTGATAATGCAAACTGTTCAATGGGATACCGTCGTAGTAGATAGCCCCCTCAGTAGGGATATAGAGGCCGAGCAGCAAGCGACCCAGTGTACTCTTTCCTGAGCCTGTGCGTCCGACAATTGCAACTTTTTGACCTGCGTGAATCTTCAGCGTGATTGACTGCAAGATATTGGGTGTCTCAGCTGAATAGCGAAAACTAACGTTCTCTAATGAGATGGTACCACTCAACTTTGGCGGCATCTGTACCTCCTCCTCGTTCTGCTCGGCTGGTGCGGTCATAATATCAGAGAGCCTGTCGAGGTGTGCCTGTACTACCTGAAGTTGTTGCCCGCTGGCGACCAGGCTGGAGAGTGGACTCAGGAAGGCACTGGAGAGTGCGGTCAGGGCAAGCATGGTACCGATAGAGATGGTACCACTCAGTACCTCTGAAGCGCCGACCCAGAGGAGAGTAAATGGGGCGGCAAGCTTGAGTATCAGCATCAATGTGCTCGTGATATTGCTTACATAGCTACGACGGACAGAAATGTTGAGCTGGTCGAAGAAGAGATTAGCCCAACGTTCGTGTGCACTATGCTCCGCACCGGCTGCCTTGAGTGTTGCAATACCTGTCATCGCCTCAGCCATATAGCCCTGCGATTTGCCCTGGGCCGCAAGCTCCTGCGCTGCGAGGTCAGCGATAGTGCGATAGACGCAGAGCAGAAGTATGACCTGCAGTAATCCTAGCACGAGGGTTATAATGGCAAAAGGGAGTGATTGTACGAGCAGGATGCACAGGTAGACAACGACCGTACTGCTATCTAAAAGAGTAGAGACAACCTGACTACTTAAGGTATCGCGGATAACGGTATTGCTACCCATACGGGTGAGCAGATCTCCACTGGAGCGTTGTTGAAAAAAGCTATAGGGGAGTGTCAGCAGATGCTGAAAGAAGCCCAGCATCATGTGTGTATCTATGCGTGCACGTACGTAAATTAAGAGCCATTCGCGTAACAGCGAAATGAAGCCTTGTGAGACGACTAGCATGATCATGCCAGCCCCGAGCAATGTCATGGCGCTATTGAGCCTGAGTGGCACGATCTGGTCGATAACCATTTTTGTCATAAATGCGGGTATTAGTCCAAATGCTTGAAAGATGAGTGAGGCGATAACAACCTGGATGATTGCTCCAGGTGCCTGATACATTGCTTGTTTGGCATAGGTTCCTAATGTAAGCGACGATTGTGTGTGACGACGTTGGAAGTCCAAACCTGGCTCGAACATCATCACTATACCTGTAAAGCCCCTGTTGAATTCCTCTTCTGTTAATTGCCGTCTACCGATTGCTGGATCAACGACGGTAACTTTGCTCTGTGTCCAGCGCTCGACGACCAGAAAGTGGTTAAATTGCCAATGGATAATAGCAGGGAATGTCACATGCTTAAAGTCATTTTTTTGTAGTGAGATTGCACGTGCGATCATCCCTGTGCGTCGTGCTGCTTTAACGAGATTGCTCGCGGAGAGTCCATCGCGGCTGACTCCATACGTAGTACGCAGCTCTGAGATCGACGTTTTACGCCCATGGTAACTAAAGATCATCGCAAGGCATGCTAATCCGCATTCAACCTCATTCATCTGTAATATGACGGGAACCTGCCTCTTCAACAACGATCGAAGAACCTTCAGCTTTGACAATTGTGACTCTGTGGTATTCTGTGTCCTTTGTGCACGTTGCGTAGCACTCTTTTTTTGCTTGTTACGTGTATTCTGAGATGGTGTTGGCGATGCACTCGGCATGCGTTGTGTGATCTGCTCATGTGTTGATTGCCCAAATGTATGCATAACTAACCCTTCTATCTAACTGCCCCACCAATGAGCATGGTAAGTATCTTCTGTGAACCGGTCTCAATCTGTGCTGTAACCATGCTTCCTGTGTACGTCTTCAGATCTATAGTAGGTACCATTGTAAGTACAACACGTGATGGCTGTGTAACCATCATATTTCCCTGACCATAGCGCTGATTCAATACCTGAGGACTCATGACCTGCTCTGAGATTTGTTGCACTGTACTGGAGATTGCAAGTTGTCCTCCTCCTATTGTGAGCGTGATATGTTGTCCTTTATGTATATTTGCTGCTTGTTCGGCTGATAAGAAGATGACTGCTTCAGCTGTTGGATGCATGGGTATGTTCGTGCCATGAGATGGCGATAACGCCTGCTGGCTTACAATGATGCCAGCCCCACTTGTATATGTAGGTAGTTGTGTGTTCCAGGCTACATATCCTGTCATGAGGAGCGCCGCTATTACTATCCATAGGCAGATGAGCACTGGGAAAGGCAAAAAACGTGATAGATTCTGTCGTTCCCGTTGCCGTAATGAGTGTTGTAACGCTTCTTTGCGGAAAATTCTATTTGGTGACATATACATATGTTGAAACTTCCAAGCTCGATATATATGCTTATCTATCCTTCTTTTTTCAGTATAAATTTGTATCCAAATGAGTTTTTGCACTTTGAGCACAAAAAACTAAAGTGCAAAAGATAAGGCATGACCTTTGTATATGGATAGGGAGTGGATGGGGAATGGATAGGGAATGCGCTGTTTGGTTTCACCTCATGTTTTATGTTACGCGACCCATAAAGCCTCTATTGAAGTGCAACGATGCTACTATTTCTCTGCCAGCGTGTTGTTTTTCTAGCCTGGCCAGATAGGTCAATTTCAGTAAACTTTTGTTAATTTTCACGAATTTGTTTGAATTTCTCAAACTTGGGTAATAATAAGTATCTTTGGTATGTTTTGAAACACCATGATCCCTTTTCCATGAAGAGCTTTTCCATTATGCGCTTTATTGTTTATGACTAAGAATGAAAATGGCTAGCAAGTGCCTCTGCACAAGTAAAATAATAGAGTGAATGCTTTTTAAGTTTTAGATGTTTTGATGTGAATTTTGATTTGACAGGCTAAATATAATGCATTTAGGTGTCGAGCCAAGAGGCAAAACGAATGTCTTGCGGATAGGGCGTCTGGTCATTGATAGTCGAAGGATCACGTGATCTAAAGATATATCACCGGAAGTTGTTTCAACTGTTTGAAATAATGCATCGACACAATGTATGAATAATTTTGATGCTTAGCATCACTTGAAGATGAAAGGACACTATAATGAATATTGCACGAGCATGGAAAGATGAGCAGTACCGTAACAGCCTGAGCCAGGAGGAGCTTGCTCAGTTGCCAGCAAGTCCAGTTGAGCTGAGTGATACAGACCTGGAGATGGTTCAGGGCGCTTGTGGTATCGGAGGTCTTCTCTGTGGCGGTAATTTCGGAGGCTACGGCAACTACGGTTATGATGGTGGTTGCGGTGCGTACGGCGGCTATGCTGGTGGTTGCGGTGCGTACGGTGGTTGGTTCCAGCATCATACCGCACAAGAGGGTTTCTGCGGCGGTGGTCTTGGTCTTGGCATCGGCCTCGCCATCGATCCATGCGGTTGCTAGTAATCCTGGCGTCTTCGCTTTGATTGCTGAAAGATAAGCTCTGGCTTAGTCTTTAAAGGTAGAGATAGGGTTCAAATGCGAACTCTATCTCTCCTCTTTTTGTAATGGCTTTAGAGTTTAAAGAAGACGGCTACGAATAGTTAGTCCGTTTTTTTTTGCCCTATGTGTGGTGTGGATGTGGTGGTAGCATAATGGCAATAGATGAAACGCATGTTCAGTGGGAGGCCTTCTGGCGCGACGAGCGCCAGTCAACGCATTGGTATCAGGCGCTCTCCCTTAATGAACGTTTTGGCAAAGATAGTGGAGACAGTGAAGAGAGTGCATTCAATGCACACTATGAACAGAGTACGGGTGTTGCTGAACGTATTCGACGTTGGAAGGAGCAGCGTCCATTTCAAAACGATGTATATTTTAAGCAACGTCTGGCGCAGGATGGACTTATTGAGCAAGCATTCTCCTTCCTACTATTAGAAGATGATGATTCACTGGGACAACGACTAGCTGAGCATGCCGTTCTCCCCTGGCTTGAGCGTTTGATTAATGCATTTGGACGTGACTACGCAGACATTACTGAGCATCAAAGCATAGCCGCTTCCAATCTGATCGATGCCTTCTTGCGTAGACCAGATACGCCTGGTGTGGCTTTTTTGCGACCCTTACGTCCTCTGCTTTGTGTGACTGTAGAGCAACTCCTGGTAGATATGCAGGTCCTGACAAAGCAATATAAGAGTTTACCTTTTACAGTTGAAACGGTTATGCCAATGCTATTACAGCATATGGCAGAACAGATCGTACCGAAGCTGGCGAAGACGATGGTGCTAGAGCTGAATGTTGCACGTGTGCAGGGACAATTGCAAGGTGAGACTCCTGAAGCTCGTTTTGCCTGCTTTATACAACAATTGAGTACCAGGCAAGGTATGCAGACGTTACTCAAAGAATACGTTGTGCTGGCACGTATACTGGTTGAGACATTTGATCGTTGGGTGGTGTACGAACTGGAACTTTTGAACCATCTTTGCCAGGACTGGGTGGAGATTCGTGCGTTATTCACGCCTGATGAAGATCCTGGTGCCCTGCTTGCGATTCAAGCTCTGCAAGGTGATACGCATCGTGGTGGTAGGAGTGTGGCCGTACTGGCCTGGCGTTCAGGTTTTCGCCTGCTCTATAAGCCACGCTCGTTGGCGGTTGACCGGCACTTTCAAACACTGTTGCAATGGGTCAACCAGCACAATGAGTATTTTGATTTCAAAACGTATCGTGTGCTGGATAAAGAGCACTATGGTTGGAATGAGTTTATCTCAAACAGCCACTGTGAGACGTTAGATGCTGTCGAGCGTTTTTACCTGCGTCAGGGTGGTTATCTCGCGTTGCTCTACGCATTGGAGGCGACGGATTTTCATGCTGAGAACGTGATTGCGGCTGGTGAATATCCTATGTTGATTGATTTGGAAGCGCTCCTGCACCCGATCTTTTCGCATGAGGAAGATGCGTACTATAACTATCCTGGTGTGGAGGCGCTAGCGCGCTCAGTGTTGCATATCGGTCTCCTTCCTGAACGTTTAGGTACGAAGGATACTGCGGAGGGCATTGATATTAGCGGATTGGGTGCACAGCCAGGTCAATTATCGTCTGTGGCGCTTCCAACATGGGGTGCTGTAGGAACTGACCAGATGCAGATGCGTCGCGAGCGTGTCGTATTAAATCTAGGTCATAATCGGGCGACACTACAAGGTAAGCATGTCGATACGTTAACCTATCGGGATGTTATTGTGCAAGGGTTTGAGCTTGTTTACTCATTACTACTCCAACGTCGCGCCGCATTTCATCAGGAGGTCCTCACGCTTTTTGGTCAGGACGAGGTACGTTGTTTGCTACGTCCGACACGGACCTATGAGATCTTACTGAATACTAGCTATCATCCAGATAACTTACGTAATGCTCTGGAGCGCGACCGCTTCTTTGACAACCTGTGGTCAGAGGTAGTAGCACGCCCTTATCTTAGCCGCTGTATCGCTGCAGAGTGTGCGGATCTGCGAGATTGTGACATTCCTTTGTTTACTGCATATGTTCATTCAAGGGATCTCATGACCAGTCGTGGTGAACACATAAAAGACTTCTTTAAGAAATCAAGTCTGGAGTCTGTGAGTACGCGTATTCTGGCCTTAGATGAGCAAGATCTTGCGCGTCAGAGTTGGATTATTAAGGCTGCGTTTACCAGCATACGGGGCGATGATCCGAAGACAGCGGCTATATTGGCACGTTCAAGGGCTGCTTTTACGTCTGCAACTGCTACAAAGTCTGTAGTATCATCTGTGGGGTTGCTATCTGCTGCTGCATTAGAGCAAGCTATTGCAATTGGTGAGCGTCTACGTGATCTATCTGTGGAACGAGAAGGACGGGTTGGTTGGCTCGGCGTGAGCAGGATAGGGGAGGATGTATGGCATGTAATGGCGGCAGATAGTGACCTCTACAATGGACTTTCTGGTATAGTGCTCTATATGGCATACCTTGGATATGTAACCCATCAGGATACCTACACAACGCTATCTCAGCATGCACTCAATACAGTGCGTTCCGAGTTCCAGTTACTGCTCAAACGTGCTGAGGTTAATACGATTGGAGCCTTTTGTGGTCTTGGTTCTTATCTTTATGTGCTTTCGCATGTAAGTGTACTCTGGCAGGATGAGAGCCTGCTACAAGAGGCGGAGTCGTACTTACCATTGTTGGTCGGGGCTATAAAGCACAATGAAGATTACGATCTGTTTGGTGGAGCCGCAGGCTGTATCATGGCACTATTGAGTCTCTATACGGCGAGGAGAAGTCAGCGTACGCTTGAGGTTGCGATGCGTTTCGGCGAACATCTGTTAGCGAATGCACAGTTACAAGAGCACGGTCTGGCCTGGCCAACGCGGTCAGCACCTATGCCGTTGACAGGTCTGGCTTATGGTAACGCGGGCATTGCGTTAAGTCTGCTGCAACTTGGCGCTATTAGTGGTGAGGAGCGTTTCCATACGGCTGCGCTATCCGCACTTGCGTATGAGCGTGCGCATTTTTCAGCTGAGCACAACAACTGGCCTGATTTGCGTCAGTATAGTATGGAGCAGCAGCGTGGGAGATCGCAGATTGCTGCTGATACCCAATGCTATCCTGTTACCTGGCATAGTGGTGCGCCTGGTATCGCTCTCGCCCGTCTGCAAGGGTTAGCACAGCTTAATGATGCACAGGTGCATGCTGAAATTACGCTTGCCTTACAGACGACGCTGCAAGAGGGTTTTGGTAAGAATCATTCGCTCTATGAAGGCGATCTGGGGAATCTTGATGTGCTGTTACAGGCAAGTCTTGTTTTGGGAGAAGCGGAGTCAGGCGTCTATCATGCGTATGTCCAGCAGCGTACGCAGTGTTTATTGCAAAGCATGCGTGAACAGGGATGGATTACAGCGGCCCCTCAGGGTGTCGAAACGCCCGGTTTATTGTTTGGTCTCTCGGGTATCGGCTACGAGTTGCTACGCCTTGCCATGCCTGAAAATATCCCTTCAGTTCTCTCGTTAGCCGCACCCGGGCAGAGATTGTTTTAAACTATGCAGTATCCTAAAAAATTGCTTAGTGTTCACTATTAGTAC
>Ga0102924_1007357_pt1 | contig 10105 bp, 5 predicted proteins | sample PaiPotPPM11metaG_FD_80116 | JGI IMG/M metagenome (GOLD analysis project Ga0102924, IMG submission 80116) | Iron sulfur acid spring bacterial and archeal communities from Banff, Canada, to study Microbial Dark Matter (Phase II) - Paint Pots PPM... ...
CAGCCAGGCAGCTTCAGCAAATGCAGTGTCAGCGGCGCAGGCGGAAGCCGAACAATCCCGCTTGGCGGCACAACAGGCACAGTTGAACGCGCAACAGGCGGACACTGACAAGGCAGCGATGCGGGCAAAGTTGTCCGAACAGCTGAATTCGATTCTCCAGACTCGAGACAGCGCGCGCGGGCTCATCGTCAGCATGTCCGATGTTCTGTTTGACACCGGGAAGTATTCGTTGAAGCCGGGTGCACGAGAGAAGCTGGCAAAAGTCGCTGGCATTCTGCTCGCCTATCCAGGACTCAACATTGAGGTCGGTGGCTATACGGATAACGTCGGCGGCGATGAAATGAACCAAACGCTGTCTGAGAATCGTGCCGGATCTGTGCGCGACTATCTGGTGCAAGAAGGCGTGGCGACCAATTCGGTCAGCGCCAGAGGTTTCGGCAACACGTTGCCGGTAGCGTCCAACGACAACTCCGCGGGCCGCCAGCAGAATCGCAGAGTCGAACTTCTCGTATCCGGCGACGCCATCGGTAGCCCGGTCAATGCGACAACAGGCAGTTTGCAGTAGGAAAGCGTAAGTAACGATCGACAATGGAGGCAACACCTATGAAACTAATTGGAGTTATCAGCACAGCAGTCTTGTCTTTGATCCTTGCAGCCCCGGCATACGCACAGCAGGAGCAGCACGATCAGGAAGAAGAGAAAAAGCCCGCCCAGGACGAGAAGAAGGCGCAACCGGAGAAGTCCGCAAAGCCAGATGAGAAGGGCGTGCAGCAGGAAAAGAACGCCAAGCCGGAAGAAAAGAACGCCAGGGAGGAAAACAACGTTAAGCCCGAAGAGAAAAACGCGCAGCAGGAGAACGGCAAGCAGGAAAACAAGGACGCGCAGGAGCAACATGCACAACCAGCGCAGCGTGCCGGTGGCAACAGAGGCGGCACCATTCCCGCCGACCGTTATAACGCCAACTTCGGACAGGGACACACGTTTCGTGTGAACGAGGGCGATTACAGAAATCATAGCTTCCAATACGGCGGCTATTCGTTCGGATTTGTTGGCGCGTGGCCAGGCAATTGGCTCTACACGCAAAACGTTTATGTCATCGACATTGACGGCGTGTATTACCTGTGCAACCCGATGTATCCGGGCGTTAACGTCGAACTTAGCGTCACGCTGTAGCTCGGCCGTTCACAGCTGACAATGGGTGCGGGCCGTTTTCGGCCCGTGCCTTTCCCCTCATCGAAGGAAAAGGAGCAAACATGCTTGGAACTATACTGATCGTAATTCTGATTTTGGCACTTCTGGGAGCGCTGCCACGGTGGCCGCACAGTCGAGATTGGGGCTATTACCCCACTGGTGGTGTCGGGTTGATTCTTTTCGTGGTCGTCATTCTGCTAGTTCTTGGGCGGATTTGAGTCACGAGTAACGGGCCAAGGTTCGACTCCATTCGCTTTGCGTCAGACCTTTTCGAACGGGTGAGAGGAAGTGTGGTAGCGGGCTAACCGGAAGGTGTTCCCCGCGCAGAAGTAGTCATCGGTGAAGCTGACCACTGTGATGAACCTGCGCGGCGTGCCAACATCGGTCGACGCCGGCAGAAGAAATGGAAAGTCCCAAGCGCAACCTCTTTATGCCGACGGCCCCTGATGTTGCGGGGCGACGCTTACCTCCAAGCCAAAGTAGTAACCGAAGTTGCCTTCAAGGGAACCGAGGCCGCCATATCCGCCAGTCGAAGTTCGATCTTCCTCGCGGGTCCCGGGTTGGTAACGACCAGCACCTGTTGGCCGTCTGGATTTTCCAAGGCCACATGCTGCAGGGCGACGGCTGAGCTCTGGGAATCAAAGCGGCGCGCTCCGCGACGGATCACACGCGAGTAATGCGCCAGTGCCCAGTATTCTCCGCTGCGGGTGATCTCTTTCGTTTGCGAGTCGATGGTCACCACGCCGCCGCAGGGAAACGGTCCGATGTTCGGCTTGCCATGCTCATCGAGAGCCAGATTCCACGCGGTGATTGAGCGGCACCAGTTCCGCAGTGCATCGCTGAATATCCCGCCCCACTTGCACCAGTCGTTCAGGTAACCGGGATCGGTGTAATCCGGGCCACCTTCCGTCCAGTGCATCTCCGTTTTCGGATACGCATCATGCACCTTGGTCATCATGTTTGGAGTGCCATAGTATCCGTGCCAGGCAACGCCATCGACGTACTTGCGAAGCTTGTCGTCCTCGAGTGAGTCCACGACTCGTCCCCACAGGTTGTAGTTGTGATCCAGAAGCCAAATTTTCACTGGCCTCCCGGCGCTTTCCAACAGTGGGCCCAAGTGATCGCGGATGAACTGGATTTCGTATTCCTGTCCCCAGATGCACGCGGGCATTCTGCCATCCTGATCGGTATCCACCTCGTTTTGCGTGGTTAGCGCTTGCACCGGCACACCTTCGGCGGCATAACTCTGCAAGAACTTCAGGTAATACTGGGCGTAAACCGGAAAATAGTAATTGCGCATTGAGCCGCCCAGCATGCTCCCGTTGAACTTCATCCAGCCGGGAGGGCTCCAGGGAGTTGAAAAGAGAAACAGGTCTGGATTTTCCTGCCGCGCCTGGCGTAGCACTGGAAGAATGTATTCGCGGTCGTGTTCAATCGAAAATCGCTTCAGGTCCGGATCGGCTTCGCCATCATCGTAGCTGTAAAGTTTCGTCGAGTAATCGCTGGATCCGAGGCAGACGCGGCCGATGCTCAGCCCCATTTCGGACGGATGGAACAGCTCATGGAAGAGTTGCTCTCGTGCCGGAGGCGAGAGTCGATTGAACGTGTAGCAGGCTGCGTCGGTAAAAGCGCCGCCAAATCCCAATATATCCTGAAACTTTTGGAGAGGGTTAAGCTTGAGTTGATCGGTTCCTGGTGCTCCCGAGACCGGACGCCAAGTAATCCCAGGAGCGGCGGCAAAACGTTCCTCGCCAGAGGTGACCCAAATGGAAATCTCCCGGCCGATCTTATCCGGGCCCTGATCCAGGTTGGTCTTCGACGTCTCGTTTCCGAGTCCGGTCATCGCCGCCGCTGGCCCGATCAACTCGTTAGGAGCGACGGCGGCGGCCAGTCCCAAAGCCGAAAGTCCAAGAAAACTCCGTCGTGAAGATTGGCTTGTCATATCACTTCTCCTCAGAAAAGAGAATGGTAACTCTCACCGGCCTCTATACCGCGTCGGGATTAGCGTACAAGGAACTGCGCGCTAGGACGAACAAAATACAGCTATCGCTGCCCCCCGAAGAACTTTTGCGAAGGACATTCCCGAATGTCGATGGTGACGATTACGCTGCCCGATGTTTTGTACACGAAAACCTGTCCAGCGGGATATAGCGGGATGTAGACGTTGCGCTAGCTCGGGGCGTCCACGCGCGCGGAAATTCCACGCGAAAACCAGTGTCAACACTAGTTGATGTAGAAGGATATTAGGACCATAGCCGCGATTACGAGCCAGAACCGGAAGGGATTGCTACCGCCCGCAGGTCTGTCGTCCGGCTCCAGGGCGCATCCCAAGATCACTACGAGCATTAGGCGGACCATAGCATAGTAAACGCTACTACCTATTCGAGAACCCGACAATGGCCCGAGGGTGCTAAGCGCCTTGTTCAAGATTCGCCGATTTCCTCCCTGTGTCTCTCCTGTATAGTTCTCCGCGGGTCAGTCCTTCTGATCCTGGAGTCTCTCAGCTATGTCAAGACGTTTCCTACCGCAGCTCTTCCGAGTGGTTTTGACGAGTTTGTTAGCTCTCGTATGTGTCTCTCAGTCGTTTGCGCAAGCGCGGCATCGGGGCAAGATTTTCGGAGGCTACTTCGAGGAATGGGGTATCAATTACGCCGGTTACAACATTGCAAATTTGCAAAAGAACGGGGTCGCCGATGAATTGACACACTTAATCTACGCCTTCGGCAACGTGACTCCGACTTCTCCCCCGGCGTGTGCCGTTGCTGATCCCGTGGCGGCTTACCAGAATTCGACGCTCCCCAGTGTGAGCGGCAAGCCTTATACTGCTCCGCTCTATGGAAATTTTGGTGCGATCCAACAACTGAAGGAGCTTCATCCCAATCTGAAAGTCCTGATCTCGTTGGGCGGGCAAGCAGGCAACGTTACCGGTTTCGTGACCGCCGCAGGCAGCCCGGCCGGCCGCGCCGCGCTCGCCTCCTCGTGCATCGATATGTTTGTCAAGGGCAACATCGCCGCTGGGGTTACGGCTCCGGGCTTGTTCGACGGCTTCAATATCGATTGGGAGTTTCCTGGTGCGGCGGACAAGCAGAACTTCACTGCTCTACTGAAAGAGTTCCGTACGCAACTCAACGCTTTGTCGAAAACGACCGGCAAGAAATATGTCTTGACGTTCGATTCGCCAGCGAGCCCGAAGAAATATATCAACATCGATCTTAAAGCCGCAGCCGCACAAGTCGATTTCCTGACGATCGACGGTTACGACTACGCCGCGCCGGACGAAAAGCATACCAATGAAGCGTCTTCACTCTATGACACGGCCGCGGATCCTGTGTATGCCGATGACCGATACATCGACGCGACTGTGAAGGCCTATCTCAAGGCTGGCGTGCCCGCGGGCAAGTACACCATGGGTTTGCCGTTGTATGCCGTCGGCTGGACCGGAGTCCCCAACGTGAACCATGGCTTGTACCAGAACGCAGCCACCCCTTCCCCAGTACTCTTGGCCGATGGATCGGGTCTATGTCCGAAGCCGGACAAAGCGGCGCCCTCGCCCGGTTGTGACACCGTGTTGACCGCTGGATTTGCGACCTACTCGACCATCGAGAACATCACGAACAAATACGGGTACACCGCCTGGTACGATTCGGCACGAGTCGGAGCGACGCTCTACGATCCAGCCAGCGGAACCTTCTACACCTACGATAATCCGGCAGCGGTAGCCGCGAAGACGGCCTACATCAAGAAGAACAAACTCGGCGGAGCCTATGTGTGGGCACTGAATGACGACGATGCGAATGCATCTCTGACGAAAGCGATCGCTGCGGGCCTCAAGTAAATCGAGAAGTCCGCACCCCTACGCGTCTCTCTTGGAGAAAAAACGTCGTCCGCGGGCGACCGGCATAGCTCCAGCCAATCAAGTTCGTTTTTCGTAACAAGATCGCTCCTGAATCGCATTTTTCCACACGCCAAAAAAATCTGCTCCGCCGCTTAGACGCCCCACACCTTCTGGTGGTTAGGGCGTCGCGGATCAAGTTGTAGTTCGGATTGTGCAACAGAAAAAAAATCCTTGATTGAGTTTGCTTAAGCGGCGTACGCTCCTTCGCAGTCAGTGCTATAGAGCAGTTTGGAAGCTGTGAATCTTCCATGAGGGCTGAATACAGCTGACTTCTCCCGACGCGGAGTCCGATGCAGCCGCAGCCGGACTCTTTCCTCAATCACCCAACCGCGGGCGGATCGCTCTGGCACGTCCCCCGAATTAAGGAGCCACCATGAAGCGTGCTTTATTCTTCTCCTCCCTGCTCTGCGTCTTTATCCCGATTTCGCTGTTGGCGCAAGCGTCAGTTACTCTGAGCCCGTCGAGCTACAACTTTGGGAGCACCGCGGTCGGCACAGGCACCGCGTGGGTTACCTTCACACTCGCCAACAGCGGCAGCTCTGCCGTAAGCATCAGTAACGTCACCGTCAGCGGCCCATTCGTCGTATCCAGCAATTGTGGATCCTCGGTGGCCGCGAACGGCTCGTGTCCAATCTACGTGTATTTCTATCCAACTGTGGCCGGCGCCGCCAGCGGCACGCTGACAGTGACCGACAACGCCACAAATAGTCCGCAGACATCCTCCCTCAGTGGAACTGGCGGAAGCGGCGGCAGTTGTACGACCACACCCAGCGCGCCAACTGGTTTGGCGGCCTCTGGCACAACCAGCTCCAGTACCAACCTGAGTTGGAACGCCGTTACTCCTCCTACGAATTGCACCATCAGCAGCTACACCGTATTGAAGAACGGGACCTCGATTGGAACCGCAACCGGCACAACGTTCGCGGTGACCGGCCTTTCTGCTTCTACGGCGTACAGCTTCACGGTTGAGGCGACGGACAGTGACGGAACGTCGGGCCCAAGTTCAGCGGTGAATGTGACCACGCTGGCGAACAGTTGCACGACCAAGCCAAGCGCACCAACGGGATTAGCCGCGTCTGGCACAACCAGCTCCGGCACAAACCTGAACTGGACTGCGGACACTCCTCCGAGTGGCTGCACGATCAGCAGCTACACCGTATTGCAGAACGGAACCTCGATTGGCACCGCAAGCGGCACTTCACTCGCCGTGACCGGCCTTGCAGCTTCGACAGCTTACAGCTTCACGGTGGAAGCGACGGACGCTGCCGGCACCTCCCCAGCGAGCGCGGCAGTGAATGTAACAACTCTGGCAGGTGGCGGCGGCTCATGCGCAACGGCGTGGAGCGCCACTGCGGTCTACACCGCAGGCATGACGGCGAGCCTGAACGGAGAAAACTACGTCGCCAATTTCTGGACGCAGAACCAGAGTCCGGCGACCAACAGCGGCGGAGCTGGCAGCGGCGAACCCTGGACCGCGACTGGCGCCTGTTCGACTTGCTCGGCTGCGCCAGCTACTCCGACTGGACTGGCGGCATCCGGAACGACGAACTCCAGCACAAACCTGAGTTGGAATACCGTTACTCCCCCCGCGGGATGTAGTGTCAGCTACAAGGTACTGCAGAACGGAGCCTTGATTGCGTCCCCAACCACAACATCCGACGCCGTAACTGGCCTCACGCCTTCGACCACTTATAGCTTTACGGTGGAAGCGACAGATGCGGCCGGCACCTCAGCTGCGAGTTCGGCGGTGAATGTAACCACTCTCGCGAGCTCGTGCACAACCAAACCAAGCGCGCCAACGGGATTGGCGGCCTCGGGTACCACCGATTCCAGCACAAACCTGAGCTGGAATGCGGTTACCCCTCCCACCGGCTGCACAATCACGAACTACTCCGTGCTGCAGAATGGGACCGCGATCGGAACGACAACCAGCACGTCCTTTACACCGAGTAATCTTTCGCCTTCGACCAGCTACAGCTTTACGGTTGAAGCAACCGACTACGCCGGCACGTCGGCGGCCAGTTCCGCCGTCAACCTGACGACAACCGCACTTACCAACCTGGTCATGGCTGGATGGTATGAAGAGTGGGGCACTTACTACGCCAATGCGAACGTTGCGGACCTGCAGAACGATGGCGTAGCCAGCGTCCTCACGCATCTCATTTATGCCTTTGCCAAGCCGGTCGCGAACGGCAGCAACGTGAATTGCGCGCTCGCCGACACCTATGCTGATTATCAGAAGGTCGTCCCGCAGGTGCCTGGCGCTACTCCGGCCGCGGCCCCGCTGCAGGGGAACTTCGGTGCGCTCGTGCAACTCAAGCAGCTCCATCCCAACCTGAAAGTGTTGATCTCCATCGGCGGATGGAATCCCCCGACATACAACCAACTCTTCGATCTCGCAGCCAGCACGGAGGCGCAACGCCAGGCGTTTGTGGGTTCGTGCGTCAACATGTTCATCCAGGGCAATATCGCGTCGGGTGTCTCCACCGGCACTCTCTTCGATGGCTTTGACATCGACTGGGAGTTCCCGAACGCAAACGATACGGCTAACTTCACAGCGTTGATGACCGAGTTCCGCACTGAGCTGACCACGTTGTCGGGAACGACCGGCAAGACGTATCAAGTATTGGCCGATTTGGCCGCCGGTCCCTCAACTCCGGGCGCGGCTCCGGACTCGGGCAACGACGGTGGTTATGACACGATCAACATTGCGGGTCTGAATGCGGTGCTGGACTACATGAATGTCGACGGCTATAACTACGCCGGAGACTGGTCGAATGCCACCAATGACGCATCTCCGCTGTACGACGAAACTGCCAGTCCGCTGTACGGGAAAGGTGACACGATTGACGCAACCGTACAGTACTATCTGGCGCACGGCGCAACCCCGGCCAAGTACACCATGGGCTTCCCGCTCTATGGTGCAGGTTGGGCCGGAGGTCTGACCTCGGCGAACGGCGGCATGTATCAGAACGCAACCGGCGTTACGGATCCCACCGGAGCCACGACTCCAAACGGAACTTCTCCGGTTCCCAATGCGAACGGAGTGGGAAATTGCTCGTCGGGCGACAATCAGAGTAGTCCGGCAGCGGGATGCGACGTCCTGCTGACGGATGGACTGGCGACCTACGGAACAATTGTGAATCTGCTCAACAACGGGTTCACCCCCAGCTACGACTCCACCCGCTGCGCGGCCCGTATGTTCAACGCAACCACCAGCACTGCATTCAGTTACGACAATGCTCAGTCGGTGCAGTGCAAGGTGAACTACATCAAAGAGTACGGTTTGGGCGGCGGCTACGTTTGGGCGGTGAAAGATGACGACCCGAATGGAGACCTGACCAAAGCCCTGGCCGCAGATCTCAATCCGTAGAGACTGGCGCCAGGAATAACCACAAAGGCAGGCTGGCTAACAGGCCAGCCTGCCTTTAATTTTCTCTTGCCTTTGATCTTTGCTGCCGGGCCCAGGCTGGCCAAAAAACTGTGCACCAAAAATTGGCATTGCAAGTTCCGCTATATAGCTCTATACTCCGCCGGTTCGTAGCTTACGAATTTCGGAGGCGTTTCCCATGTCTACCTATTTCCAGCCGCGCCTGCTCCGAGGGGCTTTGCTTACTCTGTTGTCCCTCGTCGCATGCATTTCCCCCTCATTCGCACAAAATCACAATCAAGGCAAAATTCTCGGTGGCTACTTCGAGGAGTGGAGTATCTACTATGCGGGCTACAACATTGCGAATCTGCAGCAGAATGGTGTGGCCGATAAACTGACGCACCTTCTCTATGCTTTTGGCAACGTGACCACGACTCCGGCGCCTGCATGCGCGTTTGCCGATACATGGGCCGATTATCAATCTCCATATCTGCCCAGCGTGAACGGCACTCCCTACCCTGGGCCGCTCTATGGGAATTTTGCGGCTATTCAACAACTCAAAGCACTCCATCCAAACCTGAAAGTGCTGATGTCTCTCGGAGGGGCGTCCGCTGCCAATACTGCGGCCTTCGTCACCGCAGCCAGCACCGCTTCTGGACGGCAAGCCCTTGCGGCTTCCTGCATCGATATGTTTGTCAGCGGCAACATTGCCGCGGGCATCACCGCCCCCGGGTTGTTTGACGGTTTTAATATCGATTGGGAATTCCCTACGGCGACCGACACGCAGAACTTTACAGCCCTGCTAGCCGAGTTCCGCCGGCAACTGAACGCCTTGAGCAAAACTACAGGCAAGCAATATAGTTTGTCGTTCGATGGCCCTGCGGGCGCGCAGAACTATGTCAACATCGATCTCAAGAATGCAGCCAAGCAGGTAGATTTCATCACCATCGATGGGTACAACTATTCCGGCTCATGGGTCACGCAGACCAATGACGCATCGCCACTATTCGATTCTCGGCAGGACCCATTGTTTGGCCAGGACCTCGACATCAACGACACCGTAGACGCCTATCTCAAGGCCGGCGTACCGCCCTCTAAATACACAATGGGCTTGCCCTTGTATGCTGCCGGCTGGACGGGCGTACCCAATGCAAAACATGGCTTGTACCAGAACTCGACCGGTCCTTCTCCAGTGCTCTTGGCGAACGGAACGGGTTTGTGTATCGACCCCAGCGCAGCTCCGCCCGGTTGCGACACCTTGTTGACTCCCGGGCTCCTAACCTATTCGACGCTCTCAACCCTTACCGCGAACGGGTACAAGAATTACTTCGATCCGCAAAGAATCGCAGTATCCCTCTACGATCGGACCAGCGGGACCTTCTATACTTACGATGATCCCGCTACGGCATTCCTGAAGATGATCTATCTAGATCTGAAGGTTCCGGGAGGTTTGGGTGGTGCCTACGTGTGGGCGGTGAAAGACGACGATGCAAATGGAACGATGGTAAAAACCATGGCGGCAGGATTGGGTCGCTAGTCCAGGGAGACCTAGGCACTTCGAAGGAACAACTGAGGCAGGCTGGCTAACAAAGTCAGCCTGCTTTCAATTTCTCGTTGACGACAACTCATTTCCCAGGAGCTTCGGGAAC
>Ga0102924_1007360_pt1 | contig 10101 bp, 11 predicted proteins | sample PaiPotPPM11metaG_FD_80116 | JGI IMG/M metagenome (GOLD analysis project Ga0102924, IMG submission 80116) | Iron sulfur acid spring bacterial and archeal communities from Banff, Canada, to study Microbial Dark Matter (Phase II) - Paint Pots PPM... ...
GGCATCGGCGCCGATGCCTGCAAGTACCCCGTCGATGTCGGCGCTTACCGCAGCGCAGATGTTTGCGATCTCATTGATGAAGGAAACTTTTGTCGCTAAGAACGCGTTCGCCGCGTACTTGATCATCTCGGCCGTGCGGACGTCGACGACGTGAACGGGACAGTTAAAAGACGCGTACAGCTCGCGCATGACGGCTATGGCGGTTTCATCGTCGGATCCGACCACGATGCGGTCCGGATGCAGAAAGTCACTGACCGCGCTCCCCTCGCGCAAGAACTCGGGATTCGAAGCAACGGCAAACCGGTGAAATCCGTCACCGTACATCTTTAACATGCGCTCGACGAAGTCGGCGGTCTTCACGGGGACCGTAGACTTGTTGACGACGATTAGCGGACCACCGGCCGAACGCGCAATATCCCGCGCCGCTTGACGCACGTAGGTCAAGTCGGCCTCGCCGGTGGGACCAAAAGGCGTTCCGACCGCGATGAAGGCTATATCGGCCCCTTCCAGCGCGTTGTCGGGACGATCGGTAAAGCGCAAGCGCCCCGCTTGGAACTGGTTTGCGACAAGCGCTCCGAGCCCAGGCTCGTAGAAGGGCATCTCGAGGTTTTGTAATTTCCAGATCCGCGTGGCATCGCTGTCATAACAGCAAACGTCGTGGCCCAATTGAGCTAAGCACGCCCCGGCGACCAAGCCGACATACCCACAACCAAATACGGTGATGCCGAGCATGGCCTCAACCATACCAATGGAGGACCCGCTTCTCCTCGCTCCGCTTGTTTAGGGTTGCGCTTCTAGGAAACAATGCAGGCACTCGGATACTCTTTTTATTGCGTCTGCTTCCAGGCTCATGAGCGCCATAAGGGATTGACAACGTGATCGTTTTGGGGATCAACGCAGTCTTCCACGACAGCTCCGCCGCGCTCGTTGTCGACGGTGAAACGATCTGCGCCGCTGAGGAAGAGCGCTTCAATCGTCGCAAGCATGCTAAAGAGTGCTTGCCGTTCACGACATGGGAGCTGCCGGTCCAAAGCGCAGCGTGGTGCCTGAAGCGCGGCGGCATACCGGCGAACGCCGTGGACGTGGTCGCGTACTCTTACGACCCCAAGCTGGCGCAGCAGCCCAACGGCGATTTGGCAGCCAACGAGTGGGAGGGGCTGCGCACGCTCTACGCCTCGCGCATGCCTCGTTTTCTGACGTCGGCGTTTCCCGGCATCGAGCGTGCGCGCACGGAATTCGTTCCGCACCATGTCGCGCATGCGGCTTCTGCGTATCTCGCTGCGCCCTTCGGCGATTGCGCCGTTTTGGTTTCAGACGGCCGGGGTGAGCGTTCGTCATACCTGGCCGGCAAGGCGCGAAATGGCAACCTCACGATTCTGGCGACGCAGCCGCTGCCGCACTCGCTCGGACTCGTCTATGAAGAGCTCACGATGCACCTCGGCTTTCATCGCTCCTCAGACGAGTACAAAGTCATGGGCTTGGCAGCATATGGAAAGCCGCGATTCCTGGACGCATTTCGCGAGCGGATCACGGTGCAAGACGGCTGCTTCGAAACGCGCGACATCAATTTCGCGCAGTTTGCGCCGGCCCGCCCCAGTGACGGCGAATTCGCTCCCGAGCATGCGGATCTCGCGGCAAGCGTGCAGACGCGGCTCGAAGAAGTTTTGCTGGTGTTGGGATGCTGGATTCACGCACAAACCCGCGACCGTTACTTAGCGATGGCCGGCGGCGTGGCGCTCAACTGCGTTGCAAATGCACGGCTCGCACGCGAAGGTCCCTTCGAGCAAGTTTGGGTGCAGCCCGCGGCCGGAGATGCCGGGACGTCACTCGGAGCGGCCCTCTTTGCAGCTCACGCGACCGGCGATACCATCCGTCCGATCGGGACGGCGGCCCTAGGTCGCGATTGGAGCGCTGACGATTTGCGCTCGCACCTCGAGCGCACGCACGTCGAATACGAAACGCCTGTCGACGTCGCCGCAGCAGTCGCACGAATCATAGCGGATGACGGCGTCGTGGGCTGGTTTCAAGGGCGCAGTGAATACGGGCCGCGGGCGCTCGGCCATCGCAGCTTGCTTGCGAACCCGAAGTATCCTGAGAACCTCGAGCGCCTCAATGCGATCAAGGGGCGCGAACAGTTCCGGCCGGTCGCGCCGATGGTTCTGGAAGAGCGCGCAGCGGAGATCTTCGAGGGACAACTCCCAAGTCCGTATATGCTGTTCACGCACCGGGTCAAACCCGAGTGGAAAGAGCGCATCGCTGCAGCGGTGCACGTCGATGGAACCGCTCGCGTTCAAACCGTCAGCCGGCACGATGAGCCGCTCGTTGCGCGAATGCTGCGCGAGTTCGAACGGCTCACGGGAATACCGGTGGTGATCAACACCAGCTTCAATACTGCCGGCCGCCCGATGGTGGACGATCTGCGGGATGCGCTGGAGTGCTTTGGTTCGACGCCGATCGACGCGCTTGCAATCGGGCCATTCCTGCTGCGCCGGGCCGGGGTTTTCGCAAGGGCCCGATGACGTTCGATATCGTTATCCCAACGATCGGGCGATCGTCGCTCTGCACTCTGCTCGCTTCTCTGGATCGTTCAAGCGGTCCGATGCCGGAGCGGATCTTTGTGGTCGACGATCGACGCAACGCGAGCGAAGCATTGGATCTCGGCGCAATTTCAGCGCAGCTTCGCGAACGCATCGTGCTGATACGCACGAACGCTCTCGGTCCGGGGAGCGCTCGAAACGCCGGTTGGCGTTCGTCGCGATCGGAATGGGTCGCTTTTCTCGACGACGACGTCGTCGTAGACGAGAGCTGGCGTGCGGACCTCGTTCACGATCTCGCAGCGCTCGACGTGCAGATTGCCGGTTCGCAAGGATCCGTTCGCGTTCCCTTACGGGAAGATCGTGCGCCGACGGATTGGGAGCGCAACGTTGCGCGGCTGCAAGACGCGCCGTGGATCACCGCCGACATGGCCTACCGGCGAACGGTTCTCGACGCGGTTGGCGGCTTCGACGAACGCTTTCGCCGCGCGTATCGGGAGGATGCCGATCTTGCGTTGCGCGTGCTCGAGGCAGGGTATCGCGTCGCCCGCGGAAGCCGTCGCGTCGCTCATCCCGTTCGTGAAGCAGACCCTTGGATCAGCGTGCGGCTGCAGGCAGGCAATGCGGACGATGTCCTCATGAATGCGCTGCACGGCAAGGGCTGGCGTTCACGGGCATCGTCCACGAGAGGACGATTCCCTCGGCACGCGGCGACGGTCGCTCTTGCGGCCGCTGGAATGATCGCGCTCGGTGCGCGTGCGCGCGGCACTGCCCTGTTACTCTTCACTGCCTGGGGCGCGATGACGACGAAGTTTGCGTGGGAACGGATCGCGCCCGGGCCCCGCACAGCTCGCGAGGTTCGCGCCATGCTTCTGACCAGCGTTGCGATTCCGTTTGCAGCCGTCTTTCACCGAGCTCGCGGGACAGCACTCTTGCCTCGCTTGCTCCGTCCCTCGCCATGAAGGCACGCGCTGTGCTTCTCGATCGGGACGGAACGCTCGTTGTGGACCGGCCGGACAATCGTGATCCCGGGTGCATCGAGCTGATGCCGGGGACAGCTCGCGCGCTGCAACGCCTTCGCGAGCACGGAGTGCGGATCGGCGTGATCACTAACCAGCCCGCGATCGCCGCCAAGACGATCAGGCTTGCCGAAATGCAAGCTCTTCATGCCAGACTCGAGAAGCTTGCCGGGCCGTTCGATGGATGGTTCGTCTGCGCGCACAACGCCGTTGAAGGCTGCGCATGCCGAAAGCCGCAGCCCGGCCTGATTCTGGATGCCGGCCGCACGTTTGGTTTGGATCCTGGAGACTGCGTTGTCATCGGCGACATCGGCGGCGACGTGCGGGCCGCCCAACGCGCGGGAGCGCGAGCCGTATTGGTACCGACTGCAGCAACGCGCGAGGACGAGATCGCGCAGGCTCCTGCGGTTGCGCGCTCGCTCGATGAAGCAGTCGATCTCATCCTTTCGGGGGCCGTATGAAGCGCGTGCTGTGCGTGCGCCAGGACAATAACGGCGATGTGCTGCTGAGCGGCCCTGCAATTCGAGCCGTTGCGGCAAAGGCTTCCGTCACGCTGCTCTGCGGGCCACGGGGATTCGCCGCCGCGAGCGCCTTAGCCGATGTCGAACGCGTTATCGTCGCTGAAGCAGGATGGATCGACGCGCAGCCGCGCGCCGTCCGAAGCGGCGACGTGCTGCGCGTAGTCGCAGAGCTCAATGCCCAGGCTTTTGACGAAGCGATCGTTTTTACGTCGTTTCATCAAAGTCCATTGCCGATTGCGCTGATCCTCCGCATGGCAAATATTCGTCGCATCGGAGCGATCAGCGTGGACTATCCCGGTTCGCTCCTGGACGTGCGGCACTCCGTTGAAGACGATGTGCACGAAGTTAAGCGGGCGCTTTCGTTGGCGGCCGCGATGGGGTATGAACTGCCGCCGCAGGATGATGCGCGCTTGAGAATCCGCTACGATGATGCGATAGCTGCGCCGTTTTCCGAATATGTTGTCGTCCATCCCGGCGCGACGGTCCCGGCTCGAGCGTGGTTTCCGGAACGCAACCGCGAGCTGGTTTCTGCCTTGTCCGCCCTCGGTTTCAACGTGGTCGTCACCGGCACGCAAGACGAAGCGCCGCTGGCACAGTACGTTGCGGGCGGTTCGCCGGCAGCTTTCAACGCGGCGGGCATGACGACATTCGAGTCTTTCGCAGGCGTGCTGCGGCGAGCAACCGCGGTCGTCTGCGGCAACACGGCAGCTGCGCATGTAGCCGCTGCTGTACAGACGCCGGTGATATCCATCTTCGCGCCGACTATTCCCGCCTCACGCTTTCGCCCGTGGAAGGTCCCCCACGCTATCTTGGGCGATCAGCGTGCGCCTTGTGCCGGATGCCGTGCGCGGATCTGTCCGGTTGAAGGGCAGCCTTGTGTAGCCGTCGTTGCCGTCACCGATGTCGTCGACGCGATCAGAAGTTTGAGCGGCGCGCGCGAGGCAGTTGCATAGATGCGCATTCTGCTGTGGCACGTTCACGGTTCCTGGACGACCGCGCTCGTGCAAGGCGAACACGAATACATCGTGCCGGTTTTGCCCGATCGCGGCGCAGACGGGCGCGGTCGTGCGCAGACTTGGGAATGGCCGCCGAGCGTCGTCGAAGCGGCGCCTGAAGCGCTACGCGATCTGCAGCCGGATGTCGTGATCCTTCAACGGCCGGCGGAGTTCGCGCTAGCTCAGCGGTGGCTCGGCTCGAGACCGGGAACCGACATCCCGGCAATCTACGTCGAGCATAACGCGCCGCAAGGCGCAATCAACGAGATGCGCCATCCCGTCTCGCAGTGGCCGGGCGTTCACGTCGTGCACGTGACGCATTTCAATGCGCTGTTTTGGGATTGCGGTTCCCGAACGACGACGGTGATCGAACACGGAATCGTCGATCCCGGATACCGTTACACTGGCGAGCTCCCCGCGTGCGCCGTCGTAATCAATGAGCCGCAGCGCCGGGCTCGCGTGACGGGAACCGATCTGCTGGAGCAATTCGAAGCGAGCGTTCCAATCGAACTTTTCGGTATCGGCGCCGCTGCGCGCGGCGGCCATGAAAATTTGCCCCAAGCGAAACTGCACGACGAAATAGCGCGCCGCCGCGTCTACCTGCATCCCGTTCGATGGACCTCGCTCGGTCTCTCGCTGATCGAGGCGATGCATTTAGGGATGCCGGTCGTCGCGCTGGCCACGACGGAGATACCGGAAGCGGTGCCGGACGGCACGGGGATCATCTCGACCAACGTCCGCGCGCTCATCGAATCTTTGCGCGACCTGCTCGCGGATCGTCGTGCCGCGCAAGAACTGGGGCAAGCTGCGCGCCAATACGCGCGCACGCGCTACGGACTGCAACGGTTTCTGGCTGACTGGAACGCACTCTTGAAGGAAGTGCCATGCTGAAAATCGCGATGGTTTCGGAACACGCTAGTCCGCTCGCAGTGCTGGGTGGAGTCGATGCGGGCGGGCAGAACGTTCATGTCGCCGCGCTCTCAGCGGCATTGGCGAAAGAAGGCGCTTCCGTCACTGTTTTCACGCGCCGTGACAATCGCGCGCTTCCGCGGCGCGTTGCCTACGCACGGGGCGTTGTCGTAGAGCACGTCGATGCGGGGCCCGCCGAACCAATCGAAAAAGATCGGTTGCTGCCCTCCATGGGTGAATTTGCTGCGGTGCTGGCGGAGCGCTGGGCGCTGGAGCGTCCCGATGTCGTGCATTCACACTTTTGGATGTCCGGCAAAGCTTCGCTCGACGCCGCCGACGACGCTGCGGTTCCCGTCGTTCACACGTTTCACGCGCTGGGCATTGAAAAGCGGCGGCATCAAGGGCGAAAGGACACCAGTCCCCCTTCACGTCTGGACGAGGAGAGGCGGATCGCCTGCAGCGCACAGCGCATCGTTGCAACCTCCACAGCTGAAGCCTTTGAATTGGTCCGCATGGGCGCAGACAAGGCGCGCATCACGGTCGTGCCGTGCGGCGTCGATCTGCGGCTCTTCTGGCCCATGGGCACTCGCGAAGCGCGCTCTTTAGGCATGCGACGAATCGTCTGCCTCGGCCGTTTGGTGGAACGCAAAGGGATTGCGGACGTTATCGAAGCGCTCAAGTTTCTTCCGAATACCGAGTTGATCGTCGCCGGAGGCGGTGACGCCGCATCCCTAGCGGACGATCATGAAGCGATGCGTCTTGCGCGCATCGCGCAAGAATGCGGTGCAGCGGATCGCGTCGTGTTTCGTGGACGCGTCGCGCGCAACGACGTGCCGCCGCTCCTGCGATCTGCGGATGCGGTCGTATGTTATCCATGGTACGAGCCATTTGGTATCGTGCCGTTGGAGGCGATGGCCTGCGGCGTCCCCGTCGTCGTAGCACAGGTCGGCGGGCTGGTTGACAGCGTCGTGGACGGAGTGACGGGCATTCACGTCACTCCGCGCTCGCCTCAGGCACTGGCGCAGGCGCTCGAGCCGCTTCTCGCGGATGAGAAACGCCGGCGCCAGCTCGGCTCGGCTGGAACGCGCCGCGCGAATCGGCGCTACGGTTGGAGCAGAATAGCGGCGCAAACGCTTGCCGTCTATAACGAAGTGATCTCCCAGCGCGTTTTGGCCGAACGGGCGTCGTGACCATCGTTGCGCTGCGCGCGTTAGGGGTAGGAGACTTCCTCACCGCAGTCCCGGCATTGCGTGCCCTCGCTCGAGCATTTCCGCACGATCATCGCATCCTGGCAGCGCCCGCAGAGTTGACTCCGCTTGTTCGGCTTGCGCGGTGCGTTGATGAAATCGTCGATGCTGCACCGCTGGAGGATCTTCCCGCGAAGTTGGCTGATGCCGAAATGGCAGTCAATTTACACGGGAGCGGACCGCAGAGTCACGGTCTTCTTCTTCGCCTCCGGCCGCGCCGTCTAATCGCCTTTGCCCACGATGCGGTACCGCAAACGCGTGAGTCTCCGCGATGGCATCCCTTCGAGCACGAGGTTCAGCGATGGTGCCGTCTTCTTCGTGAAAGCGGCATACCGGCCGATGCAAACGAGGTCGACATCGACCTGCCTGCGCACGTGTGCGCCCAGCACGATGCGGTCGTCGTGCATCCCGGTGCAGCCAGTGAATCGCGGCGCTGGCCGGCAGAGCGTTGGATCGAACTCTGCATCGCTTTGCGAAGGCAGGGATATCCCGTTCTCCTAACCGGATCGCGCAGCGAGTTTCGCCGGGCGCGCACGATCGCCAAGGCCGCCTCGCTTCCGCTGAGCCGCGTTCTCGCGGGAAGAACACAGCTCGGCGATCTTGCGGCGATCGTCGGCGGAGCACGAGCCGTTATCTGCGGAGATACCGGCATCGCGCACCTCGCGACCGCGCTGCACAAACCTTCGGTGCTTCTCTTTGGGCCAACAAGTCCGCATGCTTGGGGTCCGCCGGCCGATCGAAGCCTTCATCGCATTATTTGGCGCGGTACGCTCGGCGATCCCCATGCAGCGACGACGGATCCGGGACTCGCGTCGATCACGGTCAACGAGGTCCTGACGGAATTGAAAGGGGCGATCGCCGCATGAACGTCGATCCGTATCGCCGGGCGCATGACACGCTGACGCTTCACTTGGACGCTTCCTCGGCAAATAGAATTCTGGTTGCGCTCGAGCATCTCGATCAGAGTTCAGGGCTGGATCCGGCGCTGGCGCAGCTGCGCGAAGACCTGCGCGCCGGACTCGTCGCAAAGAGTTCCGGTGACACTGATAGCGCTCCGAGCACCGAATAACGGGCCGGGTTTGAGCAAGCCCGCTCTGCGGGTAAGCGAAAAGCAAGCAGCATACTCGCGGAAGGAACACAAGTGGCAAATCGCAAGAAAAGCTCGCGCGCGGGCCGGACGAGTTCTTCCCGGAAGAAGAGCTCGGATGGTCGCAGAAAGAGCTCGTCTCGTAAGAAGACTGCATCTCGGAAAAAGAGTTCATCTCGCAAGAAAAGTTCGTCTCGGAAGAAGAGTTCTTCCCGGAAACGCACGGGCGGAAAAAAGAAGCGTGGCGGACGCAAGTATGGGCCGAAGGCTCAACGGAAGGTCGAGCGATCGATGCACGAGATGAAACGCGGCAAGCTGAAATCCGGCCGCAGCGGCAAGAAAGTCAAGAGCCGCAAACAAGCGATCGCCATCGGGCTCTCGGAGGCGCGTCGAAGCGGCGCAAAGGTCCCTGCGAATCCGAATCGCAAGCGCTCTCGTAAGCGCAGCTGAGCGCAATGGAACGCGATCCGCTTCCGCCCGAAGAGCGCGAGATTGAAGAGGCTATCGAGATCAGCGGCGTCACCGGTACGGACGCGCCGGCGCCCGGCTCGCAAGCACCCGCAATCGAAGAAGTGATGGGTGGTCCGATTCCCGGGACGCTTCCCAGCGAAGGGAACGGCGATCATGAAAGCGACGGATCTAACTGGCGGAGTCCGCTGCGGAAAATCGGCAGCAGCGCGCAACATGCGAACTTCTTCAGAGGTTCCCTGTCCCGTAGCGGCCCGCGATCGTCGCTTTGTCGAGCGTGTGCTGTCCCGCCATTAACTCCAGCTTTGCGCCGGTCGTCGATTCGTCGAGCGGCAAATGCTCCGCGTCCAATGCGTAGACGGTGATGTTGTAGCGGTGCGCCGGTCCCGAGGGCGGGGCAGGACCTCCGTATTCGCGGGTGCCGAAATCGGTGTGTCCTGATGTGCCCGGCGCGGAGCCTTCGCGCAGTTCGCGCGTGCTGCCCGGAATATTGAAGAGAACCCAATGGTAGAAGCCGCCTGAAGTCGGCGCGTCAGGATCGTGCATGACAACGGCAAAGCTCTTCGTCCCTGCGGGCACATCCAAGAACTCGAGATGCGGCGAGCGATTCTGACCTGAATGTCCCATCCCGCTGTACACCATGCTCTGCGGGATCTCGTTGCCGTCGGAAAGCGTTGAACTGCGAACCTTCATGCGACACCTTTACCCCGGTGGCGCAGGAGGTATCCGAGCAGAAGGTCGCTGGTCGAGACTTCCGCATCGTCTTTACCCGCGACACGGAAGAGGCTCTCAATCAAAATTGCACCTGCCAAGATGATGTCCGCCCGTTGGGGAACCATGCCGGCCAGGGTCTTGCGGTCCTCCAATTCCATACCCGCTAACCGATCGATGAGCGCCGTCAGCTGCCCGCGATCGATCGCCGCAGTTTCGAAATCCTCCCCGCTTTGACGCAGAACCGAAACGATCGTCGTCGCGCTGCCGCCGACGATGATCAAACGGTCGGATCCGCGCGCTAATCGCGCCGGCCTTAGCGCCTGCGCAGCGAGATCGCGCGCGCGCTCGAGATCCTCGGCGCATGGGCGAACGGTTTTTCCGGAGAGCGTTGGAACCGCATCCGTGAGCCGGACGGCTCCAATCTCGCAGGATACAAACTCTCTGACGCCGGCGCGTGTTCCGCTTGCTATCTCGGTGCTTCCGCCGCCGATATCGGCGACCGCAAATATTGCATCAGGCGCGTCGTGCGCGACGATCGCGATCGCTCCTTCGTACGCGCAACGCGCCTCTTCATCACCGGAGATGATTTTCAGGGGCGTGTGGATCA
>Ga0102924_1007361_pt1 | contig 10100 bp, 8 predicted proteins | sample PaiPotPPM11metaG_FD_80116 | JGI IMG/M metagenome (GOLD analysis project Ga0102924, IMG submission 80116) | Iron sulfur acid spring bacterial and archeal communities from Banff, Canada, to study Microbial Dark Matter (Phase II) - Paint Pots PPM... ...
GAAGTGTACTGTATGCTTCCCAGCTCAGACGCGAGTTCCACGCTCGCGCTTCGCAGAAGTTCGGCGGCAGTTGGCGCGGGCGTGGCGATGATTGTGGCATCGAAGCGATTCGAATTGTCCGCATTCAGCGTCCAGCCTTCCCGGCTCGGTTGAACAGATTTCACCGACGCGTTCGTGCGAAGAAGCTGCGCAGGCAAGCGCGATACTAGCGCGTCAACCAACTGCTGCATGCCATCTTTCAATGAGGTGAACAGAGGCCTGGCCGGAACTTTTGACGTGTGCGCGATACGCTTGCGCGAAGCCAGCATGGCGCGGCCCAGACTGCCATGCGATGCTTCCATTTCAGCGAAACGCGGCAGCACTGCGCGAACACTTAGCTGGCTGGCTTCGCCCCCGTAGACGCCGGAAAGCAGCGGGTCGGCGAGACGGTCAACCATTTCTGGGCCGTAGTGGCGGTCGACGAATGCAGCCACAGTTTCATCAGCGTCGGCTTCTCGCGGTGGATGAAACCACTCGCCCGCCATGCGTAGCTTGGTGCGAACGGAAAAAAGCGGAGACAGTACCGTTGGCATGATCTTCGTCGGGACCATGAACATCAGGCCATCTGGGATCAACGCCAATCTGCCCTTTACCAGAATGTAAGTTTTGCGGTCCGCGTCATTGGAGCCGATGAGTTGATCGCCGAGGCCAACCTCGCGACAAAGGTCGCTGGCCCAGGGCTTTTCTGTAAGGAATGAATCTGGACCAGCTTCGACTAAGCAGCCATCCACCAGCTCGGTGACTAACACTCCACCTAAACGTGGACTCGATTCGTAGACCACATATTCCAGCGCGGCGCCAGCACGCCGGTGTTTTTCAAGAGCGAAGGCCGCCGAGAGTCCCGAGATACCGCCGCCGATAATGGCAATGCGTTTCATTTTTTATTTGCGACCGGAATGCGGGCCAGCCGCGACCTGGTAATATCGGCAAGCGCTGACGCCAGCAAGCGCGAATCATTCAGTGACTCTGCTCGCCATAGCCGCATGCCCTGCTGCTCCGCGAACTGCTTGAAACCGATGTCGATGTCGTAGAGCACTTCAACATGGTCACAAAGAAATCCAATTGGTTGAATAAAGACGTCGCGATGCCCCTTTTGTTTCAGCCCGAGAATTGTGTCTTCCACTCGCGGCCCCAACCACGCACCGCCCGACATGCCCTGGCTCTGAAATGCGAAACTCCACTCGTCGGGAGCCAGACGCGCCTCGCTCGCTACTGCTGAGGCGGTTTCCTTTGCCTGGCTCTCATACGGATCGCCTTCTGCAATGGTGCGTTCGGGCACGCTGTGCGCGGTAAAGATGATCGGAATATTTTGCGTACCTGCTTCGCGACAGGCACGATCTAATCCCGACCGTAGCTTTTCGGCGAAAGCTTTAATCAACAATGGATGGTCGTGCCATGAGTCGACGAAGTCCACAGTAAAACTCAGTTGATTGTCAGAAAGCGCAGAGCGATAAAGCCCAACGCTGGTGCGCGAGTTTTGCGGTGCCAGGCAAATGGCGATAGCGTGCTCGATAGCGTCCGACGTCATGGCTCTTACCGCATCCGCGACGAACGGCTTCCAGTTCCGCATGCCAACATAGACGGGCAATCCCAATTCGCGCGCTAGCAGGTCACCTTGTTTCAGTGTGAGCTCAGTCAGCGGAGAGCGGCCGATCAACCCATAGCGATGCTTTACTTCGTCCACGACCAGCTGTGAAAGCGGTCTTCCGCCGGTTACACGCAGCAAAAATTCCGGCACCTCGTCGACCGAGTCAGGGCTGCCGTGAGCCAGAAGCAGAACAGCTGTTTTATCGGGATTTCCCAATCTCTTCCTCCGCTATCACAGAACGGGAGTGGTTTTCATCGAGTGCTCTTGTACGAACTTAGCCAGCGCTTTCACATTCTCAACTGGAGTTTCCGGCAAAATGCCGTGACCGAGATTAAAAATGTGACCAGGCCGCCCAGACGCGCGCCGGAGAATGTCTTCGGCGCGCGACTTCAATTCTTTCCAGTCTGCGAACAGCAAAACCGGATCGAGGTTTCCCTGCACGGCACAGTCGAAGCCGAGACTTCGCCAGCCATTGTCAAGCGGAATGCGCCAGTCGAGGCCAATTACTTCCGCGCCAGTTTCGCGCATCGACGGCAAAAGCGTGGCACTGTCCGTACCAAAGTAAATTATGGGGACGCCAGTTTTTTGCAGCTTCTTCACCAGTTCGGTCGTGCGTGAGAGCACGTAGCGACGATAGTCTTCGACGCTGAGGCATCCGACCCAGCTATCGAAAATCTGAATCACGTCCGCGCCCGCATGCACTTGCTGCGCCGCGTATTCGGATACAACCGCGACGAGTTTTCGCATCAGTTCATCCCATACGGCAGGTGATGAATACATCATTTTCTTGGCGTGAATGTAATTGCGCGAGCCGCCCCCTTCGATCATGTAGCTGGCAAGCGTGAAAGGTGCGCCGCAGAAGCCAATCACAGGCAAGCGGGTTCCGAAGTGTTTACAAACCTTTCGCACGGCTTCGGAAACATATCCGAGATCGGCTGTGTGATCGGTGCGAAGTTCCGCGATGTCTTCTTGTTGGCGCAACGGTTTTTCGATCACAGGGCCTTCGCCCGCAGAAAAATGAAATGGTAACCCCATGACCTCGAGCGGCAGTAGAAGATCCGCAAAAATAATGGCAGCATCAACCCCCAGCGCCTCAGCCGCAGTAATCGTAACTTCGGCCGCGATTTGGGGCTTTTTGCAAATTTCGATAAGCGAATATTGTTTGCGGACGGCGCGGTATTCCTGCATATAACGGCCGGCCTGCCGCATGAACCAAACTGGCGTGCGGTCGACGGGCAGCGCTTTGCAAGCCTTAACGAAGCGGGATTCAGGGGCGGACATGAAGGTTCCAATGTAGCATTTTTGCCGCGGATCGGGCATGGAGGTGGACTGCAGATTCGGCAATTCGGCGTCTGCTAATTTAAAAAATGTCCTCTTCGAATGCCCCGCACCAAAAGAGACAACCTCACATTTATCGCCAACCGGCCTATCATTCTAAGAACGACTTAGTGGAGGTGGGCATGGCAGCGAATCAGGTGGTTCTTTATTTCGATAAGCAGGAGGATGCTTTGCTGTTCACGCTTGCTGCCAGTTCTGTCATGTCAGGCGACGGACCGATGCGTGGCAGCGATGCGGTGGTCAAAGTTGCCGAGGAGATCTGCAAAGCCAGTCGAATTACGACCGAAGGCGCAATAAAGAGCTAATCAGTCTGACCATGGCTGGGGCACGCGATCCCAGCGATGTTTCTTAAGCTGCTGCAGTAAGTCCGTAGGCAATGGGCCAGCATCACTCACCGCAATATTTTGCCGAACGTGATCCGGCTTTCTCATTCCCACGATCGTCGTGCTCACGGTGGGATTCGAGAGAATGAACCGCAAGGCCACATCCGGCAAACTCAGATTTCCTGGAAGAACCGATTTTAATTTTCCTACCCGCGCCATGGTTTTCTTCAGATTGTCCGGACTAAAATATTTGGATCGCCAATCGTCAGCAGGAAATTTCGTTTCCCCCGTCATCTTCCCGCCCAGACTGCCTTCGTCGAGCGGAACTCTCGCAATCACGCCAACGTTTAACTCACGGCACGCGAGAAACAGTTGGTCTTCCGGCGACTGATCGAAAATGTTATAGATCACCTGCACAACGTCGACCAATCCAGTCCGCATGGCCTTAATGCCATTTTCCGGCTGCCAGCGGTTTAGACTCAGGCCGAAGAAGCGTATCAAACCCTCGCTTTTCAATTTGTCCACGGTCTCGCGAAATTCCGCTTCATCGGCCCAACTATCGTCCCAGACATGGAATTGCAGAAGGTCGATGGAATCGACGCCCAGCTTCTCTCTGATCGACTTGGCATATTTGAAAACGTGTTTCGCTGGAAACACGTCGGCGTATTTATCTCTTGGAGATGCCGGCCACTTGTCATTGAGCGGCGGAATTTTAGAGGCCGCGTACAAACGCTTATCGCGGTTCGCGGCTAAAATCTTGCCTAATAAAGCATCGCTCTTGCCTTCGCCGTAAGCCCACGCGGTATCGAAAAAGTTGCAACCAAGATCGACGGCCAACTGCAACGCCTCCAGCGATTGGCGGTCGTCCGAGCCGGTCCAACCGCTCATTCCCCAAAGTCCATGTGCAATTTCGCTTACTTCAAAACCGGTACGACCGAGTTTGCGATACTTCATTGGGCCTCCGCGGAGTTGTAAAATCTCGCTGCCGCGATTTGACATCTCCGCTTCAAGATTCTTAACATATATGTTCAGCCTCGAACTGTTCAACCGGAGTACGGTTCGGGCTAGCAGACCGTAATTCCTTCGACAAACCTCTTATGATTACAGTTAAAGAGCTTACCAAGAGATACGCTCGTACTATTGCCGTCGACCATATCTCATTTCAAGTTGAAAAAGGGCAAATCGTTGGTTTTCTCGGGCCGAACGGTGCGGGAAAGACTACAACTATGCGCATGTTGACGGGTTTTCTTTCGCCCACCTCCGGCAATGCAACCGTAGCTGGCTACGATGTATTGGAGCAGCCGCTCGAGGTGAAAAAGCGTATTGGTTATTTGCCAGAGACTCCGCCGCTTTATCCGGAGATGGAAACCGGCGAGTATTTGACTTTCGTCGGCCAGCTAAAAGGCCTGTCTGGCGCGGAGTTGCGCAAGCGAGTGGATTATGTTTCCGATCGTTGCGCGGTGGCCGATGTAAAGAACAAATTGCTAGGGAAGCTTTCGAAAGGCTATCGTCAACGCGTAGGTCTGGCTCAGGCCATCATTCACAATCCTGATGTGTTGATTCTCGACGAACCGACGGCGGGACTCGATCCCAAGCAGATTAACGAGACTCGCGATCTGATCAAGAGCCTGGGCGGCGACCACACGATTATTCTCAGCACTCACATTCTGCCTGAAGTTGAACAGACTTGTGAGCAGGTTCTCATCATTAACAAAGGCAAACTAGTCGCGACCGATTCAGTTTACAACCTGCAAAACCGCGCTCGCGGGGCGGAATCGGTGCTTGTCGAAGTCAGCGGTCGCAATGGAAGCCTCGATTTTGCGGCTGTGCAACGGCGGCTTGAACAAGTTTCCGGAGTAAGCCGCGTGGTAGCGAAGCAGGGCGAGCAGAACCGCAAGAGTTTCGAAGTTGAAAGCGGAAAAGGTTTTGTCCGCGGCGATCTGGCGCGTGCCGTGGTCGAGTCTGGATGGGACTTGAACGAGCTTCGTCCCACGGCCATGAGCCTGGAAGAAATTTTCCTGCAACTCACCGGCAAAGAGACACTGGTCAGTGAAGAAAAAGAAGTCGCAGTCAAGGGGGCACAGTAAATGCGAAATATTTTGATTATCTGCCGCAAAGAGCTTCGCAGCTATTTCGCATCTCCGATTGCGTATCTGCTGCTGACCATGTTCGCGCTGATCTTCGGTTTCTTCTTCTGGAACGCGCTGGGTTATTTCGTTTTGATGGGCATGGAGTCGCAGATGCGTGGCCAGATGATGCCCATGAACCTCAACGAAATGGTAATCAGGCCACTGCTGTCGAATGTCGGCGTGGTCGGCTTATTTTTCATTCCCATGATTACTATGCGCCTGTTCGCGGAAGAAAAACGCAGCGGCACCATCGAACTGCTTGCGACTTCGCCAGTACGCGACATCGAGATCATCATGGGAAAGTGGCTCGCAGCCCTCAGCTTGTATGCGTGCATGTTATTGGTCGCCGCCGTGAATTTTGCCTTTCTTTTCCGATATGGCAAGCCCGATTGGAAGCCGCTTGTAATCGGTTATCTCGGATTATTACTGCAGGCGGGGGCATTGCTGGCAATCGGCACATTCATTTCGACGTTGACGAAGAATCAAATCATCGCTGGCGCAGCCACGTTCGGCATTTGCCTGTTGCTGTGGATTTTGGAATGGGTCAGTGGATACGAAACTTCCACCTGGGCCCAGGTACTGGCCTACATGTCGATCATCACGCACTTCGAATCGTTCGCCAAAGGCGTGCTCGATTCGAAGGACGCAATCTTTTATGTGACGGTGATTTTTCTGGGACTGTTTTTCACCGCTCGTTCCATGGAATCTCTCCGCTGGAGGTCGTAGTTGAATACCGAATTGCTGAAAGCCAGACAAACGAAGTATGCGGCGTATGCCGCCGTGTACATACTTGTCGTAATAACCGCTGTGGTGATCGTGAACGTGCTCGCCGATCGCTATACCAAGTCCTATGACGCCACGTCGAACAAGCGCTACAGCCTGTCAGAACAGACTGCGAAGATCGTCAAAGGGTTGAAAGAGAACGCGACCATTATTTACTTCGACCAGGGAACGCGCTTCCAGCACGCCAAAGACTTGCTCGGGGAGTACACCAGCCTGTCGCCGAAACTGCACGTTGACTACATCGATCCTGACAAGAAGCCGCAGGAGGCTCGCGAGGCGGGCATAAAGAATTACGGAACTGCGATTGTGCAGGTCGGCGACAGAAAAGAAGAAGCCAAGAGCATGACGGAGGAAGGCATTACTGGTGCGCTCATTCGCGTGCTCAAAAATAAAACCCGCACCGTATGTTTTGTCGCGGGAAGCGGTGAGCACCAGATTGATGATTCCGACCGCAATGGCTTTTCCGATTTCAAGCAACTGGTTGGCAAAGATAACTATGAAGCGAAAACGATTGACTTGCTGCAGAAGGCTGAAGTCCCGAGCGATTGCACAGCGCTGGTAGTCGGGGGACCAACACGAAACTACCAGCAGCCTGAAGTCGATGCCATCAAGAAATATGTTGAAGACGGGGGACGCGCGCTGTTGATGTTGGATCCGCCGTTAAAAATCGGGCGCTCTGAAATCGCCGGCAACGATGCCCTCACCAGCCTGCTGCAAAGCTGGGGCGTAACTATGGATAAGGATCTGATTCTGGATTTGAATCCAATTGGCCAGCTAGCTGGACTTGGGCCACAGGTAGCACTGGTGACCAGTTACGACTCGCAGCCGATCGTGAATGGCATGAAGGGCACGGCAACCGGCTTTCCGCTCTCGCGTTCCATCGATGTGAAGAATGGCGAAAAGACCACGGTGCAAAAATTGTTTGATTCTTCGAGCACTAGCCTGGCAACGAACAATTTGAGCTCGCCGGCGGTTGACCCGAATGATCCGAAAAACAAAAAAGGACCGCTGACTCTCGCCGCGGCCGGAACCTATAACACCGGCAAGCAGGATTCGCAGGGCCGCTTCGTGGTGGTCGGCGGCTCATCGTGGGCGGCGAACTCGTTCATCAAATTTAACGGCAATAGCGATCTGGCGTTGAATACGATCGACTGGCTGGCGTCGGATGAAGATTTGATCTCGATCCGTCCCAAGCAAGAAGAAGACCGGCGCGTGACCATGACTCGCGCGCAGATGAATATGGTGCGGATCACGAGCCAGTTCTTGCTGCCGCTGGTCGTAGTTTTTGCTGGAGTTTCGGTCTGATGGCGGAGGCGATAGATGAAAGGAAGCGGTCTCATTGTCGCAGCCGTCATTTTGGCGGGACTCGTCGGAGCACTCTACTGGTCGAATCATCACAAACCGGCGGAGACCACGGAAGCTTCCGCCGATGTGGCGCCAAAAATTCTCGCGGTTAAAACTCCGGAGATTTCCAAATTCGATTTGAAGAAAGACGGTACTGAACAAGTCGCTGCTGAGCGCAATGGCGCGGGCCAGTGGCGGATCACTGCGCCTGCGACGCTTCCCGCCGATCAGAGCGCGGTTTCCAGCTTGCTTGGTACATTTTCGTCGCTCAACTCCGAAAGATTGGTGGAAGAGAAAACCGCCAATCTTGCTCCCTACGGTCTGGACGCTCCAAAATTTGAAGTTGATTTGACGGAGAAAAATAATCAGACGCAGAGTCTGTTGTTGGGGGACACAACTCCCGCCGGCAACGCAATCTATGCCAAACTCGGAGGAGATCCGCGCATCTTTACCATCCCGAGCTACGACAAAACCAGTATCGACAAAAGCGCAAACGATCTGCGGGACAAACGTCTGTTAACAGTAAACGCGGATAAGATCAGTGAGGTTGATCTAGTTGCGAAAAATCAGGAAATAGGCTTCGGCCGCAACAAGGATGAGTGGCAGATCGTGAAACCGAAACCGCTGCGAGCCGATCAGTCCCAAGTTGATTCCCTGGTTCGTGCGCTCACTGACGCGAAGATGGAATTGAGTGCAACCGACGATCAGAAGAAAACAGCCTCGGCATTCGCTACGGCTACTCCGGTTGCGACGGCGAAGGTCACGGCCGAGTCTGGGACGCAGGAACTCCAGGTGCGCAAGAACAAGGACGAATATTACGCCAAGTCGAGTGCGGTGGAGGGCGTTTTCAAAGTCTCGAACACGCTCGGGCAGGCGCTCGACAAAAATCTGGAAGATTTTCGCAATAAGAAATTGTTCGAGTTCGGTTCCGATGATCCCAACAAAATTGAAGTTCGTGACGGATCAAAAACCTACTTCTTCACCAGGAGCGGGCAAGATTGGTGGTCGGGTGATGCAAAAAAACAGGATCCCGGCACGGCGCAGGATCTTGTGGATAAAATTCGCGAGCTCTCGTCCAGCAGGTTTGTCGATTCAGGATTTACAGCGCCGATTATCGATCTCACCGTCACATCAGGCGACGGCAAGAACGTGGAGAAAGTCTCGATTTCGAAAGCGGGTGATAAATATATCGCGATGAGAGAGAACGAGCCGGCAACGCTTTATCAACTCGAGCCCAAGGCGGTACAGGATCTCACCAGGTCAGCCGCCACCGTGAAGCCCGCAACTGCAGCCGCGTCCGGGCATTCGTAGTTCCGCTACCAAAACAAATCAGACTTTTTCGCGATGAAACAAAACTGCAGTGCTGTCCGCATGGATCAGTTTCCATCCCCGAGTTAGCTCAAGGATGGTTTCCAACGAAGAATTTTTCTGCACGATTATCCAGTCCACGTGCCTTTCGTCCAGGATTTTGCTCCATTTAGGCTGCACGTAAATAACTTTCAAATAGTCCTTGAAAAACTGGTCGCCATATAAATCGTGGCGATCGTCGACCAGAACTTTAGTTCGCGGATAAAGCTTGTAAATCAGATATCCGCCCCAGATGTCTGGACAGAAAATCGATTCCCGGATGTCGCGCTGGATAATTACTTGAGTTGCCTCGACCGGAAAACGCTTGTCATCGAAGTAAGCATTCAAAAGCTGCGCTGACCCAATCCGTCCGCCGTTCATGCAAGCAGCCACGCCCACAACGAAGGCAACGACCAGCCAAACGTGGCCGCGGAAATCAAGCTCCACCGTCTCCATCCGCGCGCTGAAACTTTGCATATGCGAAATGCCCGAGCGCAGCCAACGCGAAATCGCGCCATTTCCGGCACCCGCTGCGAAGGTCTCGCTCAACATCGGCGCGACAATCAAGGTAAGCAGAATCGAGGACACCGGAAGATTACGCGAAGCGTACAGACCGCTATAAGCCGCCAAAAGAACTACGAGCAATCGTGATGGCTGCTGTCGCCGGTCGCTGGCCACCGCAACAATAGTTATCAGCAGTAAAACAGCGAACGACTGCTGTGCCGCACCGTGAAAGTCGGGCGAGCGGAATTCGCTGACCTGGTTCATCAGAAATTTGTCAGACAGATAGTGGTAAATATGAAGGTGCAGCTTGTAGCCATACGGATTGACGAAACTCGCAAGCAGCGAAAGCAGGCTGATCAAACCGAGCTGCTTAAGTCGTCCGCGAATTTCGTGCCGTCGCTCAGGTGTCGTGAAGTATTCGATCCCAGCAGCGCATATATATACCGCCAACAAAGCAAAACCGAACACGAACCCGCCGTGCACATTGACCCAAAGCACCATCAGAAGCGGTAAGAAAAAGACGCGGCGGCTTGGGCTTCTCGATTCCTGTGCAGAGTCCAGCAACTCAAACCAGACCGCGGTGAACAACCAACTGAAGACATGAGGCCGCGCCAGAAAATGAACAGCCGAAGCTCCCAATGAAAGCACCATCATAAAAAGCACAATCGGCAAGCTGCCGCCGCGTCGGATCGCCAAGCGAAATAC
>Ga0102924_1007362_pt1 | contig 10100 bp, 8 predicted proteins | sample PaiPotPPM11metaG_FD_80116 | JGI IMG/M metagenome (GOLD analysis project Ga0102924, IMG submission 80116) | Iron sulfur acid spring bacterial and archeal communities from Banff, Canada, to study Microbial Dark Matter (Phase II) - Paint Pots PPM... ...
CCATTTTGTTATTGAGTTGAGAGGGGGAAAAAAGTGTTGTTGTGGGTATCCGGTGGGGGGGGGGGCTCCCCCCCCCCGGAAACAACCCCCCCATTACGGCGGGGGGCGCAGGCGCACGCCCCTACGGATAGCGAACCAGAAGATTATTGCAATTGTGCTTTGATCGAACGATAGCAACGGGTGAGATAGTCTTCCAGCGTGACCCAATCTCCCTCGATGTCTGTCGAGGTTTTGCCGGTGATGCCGTCAACGAGGTTGCTGGCTTTGACGCGCCATTCCGCCGATTCGCGCGCCTGCTCAGGCGAAATACCAAAGATGGCGCTGTGCAGATTGCTCATGGCCTCGATATACGCGCTTTTGTCCTCCACGCCGACAAGGCGGCGATGCACGTCAAAGTAGTGCAGTTCTAGCTTGCCGACCTGCTCAGGATCAAACTTCAAGCCAGCGTAGCGCCGCGCGATACGATAAAACTTTTCCAGGTAACGCTGGACTTTTTGCACGTCATGCTCGACAGGAACCCAGGCCATCGAAGCGCGTGTCGTGTAGTAGGCGGCAAACCATGACGCCGGGAATGGGATGTGGAACTGTTCCTGGCACAACGCCACAATCAGACGTAATACGTCCAGCCACCTGCGATCGTAGTAGGCGCGCCACCCGCTCGCCTCGAAATGAGCGACGCGCTCCGGGTCAAACTGAAGTGTTATTGTCATAAGATGCCTCACAATGCTACGTGCCAATTTACCACGACAATTATAAGAATATCCGAAATACCCAGAAGCTGCAAATTATCTTGACAACAACTCGACTATTTGATACTTTACACATACAGCATCATTACCATAAACGAAAAGAGCCAGATACTGTTCGGCTTTTCCACTGGCTAAGGGGTAGTCGGGAATTACCATTTTGAGGCTCAGCATTATGTGATGCTAATTTACCTGTCTGGCTTACCATAGCCGCTTTCTATTTTTCTGAGTGATGCGCATAACTGATTGTTTACGAACAGTATTCTATCAGACCAAATATGGTAGGAGATATCGATGAGTAAGATGACCATTCATGGCGGTGAACACGCTATTAAAAGAGTGTTTAGTGATGAATTCCATTTTACAGTTCCCCTTTATCAACGGGCATATTCCTGGACAAATGAGCAATCTGAGGAACTTTTACAAGATTTGTTAGAGGCTATGGATAGGGGCGAAGAAGTCGTTGAGGAATTAGCGCCTTATTTTCTTGGTAGTATTGTACTGAGTAAGGGAGAGGAGCCCGATTCACAAATTATTGATGGTCAGCAGCGACTTACGACGCTAACGATGCTTTTGTCGGCTTTGAGAAGTTTGAGTGGGGTCGAATATGCTGATAGCTTGACAAAATTTCTCTGTGAAGAAGGCAATATCGTTACTAGCACACCTAAACGCTATCGTTTGAGATTGCGCGAACGTGACGTAAAGTTCTTCGAAGAATATATACAGGAAGAGGGTGGTATTGAGAAACTGAAGAAAATACAAGATGAGCCACTGCCCCCGAGTCAAAGAAATATCAGAGACAACACGTTAGGCTTTCTTAGAGAGTTAGAAAATTTTTCGCCTGACAAGATCACAAAGTTAACGCAGTTCATTGTCAATCGTTGCTTTTTGATAATTGTTGCGGTTTCTACTGCTGACCTGGACTCTACTTATCGTGTATTTTCTGTGCTAAACGACCGTGGCTTAAACTTGTCCTACCCGGATATTCTCAAAGCTAAAATCATCAATGCTGTTCCCGTGAACCTGCAAGAGGAATATACATCAAAATGGGAAGAAGTAGAGTCTAACATATTGGAGGACAAAGATGCATTTGAGGAGCTTTGCTTTATTCTACGAGCGATCTATTCTCGAAGGCGACTTCGTAAAGGTGTACTCGAAGAGTTCCATGAATATGTCTATCCTGGCCGTACACAAGAATACAAACCTGAACAGTTCATCGATACTATCTTAATACCACATGCTCATGCCCTGAGCAATATTCTAAAAACCAATTTCCAATCCTCTAAGTATGCTGCCAAAGCACAAATTATTAATTCTATGTTTAAACAGCTAAATCAGCTTGATAACCAGCGTTGGATAGCGCCTGCTCTCTCCTATTTTTTTCACAACTTTGCACAGCCTGACAAGATGTTACGTTTTCTGAATGACCTGGAACGTCTTGTAGTCAGTTTTATAGTTTGCAGAATTCCCCCATATCAACGGATAGATCGCTATTGTGAATTATTGCAGGCTATGTATGAAGGTAATGATCTTTATACGTCCAATTCACCATTACAACTCAAGTCCAGAGAGCGCGAAGAGTTCTTGAAAAAACTCGATGGAGACATTTATCAAACAGTCCCGATACCTGTTTGCCGATACATTCTCTTGCGTCTAGACGAAAAACTTTCAGAAGGCAAAGCAAGTTATGCTTATGAAACGACTACAGTTGAACATGTACTGCCCCAGCGGCCCTCCCTTGATAGTGAGTGGGCCAAAACTTTCCCTAGCAGGGAAATACGGGATAAATATGTCAATCGACTCGGCAAGCTTGTTCTCCTTTCTCGAGGAAAGAATATGCGAGCAGAAAACTTTGATTTCATTACAAAAAAGAATCAGTACTTTACAACAAAGGGAGGTATTTCATCGTTTGTTCTTACAACGCAAGTCTTGCATTATCAGGAATGGACACCTGCGATCATAGAACAACGGCAACGGGATTTGATCGGTGTGCTGCGATCATTATGGGCCTTATGATGCCGCTATACCTGTCAACTGAAGGCTATGGGAGAAATCCCCCCATAGCCTTTGTTTTATCTGGTCAGGTGGCCTGGCATCGCCGTCATTAACTCGGCACATCAGTTTGCTTAGCACGCCCAGGTGATCGTGTGCGTATTGATTGGCCCCCGGAAGATGAACAGGCAGAAGTGCAGGCAGTGAAGGGAACGGTGATTGTTATCAGCACGCTCTGGCCGGGGGCGAGAACTCCACTCGCCGTGCTGAAAGCAATATTCCTTCACTCTATACGGAGCGGGTTACTTTGTTCATTTTTCTACAGGGTCGCGGCTTCCTGCGCCCGTAGCTCGCTGGTGATCACCTTATCGGCGGGAGGCTGAGCAGGCTGGATGGAGACGCGGATCAGCACAAAAGCCAGGAGCGCGGCTACCATGTTGAAGCCGGCATCGGTAAGCATCATGGGTACGATGCCGAAGTGATCGCCGAGACCGCTCGCCATGCCCATGCCGATGAGCATCGCGATAGCCTGGATGGCGCTGAGCGCGCCGAAGATGCGTCCCTGGTATTCATTCGCCACCGTGGTTTGCAGCAGAGTCAGCATCGGGATGAAGAAGCCGACGGCCCCGGCTCCTCCGAAGATAATCAGCGGTAGAATGACGGGCAGGGTCGGGATCATGGCAAGCACGACGATCACGGCGCTGAAGGTCAGCCCGCAGACGCCCATGAGATGACCAGGCCGGAAGATTTTGCTCAGGCGCGGGATCGCCAGCGAACCCAGGATGCCGCCAACGGCCTGCGCCGACATCAGCCAGCCGAGTACCATTGGCGTGCCGTGCAGAACGCGCTCGACATAGGGCGCGATCAGCACCTCAATAATGCCTTCGCCGACCATCGCAATGCCGATGATAATGAAAATGGCGCTCACCAGTTGCTCTTTTTTCACCAGGCGTATGCCCGCGCGCCACTCCCGCCAGACTTTGACCACGCTATTCATGGCTGTGCTATTGGCGCTGACCAGCGGCTGCTGTTCTTGCTCTGCTGTGATCGACCGCGTTGGGATAACAATTAAGGCCAACAGCGCCGCAGAAAAGAGGAAGGAAAGCAAATCCAGGCTGATGACGCTGCCAATGCCGAGCAGGCCAAAGAGCAGACCGCCCAGCGAGGGGCCGACCAGGCGCGTCAGTTCCTGGCTCATCGAATTAAGGGAATTAGCGGATAACAGGTCTTTCTCCTCAACCAACATGGGAATGATGGCCGTCTGGGCAGGGTTAAAAAACTGCGAGACCAGGGAGTCGGCGAAAGCGCAGAGGTAAATAATCCAGATCAGATCGCGCGTATGTACCAGGAAGAGAGGCGCCAGGATGAGCGCCTGAATCAGGTTGACGATCACCATCGTATATTTGCGGTTCCAACGGTCTACAAACACTCCGGCGACGGAACCAAAGAAGAGTCGCGGCAGAGTTTGCACAATGAACATGATGCCGGTTGCCAGGGTTGAGCCGGTCAGGGCATAGATGTAGAACGGGAGGGCGACGAAGAGTACCCAGTCTCCGATCATCGAAATATTTTGTCCAATCCAAAGCAGGCCAAAGTTGCGTTGACGTAAGACTGCCAGCATCATGTTCCTCCTGTGAAGACGTTTCATAAAATTGCTATTTATTTGGTGATTTTATGTACTTCAACGATAATATTTTAACTTGTTAAGGAAGAATTGTCAATAGTTTGGCAGAAAATGGTAATACGTCGATGAAAAATTGTAGGGATAAAAATACGACGCATTGCAATGCGTCGTATTTTTATCCCTACAATCAACTTGCCTGCGATCTGCTACACTTCTACCTTCACCCCATGCCAGAACGCTACGTAATCCTTGATCTGTTTGGCCGCGTCCTTGGGAGCGGGATAATACCAGGCCGCGTCCTTGTTTTCTTTGCCATCTATCTCCACTGTGTAATAGCTGGCCTCTCCTTTCCACGGGCAGATCGTATGTGTGTCGCTTTCCTTGAAATACTCGCGACGCACTGCATCAGGTGGGAAGTACTGATTGCCTTCCACCACTTCACACTGATTGCTCTCGGCGAGAGTCACGCCGTTCCAGATTGCTTTCGGCATAATAAAGTTGTTCCTTTTCTCTTTGTTGTCGTTTCTCTAGCGTGTTCCAGGTGGAACGCTTTATAGATCACATCAGGAAAAACAAAAGCCAGTTCATTTTTCATTCCCCGATAGGCAAATCTACAGGGCTAATTTACAAGTCGCGCTTACGGCGCTTCGGTTGATATGGTTTTTTCACGGGCAAAGCCCGTGAAAAAACCATATCAACTCCTCAAAAGAAGCTCGCTTGCGGTCAATGACCAATTGCGGATAAGATAAAGCTCTGTAGTAGTAAACATAGGAGGATTTGTAACTCATGCGTACAACGCAACTTTTACCTGGGGTTGCCCAGAACCACGTCAGAACCGATCGCCTGGAGATAGCCTACCTGGAGGCAGGTACGGGAAGTATGCCCATCTTCCTCGTGCATGGCAACACCTCTTCAGCGCTTTTCTTTCAGGACTTCATGTTGGCGCTCGCGGCTGACAGTCGCTACACCGTCTACGCGCCCGATATGCGCGGCTATGGTGACACCGAGGTCTTGCCAATAGACGCGACGCGCGGCTTGCGTGATTTCTCAGACGATCTCGCTTCGCTGGCACACGCGCTCAACCTGCACTCGTTCCACCTGTTCGGCTGGTCAATGGGCGGCAATGTTGCTATGCAGTACGCGATAGACTATCCTGGCTCTGCTCGCACGCTGACCCTGCAATCGCCCGGCTCGCCTTTCGGCTTTGGCGGCACGAAAGGGCCAGAGGGAACGCCGATCTGGCCTGACTTTGCCGGTAGTGGAGGCGGTACGGCCAACCCCGATTTTGTGCAGCGTCTCGGACAAGGAGATCGCGGCAGCGAGCAGTTTTCCCCGCGCACCGTTATGAACACCTTCTATTTTAAGCCGCCGTTCCGGCCCGCTCCTGATCGCGAGGAGATCTACCTGACCTCGGTTCTCTCAAGTAAAGTAGCTCAGGGCATTTATCCGGGCGATATGACTGCATCGGAGCATTGGCCGAATGTCGCGCCGGGTATACAGGGGCCGAATAACGCGCTCTCACCCAAATACCTGAATCAGGCCGCGCTTGCCGCTATCAATCCGAAACCGCCCATCCTCTGGATACGCGGCGCGGACGACCAGATCGTCTCTGATACTTCCCTGTTCGACTTCGGCTTCCTCGGACAACTGGGGGCTGTTCCAGGCTGGCCCGGAGCGGATATCTATCCTCCGCAGCCGATGGTTACGCAGCTTCACACGGTATTCAATCATTACCGGGCCAATGGCGGTCGCTACCGCGAGGTTGTCCTGCCAGATTGCGGACACTCGCCTCACATTGAAAAGCAGGAGGATGTCCTCAAGCTTTTCACCGAGATTGTAGAGAGCCAGTAACAGCGAATTTATGAGCAGGTAAGAGTGCAATGAAGCGCGGGTCTACGCGGAAGCTTGCAACGCTGCATACACAATCCGGGCGATGGCAGCATCACCGGCTGCATTCGGATGATAGAGCGGCCCCGGAGCGCCGTTGCCATGATAAGCGGGCGTGTCGTAGAGCGTTTGAAGCGAGAGATATGTTCCACGGCACAGCCGCGCAATCACGGCATTATAGGCCGCGGGAGTTGCTCCCACGCGATTGACCGGCGCGGGGATGCCGAGCGGGAATGACCATCCAGCATCAGCCAGGCTGCGCGGGTCCCAGACGGAGAGGCAGACCAGCCGCGTCACTGGCGCAATGCTCGCCACAACGCTGCGATAAGCTGCCGCAAAGATTGTCAGCGGGACGCTGCCATTATAATCATTGGTTCCCAACTCAATTACCGCGTAAGACGGGGAAAGTTCTCCCGTATACATGCTGTGCGTCTGTGCGGTGGTATGCCCTGGCGCCGCGTAGACGGTGAGCCGACCATGCAGATCAACTGCGAGTAGAGAGGGATAGGCCGCGGAGGTGTCGGGTAAGTATTGACCAGCAGACACGCTATCTCCGAGTACGACCAGGGTGGGCAGCGTGGTGAGCAGTGTTAGCTGGGCTGCCCCACAACCCGCGAGCAAGCATGACAGAATGATGATACTGACCAGTTGTCCGACTTTTGTAAGGTGCATATTCCCTCCGAGACTTTCTCTCGCTGGAACATTCTCCAGATGGCTTTCTGTACTCAACAATAGTATCTCACATGCAACTCAACAATGCAAAGGGGAATATTCTATAGCAATGGCGCTGTTTGCACTGTTAAAAGGGCCATATGAGAAGGAGTGCGTATTTATGTCCATGTCCCGGCGGTGCATTCCATATACGCCGCGTACTCGCGAGTTGAGCCAGAGCGTTTTCGCGCTGGTGACGACGGCGGGCGTTCACTTGCGCGCGCAGGAGCCGTTCGAGGTCGCGGGCGATAATAGCTGGCGCGAAATCCCTGGCAATGTGCAGGCGAGCGATCTGATGGTGACGCACGATCACTATGACCATCGCGACGCCGATCAAGATATCAATTGTGTCTTCCCTATCGACCGTTTGCGCGAACTGGCCGCCGCGGGCATAATCGGCGGCGTGGCCGAGAAGCATCTTGGTTTCATGGGCTTTAGCCAGAACTTGCGCGACCTGTATGAGCGCGCCGCGCCGGAGATGGCGAAGATTATCCTGCACACGAACGCTGACGCCGTGCTGCTGACCGCTGGTTGACCGCTCTGCCATCGCACGGTCGTAGCGATTCAACGTGAAATAGAGATGATCGGCATCCCAACGATACTGATCTCGCTTGTTCCCGAAAACTCAAAGCAGATGGGGCCACCGCGCATTTTTACGCCCAAAGGCTTCAAGCTGGGCAACTGTCTGGGTGGGCCATTCCAGGTTGAACTACAGCGTGAGGTAATGCGGGACGCGCTCAGTCGCTGGGAAGCGCGCGAAGAGGCCGGTACGCTGTGGGAACGGGAATATGCCGAATATACGGGCTATGATGATAGCTGGAAAAAGGTATTGGAGGAGGGATAGCGAGATAAAAAATGGCGGGCAAGCACTTTGCCCGCCATTTTTTGTCTCGCTATCTTAAAGCCTTCTCAGCGCGTCGAAGAGGTCTTCGTTATCCGGCATATCGCCGGGAACGTTCATCACCTGAATGAAACGAATGATGCCCTCTTTGTCCACAACGATGAGGGCGCGATTCGACATGCCCGCCGGGTGGCGCAAGCCATACAAATCGACGACCTTCCCTTGCGGATAGAAATCCGAGAGATGTGGAAACGTGGTATGCATCGAATGGCGCCAGGCATCAAGCGCGAAAGTGCTGTCCATGCTGACGCTGACTACTTCGGTGTTGAAGTCTTTGAACCGCTCTAATTCCGCTTCATACGATGGCAGTTGCGCGGAACAGGTGCCGCTGAAAGCGAAAGGAACGAACGCGAGAACGACGTTCTTTTTGCCGCGAAAATCGCTGAGCCGCCAGTCCTGCTTATCGGCGGTCTTCAGTGTAAAGTCGGGAGCGACATCTCCGACTTTCAAGGTCGCGGTATCGGGTCTGGTATTGTTACTCATAGAGACACTATCCTCTCTAACTGATACTCTGCACGCACTCTTTCATAACGTCCCGTGTGAAAATACGAACGTTACTGGTTCTGTTGACCATACGTTTAGCAATGTGCGTATCTACGCGAAAGAAACAAAAGGCACATCGCGCCGGTGCGTACAGCAAGGATTGTAGCATCGATGTTGGATGCATGTCAAACCAACCCGTAGGGGCGTGGGCTTGCCCCGCCCTGGCGAGCGACGAGACACATATTTCGGGCGGGGCAAGCCCACGCCCCTACGGGTTAAGACGAGACACATATTTCGGGCGGGGCAAGCCCATGCCCCTACGGGTTAAGACGATACACTATTTCGGGCGGGGCAAGCCCACGCCCCTACGGGTTAAGACGATACACATATTTCGGGCGGGGCAAGCCCACGCCCCTACGGGTTAAGCCATAAAACGAGAGAATCTAGGGAAGGATCGTCGATTTCTGTGCTGCAAGAGAAAACGCCGTCACAAACAGGAACTGAGCATCAACCGAATAAGGAGAGCAAACGCCGGTCATTGTGGAACGCGCTCATCGCCCGGCGCGGCATCGTCGCCTATCTCCCGATCATCATCGCCGTCATCCTCATGTTTTATGGCGCGTCGTGGCAATTGTTCCATCCGCACACCGACGCTTCGCGTTACCAGTGCTACGCGCTGACCTTCTGGCTCGGCAGCCACGCCATCAAACTGCTCCAGCCGACGCAGTGCTATTTTATCTCCTCCTCGGCAATGGTCGCGGCTCCATTACACATGTTGCCGATTGAGTATCCGCCGCTCACGCTGGCAATATTTTCGCTGGGCCTACTCGCGCCGTTGGTGTATTACCAGGTCGCGTTCGCCCTCTGGATGGCTGTTGCCGCGATCATCATTTACTGGATAGTGCAGCGCTTTGGCCCGCGTGGCTCAGCTTTGACGTTCGCCTGCTATATCCTGGTCGGCGCCTATGCTACCGCCGAGGGCCGCTTCGATCTTGTACCCGCTGGACTCACCCTGCTCTGTGTGATCGCCGCTGAACGCAAGCATTGGAGCATTGCCTACGTCGTCCTGGCCGTCGCGGTGCTGCTCAAAATCTATCCTATCCTCTTTTTGCCCGCCCTCTTTATCGCCGAGCAGCATGATGCTGGCCGTTTCTACACGCCGCAGCCAACCATGACGCTGCGCACGCTGTCGGGTGAGCTATGGCAGACGCTGCGCGGAATCACTCGCTGGCAGTGGAAACACTGCCTGATCTTTCTGGGCGTGCTGCTCGGTGTGACCGCGTTTTTCGCCTTGCTCAACGCTCAGGGGGCGGGCGAGAGCCAGTTCAGCTATTTTGTCAACCGGCCCATGCAGATCGAGGCGTCGGGCAGCAGCCTGTTGTGGATCGCCACCCTCTTCGGCTTTTCCGCGCACACCGTCTATACCTATGGTTCGCTCAACGTGGTGAGTCCGCTCGATAGCGTGGTGTCACTGCTCTCCAGCGCCGCCTTCGCGCTAGGTTGTCTGTACACCATCTGGCTGCAATGGCGCAATAAGCTGAACATTGTCCAAACATTCATCGCTTTGCTGCTCGTCTTCATCGTCACCGGCAAGGTGTTCAGTCCGCAGTATCTCATTTGGGTGCTGCCCTTGCTGGCCTACGCCTATCCGCTCGATCTCTTGTGGTTTCCATCCTGGATGCTGATCTCGCTGCTGACGACGATCATCTACCCGTATCTCTACACGCGCACTCCGCAGATCACGTCAGTCTATCTC
>Ga0102924_1007363_pt1 | contig 10099 bp, 8 predicted proteins | sample PaiPotPPM11metaG_FD_80116 | JGI IMG/M metagenome (GOLD analysis project Ga0102924, IMG submission 80116) | Iron sulfur acid spring bacterial and archeal communities from Banff, Canada, to study Microbial Dark Matter (Phase II) - Paint Pots PPM... ...
CATCATGGACTATCTCAATCACCACAACGGCAGCCCGAAGCCCTACGTTTGGACAAAGACCGCCGCCGAAATCTTCAGTAAAGTCGCCCGTGCGAAACAAGCGTTGGAATCACAACACTAGGCATTGTGGCGATCCCGTCGCGCGGCGATGAAGCTCTTGCGAGTTCGCGCCGCGGGTGGCAATGAGCTTTGCATGCTCGGTGCTGCGTGCGGTCCTATGCGGTTTCTGCTCGGCGTGGTGATCTTGGCGATGGGCGTCTCGGGCCTCGCGGCGATCGCCGAAGCGCGCCACGGACGCCACCACGGGCATTATCATTCCCGGCACTATCTGCGCGAAGTCGATCGCAATGCGCACGCAGCGCCGGAGCCCGCCCCCAGAACCTCGAACTATTCCCGACAGCGGAACGGTGCGGGCGGGTTTGCCGACGGCATCAGGCGGATGATCGGCGCCTGTACCGATCAGATGGCCGAAATGAAGGGGATGCCATTCGACGCCGTTTCCCGAACCATTCGCGCGGGCGAACACCAGCGCCACGCGCTGGAGCAGATCCGAACTACCGCGAGCACCGCAGCCGACACGCTTGCCGTCACGTGCCCCAAGGACATTCCCGCCCCGCTCGGCCAACGGCTCGACAAGCTGGGCGTTGCGCTCGACGCCATCGGCGCTTCACTGGCAACGTTGCGACCGGCGTTCGCGGCCTTCTACGAGTCGCTCGATGACGAGCAGAAGGCCCGCCTCGCCGTCATTGATCTTGCCCGCCAGTCTCAGGCCAAAGCCGATCGCGACTCGCGCCCGGCCGCCAATGCCCGTGTTCTGGACATCGCCGGCGACGTGGAACAAGACCCGGTCTGCAGTCAATGGGTTGCGATCTTGCGCGGCTGGCCGGTCAGCCGGCTCGAAGCCAACATGACGCTCTCGGACGAACAGCGTGCGGCCTTGTACGAGCTCTCCGCCGCGGTCTACCGCGTCGTCGTCAATCTGGTGACGGCGTGTCCGGCCGAAGGCCGCCTCACGCCGCTCGGCCGTCTCGACGCCAAGCAACGGCAATTGCAGGCGGTGCGGCAGGGCATCGACGCCATCCGGCCGGCGCTCGCGGCGTTTGAAAATTCGCTGAATGAAGCGCAGAGGGTGCAGCTCACCGCAGCCGTGTTTCTGAATTGACTTCACGGCCGAGACCAGACACGCGATAGACACACCCGAGCCCGGACCAATAAACTGTACTCGGGGACTTTTTCTTTTCACAGCGATCGTCTTTGCTCGCGCACTGTTGGGGGGAGCGCTCAATGATCAAATCCTGGGTTTTTGAGCTTTTCGTGCCGCCAGCGGAATTGGCGCAGCGGTTCGATCCCGCCGTGTCGCAACGTCATTTCGACGCCTATCTCGATCTGTGGGCGAGCGCGGAGCCCGCCGGCTTCGACGGCATCTTCTTCAGCGAGCATCACTTCGGCGCCACCTATTCGCCGGCGCCCAACCTCTTGATTGCCAGCGTCGCGCTGCGGACCAAAAGCATCCGGCTCGGCGTCATGGGCATGGTGCCGCCCTATCATTCGCCCTGGCAGCTGGTCGAGGAGATCGGCATGCTCGATCACCTCACCGGCGGGCGGCTGGAGATCGGCACCGCGGCCGGCATCCCGCAGGAGATGGCGCAGGTCGGGCTTGGCGTCGACGAGGCGCGCGCCCGCTACGACGAGGCGGTCGCCATCATCGACAAGGCGCTGGCCGAGCCGACGATCTCGCATCACAGCAAGTTCTGGAATTTCGACAATCTGCGCCTGATCCCGCGCCCGGTTCAGCAGCCGCACCCGCCGAAATGGGCGACCGTCGTCAGCGTTTCGTCGGCGCGCAAGGCGGCACGGCGCGGCGCCAAGATCACCACCGGATTTCATCCTATGAGCAAGGTGATCGAGATCTTCGACGCCTATCGCGAGGAGGCCGACAAGGCCGGGCGCAAGGCCACGCCGGACGACCTCTGCATCCGCCGCCAGGTGGTGATGCTGGAAGACCAGGAAGCGCTGGCCAAGCGGCGGAACGCTTTCCGCGAGTTCATCAAGCTCGATCCACGGGTCGATTTTCCCGACCGGCCGGCCATGCTCGACTCGCCGTCCGCGCACACCTTCTCGATCGGCGACGAGGAGTTCATTTCCGGCAAAGCCGACGCCGTGGCCGAACAGATCATCGGCCAATGCCGCCGCGCCGGCGCCGGGAATTTTGCCGCGCTGTTCGATCGCATGGCGACACCCGCCCAGCTCATGGGCTGCTATCGCGATTTCGGCGCGGTGACGATTCCGCTGCTGCGCAAGGCCGCGGTCTAGGTTCGCAGCGCCGGACCGCCGCGAACGTTAAGCGGCCAATTTAGACCGACGCTTCGTCCTCCGACGGAATACGGCCCTGCGGCGTCAGTCTGTCCACATCGTGCGGCAACTCGGCGGTGAGCCGCCGGAGCAATTCATCGCGGGCTATGCCCGTCTCCCGCGCCAGCGCATCGAGCGTGTCGGCACCGGCGGCTTTCTCCAGGCTGGCCGGGGTGACCGGCTGGTTCGGGCCGGTGCCGACCCAGGAACGGCCGGCGTCGCCTAGCCCATTCTGCTCCAACCGTTTGAGCAATTCGGTGAGCCCGCCGCTGACGATGCCGCCGGCGGCTCCACCGGCGACCGCTCCGCCCAATCCGCTTTGCAGCCAATCCAGAAGGCTGCCGCCCGAGCCTGCCTGCGCTGGAGCGGAGGGCGTAGTCCCCGCCGGCGCGTTGCCGGCTGGCGCGCTGCCCTGGCGGAAGAGACCGCCGAGCGGCCCTTCGCCGCGCATCGTCTTGTACGCCAAGAGGGCGAGAAGCCCCATCGTGATCGGCGAAACCCCGCCGCGCCTGCCCGGCTCAGCCGGTCCATGCGGACCGTTGGCCATTCCATGCAAGACATCCATCAGACCCATGGCGTGCGCCTCCTCTGCACATTGAACGCTCTGCTAACAACTGGGCACCGGCATGGTTGCAAAACGGCCACGCACCGCACGGGATGCCCGCGCGGCGTTCGCCGCCGCCATCACGATCCGATGCCGAGATTGCGCCCTGCCCTTACAGCTGCGCCGCCTCGAACGTGTTGCAGCTCGACACCGCGCCGGACTTCAGTCCATTGGAGAACCAGCGGGCGCGCTGCGCCGACGAGCCATGGGTGAAGCTGTCGGGGACGATGTAGCCACGGCTCTGCTGCTGCAGACGGTCATCGCCGATGGCGGCCGCGGTCTGCAGCGCTGCTTCCACGTCGCCGGGCTCGATGAATTTCCATTTCGCTTGCGAGTGATTGGCCCAGATTCCGGCAAAGCAGTCGGCCTGCAGCTCGATCATGACCTGCACGCGATTGGCCGAAGCCTTGTCGCTGCTTTGCTGTATTTCCGTCGCCTTCGGCAGAACCCCGAGCAGATTCTGAACGTGGTGCCCGACCTCGTGCGCGATCACATAGGCCTGGGCGAACTCGCAGGCCTTGCCCTGACAGCCGCGAAAGCGCCTCTCGAGCTCGTCGAAGAAGGATGTGTCCAGGTAAACGTGCCGGTCCTTGGGGCAGTAGAACGGCCCCGAGGCCGCCCGCGCGAAGCCGCAAGCCGACTCCACGGCTCCGGAGAACAGCCGGAGTTTTGGCGGACTGTATGTGCGCCCGCCCTGCGCGAAGATCTCGGTCCAGCGGTCCTCGGTATCGCCGACGATGGCGGCCACGAACTGGCCGACCCGGTCGCTCGGCGTGCCCGGCGTCACCGGCCTCTGCGTCTCATATTGGGACCGCGGCGCGCCGTTCAAATCCTGGGCGCCCTGGATCAACACCCGCGGGTCGATGCCAAGCGCCCAGCCGATCAGTCCGAGCACGACGATGGTGCCGATTCCCAGTCCGCCGGCGCCGCCCGCCCCGCCGGGAAACCCGCCCTGGCCCCGCGTGTCTTCGACGTTGTCGCTGCGGCGAAACTGATCCCAGCGCATGGCGCGTCTCCTCGGGCTATTCGCCTTTCGCGTCGGCGCCAGATCAATCCGGACGCGCCTTGGCGGTTCCGCCTATATCGTGCTTGGGTCCGCTATAGTGCTTGGGTCCGCGCTGGCGGCAAAGGCCAAGCGGCGCCACGGCGGCGAACCTAATAGTCCACCTTGATGCCGAGCTTCAAAGCGCCGATGGTGTTCACCAACTTCCCGCCGATGGAGTCATTGTCCATCGCCGCCGGCCCGCGATATTGCTGACGAAGGACATCGTCCAAGGTGTAATTGTTGGGAATACCGACGTCGCCGGTGAAGCTTAATTTCGGCGGCGGCTCGCACTGTCCGGCTTGCGGGGCGCCCGATTTGCCGCCGAGCTTCGCGTTGAGGACGGCGGGACCCGTGCCGGCATTTGCAAATGCGTGCGTTGCGGAGACGGCCGCACTCAGCCCGGGCGCAGGAAACGCTTCCCAGGCGGAAGCCGCGGTCATTTCCCAAACTTGAGGAAGCTGCAACCGCGGAGCGCCCGCGCTGATCTTCCCGTTCTTGCCGACGCGCCGGCAGGCGGGCGAATCCGACATCACTTGGACACGGGAGAAATTGTCCGCGGCGCATTTCGCGTCGCGGCCCGCCACGCGCGAGACCATGGGATCGGCAAATGCCCGCGACCCGATCGAGGCGAGTGCAAGCCCCATTGCCAGAGCGACGGCAGCCCCCAGGCGCATTTCGTGACCAAGTTCTCGGCTGGCAGGCGGAAAATCGAACCGCGCCAGCGCAGCTTTGCCACCTTGCAGAAATACAGACCGGCAATTGAATCTACCGCCGCGGTCGCCGCTTGTCCACCAAAGACCGGATCAGCTCACGCTTTTCACACGCTAGTACCCGAGCCGGCGCACCACGGTCGATGAAGATAGGCCGCATTCCTTCGCTATTCGGCGATGACGGAGTGTCCAAACCCATCCGGGCCGCCGCTCCCTTAGCCGTCAAGCCCCGAAAGCCTACGCCTTGTCGGTGACAGCTCGCCACTGCCGCAGCCCCTGCTCATGCTGGTCCCGCAGCGCATATAAGTTGTCCCCGATCCCCGCAATTTCCTCGATTTCGTGAAGCAGCTGCCAGCTCAGCGGATGCCAGCTGGATCGACCAGTCGCACTGCTCGTCTCCATCGCAAAGAAGGAGGCGCGATCGGGCATTGTAGAACCGGTAGTTCGTGTTGCCGGGCCAACCATATGTTTGCGGGCCCTCCTCGAAGCAGCGGCGCAACCGGGACAGAACTTCCGGGCTCAGGGGATCGGCTTGGGCGAAGAACCAGGACGATTGCCAGAGAGTGCGATCCAGAACCTGGCATTTCAGCCAGCAACTGAAGCGATCCGCGCACCGCCGCCATCGCGGCGGCGTTCCCGAATCAACTTCCACAACAACGGGGGGATCGTCGCCGGCGTCCATCTTCTCATCGCAAAGAGAGCGGCGGCGGGCCTGACGCAGGCTGAGCTTGCGGCTCGGATTGGCGAATATCAGTCGTTCGTCGCCGGGCTCGAAAGTGGCCAGCGCCGCGATGACGTGGTGGAATTCATTGATCTCGCAGAAAAGCTTGGATTTGATCCTGCGAAGGCGATTTCGAATCTTAGGAAGACGACCTGACCTATCGGCGGAGGCTGAAAGCCACTAAAATTCGGGATGGTCGATATCCTGTCCGGACGCGCGCGAAGCGCACTGATGTCGCGGGTACGTCAGCACCATACAGCGCCGGAACGCGCGGTCCGCTCTAGCCTGCACAGAATGGGATTTCGGTTCCGCCTGCATCGGAGGGACCTTCCAGGTACGCCGGATATCGTCTTGCCGCGATATTCCATTGCGATCTTCGTACATGGCTGCTTCTGGCACCGACACGTCCGGTGCCGCAGGACAACTACCCCAAAAACACGCACAGCGTTTTGGATGGCAAAATTCCGAGCCAACGTGATGCGGGACCACAAGGGAGCAGGGCCGTGCCGGTAACGCTGAGTGGCGTACGCCCAACCGCTTCCGCCTGACCTACAAGCCGACAAAGAGCGAAGACGCAACGCACGAATGGAAGCATATTAACACCGCGGAGCGGGCCACAGCGAAGGCACGGGAAGCCAGGAAGCCTCTCACGCGATCACGACCAGCCCGACCAGCAAACAAAACGCCAGTGGGGGGAAATACCGGCAATAGTGGGCAAACCCCACACTTACCTCCAGTGTTGAATCCCCCCACTACAAGCAAAGGTGATAAACCCACACTACTATCGATATCTCGGGGTGGGGGCCTAGGGAGGCGGTCTAGCCCTAAGCGTGTCCGGCTGCGCTTACGCCGGGATTTGCTATGAAACCTTTGAACGAAGGAAAGAGCCGGAACAACAAACGTTAGGAGATCCACCTTTTACCGATGATCGCGTCGCAATGCCGTGCTTCTTCAGGAAAAACGGGAAGGAGCGGGAAATACCGGGCAAGACAGCCTGATCCTTCACTTCTTGGCAGTGCCTGACGAAGGTTCTTCAGGATATCGCTGAACCCGACGCCACGAAGCTTGACGCACCGATCAGACGCGGCCTGGTCCAAGAACAACCCGCGGATGTTCCACACGGAGGGCCGAGGAGAACTCCATCTAAAAGGCAGGTGCGATCATTGGCACGAACGCGGACAGCAGGAAGTACCCGCGTTGCAGCTTAATTTTTCACTTCCATCAGTGATGACCCCACGCCGGCCGGTGATGTCGCGGCGCTGATTGCTGGCCCAAGTCCGGCATGCGCCGCAGGGCCGCCTATCAAACGGGATACCCGGCTGAAAATTCATCAGGCCGGAGATCGTCCTCAGAGTTTCAGCAAACAGCCAGCCGGCAGTACGAGATAAGCAAGTGTCATAAGAAGCGAGGGATGTTGGCCGATGTACGGTACAGCGGCAAGCGTGCTGATCCACGCAACAATTGCAAGGATCAGTGAGGTGAGAAAAACGGCCTGCGTTGGTGCATTCAAGTTGGGCATTGGAAACCCCCGTAACCGAAAAACCAGTTGATCAAAACGGATCGTCTCAGCTACCCGCTGTCAAGCCCGACCGGGTAGGCAGCGTAGCCCTTCACTTCCACCTTCGAAGTCCTTGGACGCCGCGAAGCAGCAGCAAGATGCTGCGCATCATGGCCAGGATCACAGGATCATGATCGTGGTGGTCGCGGCGACCACCTGGCCTAATTTTGGCAGGTGGGCTGAAGAACGCCCTCAAAGGGGGTGTGCGGGCGGCGGAGCCCAGGCGACAGCCGTTGTTTGGGGTAGGCATGGCCTTTGTCGCCCTTTGTCGTGACCGACAAACGCGTTTTGCCCCGCGGCAGGGTTTGGGTGCGGCCTGAAAAACGCGCATGTCGAGCCACCGCAGCCGGACTGAATGGCATTCGCAATAATTGACGTACGGGCGCACCCTGTGTTGGCGCCCTGTAGCGGCTGCGCTACCACCGCGCGACGCGGTGAGGTTTGCCGCCACGATTATCCTGGCCTTTTGGGGACGCCCATCGCGTTGTGGCTACACCTATTGAGCCATACAAACCGCGGAGACAGATGGCGAAACCACTCCCAGACGCGCGGCCATATGTTGATCGAGACCAGATCGCAATGCTTGATCAATCTTGTCCTGCCTCACGCGCTGAGCGTCATTGACGACCTTCAGCCGAGCGGCCTCACAGGCTTCGAGCGAACTGAATGCTACCTGATAGTTGCTAGGCGGTTGATCATGCATCAGCCACGTTACCAGCAAAAGGAATGTCTTCACGAGGTCACCAATGATCGCCGCACGCGCGCCAAAATTTCCCGCAGAACGGGCATACCAAGCCATCCGGCCAACGGGAAGCCTCAAGAAACTTACCGGCTTCATTTTCATCAGTGGAAACGGGATTGGTGAAATCGCAGGTCATGAGCGTCGGGCGGGCCGCGACAGCCCGGAGCTGACCGAGCTTTCAACCGACCTCCGATGACGGCCCATTGCAGCGCTTGAGGACGGCGTACCCGTAGAGTATGACGTTGTCCGCGGATTCTGGTCTGTTCGCGTGTCCGAATCGAGCCGCCTTACAAAGTTCCCAGTGTTAGATACGGTAGCCTGACCATTTGCCCGCCGTGCACGCGGCGCTTATCGCTCATTACCGCGGCCGGCGTTTATTCATTCCGAGGACCTCGACAGCGCATCCGTGAGCGATCCGACATTCCAGCACCCCGCCTTTCCCCAGCCAACCGACCCTGATGCGGTTATTTGGCGGTATATGAATTTCGCCAAGTTCACGGATATCGTTACCAACAAACGGCTGTATATGTCACGGGCCGACCTGCTAGGGGACGAACATGAAGGTACGACCCCAGCGGCAGAACTAGAATATTGGCGCCTTATCGCTAAGAACGCGAAGACCGACGAGGAGCGACGCATCATTGAAAGCAATAGGCAGCAGCTTTCGGATTTCGCGCGAGAGTTTCGCCCTACTTACTACGTGAGCTGCTGGCACATGTCGCCCCACGAGAATATCGCGATGTGGGATCGATACGTTGACTCGAGTGAAGCCGTCGCCATCCGATCTACGTTTTCCACGTTGTGTTCGCTGCTTGATCGGACTGTAATCGAGATTGGCGTCGTACGGTACATAGACTATGCGGCCTGCCGCTTTCCATCGCTCAATCTCATGCAACTCATCATGCACAAGCGCCACTTTTTTAAGGACGAACGGGAAGTGCGTGCAGTGGTATGGTCCATGGCACCCGAAGAAATACGGCGCGAGCATATTGATCCTTTCCTGACAGCGGACCGTGCCGGCTTCCTAGCCCCGATGGATCCAAGGAGGCTCATCACGGGCATCGTGCTCCACCCGCGGGCGACCACCGATACCAGCACGCGTGCGTCGGACCTTTGCGACACGCACGATCTCCCGCAGCCAGTGACATCGGGTATCTCCATAGCGCCTCATTTCTAAGGTACCCGTGCAGGGCACAAGCGTGCTTCTTGCCGTCCAATGCAAAAATCCCCCTGAATTGATTGCGACTGAGCAGCGGCGGAGACGGCACGCGTTCCGGCGTGGCATGCGAGCTGACGACGGGATGGCGCTGGTCGGGCGCCGCACTTGCCAACGTGGTGATTGGGGCGTGTACTCATTGACGGCGCGCGGTCCCCACGAAGCCGTTGAATTGATCCAAAATCAAAGGAACCAAGCGCATACCTAGTCTGTTAATTTGTTTGGCATCCCATCGGTGAGACACCATGAAAAAGCTGAGCCTATTCGCTTCCGTTAGTGCCGCTCTTGCCTGCGCAGCGGTGCCGGTCTCATTTAACAATTGGTCGCCAGCAAACGTGACACTATTCTCTCTGGATACGGCTGAGGCCAGGGTAGGACGGCCCCTTAAGGCAACGAGCGTCGCTGGGGTTAGCCGGAGAGTCCATCGGCGCGAATACCGCCGCGCAGTTGGAGCTGCCGCGGTTGGAGCTGCCGCTGTTGGAGGCGCTGCTGCTGGGGCGTATTTCGGGCAACCTGCAGGGGCCTACGAGCCCGAACCTGCGGTCGAGCCCGGACCTGAGGCTTATGGCGAACCAGCCCCTTACGGCGCACCCGCCCCTTACGGCGCGCCAGCTCCTTATGGCGTCGCCGAACCAGCTCCTTACGGCGCACCAGCCCCTTATGGCGAACCAGCCCCTTACGGCGCACCACGAGCCCTTTATGGCGCGCCAGCCCCTTACGGTGCACCACCAGCTCCTTATGGCGCACCAGCCCCCTACGGCGTCGCCGCACCAGCCCCTTATGGTGGGCCGGGCTATGGCTACGGCCCAGAACCCTACGGGGACATTGTGATCGTGAACCCTGTCACCGGAAGGTGGTGCAGGACCGAACCAACCGGTTATCGATGGTGCTGGACGCCATAGCGGCGCCGGAGACGAAGTGACTGAAAAAAACGTAGTGGTGTTTCTTTGTTAGTTTCTGGATTAGGCCGCTCTTGCCTACCGCGATTTAATGACATTACGCGGCGGGGACCCAGCGCAGGGAAATGGCACCCCCCTTCTGACGGGGCCGACGATTGAAACTTCTTGACCGACAACGCGGCTCTAACCGTTTGCTGGTAATCGCTCCCCGCCCCCGAGACGCTAATGTCGAGCCACGACAAGGTCGACAAA
>Ga0102924_1007365_pt1 | contig 10097 bp, 11 predicted proteins | sample PaiPotPPM11metaG_FD_80116 | JGI IMG/M metagenome (GOLD analysis project Ga0102924, IMG submission 80116) | Iron sulfur acid spring bacterial and archeal communities from Banff, Canada, to study Microbial Dark Matter (Phase II) - Paint Pots PPM... ...
CGCTGGCCGATGGGGAGCTGCGCGGCAGAAACAGCCCGCAGATGGGAACGGTCCTGCCGTTGCGTGCGGCTGGGCGCAGCAGCGGACTGTGATGGGTGTCAGCGCCGGGGCGCCGGCGGGGGAGGCCTGCGCGCTTGAGCTGGAAGGGGTTGTCAAGCACTACCCTGGCGCGGCTGAGGAGGTCCGTGCCGTCGATGGCGTGAGCATGACCATCTTGGGGGGCGAGATGGTTGCGGTGCTGGGGCCAAGTGGGTCGGGCAAGACGACGTTGCTGTTGTTGATGGCGGCTCTGCTGCGTCCCGAAGCTGGAGCGATCCGATACGGCGAGCGGGATCTGCTGTCTATGTCAGAGCGTGAGATATCGGGCTATCTGATGCATGAGGTGGGGTTCGTCTTTCAGCGCAGCCATCTGTGGCCGCGCAGCTCGGCGATCAGAAATGCCTCGGCGAAGCTGGTGGCCAGCGGAGTCGGTGTGCGCAAGGCGCGCGAGCGCGTGATCCCGTGGCTTGAGCGTGTAGGTCTTGGCGATCGCCTCGAGCAGCCCGCCGGGCAGCTATCGGGCGGCGAGCGCCAGAGGGTCGCGATTGCACGAGTGCTTGCATGCGAGCCGCGGTTGATCCTGGCCGATGAGCCGACTGGCAGTCTCGACAGCGTCCGCAGCCGGGAGACCGTCGAGCTGCTTGGCGAGGTTGCCCATGATCGCGGCACGATGGTCGTGCTCGTCACCCACGACAGCACTATCGCTGCGCTCGCAGACCGCTGCTATACGCTGCGTGACGGCAAGCTCACCCTGGCTGAGAGCGCCAGCGAGCCGCGACGCGCTCAAGCGTCCCAGGGCTGAAGTACGTGGCCCGCTTTGAGAGCGTCGCTGCCCGACCGTTCATGGGCATCTCCGGGCTGCTGTTCTTCTATCGCGATCGTCTTCGCCAGCAAGCGGTCGAGGAGCTGCTTGCTGGGTTTGGGATCGCTGTCGCGGTTGCCCTGCTGTTCGCGGTCACGGTGGCCAGCCAGAGCATCGCCAGCTCCGCTGAAGAAGTTAACCGTGCGTTGATCGGGCCGTCTGACCTGCAACTGCGCTCGCGTGGCCCCGAGGGGCTCCCTGAATCCCTGCTCGGACGTGTAGAAGCTCTCAAGGGAGTCGGGCACTCCGCTCCACTGCTGGAAGAGAACGCGACCATCGTTGCCGGCAATGGCGCGAGTGTGCCGGTGAATCTAGCGGGCGCTGATGTCAGTATCGCCGCGCTTGACGGTCTCATTCACACGTTGCCGATCGCGACGCTGCAGAGCGGAGGTATCGGTCTCAGCCGGGCCAGCGCTGACGCGCTTGGGCTGCCGCGCAGCCGCACCGATTCGCCCGAGCCGACCGTGTCACTCGCGCTGCGGGGACACACGACGCGGCTACGAGTCAACGCTGTGCTGGGGCCCGAAACCTTCGGTGCACTCTCGCAGGCGCGTGTAGCGGTCATGCCCCTCGAACATCTCCAGACGCTCGCCGGCTTGTCTCGGCGCCTGACACGAATCCTCATCCAGAGCGCACCAGGACAAGAAAAGCGGGTGCGCTCAGAGCTCGCGAGCCTCGCTGCCGGGCAGCTCACCGTGGCGCCAGCTGACCAAGATGTGCAGTTCCTGCACGAGGCTCTGCACCCAAGCGAACAAGCAAGCCTGTTCTTTGCCGCGATCAGCGCGTTGCTCGGCTTCCTGCTCACATTCAATGCGTATCTCCTTACCGTGCCCGAGCGTCGCCGAGCGATCGCCGACCTGCGACTTCGTGGTGTTCGCTCGACCGCGATCATTCAGATGGTCTTCTTTCAGGCGCTATGCCTCGGAGTGATCGCGACAGCGGTCGGGCTGCTCGTAGGGTACGGGTTGTCGATCAGCTTGTTTGCGCAGAAACCCGGCTATCTCACCAGCGGCTTCACCCTCGGCAGCAGCACGACGGTCGGCAGCACGCCACTACTGGTCGCCGGGATCGGAGGCGTGCTCGCTACATGCCTGGCTTCCATCATCCCGCTGCTCGATCTGCGCCGGGGTCGCGCGGCAAACGCCGTATATCTCGAAGATGGCGAGCCCGGGAACACGGTCGGTAGCCGCCCAGCGATCACGCTTGCGCTACTCGCCATCGCGCTCGTCATCGTCCGCGCAGCGGCTAACTCTTTGTGGCCGAACCTCGCACTGGCCTGGACCGCGATGCTCGCCATCGCCGCGGTTCTTTGTGTACCCCTGCTCTTCGCGTGCGTCTTGCGCCTCGGCGAGATGATCTCCAACCGCTTCCAAGCTCACCTCACGCTGCTCCCGCTAGCGTTGGAATCGCTCAAGGAAACAACCTTGCGTGCGCTCGCGCTGGTGGCGACAGGCGCCGCCGCGCTCTTCGGTGCCGTTGCCCTCGGTGGCGCACGCGACGACCTCCTGCGAGGCATCGGAGGGTTCGCGACGCACTATTCACGCGAAGCCGACATTTGGCTGTTCACGCCCCACGATAACCAGTCGGTGACAGCGTTTCCCGCGGAACGTCAGGAGCGACTGATCGCTCGTCTGCCTGGGGTAGGAACCGTCACTGCCTCAAGCGGTGGCCTGTTCGACATAGGTACCCGTCGGGTTTGGGTTCTGGCATGGCCGTCAAACAGTCCATTGTCATTTCTGGATGGGCAGATCGTCAAGGGTCAACGCTCCACCGCAATCGCGAGACTTCGCAGTGGCGGCTGGGTCGCCGTCTCGCAGCAGCTTGCTGTGGAACACCACGTCGGTATCGGCGATGAGCTCATACTGCCGACAGCCTCCGGTGGCGTCGCCTTCAGGGTTGCGGCGCTCACGACGAACTTTGGGTGGAGCCCAGGAGCGATCGTGCTGAGCAGTGCCGCCTACGCGCGCGCGTGGCAGACAACTCAGGCAACCGCCCTCGCCGTCGCAGTCAAGCCCGGGTTCGATCCAGAAGTAGTGCGCAGGGAGGTCGCGGGCACACTCGGCTCCCAGAATGGGCTGGAAGTGCGACTCGCTCGATCGCGCGAAGCTGAGATGATCGGGTCCGCACATGAAGGGCTCAGCCAGCTGGGGACGATCTCTACGCTTCTGTTGCTCGCATCAGCCCTAGCGATGGCGGCCGCACTCACGTCGGCGATCTGGCAACGCCGCAGGTCGCTGGCAGTCCTGAAGCTCTCAGGCGTCAAATCATCGCGACTGCGAAGCCTGCTGCTGCTGGAATCCTCTCTCATGCTGAGCGTTGGCACGGTCACCGGCGCTGGTTGGGGTCTCTACGGTCAGGTCGCTCTAGACGGCTATCTCACATCCACGACCGGTTTTCCAGTCCAGCGTCTCGGCGCGAGCTGGCGCCCGCTCGAGGTGCTCGTCGTGGTGTTCGTCGTCTCACTCGCCGTCGCGGCGATCCCAGCTTGGTTCACGTCGCGCATTTCACCGCGCGTCGCCCTCGAAGAGTAGCCTCCACCGCCACTGCGGCGCTGGCGGGCGCCGATGACAAGGCGAGTACGCTCGCAGGCGACTGCAAATGTCTGCCACTGCTGACCGAGGGCTCATGGCACGCGCTATGTGGGCTCTCGCGCGCGCCTACGTCGTCTACTGGCTGCGTGTAGCGCCGACGGTGCGCGGGCAACTGCGCAGATGGGAGACGCGCGCGGGCGAAATCCCCGACTCATCTCTCAGGGACCTGGCGCTTGGCAAGTTGGCGAACGAGCGCTTCAACGTCGAGGTAGCCGCCATGATCGCGACTACCGCCCCTGGGCCGTTTCGCGCTCGCGCGATCCGGGCGATCGTGGCCCTACAAGTGATGTACGACTACCTAGACGCACTCACTGAGCAGCCAACAGCCCATCCACTGCGCGCAGGGTTTCAGTGCACCCAAGCGTTCATCGATGCGGTACAAATCGTCGCGCCACCCACGAAAGACTATTACGCCTACTACCCAACCACCAGCGGCGACGCCGGCTATCTCGTCGACTTGGTGCACACAGTGCGCACGGAAATCTGTCAGCTCCCGGCCGTAGACGCCATCGCTGAGGTGATCCTTTCGCCGACGGCTCGCGTCGCCGAGGCACAGGTGAGAATACACGCTATCTCTCACACGGGTAGACGCCAGCTCGAGCGCTGGGCCGACGGACAGGCGACGGATACGGGACTCGGATGGCGTGAGTGGCTCTTCGGCGCTATGGGCTCTGTGGTCGCTGCCCATGCACTGATCGCGCTAGCAGCCGACAAACACACGACACCCGGTCAAGCACGCGTGCTTGATGAAACCTACCTGCAACTGTGCATGCTTACGACGGCACTCGACCACCTTGTCGACTACGAACGAGACTCCAAAACCGGGCAACAGAGCTACCTCTACCTGTACAAGACACGCGAGGAACTCGCTGGGCAGATCGCCGTCATGGTAGCTCGGGTCAAGACGCGCGCTTACAGAATCCCCAACGGTGCGCACCACCTGATGATCCTCTCGGGCGTCGTCGCGTACTACACCTCGCAACCGGGCGCGAGAACCGATGATGCGCGTCCAGTCACCAAACACGTGCAAAAGCAGCTACGGCCGCTGATCACCCCTACGCTCGCGACGTTGTACGCATGGCGTCTGGCGAAGCGGCTGGATCGACTTCGGCACTGGCGCCTCATGAAGGGGAACAGGCCGGGAGCGTAGTGACCACCTCGCTTCGAGCTCTCGATGGCGAAGGCGAGCGAGAACCGACGGTCAAAGTCGCGTGTGACGGTCCGTGTTCGGGCAGGGAACGGTGGCGTGAGCGGTCGCACTGCTTCCGTCTGCGAATGTGAACTGAGCCCGGAAAGGGAAGCCGCTTGAGGGGCACACTGGGGGTAGCAGCAGCCCGCGCGGAGAGTAGGCGACTCGATGCCCGCGCACCGAGCGGTAGTAGACAAAATGGTCGCGGCCTGCAGTTGTCGGCCCGAGCGCCATCTGAAAGTGCGTGACCGCCACATCTGAGCCTCCGGGCACGGTGGGGACAAGCGGAATGTTGGTTTCAACGCCCTCACTAAAAGGGGCTGAAGCTGGCACTACAGTCGCGGGAAACACAAGTTCAGCCTCAACCGGCGATTGCGCGTCGACGAACACCATCAGCGCCAAACGCCCATTCTGCACGCGGGCAGAGAAAACGTCCACCTGTGCGCTCTGCACCACCACTTCGCTCCCGAAAGGGATTTCTGCGCTTGCGATGCCGCGCCCCATCAGCGAATCGGATGGGCAACCCTCCGGGCCGGCGTCTTCGAGCCGGGAGAGAAGGCAGTTTTCGAGTCCCAGGCCGCTCGTCACAAGCCCGATTTCGCTCGGGAGCCACACGGTCATGCCAGTCAAGGGGATCTGGTCTTTCGCCGGGATGCTCGAGATCTGAAACGCGATGAACACCGTCGCGTACGCCCCAAGGCGATCAGGGCTAAACGACGCCCGCAGCGTCGCGACCTGCTCAGCCACCGCAGTCTGGCAGGAGCACGCCGCAAGCAACACCGCGAGCGAAACGACGCGAAGTATGTCCGCAACCCGCAACCCTTGGCTCCTGGATACGCTCGCTAGTACGACAGCAGCGTGCCGGTCGTCTCTATTTCGACTCCGAGCGTCTTGCGGTTATAGACGCCGTAGAGCCCGCCGCCGCCGCGAGCGCGCGCGTAGCGACCAGTTCCACCGAGCACCCTCACCGTACCGCCAAAGCTCGCGTAGATCCCAGATTCACGCAACTGCCCGGAGCCGCTCCCGCTGACCGTCCCGCCCCGCGGGTAGAACGTAAACGAGCCTTCGATGTTCGCCGTGATCTTGATCTTGGCCTTCACGAGCCCAGCAAGCGGGCCCGACGCCCGGCCTTCCTCAATCAGGTAGGAGCCCCTGGCATTCACGTAATGCAGCCGGGCGTCGACGGTCAGACGTTCCGAGCGGGCCAAGCGCGCCATCACCCAAGACCTAGCACCACCGGCCGTCGGCAAGACCAGAACGAACACCAGGACGGCGATCGCGCTCCACAGACTGCGATGTCCCAACGCGATTCTCATCACGCGGCGGATTCTATCGAGCGCTGGCCAGCAGGCCGCCGACCCCTTGCAAGACTGATCCAGGTGGTCAGGACACCCTCAAGAACTTGAACCCTCACGTTTCGCATTACAAACATAGGCCAGCAGTGTCAGGCTGGCAGGGCGATGCCGTTCCTCACACGCACAGCTACCCGCGAGACCAGTATCCAGCACACTGGCCAGCACCATGGCGCCCTACGGAGGTCAGCCGGTAGGGCCAGGTGCGAGACGCATGTCAAGCGGATGTCCAGAATTAGACAACCGCTAGGTCACCCAGCCGGTATGATATTTGGCCCGTCTAAGGCTAACTTGGGTGTTGGTGGCGTCGCAAGGCCACCGATTCGCGGGCACCATAAATCAGAGACAGATGCTCTGCTGGGTCGAGCCCAACGCAGGGCGACGTCAGTCGGATGTTGGTGGCGGCATGCCTAGAACAGTGAGGCATGCCGACGACAAAAACCCGCATTTGGGTTGCGTCTCCACCACGCCGGATTGGATGCGAGGCGCCTCCGGTGCTTTGCGGGGTGCACTGCTTGGCCTACTGCTGGAATGCCCAGGCCACGGCGCAGACCTCGCCAACCGCTTGGTCGCGCGGCTTGGAAAGACCTGGCGTATCGACGTCAACGATGTCTACCGCGTGCTCGAGCAGCTCGAGAAGCAAGGGTTGGCGATCTCTCGCAACCAGCCAGTCCAGGACGGGCGCCAGCGCACCCAGCTGGTCTATCACCCGACATGGGCGACGTCTGAGGCCCTGACACTGTGGATGGAGACACAGCAGCCACACGAACCGGTCCGACTGGGGTGGCAGGCCAAGCTGTCCGTCGCCCGCCCCCAGGACGCACCACGCCTACTGCGCGCGCTGCAGGCACAAGAGCGCGAGTGCCTCACGCTGGCCACGAGCCTCGCGCAGACTCGTGAGCAGGGGCGCACCTGGGAGGCCGTGTGTCGCGACTGCTCAAGCGAAGCGGTACTCGCACAGCTACACGCTGAGATCGAATGGGCCGCAAACACCCGCAGACGGATACAGGCAGCCAATGCGCAACCCGGCATTCCCTCGCGAGCAGATCATGCGATGACCTCGCCCACGACCTCTGCGTGTCGCTGACCAGGATGAGCGAGCGTCCATCACAGCCTTCCTTCCCTCGGCCGAGCCTTGGCGGCCGCCGGGTCGGTCGGCATCGAGCTGACTCATGCTCAGATCGATCGCATCGTTCGGCAGGGTGACCACCTGGCCATCTTGACCGATCAGCGAATGCGAGCGGACCTCGCGGGCGACGTTGCGCGGCTCTACATGCAGGGAAAGCGCCGCGCAGAGATTGGAGAGGTGCTGGGCCTGACCAAGGCGCAGGCCCACAAGATCCTCAGTGAACTATTCGCCGAAGGTATGCCCAAGCTTAAGCGGCGCAGGCTGAGCAATGAGAAGGTTCGAGCGATCCACGCTGCGTATGTGCGAGGGGATGGTTCGATCGACAAGATCACCGAAGCTATCGGCTGTAGACCCTCCACGGTTCGTCGCCGAATGCGCAAGCAAGACCTGCCGTTGGAACGTCAGATCGTGCCACGGAACCCGGCACGATCACCAGCGCACGCCGAGCAGCGCGTGATTACTGCGCTGTTCATGGCCAGGGTTGACGAGTTGCGAAAGCAGCGAGCGCTGTCTCGTGAGCGCCTTGCGGGCGCGTCGGGCGTCTCGACATGGACGCTTGTACATTTGAGCAGCGAGCTGAGTGACCCGCGTCTTTCGGTTGTGCTTAGGCTTTGCCGCGGGCTCGGTGTAACAGCCGGTGAGCTCCTCGACGATCTGCCGCTACCTATTGAGCCCCGGCCGCGCCGCGCCCGGAAACCGATCCGAGCAAAAGCTGAAACATGAATCTCTCCGCAGGAGCCAACGTGACGATCACGGGCAAGCTCGTACGATTCTTGCGCAGCGGCGTCAAGCGCGAGCTCGGCGCGAGCGTCGCGGTACTCCAGATCGAGCTCGACACAAACATCGATCGCGAAACCTACTACGGTGCGCTCGCTCGTTTTGATGCTGCCCGCACACTGCTAGACGCTATTGGGGTATCCGACAAGCCCGAGCCACAGGATGTCGAACTCGATCTCGGGCGCTGGCCGCGGCTGGTGCTCAAGGCGTTGGAGTCCCAGTATGACGCCGAACTCGTCCGACTGGAGGATGCCCACGCGGGGGGGTTTGACCTCCCCACACGCGACGTTCCAGCGCTTGGGTGCTTGGTGGCCGACATTCGCGAGAAAGTGGGTGCTCCACCAAGACGCGAGCGCCAGCAGTCCTTTCTAGAGAGACAGCTAGCACGACGACGAACGAGAAGAAGTCGCGGCGATGGCTGACACAAACGCATCAGGTCCGCGATGTCCACGGCCGACGGCCGCTGCTGTGCCTGAAGTAGCGATGCCTAATCATGTGACAGACACGTCTGGGCGGTCCTCGGTCGACCCGGTGCTATCAAGCGAACGCGAGTCCAGCGACGAGCCGGTTCGTATCGAGCTGACCGAGTCGCAGGTTGCCAAGGTGCTTCGCGAAGCGTTGGGTGCCGGGAGCCTATCCGGGCTGCTTCGGGATCTTGGGGAGGGCCGGGGGGCCTGGCTGCTACATACAAGCTGGATGACCGTGGCCTGTCGCGATCGCTGCTGATGGGGCTGATGTGCTGGCTGTCTTTCCAGCCGACGGTAGCTACACGAGAAGCGCGGATGCCGCTCGCAGATTTGGTGGGGGATCGCGGATATCCCATTGTGCTGCTTGCGCTGGCTCTTCAGGCCGACAGGCCCCGCGTTCGCGCCACGCCGATTGTCACCGATTCGAGTGTGCGCATCTACTTGCTGTTGGGGCACCATTCGTCGCGTCGTCCTGCTGCGGTCTGCAATTCGCACCTGGCGGTCCCTCGCGGGAGCGCGCGAATCTGCTGGCCACGGTTCAGTGATCGCAGTGATCCTGGCGATCATCCCCTTGTCTGGCGTTACGAAGGCGCCAGCGACGGAGAGGCCCTTGAGGAGTTCGCCCGCCGGTTCGATCTCAGTCGCCCGCGCCTGCGGCGCGAGATAAAACTCATCGACACCCTGCGCGCGCCCAGTCAACTAGAGCTCGACCAAGCCCGCGCTCGCCTTGAGCGAGATCGAGCAGCAGCTGAGAGACGCTCGTATCGCACACCACCGGGACTCACAGCAACCACGGTCGCCCGACGGTGTCTGAGATGAGCGGTCTGGGCGGGGTTGACGACGGCTGGGCTTCGCACGTGTCAAAAGCCCAAAGGATTCGAGCTATTCTAGCGAAGAATGTTCGCCGCGAGCGCGAGCGGGTGGGACTATCGCAGGAGGCGTTCGCAGATGCCTGTCGACTGCGCCGCGGCACGATCGTGAGGATCGAGAAGGCAGAACAAGAGCCGCGTATCTCCACATTGGTCGCGTGTTCCATCGCACTCGATGTTCCATTGGTTGCCTTTCTGGACGGGCTCCCCGGTGTGCCCGGGTCGCCGCCACGGTCGCGGGCATCTCCGGCGCAAACGCGTTGTGAAAGACGGCCTGGGGGCGTGAAGGAGAAACAATGAGCAGTTCCATTATCTGTATCGTATGAGATACTTGACGTGCCTGGACCTGGCCGAATAGAGTCGCGCATGCTTAGTTCGGCTCGATCAGCAGCTCAAGCAGCGCCAACCGTTCAACTAAAAGGGGGAGAACGCGCATGAGGGTCCTGTATTTCAGTCCAGTCCGGCGAGTCGATCGAGGCGGACTGAGAGGGCGAGCGGGTTGGGTAGCCTGTCTGGCAGTCCTCATGGCCGTTCTGCTGGGGGGTGTGCTTCCGCAGGTAGCGAGCGCCGCTGGAGCCTCTGTACGCTCTGAGGTGGCAAAAACGAAAAGGCTTCTGCCGAACGCCCTGACGTCCGAACCGGAAGACCCCCTGGGGCAACAGCCCACTACCGCCCCTGACCTCGGGTACGCCTTGACGCGCTCGACCACGGAACCGTACGCCGTCTGTCTGCCCCCTGCTCCCGGAAACGCGGCATGTATGTCGATCATCGATCCCCCCGCTGTCAAGACCACGTCCGGCTACAAGATCGGCGGTGCTGGAC
>Ga0102924_1007370_pt1 | contig 10089 bp, 11 predicted proteins | sample PaiPotPPM11metaG_FD_80116 | JGI IMG/M metagenome (GOLD analysis project Ga0102924, IMG submission 80116) | Iron sulfur acid spring bacterial and archeal communities from Banff, Canada, to study Microbial Dark Matter (Phase II) - Paint Pots PPM... ...
CCGTAACCGCCACCGCAACTCGCGACTTTTTGTACCTCGTCTCCGGGAATCACGAAGTCATGCTTGGCGACGTTCTTGAGCGCGCCTTGCATAAAGCGCGCCCAGATGCGGGCCGGAATATTTCCCCCGTACGATTCGCTCATCGGATGGTAGTCGTCGTTGCCCAACCAAACCGCGGCGACCAAATCCGGCGTATAGCCGACAAACCACGCATCTCGAAAGTTTGTTGTCGTACCGGTCTTACCGGCAGCCGGCCTTCCGATGACCGCGTTTGGATAGCCGGTCCCGTGGTTGATGACGTCTTCAAGCATGGTGGTCATGACGTACGCGGTGCCCGCGCTTACGACTTCGGTTTGTTCGGGATAGAGATTATCCAGCACGACGTTGCCCAACGAATCTTTGACGATCCGAAACCCGGAGGGCTTGACGTGCACACCTTGATTGGCAAGCGTCGAATACCCACTGGCCTGATCGAGCGGACTAATGACCGAAGTCCCCAATGCGAGCGACAGATTCGGTTCCAGCGGTGACTCCACGCCCATGCGATGCGCGTATTGGATGACGCGATCGACGCCGACCAGCTGCAGCAGCTTGACCGCCACGATGTTGCGGCTCTGCGCCAGCGCAACTCGCAGCGAGATGGGTCCCATGTAGCGAAAATCGTCGTCCTTCGGCGCCCACTGCGTGCCGTCGCCCATCGGATAACTCACCGGACTGTCATCGATGACCGCCGTCGGCGGCATGCCGGAGTCGATCGCCGCAGTATACACGTATGCTTTAAACGACGATCCGGGCTGACGATGCGCTTGCCACGCGCGGTTGAATTGGTTTTGCAACGAAAAATGCGTGCCGCCGACCATCGCGATGATCTCGCCGGTCGAGGGACGCAACGCGACGAGTGCGGCTTCGTCGGCCCCGATGCCCTCCGATTTCGCGGCGTTGACTCCCCAATCGATCGCGCTTTGCGCGACGTCTTCGATGCGCGGATCGACGGTCGTATAGACTTGCAGGCCGCCCTCGTATGTCGCTTGCTTTCCAAACGTGTGCTCGAGCTGCGCGACGACGTACGTCGTAAACCACGGGTCGCGAAAGCCTTGCAGGCCTGCCGGCCGCAAGCCGGTCAACTGCAAGGGCGCGTCGTACGCCGCGTCCGCCTGCGCTTGCGTCACGTAGCCGCTCTCGACCATTCGATCCAGCACGTGGCGCTCGCGTTCGCGTGCGAGCGGCAAGTTGACGTACGGCGAATAATCGGAAGGCGCGGCAATCAGGCCGGCAAGCATCGCGGTTTGTCCGAGCGTGAGCGTGTCTATGCTGCGCCCGAAATACGTGTGGGCGGCGGCGCCTACGCCGTAGGCTCCCGAACCCAAATAGATCAGATTGAGATAACGTTCCAGAATCTCGTCCTTGGTGTAGTAACGCTCGATCTCCATTGCGAGCAGCGCTTCTTGAACCTTTCGCGCGATCGTCTGCTGGTTCGTATAAAAAAGTCCGCGTGCGAGCTGCTGGGTGATCGTCGACGCGCCTTGCTCAATTTGGTGATGCGAAAGATCGGCGATGCCCGCTCGAACGACGCCCAAGAAGTCGACGCCGTGGTGCTTATAAAAATTATGATCTTCGTTTGCGATAAATGCGTCGCGTACCGTATGAGGGATCTTGTCGATCGGCAGCCAGATCCGGTTTTCCTTATAAAGCGTCGCCAGCAGAGTCCCGTCGCGTGCGTAGAGGCGCGTCGAACGCGCCGGCTGGTAATCGGCCATGCGGCTGATATCGGGCAAGTTGCGCGAGTACGCGGCCACGAGCCCGGCGACCGAGCCCGCGACGAACAGGACGATCAGCAGCAACGCGACCGCAACGTAGCGCAGGATCTTACGCACTGCCGTTGCCTCGAATCACCGATGCCAGCACCCCGTTGACGAAACGCCCGGAATCCTCGGTCGAAAATCGCTTGGCGAGCTCCACCGCTTCGTTGATAACCACCGGCCGCGGGGTCTCGGGGCGATGCCGCAATTCGAAGGCCGCCATGCGCAAGAGCAAACGATCGATCGTCGGCAACCGTTCGATCGACCATTGCTGCAGCAGCGGCGCCAGCGTCTCGTCGCTTTCTTGCGTGTGCTCTAACGTGCCTAGGACGAGATCTTTCACGAAGATGCGGTGCGCGCTGTCGCCCGAGGCGACCAGGTATTCGTCGAGAACCTCCGCCGGATCGCGGTGCCCAACCTCAACCGAAAAGAGCGCTTGCAGCGCAAGCTCGCGGCCCATTCGACGCGACGGCATGCGGCAGATTCCTAAGCTGCATCGTCCCGGCGCATGAGGCCGGGAAGAAAGTCGATGGCATAGCGGCCGTTGCGAAACGCGTCCGTTGCCAGCACTTCCAGGCACTGTTCGACGGTCGTGTTCACGCCTTCGATAACGGTTTCGCGCAGCGCGCGTTCCATGCGGGCAATCGCCGCATCGCGCGTTTCTCCAAAGGCCACGATCTTCGCCAGCAGCGAATCGTAAAACGGCGGGACGGTCGCGCCGGAGTAAATGTGGGTGTCGACCCGAATGCCGGGCCCTCCCGGAAAAACCACGTTCGTGAGCGTGCCGGCCGCCGGCGCAAAGTTGTTGTGCGAGTCTTCCGCGTTGATCCGGCACTCGATCGCGTGTCCGCGCGGCCGCAGATCCCCCTGCACGTAGCCGAGTTGCTCTCCCGCGGCGATCCGGATCTGCTCTTTGACCAGATCGATGTTGTAGACCATCTCCGTAACCGGGTGCTCGACCTGGATGCGAGTGTTCATCTCCATGAAATAGACGCGGTCGCCGCTGAGCAAAAATTCGAGCGTTCCGGCATTGCTGTAGTGTACCGCTTTGGCGGCGCGCATCGCCATGGCCAGCAGCGCTTCGCGGGCTTTTTCCGTCAGATTGGCGGCCGGCGCTTCTTCGATCAGTTTCTGATGCGAGGGCTTCTGAACAGAACAGTCCCGTTCGCCCAAGTGCACGATGTTGCCGAAGTTGTCGCCCAGGATCTGCACCTCGATGTGTCTCGGGTTTACGATCAGTTTTTCCATGTAGAGGCGGCCGTCTTTGAAACTCGCTTCAGCTTCGGTTTGCGCTCCCACGAATGCTCGCTCCAACTCATCCGGTCCGGCTACCGCGCGCATGCCTTTTCCACCGCCGCCGGCGGTGGCTTTGAGCAGGACGGGATATCCGAGATCGCGCGCCGCGCGCCGCGCTTTGTCGACCGATTCGAGAATGTCGGAACCCGGCGTCGTCTCAACCTTAGCTTCGCGCATGACTCGTTTTGCGGTAGCTTTGTCGCCCATCATTGCGATCACATCGGCAGGCGGGCCGATGAATGTGAGCCCGTGATCCGCGCAGATCTGCGCAAAGCGCGCATTCTCCGCCAAAAACCCGTACCCGGGATGCACCGCGTCGCATTGCGTGATCAGGGCGGTCGAGATGATGTTCGGAATGCTCAAGTACGATCGCGCGGCCGGTCCGGGACCAACGCAGAATGCTTCGTTCGCATGCCGGACGTGCAGCGATTCTCGATCCGGCTCCGAAAAGATCGCGACGGTTTTTACGCCGAGCTCGCGGCAGGCGCGATTGATGCGCAGCGCAATCTCGCCCCGGTTCGCGATCAATACCTTCTTAAACACGTTCGATCTCAAAGAGCACTTGCCCGTATTCAACGGGCTGGCCCTCATCGCAGCAGACTGAAACGACGCGCCCCGCGCCGTGCGACCGCACGGGATTGCGGATGCCGAGCGCTTCGACGTAGGCCAGCTCGCGATCGGCTTCGATCAGATCGCCGGCCACCGGTAACGGCCGGCTGAAACGGAAGATGCCGACGAGATCGGATTTAATCTCGTCCAAATTCTCGGGCGCGGAAGCGGATGGTGCCGGCGACTCCACACTTTGGGCCGCGGCGGTGCGCGCGCTCGCGCGACGGCGCAGTTCGACGTGACCGCCATCGCGTTCTATGCGCAGCCGCACCAGATCGGTCTCCAAGAACGCCTGCACGAGCGAGCGCACGCGTTCCACTACGGGGTTCTCAGGCATGGAACGCTACGGGTTCGCCTCGACGGATGCGCGTTCCGCTGGGGGGAGCTTGGCTGCATCGGCCGCGTACCGTTCATCGATCTCGGCGAGCGGCACGAGTACGAAGGCTCGCTCGCGCAAACGTGGATGCGGAATTTGTAAGCCGGGTTCGTCGACGTGCAGTTCATCGTAGAATAAGATGTCGAAATCGATCGCCCGAGGTCCCCAGCGTTCGGTTTGCGTACGGCCCAATCTGCGTTCCAGATCCTTGAGCCGGTTCAATAGATCGTGCGGCGAAAGAGCCGTTTCCACAATCGCGGCGGCGTTGCAAAAATCCGGCTGCTCGCGGCGCCCCCACGGTTTGGTGCGATAGAGACGCGACCGCGCAAGTACTGTTCCGGTTTCGGCCAGTGCGTCGATTCCGGCAAGCACGTTGGCCGCCGGATCGCCGAGGTTCGAGCCTAGACCTATTCCCGCTCGGGCCATGCCGCGCGAAAGTTTGGATTCTCGCGCCGCAGCGTCACGCTCGGCGTGGCACCTTCCAGCACGTTAGGTTTCGCGACGGTGATCTCGGCGCGCGCTACGCGCCGATCGTTGAAGACCGCGCGCAACATTTCTCCCGCCAGCCGCTCGATCAGCCTGAACGACGTCGACGCAACGATCTGCACGATCACCCTTCGCATGACGTCGTAATCGAGCGTGTCTTTCAAATCGTCGCTTTGCTCGGCCGCCTGCAAGTCGAGTTCGATCAGCGCCGTGATGTCGAAAGGCTGCGCGTCTTCACGCTCACCGGGGTTGGCGCCATGGCGGCCAAAGGCGCGAATGCCATCGATCCGGATCACGTCCATCCGGCCGGCCTCCAATTGCGCACGACCGCATCGCAAACGCTCACGACGTCGCGGGTCTGCGCAACGTCATGAACTCGCACGACGTCGATGCCGGCTGCGATCGCCAGTGCGGTTGTGGCGGCCGTCCCGTAGATTCGATCCTCGGGGTCACGGCCGGTAAGTCTGCCGATCGTGGATTTGCGCGAAGTCCCCAGCAGCGTCGGAAATCCCAGCGCGACCAGGCGCGGCAACTGCTGCAAAATGCGCAGATTATCATCCGCGCTCTTGCCGAAACCTATGCCGGGATCCAGAACGATCCGTTCTGCCGGAATGCCCGCCCGTACGGCCCGGCCCGCAGCTTCTTCCAAAAAAAAGAGCACTTCATCCACGACGTCACCGTCGTAACGAGCTTCGTCTTTGTTGTGCATCGCCACGACCGGCATATCGCGCTCTGCGGCTATGTCGAGCAATGCGGGAGGCAAACCCCAAACCGAGTTGAGCATATCCGCGCCGGCTTCCGCCGCCGCCCGCAACACCTCGGGCTTGTACGTATCGACCGAGAGTATGGCCGAGGGCAGGCGGCTGCGCGCGTTGCGAATTACCGGAATCAACCGCGCCAGCTCGGTTTGCACGGAAACCGGCTCGTGGCCGGGGCGCGTCGATTCCGCGCCGATGTCCAGAATGTCACTGCCGCGTTCGAGTTGCGTTTGCGCGTAGGCCACGGCCAGATCGGGTTCTTCGATTCCATCTCCGGAAAATGAATCCGGCGTCACGTTGACGATGCCCATCACGTAGGTGCGGGCTCCCCACACGAGCGTGCGTCCGCGTAAACGCAGCGAGCCTCTAGTGCGTAGTGCTTGCAACGACGTTCTCCATCCACCATTCGCGCAGCTCCGCCACGACGAAGGTCGAACCGGTCACCACCACGATGTCGTCGCTGCCGGCATTGCGCCTGGCAATACTAAAGGCTTCGCTCGCATCGGGGATCGCGCGTCCCCAGAGTCCGGCCGATTCTGCGATGCTTGCCAAACGCTGCGGCTTCGTCGCAACGCGTCCCCGTGCATCGAAAGACGTAAAGATAAATGACGCCGGCAGCTGCGCAAACACGCGCAGAATTTCGGATGCATCCTTGCTCTCGCCGATGGCAATCACAAATGTGAACCGCCTATCCGGAAAGTGCGCTCGCAGAGATCGCACGAGGTGTTCGGCTTTGTCGGGATTGTGCGCCACGTCGAAGATCACTGCGGGATGCGACGGAAAGTACTCCATGCGTCCCGGCAAGCTGAGGCGCGACCAGCTATCTTCGACCTGCTCCACGCTCGGACGCAGCTGCGCGGGCAGATATTCGAGCGCCAGCACCGCGCAGGCAGCATTTTGCTGCTGGAACTCGCCGAGAACCGGAAGCTCGATCCGGTACTGCGCCGCCGGGGTTTTCAACCTGAAGCGCTGGCTGAACGCGTCTAATCGTACATCTTCGATTTTCACGCAATCCGGGACGAAAACGAACGGCGCGCCGACACGCTGGCAGTGCGCTTCGATGACGGCGCGCGCTTCGGGCCGATCGACCGCACTCAGGAGCGGCACGCCGGGCTTGGCAATGCCGGCCTTGTCGGCGGCGATCTGCTCGACCGTATCACCGAGTATATCGGTGTGATCGAGCCCGACGTTGGTGATGATGCTGACGAGCGGGCGCAGAACGTTGGTGCCGTCCAGTGTGCCGCCGACGCCGACTTCGACGACAGCTATGTCAACTTGCTCTTGTGCGAAATGGAGAAACGCAAGTGCGAGCAGCGTTTCATAATAGGATGGGCGCGTGAACTCAGCCGCTACGCGATCCATCGGAGGGATCAGGAGATCGATGAGCTCGGCAAAACGCTCCTCTGAAACGGGCACGCCGTCAATCTTGGCGCGCTCGACCACCGAATGCAGATGCGGTTTGGTATGCAGGCCCGTGCGCTTGCCGGCAGCGGTGAGCGCCACAGCGATCATCGCGCTCGTCGATCCTTTTCCGCTCGTGCCGCCGACGTGAATCGTCGGGTACCGATCCTGCGGGTTGCCGAGCTCTTCCAGGAACCTGCGCATGCGGTCGAGCCGGTAAGGCTCGCGCCGCGAACCTGTCTCGCTTACGAGCTCCAACACATAGGCCTGCGCTTGAGCAAAGTTCACGCGCGCTTACCCGTGGCCGGTTCGGCCGTTGAGCAGGTCGATTGCGTGCGGCAGAACCGGCAGCACCACCGCAAGCGACTCGGCAACGGCTTTTGGGCTGCCCGGCAGGTTCACGATCAACGTACGGTGCCGCACGCCCGCCATCGCTCGCGAGAGCATTGCAGTCGGAACGATCGCGATCGACGCCGTACGAATCGCTTCGGCGATGCCGGGCACTTCATAATCCAGGATTGCCGCCGTCGCCTGCGGCGTGCGGTCGCGCGGCGAAAGGCCGGTGCCCCCGCTCGTTAAAACCAGCGATACCGCGCCCGAATCGCAGAGCTCGATGAGCTCCGCCTGCAGCGCGCCGGCGTCATCGGGCAGCACGGTTTCGCGTACGATTTCGTAATCCGCACCCAGACGCTCACGCATGATCGGGATGCACGTATCCGGCCGTTCGCCCGACGCCGCGCGATCGGAGAGGACGATCAGCGCCGTTTTCATTTAGTTTTTTCCAGCAGCCGCACGGATTCGATCGTGATGCCTTTTTCAATTCCTTTGGTCATGTCGTAGATCGTCAGCGCCGCGATCGCAGCCGCCACCATCGCTTCCATCTCGACGCCGGTCTGCGCGGTCGTCCGGGCGCCGGCATCGATCACTAGCACGTCGCCTTCCCACGAAAACGAAACGTCCACCGCCCCGAGCGGGATTGCGTGCGCTAGCGGAATAAGCGCGGGCGTTTGCTTGGCAGCCATGATTCCCGCAAGCTGGGCGGCGGCCAGCGCATCGCCTTTTTTCAGCGTGGCGTCCCGCAAAGCTCGCGCGGCTTCGGCTCCGAGGCGCACGCGGCTCTGCGCGCGCGCCGTTCGCACGGTGTGATCCTTATGCGAAACGTCGACCATCTGGAGATCTCCGCCGGGGCCGAAATGCCTCATCTACCTGGCCGGCGCCATACGCACCCAAAGCAGGCAGAGCACCGCGAGGATTGCATACACGATTCCGTGTTTCAGATGCCGTTGACCGTCGAACCCAAGAATGTGCGAGAAATGCGCGGCTCCCGTGAACGCCAATACGGCCGCGACGACGAAAACCACGAGAAGAACGATTGCAAGAACTCTCAATGAATGACTCCTATGCGTGCGAGTGTGAAACAGAACGCGCCGAAGATCAAGCAATACCAGCCGAACGGACGCAAGTCGTTGCGGCGGAAGTACCGCACCAAGAAGGCAACCGACGCGTACGCGGCTATGCCTGCAAGAACTCCGCCAAGCACGGCTTGGACGAGCACCCGATGACTTCCCGGTCCGGTCAAATCGCCGATTTCAAAGAGACCCGCGGCGAGAATGACGGGCGTGGCCAGCAGAAACGAGTATTGAGCGGCATCCTCGTGATTCAAATCGCAGATCAATCCCGCGACGATCGACGCTCCCGAACGTGAAAGGCCCGGAAAGAGCGCCAGCGCCTGACCTACGCCCACGCCCGCGCTTTGCGCCCACGTCAGCGACGCGATCGGTTTGTCCGCCCTTCCCAGGCGCGTCTTCTGCCGTTGACGCAAGTATTCGCCCAAAAACATGACGCCGGCATTGATCATCAAAAAAAGCGCCGCGACCTCGGCGCTCCCGAAGAACTTCTGCACCGAATCCTTGAGCAGCACGCCCAAGATGCCGACCGGAACCGTGCCGATAATCAGTAGCCACGCCAGCTTCTCGTTCGGATCGCCGCCGATCTTGCCGCGCCACACGCTGGCGACAAATGCGCGAATGATGCGAAGCCAAATCTTGCGATAGAAAATCACGAGCGCCAGCGCAGTTCCCAAGTGCAGCACCGTAACGAACGCCAGAAACGACGGATCGGAGCGATTGATGTGCCAACGCAGCAGCGCCGGAATCAATATCGTTTGCCCCAAACTGCTGATCGGAAAGAGTTCGCTTACGCCTTGCAACAGCGCCAAGGCCATCGCCTGTACGAACGTCACGCCGCGAGGTTACACGCTCTTGTTGTGGCTATCCTGTCACGCTGGGGAAGCATCGCCTGCCTACCAAGCTACGAATTTAACAGTGAAGGTGTACGTGCTGGCCACGCCTTTGCAGGCGGCGTACTTCGGAGTGTAGCTGGCGTTGCGCGCCATCGCCAGGGCGCTTGCGTCCAAGCCGTCGTTGCCTGTCGAGCGCGCAACCTTCGCGCCGGTAACGTTGCCGGTGGGATCGAGCGTAACGTCGATCGCCGCAATGCCGTTTACGCCGCTCGCGCGAGCGGCGGCGGCGCTGTCCGGTGCGTCAGGCGTCGCGGCAACTGCCGGGGCCGCATTCGGATTGGCGCATCCCGCAACGGCTCGCGGCGTAGCGGTTGCGACGGGGCGGGGCGTTTGCGGCGCGTACGTGACGGCGCCGCGCGACGCGTTTCGTCCGTTGTGTGAAGAGATTCGCGGCGGCGATATCTTCGATCGAGCTTTTGTTGCGAAGCGCGGCGCTGGCTGCGGCTTGGGCGCGGGAGTTTGCGGAGGCGCGGGCGTGCGGCGGACGATCTGCATGACGCGCACGTTCGTCACTTGCTCTTCGGGTTGGGAATGCGAAAACGGCCAGTACCAATATCCGGCCAGCAGCAAATGAAGCAGTATCGAGATCGCCAGCGCGACGAGGAGAACTTTGCGGCTGCCCGACCGCACGACTACTGGTTCGGGTCGAACGTGACCTTAAAGAGGTAGTCGCCCGTGACCGCTTCACAGTTCACGACCTTCGGTGCATAGGTTGACTGTCGCGCGGCCGAAAGCGCGGCTTGATCGAGCGACATGTTGCCGCCGCTTTGGAAGATCTTCGTGCCGATGAGGCTGCCGCTCGGACTGATCGTAACCTGCACCTGAACGGTCACTTGCCCCAGCCCCAGTTCGCGCGCGCTCTCCGGATAGTCCGGGGAGACTTGCTGAACGACGGTGGCGTCTTGATAAGGATTTCTGCACGCGGGTTTCGGCGTTCCGGGCGGTCCGCTCGGACCCGGCTGCGCAGTTCCCTGACCCGAGGGGATGCCGTTTTCGGTGCCGGTCTTGGGCGGAATGTAGCGATTGTTCGTGCTAGGCCCGTTGTTGCTCGTCGTCTTCGGC
>Ga0102924_1007372_pt1 | contig 10087 bp, 12 predicted proteins | sample PaiPotPPM11metaG_FD_80116 | JGI IMG/M metagenome (GOLD analysis project Ga0102924, IMG submission 80116) | Iron sulfur acid spring bacterial and archeal communities from Banff, Canada, to study Microbial Dark Matter (Phase II) - Paint Pots PPM... ...
ATTTCCTCGGGAGTCAATTTCGCATCCGCCAGACAAGCCCGGCACGGTTGAAGCGTTCTCTCTACGATGGGCGCGATGAGACGTTCGAATAGCTGCCGGCCGACGGCCCGCTCGTATCGCTTACCCTTGTACTCAAAGTGGATGCTTGTTTCCGGAACAAACGACAAATCTTCCTTCGTTTTGATGACAGCACGGCGCAGCCTCTGTACGCCTTCCGAATCTCGCGAAAGATCCGCGCCCCATTCTGATTGCAAATCCTCGAGCGCAATTCGCAGAAGAAGGTTATCGATATCGTCTCCGCCGAGGTGCGTGTCACCATTCGTCGCAAGGACTTCAAAGATGCCTTCGTGGAGGCGCAAAATCGAGATATCGAAAGTGCCGCCGCCAAAATCATAGACGGCGATGATTCCTTCGTTTCGCTTGTCGAGTCCATAGGCAAGCGACGCTGCCGTCGGCTCGTTCACAAGACGCAGAACATCCAAGCCAGCCAGACGCCCGGCATCTTTGGTTGCCTGCCGCTGGGCGTCATTGAAGTAGGCAGGAACAGTAATGACAGCTTCCGTGATGGGGACGCCCAGAGCGGCTTCCGCATTGTCCTTTAATTGCCGCAACACGGCGGCTGATATCTCGGGTGGAGTGAAGGTTCGATCACCCAATTCGAGTTTGATTACCGATGCGCTGTCTTCCGCGATGCGGAAAGGAAACAGCTGCAGCTCGTCTCTGACGTCCTCAACACCGCGGCCCATCAGCCGCTTTACCGAATACACGGATCGATCCGGGCGCGTGAGCAGCAGTTCTCGGGCCGGCTCGCCAGCTATTAGTTTGCCCTCGCTTGTGAGTGAAACAACACTCGGCACTATTTTGCGGCCCGCTGTGTCCTCAACGATCCGAGGGCTTGTCAGATCCATATAGGCGATCAGGCTATTCGTCGTGCCGAGGTCGATGCCAACGATCTTCGATTTCCGCTCTTCGCCGAAGTCAATTTGAAAGGTTCCCATAATCAGTTAAAAACGCTTGTCCAGAGATTCCACAGAAGCAGCTGCTGGGTTCAAAGCCCGATCCACGTCACGGAGAAGATTTTCGATATATCTCCGCCGGTTCAGAACGCCTCGAACATCATGCAGTGCCTGTTTCGCTGTTTCGCTTTGAGGTTCCGCGGCATCATACTTCGCAAACAGGGCATTCAGCTCGTTGTCAATACGCGTTCGCAACTCGACAAAATTCTGTTTCGCACTTTCCAGTTGGGGACGCGCTGCCTCGTCGCCGCCCTTGAGTTCTTCTAACGTCATATTCAGCTCGAACACTTCCTCGAGCAACTCAGGCGGCACGTCCCTCGAGCGTTGTTCGCCTATAGGAAATCCTTCTTCCGTGAGCAGATATTCGGCGCGTTTTACCGGATCTCTCAACGTACGGTAGCCGTCATTGATGACCGCCGTGGCTTCCAACGCCTCTGCTTGCTCTTGCGCACTCTTTCGGCTGAACCGGTCCGGATGCCACTGGCGGCTAAGCTCATAGAACCGCTTCTGCAGAGCCTCATTGTCGAGGACGAGCTTTCGCTCAAGACCAAAGAATTCATAGAAGTTTCTTGACAGAGTAGGCATAAACAAAGGCCAGTCACTGCGATGGCAAGCGGCGGTCCGCGCAAACATCTAAGCGGTTGAGGACCGCGGCTCTTATGCCGAAAACGATGTGCCGCAACCGCAGCTCTTCGTCGCGTGCGGGTTCTCAAAGACAAAACCCGACTGGATGAGCGAATCTTTCCAATCGAGCGTCATACCGTCCAGGAAAAGGATGCTCTTGGGATCGATGAATACTTTCACGTCTTCAAATTCAAAAACGTGATCACGCGGCCGCGGCTCGGGCGCGAACTTGAACTGATAACTCAGCCCCGAGCACCCGCCCCCAAGCACGCCCAATCGCAAGCCGCCCGAAACGCCTTCACGCGCAAAGGCCTCCCGTATCTTTTGGACAGCCTTTGGAGTCACGTGTACTTGCTTCGGCCCAATCTCTTGAGCAGGCGACTGATCGTTACTCTTGGCTTGATCGAGCTGAGTCAACTCAGCCATAGACAGATTCTCCTACTCTGCTTAGCTGACAGCGACGGTCTCAGCCTTCGTCACAGTCCGCTTGCTCTTGTAATCGGTGATAGCCGCCTTAATCGCGTCCTCAGCTAAAACGGAGCAGTGAATCTTCACCGGAGGCAGTGAAAGCTCATTGACTATATCGGTATTTTTAATCTGCAAAGCTTGATCGACCGTCCTGCCCTTCAGCCACTCGGTCGCAAGAGACGAACTGGCAATAGCGCTGCCGCAGCCGAACGTCTTAAACTTGGCCTCCTCGATAACACCGGTATCCGGGTTGACCTTGACCTGAAGCTTCATGACGTCGCCGCATTCCGGCGCACCTACCATGCCAGTCCCGACATCCTGGCTGTTCTTGTCTAGAGAACCCACGTTCCGTGGATTCGTGTAATGATCGAGAACTTTATCAGAGTAAGCCATTCTTCCTACCTCTTGAAAACCTTTCCTGAACTAATCTCTTAATGAGCTGCCCAAACCACTTTGGTGAGATCCACGCCTTCTTTAGCCATTTCATAAAGCGGCGAGAGCTCGCGCAGCTTCCGTACTACGTTGACCACCTTATCGCCTACGTAATCGATCTCTTCTTCAGTGTTGAAACGTCCAATCCCGAATCGGATGGATGAGTGGGCCAGATCGTCACCCGCGCCAAGAGCCTTCAAAACATAGCTGGGCTCGAGTGTCGCGGATGTACACGCCGACCCGCTCGATACGGCAATGTCGTTGATCCCCATTAGCAAGCTCTCACCCTCAACATACGCGAAGCTGATGTTCAAATTGTGCGGCAAACGATGCGCGATCGAGCCGTTGATGTAAACCTCGTCGAGCTCTGTCATGAGCTTATTTTTCAGTTTATCCCGCAGGAAGCTCAGACGCTTCGATTCCTCAACCATTTCCCGTTTCCCGATGTCGCAGGCCGCGCCGAGACCCACGATGCCTGGCACGTTCAGTGTTCCCGATCGCATGCCGCGCTCGTGCCCACCGCCGTCCATCTGGGCGGTGATTTGGACGCGGGGATTGCGCCGCCGCACGTACAAAGCGCCGCACCCTTTGGGCCCATACAGCTTGTGAGCCGTCAGCGACAGAACATCAATTCCATCGGTCATTACGTTAACAGGGATCTTGCCCACCGCCTGCACCGCATCGCTGTGGAGAAGCACGCCCTTCTCTTTCGCGATTTTGCCGATCTCCTGCATCGGCTGAATTGCGCCGATTTCGTTGTTGGCGTACATAATGGAGATCAGGATCGTCTTGTCGGTAATCGCGTCGCGCAGCTGGTCCAGATCGATCAGGCCATCCTGCCTGACGGGAAGATAGGTCACGCGCACGCCTTCCTTCTCCAGCCGCTTGCAGGTATCGAGCACCGCTTTGTGTTCGATCACTTGCGTGATGATGTGATTGCCGCGTTCGGCGTACATCTCAGCAATGCCCTTCAGCGCGAGGTTATTCGACTCGGTTGCGCCGCTGGTAAATACGATCTCCTTGGGAGTTGCTCCGATCAGGTCGGCAATCTGTTTGCGGGCCTTCTCGGTCGCCTCCTCCGCTTCCCAGCCAAAACTGTGGTTGCGCGACGCCGCGTTCCCAAACACTTCAGTAAAGTAAGGCTTCATGGCTTCAAACACGCGAGGGTCCATCGGCGTCGTAGCGTGATTGTCCATGTAGATCGGCAATTTCATAATTCTCATTTCCTTAGCAAACCATGCAGTTCAGAAGAATTCGTGGCGCCCCGAAGAGCCACTAGAGGACTGACCAGCATCGCCCGCGGCTCGTCTTCAGAGTCCTGCAACATGTCTTGGATGCTGACGCTTTCGAGGAGTCGCAGAATGCCCTCGTGTATCCGCCGTAGTGGGCGTTTAACCGTACATCGCGTCGAATGGTCGCACCGCACCTCTTCGGTGAAGCAATTCGCTAAAACGATAGGCCCGTCAATCGCGCGAATTACCTCGAGTGCCGAGATCAAACGCGGGTCGCGCGCCAGCCGGTAGCCCCCGTTTGTTCCAAATGCGGAAACCAGAAAGCCACTCTTTCCCAGCTTCTGTAGCAGTTTAGACGTCACCGGCAACGGGATGCCACACCCTTCAGCCACTTCCTTGGCGCTTACTGCTTCGCCGGTCTCGTGCTGGCGCATTGCAAAATGCTTGAGAGCAATAAGACTGTAATCCGCCTTTTTTGTAAGCCGAAGCATTTCGAATGGGTTTGGCGGTCGCCGCAACCGGATCTGCGACCAAGTAGATCTTATTTCATTTATAGCACGAGCGCAGAGGTATCGGCGACAAGTTTATCTTTTGCAAAATCAGAGGCTTGTGGGGATGGCCGGCCACGGAAACTCATGACATATTCCTACCTTGCGATCGACGCCAGTAAACAGCTCTCGTGATTCGTTTATTCCGCGTATTCATTCCGGCGACCGTAGTTGCGCTCCTGCTCTCGGAAATCCTCCTTGTCGCCGTCTGCTATTCCGTCAGTTCCCTTTTTACTCTGGGCACCGATCCCGCCTTCTACTTGTTTGAGGAGGGCAACTACTGGAAAATCCTGGTAATTACCGCTTGCATCATCCTGGCCCTGTACTTTCAAGATCTGTACACCGACCTGCGCATCATCTCGCGAATCTTATTAGCGCAACAGGTCTCTCTGGCGGTTGGCTGCGCTTTGCTGATGATGGCCTTTCTTGGCTACCTGAACCCGGATCTCCTCATCGCGCGATGGCTCATGGTGATAGGCAGCCTGGCTGTGATTGTGGTTCTACCCTTATGGCGCATTATCTATTGGAGGTGCTTCGTTGTAACACTTCGCTCGGAGCGCGTACTGTTGCTGGGCAACTCAAGCATTCTCAACGAAGTCATAGTGCATCTTCTTGATAGACCGCATTTCGGATATTCGGTCCTCGGCTACCTTTCTGAAAAACCGCGTGGCGATGTAGAGATAACGGTGCCTTGCGGCTCCCCTATTCCTTGCTTGGGACCGATATCCGATCTACGGAAGGTTTGTGCGGAACGTAAACCGACCAGGATCGTCGTCGGCATGGCTGAGCGCCGAAACCGCCTGCCGGTGCAGGAGTTACTCGAGATCCGCTTCAGCGGTGTCATCATCGAAGACGCAGCCGACACCTACGAAATGGCAATGCGCCGCGTATCTAGTCGAAGTATTCAGCCCTCTCAGCTCATATTCTCTTCGGAATTAGGGCCGCGGCCGCATGCAATAGCCATCCAAAATTTTTATTCGTTTGTGATCGGAATCGTGGGCCTGGTTGCATTTGCGCCATTCATGCCAAGGTAGGTGACCCCCGTATCACACGTATCGGCCTTTGGCTTCGCAAGCTCCGGCTGGACGAAGTGCCGCAGCTTTGGAACGTAGTGAAAGGCGACATGGCCATCGTGGGTCCACGGCCCGAGCGTCCGGAATTTGTCGACTTGCTGGCCCATCAGATTCCCTACTATCGCCAGCGCCTCGCAGTTAAACCCGGGATCACGGGGTGGGCCCAGATCAATCACAAATACGGCGATACCCAATTAGACGCAATGATCAAGCTCGAGTACGACCTTTACTACATCAAGAATGTTGCAGCCGCGCTCGATTTTTACATCATCTTTCATACGCTTAAAGTGATGCTGCTCAGCCGCGGCGCTCAATAGGCATTTGCGGTCAGGTTCTGGACACCAACATTTTTAACTTGTTACTTCGTATCAAAGCGCAGCGCAACCTCTGAGCTATATCGGTGATAATCGGAGAAGATCATCAGGTTCCATTCGCGGCGGTGCGATTCTTCGTAGATCACTTCGTACTCGCCTGCATTTGGCAATAGCCAGTTCTTCCCGTTGAGTTCGACTGTGTCGAGGATAACGCTCCAGCGCAATTCTGAAATCCTAGTCTCTAGAGGCATAGCCGTGGATGTCCGCTCAATCTTCAAAATCTGCCGGGACGATGACGAGACCCAAACGTCCGTGTGGAACGGCACGCGATAGTGCCTCGCGTCCACGTCGAGGTCCCATGGGCTATCCTGTTCGGAAACTTCGAAGCGATAGAGGACTGCTGGAGCTCCATTGAGGTCTGTATCCGTCCGCGAGAGCACTACCTGCGAGCCAAGAAGGACTTGCGTCTGGCGCAACAGCGTTCCAAATTCGCCTTCCGACCAAGCTCCGGAAATGCTCGATAGGTGCGGCAGCGACCTATTGTTTTGGCGGATGCCTGTATACTGCTCGACTCCATTTTCAAAAGAGACCTTGGACGTCACAGTATCGATTCGTCGTCCCTCAGGCCCGCTCAGCGGTCCTTTGTATCTGTCGATTCGTTCGTTACAAACGAAGTTTTGCAGATCTGAGTAGAGCAACTCATTCGCCAGCTGGACTTGTGCCAGCGGGTCTGTCGCTATAAATGCCCCAGATGCGATTGGAGCGTTCTCCCGGGCCGATTCACTCGGGATTACCGCATCGACGCCAGCTAGAGCCACCGGACGTGAATCGCTCGCACCATCGACCGGCGCGGCGCAAGCCGAATGCGCCGACGAGACCAAAATACACAAGAGAACAGCCGAACTGAAACTCACGGAAACGTTCATTTCCACCTCAATCGCGGGCCCGAGTTATCGCGCTACCGATTTCACCAAGCCGTCTTCAAATAAGCGCGTGTTAATGCTTGCCCGACACAAACTTAATCGGCAAATTCATCGAGGAGCATTAGGAACCCAGGTACGGATGGGCAACTTCACTCCGGGTTCAAGAAATCCGGCCGGAAAAATATGAATAAAAACTGGTCAGCGGGCGTTCTTGCGGTAGGCGAGCATGATATGGCGCTCCCCTTGCGAGGGAAATTCGACATTTGCTGGAATGGCGGTTCTAACTGCTTAAACCGGAAACCCGGGATATATGTTGTCGCGCTTGGAAGTCGCCGCACGCCGCGCATGACTTCGGAACGGCATCAGACGTAGGCCCCTCCAATCCGGCGACATGCCCGGGCAATAACATAGCCAATGCGGAGCGCCGGTCGCGCAGTGATGGCAGCCGTCCAAAAAGAGAGGAAATATTCGAATGCTCAGGACTTACATCGCCGCGATTCTGACCTCCGCGGCCATCTTGATCGTCGGCGCACAAACCAGCAGAGTGGCCATCGGACTCAGTCCCGTGCCACTCTGGCCGGCCAACGGCGATACTTCACAATTACCAAAAGATCACTACGTCTTTTACGACCTGCACGCTGGCGAATATGTCGCTTTCTATCCAACGGACTTCACTTTGCTTCGGGCCTGATCGGAGCACAAGCAAGTAGCGCGCAGATTCTGGAGCCCTGGGGCCTTAGGACACCAGTTCGAAAAACTGGTCAGCGGGCGTTCTTGCGGTAGGCGAGCACGGCCTTTTCATGCTCCATGAGCTGGGCCGAAAATTGATGTGAGCCGGAACCGTCCGCCTTCGCGACAAAGTACAGAAAATCCGCCGCCGCCGGGTGCAACGCCGCTTTAAGAGATGCGATTCCGGGATTCGCGATAGGTCCAGGCGGCAGACCTGCGTGCGCATACGTGTTGTAAGGGTTCTCGTTGGCGAGATCCGATTTGTGGATCACGCCCCGGTAGCGTTTGTCGATCAACGCCGCGTAGACGGTAGTTGGATCGCACTGCAGTGGCATGCTCAAGCGCAAACGGTTCACAAATACAGCTGCTACGAGCGGACGCTCTTGTGGAAGTGCAGCTTCCTTTTCGATCAAAGAAGCTAATATCACGATCTTATGCGTCTCGGCGGATTGTGCGTGTCCACTCAGAAGCGTCCACTGCTTGCGAAACTCCCGCGTCATCGTATCGCAAAGCCGCTTCGCAGTGGTCTTGTGCGTCAGGCGGTACGTCGAAGGGAACAGATAGCCCTCTAACGTCGGCGTTACGGGATCGAGGTCGCGAATCGCTTCCGGATTCGCCGCCGCTTTCAAAAACTCATTTGGATCGACCATGTCCGAGCGCTCGAGCAGTGAAGCGATATCGAACATGTTGCTTCCCTCAGGCACCGTGAAATCCTCGTAGAATATTTCTCCACGCCGGATTTTCTCGAACACTTGCAGCGGAGTTTGAGCTGAACCGAACCGGTATTCGCCCGCCTGAAGAGTTGCTCGCGGGTGAAGCGCACGGATGGCGGCAAACGCCCAGCGGGACCGCACAACTCCCTGGGCCGCTAGCTCGCGCGCGATCTCACGCGATGACATACGGTGCTCAATCTCGACGAAAGTCTCTGTAGAAAACCCGCGATACGGCCCGAAATACCAGTACCCGCCCAGTACGCAGCCGGCCAGCACTGAGATCCCAATTACAGTCGCAACGAGAAGAAGAAATCGGCGTAGCGGACCGCGCTGATTAGCCAAATGTGCCTCCCTCTTCCGGACGCGCCGGCGTTGAGGACTGCCCCAAATAGCTTTCGAGCAAGAGCATGGCGGCCAGACGATCTACTGCATGCTTGCGCTCATCGAGCGAAGCGCCTGCTTCGCGCAGCAGGCGTTCGGCTTCAACAGTAGTCAAACGCTCATCCAAGAACACGACGGGCAACTCCAGGTACCGTCCAAGCCGCCCCGCAAACTCTCTCGTGTATTCGCTTTGCCGGCTCTCGGAGCCGTTCATATGCAGAGGCTTGCCGACGAGCAAACATTGCACATTCCAATCCCGGGCGATTTCTCTAAGCCTCTCGAGATCGGCTCTAATACGCGTGCGCTGCAATGTTTCCAGACCTTGCGCTGTGATTCCAAGTTCGTCGCTAATTGCAAGCCCAATTCTCTTCTTGCCGACATCGAGCGCCAGTACACGACCGCGCGGCTGATCCTGCCCCGCAAGCCTGTCGTCTCGACTAAGATTCTCCAACTTCGGATTATAGAGGGAATTACGTCCTAGCGTGGCCATACGAAGATCGTCGTTCGCGGGGGTACTGTTCAGCCCCTCCGATCCATCTCAAAACCGCGCTCATAAATCGCGATCAGGCAATGCGGGCCGTGATGGGAGGATCACTTCCCGTCACGAGCAGAGGCGGTTTATCCCGCGCCGCTTCCGTCCTTACATATGCAAGACCAACCACTTCGCCCAGAGCCGGCGAATACGCTGCTGATGTAATTTCCGCGACATCTTTTTCGCCGGCCGTCAGTTTGGTTCCAGCCTCGGGCGCCGTTGCGGTTTCGATGCGAACAGGCGTTAGCAGCCGGTGAATCTGAGCGCGTGAGCGCACTCTCTCAACGATTTCCTGACCTAGATAGCAGCCTTTATTGAAATGAACTCCGTGTGTTGCTTGCGTCTCCTGCACCAGGTACCGCTCGGTGATGTCTTCCCCATACCTGGGAATCCCATTTTCCAGGCGCACGATCCGTGTTTCCGAAGCGGTTGCATTGGGAATCGGCCACTCCTCAAAGCGGCGCAGCAGATCGCTCTTGTCTGCAGGCAAGAGGAAGATGCGAATGCCCGCGATAGACGCCGTCGCCGCACGCGCGACAAAGCCGCCTCCCCAATCCGCTACGGAATACGCTATCCCGGGGACAGGAATTCCAAGCTTTTCGGCATACTGAAGACTTTGCGGACCTTCAAGCCCGATCTCGGCCCAGTGCTCGGTCTCATCGTCAACCGTGGCGTCGTCGGCAATGATGTATTTGTCTAAATGGTTGCGAAGCTTCTCGGCGGTTTCCGGCTCTGTGTCGAGAAATAGAGACTCGCCGCGATTATAAATATTGGCGTCGGCCAATATCCGGCCTTGTGCAGTCAGGAAAAAGGCGTACAACCCATTCCCAGGCGTCAAGTTCTGAACATGATTCGTGCTCATGGCGTGGAGCAGCCTCGCACGATCTTCCCCACTCACCCGTAGCTTTCCCCGCGCCGAGAGGTCTATCCATGCAGCGCCTTCGCGCAGTGCCTCATAACTTGTCATATGCCTTATACGGGTTAGATGCCGTTCACAGCCCACGCTGCGTCAAAGATCGAAGATAGGCGGAGATAAGAACCACGACCAGCCCTGAAATGGCGATGCTGGCGAGACGCCGCTTGCTCTTGCCCGCAACCGTGA
>Ga0102924_1007373_pt1 | contig 10086 bp, 8 predicted proteins | sample PaiPotPPM11metaG_FD_80116 | JGI IMG/M metagenome (GOLD analysis project Ga0102924, IMG submission 80116) | Iron sulfur acid spring bacterial and archeal communities from Banff, Canada, to study Microbial Dark Matter (Phase II) - Paint Pots PPM... ...
ATCAGGGACGAGATGAAGATCACGCCGATCGTCGGGGAGATGAACGCCAGCGAGATCGCCAGGGCGCTGGGCAGCCCGAGCGCGTTGCGTCTGAGCTGGTTGTCACCGTCGGCGGCGCGGGCGTCGGCGGAAGCGCTGGGGGTCAAAGAAGCCACGGCATGCCTTCCTCTGAGTTATTTGTGAACCGTAAGGAAAGAAGCCCAGGAGTGTCAATGGAGGGTCTGATTTTGTTACATGGCGGAAACGGGATGTCTCCTGACGGCATGGCCGATGGCCCCGACATCCTGCCGCGGAGCTGCCCTCACCCGCCTCCCCGTACTCTCGGGCTGCTGCGGCCAGGGGGCCGGCCCTTCTCGGCCTAGAGCGCTGCGGCCAGCAGGTCATGCTGGTGCTTCTGGCACCAGCGGCGAGCGCGTGCTGCTGTGTCGGCGACCGAGCGCCAGTGGTCGGCGAAAGCCTGGTGCCCGGCCGCAGCTGCTTCCGTGACGATGGCGTACGTCCAGTCATGATTGGGCACCACGGCTTCGGCGACCTCCCGGCGGCCGGCTCTGCTCAGCCCGCTGTTCTCCAGGAAGATGCGGAATCGTTCCAGTGCCCGGCCCTGCCGGTCATCGGTGATGTCCAGGTCATCATGCAGCGGTGCGAACAAGCGCGCCGCCGCGGCAAAGTCCCAGGCGGCGCTGCCCGGGCCGGCCAGGTCAAAATCGATCAGCGCGACTGCCTGCCCGTCGCGGAATATCACGTTGGCCGGGTGGACATCGTTGTGACTGACCAGGCCGGTGCGGAACGGCGCTGGGACGGGCCGGGGCCAGCGGTGCCCGGCGGGATCGAACGAGGCCACCGCGAGGTGATAGCGGCGCAGCAGGTCGGCGACGCTGGCCAGGGCGGCGTCGGTGAGCAGTTCCCCGGTCAGCGGGAGAATTGCCGCCTGGCCTTCCATGTAGGTCAGCCTCTCGGTGGCGGTCCCGGTGGTAAGGAGACGCGGGGCGCCCTCGAAGCCGACCGCCGCGAGGTGGGTTAGCAGTGCATGAGTGGCGTCCCGGCAGGGAGCCGCGGGCCGGACAACGGCGTCGCCGACCCGGAGGACCAGGCCGCGGTTGGCGCAGCCGCCGGGCAGCCGTGCGCCCGCCGGCTCGCTGTTCGGGAAGTGCTGCCTGGGGCTAAGGGCCGTCGGGGCTGCTGTCGGCCTCGCTGAGCAGGGCGCGGGCGAGACTTGCGTGGGTGACCAGGCCATGGACGAACTCTCCTCGGATCGCAGCGCGTACCGCCCGGCTCTTCGCGACGCCATAGGCCACCGCGAGCACGAACGGAATCTGCTCCAGTACCTCGCCGGGTGTCACGATCATGCGGCTGTCGACTAGTGTCGGCACGAGCTGGCCGTGCTCGCCGATGAAGACCCCGGCTAGCTCGGCCCGCACTCCGAGCGCGGCTAGTTCCTCCCGCTCGGGCGGGCTCAGGGCGTCGTAGATGGTCGACAGTCCCGGCGCCCAGGCGCCGATGGCGACCATGGCCATGGTGACCGAGGGTAGCAGGGCGAACGCGCCCGCGATGTCGCTCTGGCGCCGCAGTGCGTCGGCTGTCTGCGCGTCATCCAGGATCATCGGTGCGTAGAAGACGTGCGCTGGCCCGCCGCCGATTCGTGCCACGCTGCGGACCAGGTCCAGCAGGTCCCGGCCGTCGGGCGGCGGCACGGCTCCGGTCAGCTGGACGATCGGGCAGGGCGGGATCTGGGTCAGGGATGCCGTGAGGCCGCTGAGCGTGCGCGACCAGGACATGCCGAGGATGTCACCGGGCGTGATCAGGTCCATGAGCGCCTGCCCGGCGGCCTCGCCCAGGCGGCTGCGCAGTGCGGCCTCGTCGTCGTCCGGGAAATTGAACACGAAGGCCTGCTTGAGCCGGAACGCAGAGCACAGCTCGGCCGACAGTCCCGCGTCCAGGCTGCCCCCTGGCAGGCCGATCTCGATGCGCACCATCCCGGTCTCGCGCGCGGAGTCCAGCAGCCGGGCCACGCGGAACCTGCTGATGCCCAGGCTCTCGGCAATATCGATCTTCGATGCGCCGTCGAGGTAGAACTGCCGGGCCACGCGCGCGGCGAGGACAACTTCGGATGGCCGATCGGCCGACAAGCCGGCCATGTCTCCCCTCCAGTCAGCCGATCTGGCCGCTCATATGAGCGCACAGATCTCATATTGACACTGTTTCTTGACTTTTGGATAGCGCCCAATCACTGTGAAGGTCACAACATTTGAGCGCTACAGCGCTCAAATGAGCATACGCGCGAGCCAGCACGTCACCATCGCGGAGGTAGTTCATGAGGTCTTCCCTGGTCAGGCTGCGCAGGCTCGGGGCCGCAGGCGGTGTGGCCGCCGTGCTGGCCGTGGCCGCCTGCTCGAGCGGCGGCGGCACAAGCGGCGGCGGTAACGACAGCAACTCCGGCACGGTGACCGTGGCGGTGGTCTCCAACCCGCTCATCACCGGCCAGATGGTGCCGCTGACCACCTCGGTCTTCGAGAAGAAGTACCCGAACATCAAGGTCAAGTTCGCCACCTACACCGAGGGTGACCTGCGCGCGGCGATTGAGAAGGACGTCAGCACCCACAGCAACGCCTTTAACGTGATCATGATCGGGCCCTACGAGGCGCCGTTGTTTGCCAGGAACGGCTGGCTGGACAACCTGTCCACGCAGTTCATCTCGAAGGACGCCAGCTATGACGCCGGCGACCTGCTCCCGCCCATCGCCAAGGCTCTGTCATACAAGAGCTCCATGTACGCGGTGCCGTTCTACGGCGAGTCGTCGATGATGTACTACCGCAAGGACCTGTTCGCCAAGGCCGGGCTGACCATGCCGCAGCATCCCACCTGGGCCCAGATAGCGAGCTTCGCGGCCAAGCTCAACAAGCCCGGCAAGGTGACGGGCATCTGCCTGCGCGGCCTGGCCGGCTGGGGCGACAACATGGCCGCCCTGGACACGGTGGTCAACACCTTCGGCGGCGAGTGGTTCAACCAGAAGTGGCAGCCGCAGCTCACCTCGCCGGCGTTCGAGAAGGCCACCAGCTTTTATGTGAACCTCGTCCGCAAGTACGGCGAGTCAGGTGCCTCCAACGACAGCTTCAATCAGCTGCTGACGCTCTACGGCCAGGGCAAGTGCGCGATGTGGTACGACGCTACTGTCGCAGCGACCTCCATCGCGACCACTTACCCGTCGGTCTTCAAGCAGACCGGGTACGCCTTCGCGCCCACCGATCTCACCAAGTCCTCGGGGTGGCTGTGGACCTGGTCGCTGGGCATCCCGCAAGGCACCAGCAGCCAGGGCGCCGCCTGGAAGTTCGTGTCCTGGGCCACCTCGAAGTCCTATGACCAGCTGGTGGCGCACAAGTACGGGTGGTCAGCGGTCCCGCCCGGCACCCGGACATCGCTGTACAAGAATCCCGACTACCTGAAGGCGGCCAGCGCGTTCGCCCCCATCACCCTGGCGTCGATCGACGGGACCGACCCGAACCACCCCACGCTGCACCCGGTGCCGTACGTCGGGATCCAGTACGTGGACATCCCGCAGTTCGAGAGCCTCGGCCTGGCGGTCGCCCAGCAGATCGCCGGGGCCATCGCCGGCACCGAGACCGTTAGCCAGGCGCTGAAGGCCAGTCAGTCGGCCGCGTCCCAGTACACGCCGCAGGAACTGTCCGGCAGCTGACCCGCCGGACGACGGGGCCCCGGCCAGCGCCGGGGCCCCGTCGCCGCGACACCGAGGAGGAGTTTGCGTGACAGTGGCAGAGACGGGCGCGGCACCCGCCCGCCAGGCCAGCATCCGGCCGCGCACAGCGACCCAGCGGGAGCGCTGGCTGCGCCGCCTCCCGCTGCTGCCGGCGCTGATCTACGTCGTGGTGGTCACCCAGATCCCGTTCGTGGTGACGCTGTGGTACAGCTTCGAGAACTACTTCTGGGATCAGCCGGGCGGCGCGACCTTCGCCGGGTTCCGCAACTACACCACGGCATTCACCAACGCGGCCTTCCGCGGCTCGCTGGTGCGGTCGGTGGTCATGACGGCCAGCTCGGTGATCATCGCGATGGTGCTGGGGGTGATCTTCGCGATCTTGCTGGACCGGAAGTTCTTCGGCCGGGGCGTCGTCCGGACGCTGATCATCACCCCGTTCCTGATCATGCCGGCGGCCGCGGCGCTGGTCTGGGCCGGGCCGATGCTGGACCCGACCTTCGGCCTGGTGAACTACCTGCTCCAGCCGTTCGGCGTCCACCACGTGGCCTGGCTCAGCTCGGACGCCCTGATCTCGGTGATCGCGGTCATGGTCTGGCAGTGGACGCCGTTCATGACGCTCATCGTGCTGGCCGGGCTCCAGAGCCAGCCTCCCGACACGCTGGAGGCGGCCAAGGTCGACGGTGCCGGGGCGCTGGCGACCTTCCGCGAGCTCACATTGCCGCACCTGCGTCCCTACATTGAGCTGGGCATCCTGCTGGGGTCGATCTACCTGGTGAATTCCTTCGACGCGGTCCGGCTGATGACCAACGGGGGGCCGGGGACATCCACCACCAACCTGCCCTTCTACCTCTACCAGCAGGTCAATTACGCCTTCGACGTCGGCGGGGCGGCCGCCGCCGGCGTGATCACGGTCATCCTCACCATCATCGTGGCCACGTTCGCGCTGCGCCTGTTCGCCCGGGTTTTCCAGTTCGAGGAGGCCGGAGTATGACCGCCGCCAGCGTCCGCCCGAGCCAGCCCCGCCCGCGCCAGCCCCGGCGGCGCGAGGCATACGGCCGGGCCGGCTGGGGGGTGGTGGCCTGGGTCGTGGGCATCGCGTTCTTCCTGCCCGTCTTCTGGATGGTGCTCACCGCGTTCAAGCCCGAGTCCGCCGCCGAGACCTGGCCGCCGAGGTTCGTGTTTACTCCCACCCTGGCGGAATTCCGGCTCGTGTTCTCCGGCATGGGGCCGTACCTGACCCACTCGGTCATCGCGACCGTAGGGTCCACCATCCTGGTTCTGCTGCTGGGCGTCCCGGCTGCCTATGCGCTCTCGGTTCACCCGGTCAAGCGCTGGCGCGACGGGCTGTTCTTCTTCATCTCCACCAAGATGCTGCCAATCGTGGCCGCGATCGGGCCGCTGTATGTCATCGCGCAGCACGCGCACCTGCTCGACAGCATCTGGCTGCTGATCATCCTCTACACGGCCATGAACCTCCCGCTGGCGGTATGGATGATCCGCTCCTTCATGCTCGAGGTCCCCGGCGAGCTGCTCGAGGCCGCGCAGCTTGACGGCGCAGGCCGGGTCCGGGAGATCACCGAGGTGATCCTGCCCATCGTCTCTCCCGGCCTGATCTCGACCGCGCTCATCTGCGTCATCTTCGCCTGGAACGAGCTGTTCCTGGCCATCAACCTGACTACCACCAACGCCGCGACCATGCCGATGTACCTGATCAGCTCGGTGCCCCAGGAAGGCCTGTACATCGCGCACCTGTCGGCGGCCGCCACGGTCGCCTCAGTCCCGGTGATCATCGTGGGCTGGATAGCCCAGCGATCGCTGGTCCGCGGCCTGGCAATGGGAGCAATCAAGTGAACGGCGGAGGTCCCCGATGGCCACGGTGAGGTACCTATCGGCGAGCCGGGTCTACGACAAGGGCGCGCCGCCCGCCGTTGACGCGCTCAACCTGGAGATCAGCGACGGCGAGTTCATGGTCCTGGTCGGGCCGTCGGGATCGGGCAAGACCACGGCGCTGCGGATGCTGGCCGGCCTGGAGCCCCTCGACGGCGGCGAGATCGAGATCGACGGCCGGGACGTGACCTTCGTCCACCCCAAGGACCGCGACATCGCGATGGTGTTCCAGAACTACGCGCTCTACCCGAACAAGACCGTCGCGGAGAACATGGCCTTCGCCCTGAAGATGCAGCACGTGAATCCCGCCGAGCGGATGCGCCGGGTACGCGAGGCCGCCCGGGTGCTGGACCTCGACGAGCAGCTGCTCGACCGCAAGCCGCGCCAGCTGTCGGGCGGGCAGCGGCAGCGCGTCGCCATGGGCCGGGCCATCGTCCGCGAGCCCAAGGTCTTCCTCATGGACGAGCCCCTGTCGAACCTGGACGCCAAGCTCCGGGTGCAGACCCGTGCCCAGATCGCCGAGCTGCAGCGTCGCCTGGGAATCACGACCGTCTACGTGACCCACGACCAGGTCGAGGCCATGACCATGGGCCACCGGGTGGCGGTGCTGAGCCAGGGCCGGCTCCAGCAGTGCGCCACGCCCCGCGAGCTCTACGACAGTCCCGTCAACCAGTTCGTCGCCGGCTTCATCGGATCCCCGGCCATGAACCTCCAGACCGTCCCGATCACCGAGGGCGGAGCCCGGGTAGCAGGTCAGACGCTGCCCCTGCGCCCGGCCGTGGCCGCCGCCGCCGCCCAGGCCGGCCTGCGCGAACTGGTCATCGGCATCCGCCCCGAGCACCTGCACCTGGCCAACGGGTCCGGAGAGCTGGCCGGCGAGGTCGTGCTGGTCGAGGAACTGGGTGCCGACGCCCTGCTGCACGTCCGCCTGACGGGCGAGAGCGACCAGGTGGTCGCCCGCGCCGAAGGACGCAAGCCGCCAGCGCCCGGCCAGCAGGTGACGTTCCACATCCAGCCCGACGACGTCTTCGCCTTCGACCCGCAAACCGGTGCCCGCCTTGCCGGGTGAGACGCTGCCGCTGAACGCGCGGACACTAGCCGAGCACGCCAAGCGGGTCCCGGTCCCGGCCTACGACCGGCGGCTGGTGACGACCGGCATCGTGCACATCGGGGTCGGCGGCTTCCACCGCGCGCACCAGGCCATGTACCTCGACACCCTCATGAACGAGGGAACGGCGCTGGAGTGGGGCGTCTGCGGCGTCGGCGTGATGCCCGCTGACCGACGCATGCAGCAGGTCATGACCGCCCAGGACGGCCTGTACACCCTGGTCGTCAAGCACTCCGACGGCACCTGGCAGCCACGCGTAATCGGCTCCATCGTCGAGTACCTCTACGCCCCCGATGACCCCGAGGCTGTCATCGCGAAGATGACCGACCAGGCCACCCGCATCGTCTCGCTGACGATCACCGAGGGCGGGTACAACATCGACGACACGTCCGGCGGCTTCGACCAGACGAACCCGGCCGTGCTCGCCGACCTCAAGCCCGGAGCTCTGCCGCGGACCGCTTTCGGCCTGATCATCGAGGCCCTGTGGCGCCGCCGTAACCTCGGCGTCCCCCCGTTCACCGTGTTGTCCTGCGACAACCTCCAGGGCAACGGCCGTCTGGCCCGGCGGATGCTCACCGCGTTTGCCTGCCTTCGCGAGCCCGCCATCGGTGACTGGATCGATCAGGAAGTGCCCTTCCCCAGCTGCATGGTCGATCGCATCACTCCCGAAACTACCGACGCCGACCGGGCCGAGGTCCGCGAGCGGCTTGGCATCGACGACCGCTGGCCGGTTGTCTGCGAGCCCTTCACCCAGTGGATCCTCGAGGACGACTTCCCCGCCGGGCGACCCGCATACCAGCAGGCCGGAGCCCAACTCGTCAGCGAAGTAGAGCCCTACGAGCTGATGAAGCTGCGGCTCCTCAATGCCAGCCACCAGGCCATGGCCTACTTCGGCTACCTGGCGGGCTACCGGCTGGTAGACGAGGCCGCCCGCGACCCGGCGTTCCAGGATCTCCTGCTCGGCTACATGAACGAGGAAGCCACCCCCACCCTGCTGCCCGTGCCGGGGATCGACCTGGACACCTACAAGCACACGCTCATCGAGCGGTTCAGCAACCCGCAGATCCGCGACACCATCGCCCGGCTGTGCGCCTTCAGCTCCGACCGCATCCCCAAATGGCTGCTTCCAGTGATCCGTCAGCAACTCGCCACCGGCGGCGAGATGCGCCGCTCAGCCGCAGTCGTGGCCAGCTGGGCCCGCTACGCCGAGGGAATCGACGAGGACGGCCAGCCCATCGAGATCGTCGACCGGCTTCGCGACACCCTCACCACGCGAGCTCGCTGCCAGCGCGACAACCCGGATGCATTCATCACCAACCGCGCGATTTTCGGAGACCTGGCTGAGAACCAGCGCTTTCTCGACGCCTACCGATCCGCCCTCGCCTCGCTTCGGCAGCGCGGGGCACGGGCGACGCTGGCCTGGCTGACCACCCAGTCCAAGTCAGCACGCAACTAGCAGGGTGCCGGCCCCCGCACGGCTATGGCAGCGGCACGATTCCCTGGGCGCCGCGGGGGAACTTCGCGAGGGTTTCCTCGGGGATGTTCAGGTGGGCGGAGACGAGCTTGGGTGGCAGGTGGGCGAGCCAGTTGGCCAGGGAGACCTCTTCGTAGTGGTCGCTGCGGAACGTCTCGATCATGATCAGGTCGTCGTCGCCGGTGTTCTCGACGTAGTGGCCGAGGTTGCGGCGGACCAGGCCGACGTCGCCGGCGCGGAAGTCGGTGGTGTTGGCGTGCGGGCCGGTGTTGAACACCGTCATCCGCGCGGAGCCTTGCATGTAGTACTGCCACTCATCAGCGTTGGGGTGCCAGTGCAGTTCCCGCATGCTGCCCGGCTTGACGATGACCAGGCCGGCGGCCACCGTCTTGGCCGCCGGGAAGTTGGTGCTGTCCGCGACGCGGACGCTGCCGCCGCTGTTCTCGTAAATCGGCTGCAGTTCCCCCATGCGGAAGATCACCGGCTCGGTACCGCCCCACTCGACCCCGGCCGCGACCTGGTCGGCCTCGAGGTCGCCTGGCTCGTCGCCGGGGAAGATCCACAGGTTGTGCAGCGGGATGTTGTCGAAGGTTTTCCTGGCCACCCGGAAGTTCTTGGCCAGCACGTCGGGCGGGGTGTGCGCGAACCAGTCGGTCAGCAGCAGCGTGTTGCTCTCGGACTGGTTGCCGTCGTCGAACGCGATGACGAACTCGGCGCCGTCGGGGCCGAGTCCCTGCAGGGAGTGCGGCAGCCCGGCCGGGAAGAACCACAGGTCTTCGGGGAAGACGTCCTCGACGCTCGGCTTCCCGTCCCGGCTGAGGGTCGTGATCCGGCACTTGCCGCGGGTCATGATCGCCCACTCGGCGGTCTGGTGCCAGTGCAGTTCCCGGATGCCGCCGGTCTCGAGGTACATGTTCACGCCGGCGATCTCGTCGGAGATCGCGAAGTCGGGCTGGGTGACCTCGCGGGCCCAGCCGCCGCGCTGCTGGCGGCGGGGCGCGATGTTGAACGAGGACCAGAAGAACGGCTGCGTGCTGATGTCGGTCCCCGGCGCGGTGATCACGCTGGGGAACTGGCTTTCCAGCACCGGGTTCCGCGGCCCCGTCATCGTCGCGCTGGCCGGATCCCCGGCGGTGTTCGCCATGCCTTCCTGAGGCAGATCCGGATTCCCCAGGGCGGGGGTCTCGTGATGCGGTGCCGGGTTTTCGTTGGCGCCCATTAGCTATCCTCCTCGATTCGTTGACTCCTTATCTCCTGCGCCGCGGGTCGGCTCATCGGCCAACTGCACAGTCCGGCTCGCTGGTCACCGGGAGCAGCGCTGCGTAACTGATCTTCCGCAAGCTAGATGAGACCAAGATGAGCGCGGCGCCCGTCGGGACCGGTCAGTACCAGCGCGCCGTCATCCAGCGCACTCATCTCTGTCTCATCGGCGACCCAGCAGGCCACCGCTTGCGGATTGCCGTGCATGTTCGGCGTCACGAGGCCAGGCGGGAGCGCAGTCGGACGCGGGCCTGGTGCATGAGCTCGCGCGCCTTGTTGACGTGCGAGCCGACGAGCGTGCCATCTCGCTTGACGATGTCGCCGGAGACGATGACGGTCTCCACGTCAGCCGGCCCAGCGCCTAGGACCATCGTGGCTACCACGTCGCCGAAGCCGTCCAGGTGTGGCGAGCGCAGGTCGACGAGGGCGATGTCCGCCTGCTTGCCGACGGTGAGGCTGCCGATCTCGGCGTCGAGATTCCAGACTCTCGCCCCGTCGAGGGTGGCCAGGCGCAGCATGTCCCGCTGGTGCAGGTCGACGGTAGCGACGCTGTCGTCGCGGGCCAGGGCGCGGGCGTTGGCCCGCGATCGCTCGGCGGCCAGCGCGAGCCGCATCTCGGAGAACAGGTCGGTGCCAGCACTGCAG
>Ga0102924_1007375_pt1 | contig 10086 bp, 9 predicted proteins | sample PaiPotPPM11metaG_FD_80116 | JGI IMG/M metagenome (GOLD analysis project Ga0102924, IMG submission 80116) | Iron sulfur acid spring bacterial and archeal communities from Banff, Canada, to study Microbial Dark Matter (Phase II) - Paint Pots PPM... ...
CCGCAGCATCAGCGTCGCTGCCAGCGCCCACATCCCGAGCGCAAAGCCGAGCAGCGACCACACCAGCGCCGAGCGCCCGCGGCGCGACGCGATAGTCGCAGTGAGCGGCGCCAGCGCCGCGTCGATTATGAGCGAGGTCGCGATTATCTCGGCCGGGCCCCCGCGATAGCGCATCAGAGCGAAGCCGGAGGTCACGTTGAGGATGGTCGCGGTCGTCCACATCAGATTACGTGCAAGCTATTACGAACACATTCGCCGAGCGGTTGCAGATTACCGGATCTCCTCCGGCGGCCGCATTCGGCTTGCGGCGCTCTCGCGCGGGACTATAGTGGTTGGTGATGGCACGCCGCGACGCTGAAAATATTATTTCAAAGCTGCGCCAGATGAGCGAGGAAGGGCTGGGGAGCGTGATGGGCGAGCTGATGGCCAACGAACGGATGCGCAAGGGGCTGGGGCGTGCGGGAGAACGATTGTTGGCCAACAAGCACGTCTTCGATCGCAACGTCGAAACCGTTCTCGACTTCGTCAATATCCCATCCAAACGCGACATCCGCGAGCTGAAGTCCCGCCTCGACACGCTGTCCAGCCAACTGGTCAACCTTAGCATGAAGATCGACCGGATGCTGGCGGCGGACGAGATGCCCGCGCCGCGCCACGCCCGCTCCGGCTCAAGCCAAATCGAATCTGACCAAATCGAATCTGATAAGGTCGAAGCAGTCCGGCGAGTTCGGCCTGTCCGGCCGGCGCCCGGACCGCGTCCCGTGCCGCGCCGGCGCAGGGGCCGCACCAACCCCGACTGACGAAAGAGGCTCCAGAACAGACGCGTCGAAATCGCGGCCGCGCAGGATTGCGACCGCGCGGGGGGCTCGTCGCATTCACCGCTCGCATTTATCTCGCGCATTCATCTCGCGCATTCACAGTGTCGCGAGACTCCGCCCCAGCCGCGCTAGATCGGCAAGCTCGGCCGGCTCGTGTCCGAGGTCGGCTATCGCGAGCAGCTTCAATCCCGCGGGCCCACCCGCGCGCAACGAGGCTATCGCGGCCGCTTCGCGCTGATGCAGTGCCGCGAACTCCTCGGCCGCGCGCGCGAGCTTGCGCCTAAGCGCCGGCGAAAGCGGCGCGCGCGCGATCTGTTCTGCCGGCGCAATGGCGGGCAGCGTGCGGTTCACGATTACCGCGCGCGGCTCGATCCCAGCCGCACGCAGCGCCGCTAGGAACTCATGCGCCTGCGCGATGCGCTCGGGCTCGGCGGTGGTGACCACGACCACCGCGGTATCGCCGGCGACCAGGAGTTGCTGCACACGTGCGGCGCGCTCGGCAAATCCGGCATACATCCCGTCGAAGCTGCGCACGAAGGCCTGCACGTCGCCGAGCAGATGGAGCCCAGTAAGACGATCGAAAGCGGACAGCACGGCGCGCGCGGCGAGGTCGACGACGCTGAAGCCGCGGCGCATCCCGCCGCCGAGCAGCGTAATGGCGCGCGAGTTGAGCAGGTCGAGCATACGGCGCGGCGCGTCGAGGAAGTCCAGCGCCTCGCGCGCGGGCGGCGTGTCGAGCACCACCAGGCTGGTCGACCGCTCCTCGCTCAGCTCGAGCAGCCGCTCCATCGCCATGTAGTCCCCCACGCCGGCCAGCGCCTGTGAGAGATTGCGGTAGATGCGGTTTTGCATGATCGCGTCGGCGGCGGCGGGCGAGGGTGCGTGGCGCACGACGATCGCGTCGAAGGTGCGCTTGGGGTCCAGGCGCAGCGCGCGGAGGCGACCGGTGCGTCGCGCCGGCCGCCTCCGCGCACCCGTCTCATCGGCAAGGTCGCCCGGGAGGTCGCCCGGATCGTCAAGATTTTTCAACGGTACCTCGCGCGGCTCGGCGGCGTCGGCGCCGCCGAGTCCCAGCGCGTCGAGCAATCGCGGCGCCGGGTCGACGGTCATCACGTCGACCCGCCGCCCGGCGATCGCGGTGCCAAGCGCGAGCGCCGCGCTGACCGTGGTCTTGCCAACGCCCCCAGGGCCTAAGCATACGAGCAGCCGGCCGGCGAACAGGCCGTGCGACGGCGGTACGGCGGTCATCGTGGTTTCGCTGCGCGCGCGGCGTCTGCCGTGCGCGCCGGCTTTCCCGCTGGAGGCGGGGCTGTTTCCAGCAAAGCCGGGAACAGCCCCGCCTCCAGCGCGCGGCTCAGCTCTTCGAGTTCAGCCCGGCCCATCGCCGGGCTGAACAGCATCGGCAGTTCGACGACCGCGAGCCCGGCACGGGACGCTTCGCGGCGCGCTCGCGCCACGAAGCGTCCCGCGCCGTCGCGCCATCGCGCCAGAGGCGCGCATCCCGGATACGCGTCGAGCGCGTCCATCTCGCGCGCGCTGAACAGCGGATGCGGCACGCAATTGAGCGCCGCTGCGGCGACGCTCACGCCAAGCCGCCCGCGGAGCGCGTCGGACGTCTCCAGCGCCTCGCGCAGCGCTAGCTCCTGCGGCGTCAGCGTCAGCATCACGGCGAAGCGCGTCGCGTCGGAGAGAAAACTCTCGACGTTGGCGGCGAGCCGGTTGAGCGTTCCCAGCGGCGCGATTTGCTTGAGCGCGCCCGGCACCGAGAGCAGCTCCAGCGCGCTGCCGGTGGCGGGCGCGTCGACCACCACGTAGTGGTCCTCGAGCGCGGCGCTTCCGGCCACGATTCGCAGCCTCTCCAGCATCAGGAACGCTTCCAGCCCCGGCAGCGCTGCGCTGACGTAGCCGAAGGTGCGGCTCTGGAGCATCCGGCGCGCGACTGCTTTGATCGGCACGATACGTTCGATGAACGCTTCGAGCTCGGCGCTTGCGCTGAGCGACGTCGTTGCCAGATTGGCTATCGGGTCGAGGTCGTTACCCGACCCAACACCGAGCATCCGCGCCGCCCACATCCGCTGGTCGAGGTCGACCAACAAAGTGGGGTGCCGTCGCGCGAGACAGAGCGCGAGCGCCGCGGCGACCGTGCTTTTGCCGGTGCCGCCCTTGCCAGTGACCAGAATTAGCCGCGCGAGCGCCATCAGGTAGAATGTAGATTCGCGTGCAGCGGCGGTCTATCCGTCAAGGAGATTTGCAGCGTCAGGGTCGTTTACGAGCAGGTGCATGAAGGAGTCCGCTGACCAACCATCATTTCAAAGCGTGCTGCTGGCGATGCCGCCCGCCGGAATCGCGCGCTTCAAGGCGATCATCGAGTCCTACGACAACCTGGCGACGTTGCGCACCGAGGACCCGCGTCATCATTATTTGCGCTTGTACTTCGACCCCGCGTCGGCCGCCGGAGTCAACGCACTGCTTGATTCGCTAAGCGCGGCCTTTTCGATCCGCCGCATCGCGCCCTAGCTCTCGCGCAGTTCGACCGCGTAGTCGCGGCCTTCCCATTGTCCGCGCGTCTCCCAACGGAAGGTGAAGCGCACGGGCGCGTGGTCGGCGGCAGTCAGGTCGATATCTACGAAATCGAGTCCCATCGCGGTGTGGGTCGAACGGCTGTCGTTGTGGTGATGCCATTCGTCCTTGCTCCAGTGCAGCATGAAGGGCTCATCGGACTGGATGCGCAGCCTGCACGGGAGCGTGACCGACTGGATCTGCCGGTTGGGTTTCCAAATCTCTATTGGCCCTCGCGGCTTGCCGTTGCGATAGCGCTCGGCGACCTCGGGGACGAGATCGAAGACGACGCCGTCGGCGGTCGAGCGCAAAAGTTTCAGGTACTCCGCATGCGCCCACATCAGGGGCATCGCGGCCCCCGTTGGCCTGCCGAAAAACATCAGCGCTTCGGGCAGATCCGGCCGATCCCAGATTTGCTCGGCCAAAAGCCGCGTCGAGGTGGCGAAGGTTTCCATCGCGCGCAGGAACGGGATGACGTTGCGTCCGGTTGCGAGTTCGTAATGGCCGCGCTCACCGGTCAACAGCGGCCACGGCCGCCCGACTCCCCATCCGACGAATGGTCCGCCGTCGTCGCGCTGCCCATAACCGTCGTGCGTATAGCGTTTCCAGCAGGGCCCGGCCGGGAAGTCGGTCTTGAGCACCGCGTCGACGACCCGCAGCGAATCCTCGATCAGCGGGTCGCCGGGGCGGCGGATCCCGTAGCGCACCAGCTCGAGGAAACCCGCGTCGACGATCTCGGCGGCCGGGAACATGTAGGGCGCGCCGGGGGGGCGGTTGCGGATCGGCACCATCCCCTGGTCGGGATCATCATTGGGCAATGTCGCTGCAGGGTCTGCGGGATTGATCCGGACGTAGTGGCGCTTGATGCCGGGCACCAGGAAGCCCTGTTTGGTCACGGTCCAGCGCTCGATGTGGGATTCGAGGAAGTCGGCATAGTCGAGCAGGAACTGCGCGGTCGTCGTGTCGCCCCGCCCGTGCGCCAGGTTCGAGGCGCATACCAGCGCCGTGATATTGCTCGCCAGCGTCGAGGGCGAGTAGCCGCTATTCTCCTCCCATCGTTCCTGCGGCGTGACCGGACCTTTGTTGATCAGGTAGGCCGCGGCCGCGAGCACCATCGGATACGGATCCAAGCCCATCGTCGCGCCCGCGTGCACCAGGCGATACGCCAGCATGATCGGAAAGGCGACCTCGTCAAGTTGGATGCCCTGCCAGTATGGCTTGCCGTCGATCCAGAAATTTTGCGGGAAGCCGCCGTCGGGGCGCTGCGAGCAGGCGAGATAGATGAGCGCGCGCACCGGAGTCGCAAGATCGCCGGCCGCCAGCAGCCCGGTCGCGCTGTTGACCATGTCGCGCGTCCACACCAGATGATATCCGCCGAGGTCCTCGTCGCCCTTGACCTCGCCCCACGGGATGCTGAGCGAAGCGATGAGCGCGCCGGGAAAGCGCTTGTCCTCGTGCGCGAGCAGCAATTCGCGGCTTCTGCGGCAGAGCTGGCCGTTGTCGCCGGTCCATCGCCCGAGCGGGTACATGTGCCCGCAGGCCCGGCTCCATTGCTCGATGAAACGTGCCGAGTGTTGGGCGAAGGGCACCCCGAGCGACTGGTAGAGGCAGGTCACCGCGCGATGAAGGCCGTTGCCAAACGCGAGGCCGAGCGTGAAGTGGCGGTCCTCCGGCAGATCGATTTCAGCGGTCAGCGCGACATTGCCGTCAGGCGCCGAGGCGAACTCCCAATCCAGCTTGAAATTCTGATTCAGGTCCTGCCATCCGTCGGTCTTGCCGACATAGCCGCAGGAGCGCCGCACGAACGGCACGCTGGCTCCCAGAGCCAGCCAGGTGTTGTCCTTGTGCGCGGTCAGAAACTCGTACCCGGCCATCCGCGCGACGTTGGCATTGTTGCCCCATCCGCCGACATTCAGATGCGGCGCGAGCAGCACGAACACGCGCAGGCGACGTAACAGGTCGGCGTCGCCCTCAATGCGGGTGTCCAGCAGCACGCACGGTTGATGCGGGTCGGTGATGACCTCCATCACCACGCGGTAGCGCCCGTCGCGGTCGGCGTTGGTGATGCGCACGCCCAGGCCGCGATCGCCGAGATACTCGGTGTGACTCACCTGGTTGCGATGCACATCGTGAAAAAAGGTCTCGCCGTCGGTCACCAGGTACTGGAGATCGCGGATTTGGGGCCGATCGATCGTTGGATAGTAGATTTCGTTGAGCACGCCGCGCGAGGCGGTGAACCAGATGGGGCTTGCAGTGGAATAGGCGGTGCAGACGACATCTTTGGCGCTGTGGGTCCAGCGCGGCTCGATACCGGGGGCGCCCCAGGCGCGCGGAGTTTCCTCGATGATGGCCATCAGGTCGTTTTCCTTTCCACGGATGCGCCGGCGGGGCGCTCAGAGCGCGGCGGGAGGCTCGGCTGCCGGTTCGTGCAGCGGCGCTTGCGCACGGAACATGTAGGAGACGCCCACGCTCAGCACATAAAGCAACAGCAGCGGAATCGCGAGCAGGAAAATCGAAACCATGTCAGGCGGAGTCAGCGCCGCCGAGACCACGAAGATACCGAGTACCGCGTAGCGGAAATAACGCAGCATCATGCGATAGTCGATCAGTCCGAGCCGGGTCAGGAAGACCGCGAAAATCGGCATCTCGAAGGTCAGCCCAAAGGCCAGCATCAGCTTGGCCGAGAACGCCAGGTACTCGCTGATGCGAATCGTCGGGGTGACGCCGATCGAGGCGTACTGGGCGATGAAGAAGGCGTAGCCGACCTTGAACACGACCGCCCAGCAGAAGTAGCCACCCAGCGCGAAGAACAGGCTCGAGCTGACGACGAACGGCAAGGCCATCCGCCGCTCCGACTCCAGCAGGCCGGGCGCGATAAATTTCCATACTTCGTAAAATATCGCCGGGCTGGAGACGAACACGCCGGCCACCAGCGCAACCTTGATCTTGGTGAAGAAGGCCTCGCCCACGCCGGTCCCGATCAGCAGCAGCTTGCTCCCACCGACCTCGCGCAGCGGCATCGTCAGCAAGGCGAAAAGATGGTCCGCGAAAATGTACGACAACGCGCATCCCGCCGCCAACGCGATAACCGCCCGCACCAGCCGCCCGCGCAACTCGCGCAGATGCTCGAGCAGCGGCATGCGGACCTCCCCCGGTGCGGTGGAAGGATTGGCGCGGACCTCCTCCGGTGCGGTGGGAGGATTAGCGGGCGGCTCAAGGTTGGCCACGGGCAACAGGGCGGTCTATGGTTTGTCGGCCGGCGGCACGGAGCGCTCGCGAGGGCTCGGCTGCTTTGGTTTGCGAGTGCGGCGCGGCCGCGGGGGCGTCTGAGGTTCCGCCTGGGCCTGATGCTCCGCCGGGGTCAACTCGCCCGTGGCCCGAGGATTCGCGGCGTAAACGTGCGGCGGAGACGCAGGCTCAGCTGCTGGCTCATTCAATCCTTGATGCTCCGCCGAAGGTTCCGCGGTGCTCTCGGGACTGTCCGGACTTGCAGGACTTGCGAGACCTGCGCCTGATGCTTGCGGCGGAGGCGCGTCTGCGGTGGCGGTTGACGCACTTTCGGCCAGCGGTTGCGATTGCGGGTCGGGCGCCAGAAAAGCCGGCGGAGCCGGCGACGGCGATGAGGGCGGCACAGGGGGAGGATGCGGGTCGTCGAAACGCGGCGGCAGGATATTGAACGGCGCATCGTCGCCGATCGCGCCCGAAATCTCGCGCATCACGGTATTGCTCGCAAGCCGCAGCTCGCGCATCACCTTGCCGACCGCGCGCATCACCTGGGGCAAATCGTCAGGTGGGATGACGATCAGCGCGATTACCAGGAACAGGAGTATTTCGAAAATTCCCAAGAATCTTCCGTCCGCCAACCGCCCCGGCCCATAGCGCTCGGCCGCGCGGTCTGATTAATGATCGTTATCGAAGTTCGGAGTGTCAACGATGCTCAGGACCGCACTGATTAGCGACCGCAGATTTTTGAAGCATTTCGCCGGCCGAAGCCATCCCGAACGCCCCGAGCGCGCGGCGGTCATGATCGCGATGGCCGAGCAGCTTCATCGCGCCAGCATACTCGCGCTCAGCCCGCGCGAGGCCACGACCGCGGAGCTCGAACTGTGTCACGACCCGGCTTACGTGGCCGAAGTCAGACGCAGCGCCTCGATGCCGCGTTACGACTTCGATCCCGACACTCATGCTTCGCCCGACTCCTATCAGACCGCGCTGCTGGCGGCCGGCGGCGTGCTGACGGCAGTCGAGGCGGTGATGGACGGGGCGGCGGACAATGCCTTTGCGATCGTCCGCCCGCCCGGCCATCATGCGCTCGCCACGCGCGCGATGGGGTTTTGTCTGTTCAACAACGTGGCGATCGCGGCGCGCTATCTCAACCGCTGTCGCGGCCTCAAACGCGTGCTGGTGATCGACTGGGACGTCCATCACGGCAACGGCATCCAGGACATCTTTTACGACTCGTCCGAGGTGCTTTACTTCTCGACTCATCAGTTCCCGTTTTACCCGGGCACCGGCGCGCTCGACGAAATCGGCTTCGGAGCCGGCGCCGGATACACCGTCAACGCGCCGATGCCGGCGACGTTCGGCGACGACGAGTACCTGCGGATTTTTGACGACGTGCTGGCGCCGGTGGTCCGGCAATACCGGCCGGAGTTCATCCTCGTGTCGTCGGGCTTCGACGCGCACTTTCGCGACCCGCTCGGCGGGATGCGGGTGACCGAGGGTGGCTTCGCCGCGCTCGCGCGGCGGGTCAAGCGGATGGCGGCCGAGTGCTGCGGGGGCCGGATGGCGGTGGCGCTGGAGGGCGGCTACGATCTCCAGGCGCTCGCGGATTCGGGACGCAGCGTGATCGAGGAACTCGGCCGCGCGGCCGACGAGCCGATCGCGCCGGCCGATGACGGCGCTAGAGTGATGCCTATAATAGAGCGCTCGCACTATTTTCTCGCGCGCTACTGGAAGTTTTAGAGTCAGCCAGAGGTTGAATACGGATATGAAGCTGAAAATCGTCATTCACGACGCGGAAGAGGGCGGTTATTGGGCCGAGGTGCCGGCGATTCCCGGTTGTGCCACCCAGGGCGAGACTCTCGATGAGTTGTTGGCGAATGTCCGCGAGGCCATCGAAGGCTGCTACTTTCCAGTGGAGAGCGATAGCTTTGCGTGATCTGACCACTCGCGTTCGCAGATGGAGGCACCGCGATTCCTCGCTGCGCTCGGAATTCTTTCAGAGGGCCGCTCACGAGCGGCCCCTACAACAGAAAACCCGATCTGTAGAGGCCGTTAACGAACGGCTCGTTGTTCTTCGATTTGTAGTGGCCGTTCGTGAACGGCTCTCTGCCATTCGGAGCGGGGTCCGCGGAGTCGGGAAAACTCGCCAGCGTGGCCGAGCCTAATTCTTTCAGCCAATCCGATGCGCTGCGGCTGATCGCTCTGGGAGCGGCCGCGCCGCAGGTGTACGACCTGGGCAGCTCGCGCGTCACGATCGGCACCGGCGCCGGCAACGACCTGCTCCTGGACGAGCCGACCGCTTCGCGCCGCCATGCCGCGCTCGAGCGGCGCGCGGGCCGATGGTACGTGGTCGATCTCGGCTCGACCAACGGCACTTACATCAACGGACGGCGTGTCACAGCGCCGGCGCCGCTGGAGCGCGGCGACGAGTTGCGCTTCGGCAACGCGCGATTCGGGCTCGTCTCTCCCGGCGACGACCTGTCCAAGGTCGGCGCCGGGAGCCCGAAGGCGGCTGAGCGCTCGCGCCGGCGCGGCCCGCGCCTCGCCGGCATCGCCCTGGCGGCGCTGCTCTTCGCGGGCGGCGGCTTCGCCCTGACCGCATATCTGCTGCGCCTCCAGCGCGGCGGCGCAGCGCCGCAAGCGACCGCCAACGCAGCGGCGGCGGGCGCGCCTACGGGCGCGCCCGCCTCTGCCGCGGACCCCGAGTGGCTCGCGCGGCTCAACTACTATCGCGCGATGGTCCGATTGCCGCCCGTGCTCGAAGACCCCCAACTTAGCCAGGCGGATGCGCTGCACGCCCGCTACCTGGTGAAGAGCTATGCCGAAGCCATCAGGACCAGCACCATCGGGGCCGAGGCGCACGAGGAGAATCCCGCCAGTCCCTGGTATACGGAGAAGGGGATGCTCGCGGCGAAGAAAAGCGACGTATCGTACTGGCAGGAGGCGAAACATCCAGTCGGCGAACCGGTCAGCGAGCCGGTCGGAGACCGCGCAGCACCGCCGGGCGAGATGCTCTGGGGGTCTCCCGGCTGGAGCATCGACGGATGGGTCGGAATTCCATTTCATCGCCTTAGCGTCATCAGCCCGTACCTGCGACGGAGCGGCTTCGGGCGCTACTGCGAGGGGGCGGGATGCGCGTCGGCATTGGATACCTTGAGTGACCTGAACCAGTTCCCCGAGCATCCGGTCCCGTTCGCTCAGCCCCTGGAGTTTCCTCCCTCGGGCGCAACCATCGCGATGCGCTCGCTCGACTCCGAATGGCCTGACCCGCTGACGGCATGTCCAGGCTATGCGCGCCCGGCTGGCTTTCCCGTCACGCTTGAGGTGGGCGCCAACGTGGACGCGAAGCTCGGTGCCTACCGGCTCACGCGCGACGGGAAGTCGTCGGCAGATTCGTCGGCAAATGTGGAGACCTGCGGCTTCGACGCGTCGAGCTACAGCAATCCTGACGCCGCCGCGGAGCAGCGCGCGCGTGACATATTGC
>Ga0102924_1007377_pt1 | contig 10085 bp, 9 predicted proteins | sample PaiPotPPM11metaG_FD_80116 | JGI IMG/M metagenome (GOLD analysis project Ga0102924, IMG submission 80116) | Iron sulfur acid spring bacterial and archeal communities from Banff, Canada, to study Microbial Dark Matter (Phase II) - Paint Pots PPM... ...
CGACATCACGAAGGTGACGGTGACCGTCACGGACATCCAGCGGGAAGCGATCGGTGCCCCCTTTATATGTACATTCGCCCTGCGGGCTGAAGCCGAGTCCGATGAGGTCAGTGCGCCCGGCGGTCAGAGGGGAGCCCGTGGCCCGGACCCGGCGGGTGGTGCGCAGCGCGTTGTGTTGGCGTTCCCGAACTATAGAGAGGTCGGTCGATCCGAGTGGGACGAGCGTGGCTTCGACAAGTACACGTCGTTGAGGATTATGCACAACCCGGACGGTGGTTACGACTTCCTCATCAACGTGGACAATACCTTCCTCCTCACGGAGCTGTCCCGCGCCAAAGAGGAAGACAAGTCACTGGTTAAGTACTGGTTCCTACATGGCCTGATGTTGGCTGCGCTGTCGATGCTGAAACATCGCGAACGCATTGCAGCGCCCGTTGGCGCGGGCGAGGATGACCCCGACGGCTTGCTCTCAGAAGATGCTGACGATCTGAAGATCGTCGCCACCAGCTGCGATGGGATGGCGCAAGCGATCGTGCCCATCATTCGAACTCTTAGCCGTCTCCCGGGTGTCTAGTCGAACGGGGCCGAGCTGCGGTTTGATGCCGCAGCTCGACCCCCCGTCACTGTCAGTGGCAGGCCACACGGGTTATACAAGCACCCCATCTATGGGCAAAGCCAACTGGCGCTCCGGGTTATGTCTACGATGAGCTGGAACGAGGAGACGAACGGTGCCACATCGACGTCCTAGCTCATTCGTTTGGGTCACTTGGATCGCCAAGCTGATGGCGGGCGAAGCTCACTGTCTGTGGTCGGCGTGGTTTCGGGCCCACTATGCCTATGACAAAGATGAGCGGCGCGGCGCTACGGCCTTTGCGAGATGGCAGATTCGGCATGCTGCCATGGTCGACGACCTCTCAGCTCAAATGCGGGGGGAGGGTTATGCCATCTATGTGGAGGATCAAAACCTTTTCAGAATCGGCCGGGACGGTATTGTGCTGTCCGGCAAGCCGGATATCGTTGTCTTGAAGGACAGTGAGGCGATCGTGCTCAATTGCAAGACCGGCTGCCGGCGAGCATCTCACCAGATTCAAGTGAAAATCTACATGATTGCTCTACCGTGGTGTCATCCGCTGTGTCGGGCTGCAGTGCTGGAGGGGCGCCTCCAATACCCTGACGGAACAGTCCACATCCCGTCAGAGGAGATCGATGGTGAACTCCGGACGCGTCTGCGGCTTCTCGTGCGCGCCGTAGGCGGCGACTCCCCTCCGTCACGCGTACCGAGCGTGAGCGAATGCGGGCTTTGTGACATCCCGACGAGCGACTGCCCCGACAGGATTGACCTAGAAGTTGTCCCTGTCGAAGGTGAACACGATCTCTTCTGAAAACCCACGCCAAGGTGGCTCTGATGTCAGCGTGACCCGGGAGTCGACACGCGCACGACCGGGCACACCGGGGCCTCGGGGCCACGCCAGACATCCTGCGCAGTCGGCAATGCGCCAGCGCGCTTGTAATGCAGGCGCCTTGTGCCTGGCCCCAAGATGCTTGTCGTCCCACCGATGCACACCAGCCTTGTGTTAGGCAACTGCGACGTACGCAACCAGGTCTTTAAGCCTCTCAATTACCACCGCCCCGTAGAGCCTTTCAAGGCCGGCTCGGCGAATCTTGTGTGCCCAGTGCCTCTCCGTCACCACGACGTCACACTGGACAATGGCCATCGGCAGCGCCGTGCGATCGTAGTAATCGCTGTTCCGCCAATGTCTGCTCGCCTTCTCGTGCTGGAGGCGCAGCAACTCAACCGTGGCAAACGGCACACGTAGATCCTCGAGGAAGTCCAGAAAGCAGTGTTCGTCCCTGTCAGCCGATCAACGATAGGTCTTGACCATTACCTCATCACCGGCCGTGCCCCGCTCCGTCACGACGAACCCGTTCTCAGTGAAGGCCGTGATCGTCAGCCGGCCAGGACCGCACGGGAGATCAACGGGCAAATCGGAATCCCTTACAAGGTGCTGCCGGCCCCAACGGCGAGAGATCAGTTGCCTGGTTTGAATCTCAAGGCGTGTCGGGCGGAAACCCACATTGTGGAAGTCGCCGGCCCTCCCTGCCGTCCGGAATGTATGCATGGGTGGCTCTACAGAGTCTGGCGACCCCCGTGTCACTGCAATGGTCAGTTGACCCATCTCTGGCCGCTCACGCCGCAGCGCCGTTATGAGCCAGTGTGTGATCCTGCGTAGCGGCCAATACGCCGGCGGGAGAGTCATTGTGAATGCCAAGCCTCCGACCACGAGCGCGGCGAGCATCCCCAAGAAGTAGGACGTGTCGTACGTTCCCGACAAGATCGCGCCTAACAGTGCGCCAACGAGCGTGACCCCGGCAGTGCCGGTAACGGTCCGAACCCTTTCTCGATCCATGCTCAAACCTACTCCAAGCTGTTCCCAGTCCTTGGTTCATTACTGGGCCGACCAGGATGTGCAGAGCTGGCAGCGATGCAACTGCCAGAGCGAGGCTACCCCCGTTCGCTTGCAGGTGTCCAGCGAGTGATTACAAGGAGTGAGTCCGAAAGCCCCACCCCGGCTCACTCCGCCCATCCCCGGAGCGATCGGGGGTTTTCGGCACGGCTCCTGAATCTTGTGACCTGTTCCCTGAGCTACCCGGTAGCTCGATCGAATTGAAGGCACATCTGCCACCGTCCAGCCCTCACAGCCCTCGAGGGAACATCGCCTGCTCTCTACCGCGAGCTCACGACGCGTCGGGAGGGTCCGCGATTCTCCGTGCCTATGCAAGGATTAGATCGGACCCAACGTGCACAACACCCTGAGGAAGGGAGAAGCTAGACGATGGCTTCACAGTCAGAGCCTTAGCCATGAGGTACAGTCACGACGCACCCGTGCCTTCAATGGATGACCTGCGAAATCGTTGGTTGCAGGAGCGCATGGACCGATCGCGGAACGTACCACCCGAGTTCTACCACTATACGTCGGCCCAGGGGCTGATCGGCATAATCCGCTCTTACAACATGTGGGCAACCGACGTCAGATATTTGAATGACGAAGACGAAATCACGTACGGGCAGCGCCTTCTCGATTATCTGTTGGCCACTTACCAGCCGCCCGCGAGCTGGCTCGCCCACGAGCTGCTCACGAGCATTCCGCGATCGCTGTCGCAGCTCTTCGACCTGATGGAAATCTACGTTACCTGTATGTGCACCCGCCTGGATCTCGCGACCCACTGGAGAGGGTACGGGGGCCAGGGCGGCACGTATGCCATCACATTCGATTCGCAGGCGGCGGCTCGCGGTATTGCCGGGCAGCCCCTGCCATTCTCCCGAGAGCCAGTTGAATACGACGAGACCCGGCAGCGCGCATTTCTTCTTGCGCCCATCCGTGACGGGTGCGAGCTATTGGCCGGAGAATCGGATCTCGACGGTCGTGCCGACCTCGACTACGTGCTCAGGTGGTTTAGTGCCGCCGTGCGCGGCGAGGCTGCCCAGCGCTTCACGGTTGTGAAGGACCCGCGATGGCAAGATGAACGGGAATGGCGGTATGTCATCGCGCTCCCGAAGATAGACCCTCATGGACTTCCCATACTTCATAGGGAATCGCGAGGTCAGCAGGTCCCGTACCTTGCCATTCAGCTCCGCAATGACCAGCGCTATGGAACGCGCCTGCCAATCCTCCGGATCCTTCGCGGCCCGGTCTCCCCACTGGACCTGACGGAAGATGAGATCGCTGACCACCTGCGCCGGAACGGCTACTCCGTGCCTCCGATTGAGGATTCGCTTCTGAGGATGGCCCGCGGACGAACCGGGGACCTTGCCGCGCTGGGACTGCGCCATCATTGCGATGGCAACCCGCCAACGATCAATCTGCGGCCGATCGTTGACGAACCTTACATATCATGTAAGAATGGTCGCGTGGCCACGCGCCGAGTTGTCACTGCCCCTGCCGACGGACCCGACTACGCTGCCCTCTACCTCATTGCCGAGGGGCAGCGTGGCTACTTTACGACCCACCAGGCTCGCCAGACCGGCATCAGTGATCGCCTCCTGACTCACTGGGTCAAGACTGGACGCTTCCGCCGCGTTGCCCACGGCATCTACCGTCTGCGCGACTCTCCCGCCACCCCGCGCGAGGAGCTCATGATTCCCCTCCTCTGGGCCGGCCCAGACAGTGCGCTTTCCCATGAAACCTCCCTTGAGCTCTACGGGCTTGCCGACGTGCTTCCGACGACCACGCACCTGACCGTCCCCGCCTCATTCACGCCGCGGCCGCACGCCGGCGTCACGCCGCACCACGAGCCGCTCTCTCCAAATGAGGTCGTACTCCGCGACGACTTCAGGCTGACGACAGTCGAGCGGACACTAGTCGATTGCTGCCGATGGGGAACCGATCGGGACCAGCTCTCTCTCGCCGCCCGCCAAGTGGTTGACCGTGGACTCGTGAATGCCCGCCGCCTCCAAACCGCGCTGGACGAGGCAGGGATCGCTCATCACTTCGATCGGGCACTGGTGTCTAACGCTATTGGCTGATCCGCTGGAACGACAGCCGCCACCCATTCCGCGCGCTTGGATGTGCGCGCTCATGTATCTCCAATCCGGAAGCGCTATAGTATGGTCACACTGGGCGAAGGAAGCCAGTTACAACGATGAGTGATGCATCGCTTCGAAGGTGCGAGCATGACCAGCGAGAGTATGGCGCGCGCCTTTCTCGCCCTTGACGAGGTGGCAGCGTTGCCCCCGAACTGGGACACTTACGGCAGCCCGTCGATCCATCGCCGGGCACTGGAGGCTGCAAGACGGCTCCTTCGCATCGGCGAGGCGGAGGGTCTTCCCGAGCCGCATATCGTTCCCATCTCCGGAGGCGGGCTCCAACTGGAGTGGTACACGCCCACACACGGTCTCGAACTCGTAATCCATGCCAATGGCGAGTTTGAGTACCTGCTCGTCAACCGTCCCGAGGATGTTGTGGCGGAAGGCGGTCTGCCGAGCGTGGACAATCAACGGGCGCAAGCATACATGCGCTGGTTCATCCGCGCGAACTGAACGACGGCTGGCGATAAAACGGCGGCATGCCACTCGATGATCCGGAGGTCCTGGTTCCGGACGATGAGATCCTGTGGCGGAGGCTGGGCCCCCGGGATATTGTTCCGGAGGGAAGTGGGTACCGGGTCAGTAGCGGTGCATTTCGGACGGACCACCCGGATGGTGTCTCCGTGCACCGCCAGAAGCTCACCGACGAGGCCACGATTCTCCGTCTGCACCCGCCGGTCGGCATAGCGGAGATCTCCGTAGCCCAGGTCAAAGAGGTCGAAGGGCTGAGAGTCGTCGCCGCTCCAATAGAGGACGACCCATCTCACGCGCTTATCCAGCCGCTGCCAAAGAGCAGCAAGCCACAGAAACTGGCCGTGAGGGCGCGGGTCGTGCGCCTTCCGGATACTCTACGTCCGTAGCGCCGTAACTCTCTGGCCCCAATCCTGCGGCATACGTCCTCTCGAAAGGCCAAGTGCATGCTCGCCATCTCGACGATAACCTGGACGCAGGTGCACCCTGGGAGTGAGCCGGTCGATCAGGCCCAGTTCGCCTCGGCTCTGAGCACCGAGACAGTGCTGGAAGTGGTGGCATGGCTCGGTTGCCTCTTCGGACAGCGATCGACTGGCCAACTCCTAATAGAGCGCGGCACTCAAATCCAGATTGCCCACCAACTGCTGTCACGGTCGAGCGCCGCTACCGTGACAGGTCTGCTTCAGCGCGGTGAGGGGGCCACGTTCCTCAGCGAGGAGCAATTGCTTACGGCAGCGCGCTTGGCGGTTCTTAACGGTCTCGACCGCGATCCGTACGTGCTTGCGGACGGAGCTACTGGAGAACTGCTCCTCCGAATCAACGACGAATTGTACCCGGACCACGACACCGATGATGAGGCACGGAGTGGGCTTGTGCCACTGGTACTCCGGCAGTTCGGTTTCGACCGCAACGAACAGGAGCGCTATCTCCTACCCCGTTACTTCGATCTACTCATCACTCGTGGTATCCCGCTACTTGTAGACGGGCAGGAGCAGACGCCTGCCGACCTCTTTACTCGGGCTCTCGGGATAAGTCCGCAGGAATACATGGCGTGCGGCCTCCTGTCCGCTGCCGCCTTTCATGCCGTCTCCAACGTCCAGGGTCTCCGTCGGGCTTCGCAGCAATTGGACGAGTGGCTGCGGTCCCTGAAGAAGCCGGAGCTTGAACACAGCATGGCACTGTATGCCGGCGATAGAGCCGGCTTGAAAAACGCTTTTGCGGAGTACGCAATATCTGGGGGGAGGACGCTCATGCCATTTCGGGAGAAGCCACTCTTCCGCAAGGCTGACGGCCCTCTGATCCCTGTGTCGGTGCGGGTGCTGTTGGAAAAGGTGGCCATGGGCGTGTATTGGGAGCTACACAAGTACTTCCGCGAGCGACAGCAAGTCGGCACGCTGACTGCGTACCTCGGCCCAGTGTTCCAGTCCTACCTGTCTGATATCCTGGACGACATCTTTCGACCGATACCGAACGCATCCTACTATCCAGAGGCTTCGGTGCGGAGGGTCGCCGGTCGGAAACGCGCTCAGGAAGCGCCGCCTTTCGATGCCGCTATTGTCGAGGGGGACGCTCTCATCCTCATCGAGAAGACGACGACTGCCCTACCCGCTCTGCTCCTCGAGGCTGGAGACCCGGATAAGCTGTTCTCCGATCCCTCCGCCGATGCACCGGAGGAGCGCAAGCCTGACCGTAAATTCGTCGAGAAGCTGCGGCAACTCCAGGACGCGGTCAATGAGCTCGGCACGAAATGGCAGATCGACGACGTCGACCTCCGCCAGATTCGGACTGTGTACCCGGTGATTGCCCTCCTGCATCCCTTCCCTCAAACACCCGACGTGTGGGCGAGGCTCCGGACGGCTGCGGACGATAAGTGGCCAGAATGGCCGCAAGGGAAGTCGCTTGGCGAAGGGTGGCAGCCCGTGGACGTCCGCATCCCCGCCATTCTCACGATGGAAGAGATGGAGATGATCGAGCCACTTCTGCGCAGTGGCACGCAATACTTGTCCGGACTCCTCGAGGCCAAGCTTCAGGACCCGAATTTCGCCCAGGGTGACACGAAGACCTGGCTGTTCATAAGCTCCGGAATCGACCTGCCTGACAATGAGCGGCTGCTCCACCGCTTCGAAGAAATCAAGGATGAGCTTCTCGCTACCCTTGGAGTTGACCAGGGTGTCAGCGATGCCGCAGCTAACGGGCCAGCTTTACCCGAGTGACGCTCCTTCGCACTTCACTTCGGACCTACCTCGGAACGACGCGCCCACGCCCACGGCAGGAGCCGGACAAGCTGAGCGAGCACGGTGGGACGGCAGATAAGGTCGCGCAGGTGAGCCAGCGCGATGCGCTGGAGGTCACGATGCATCCTCCAACGTCTCCAGAATCGACTCAATTCCGACGACAGAAATGGCACCGTGACTAGTCTCAACCGCTACCTCTGGGTGAGGAGTGCGGTCGAGTCCTCTCGACCGCACCACGGATGAAAAACCGCGAGCAGACGCCAAAATTCGCTGCTCGCGGTTTTCATTTTGGGGGGTGGAGGTTCGAGTCTCGCCCTTGTTCGGCGCCTTGCCGACATCCAGTCTCAGGTCTCTCGGTCGCCCCCTACTGCTGAGCACGCGTCGCTGTGATCCAGTGCTGCCCTCGTCAATCCACACGGGCAAGGGCTCAATTGCATCCTGCCCGCTGGACAGGTCATAAAGGGATGGTCTGCGATACAGGCTGATCAAAGGGGTAGCCTTGTGCGTCAGCTGCCCACATCAAACTCGCCTCAGGACGTGCAGCAGGTACTCTTTACGGTTGAGCGGATTCTGGTCCGACCGGGGTCGGGTCGGGATGGTGCCCGAGACCGCTTGGTAGCAGTCGAAGGCACATTCCAGCACGCCCTCGCCGCGTGTCACCGCCGGTAGCTGTTGCTGCAGCTCGTGCACCCGCGCTGCCGGAATCTCACCTTCCAGCGTGTACGACGAATCCCGCGTCGCCGATGACTGCAGAACGGCGCCCAGCCGTGCCAGCACGGGCGCTGTCACTCCGTACGTGTCTGCCGGGATCTCGAGGTGGAAGCGGTGGATCGGCACGCACACCCCGGTGCCGGCCCCCTTCAGCGCCTCCATCAGGACCAACGGCGTCAGCAGCCTGAAGTCCCTCGCCGTACTCGGCGGCGACACATAGCCGCACTCCGTCACCGTCACCGTGCAGTCGGTGACCTGCCACCCGTAGAGACCCTGCTGCAGCGTGTTCCGCACGGTGTCCTCCATGGCCCTCTGGAACTCCTCCACTGCCTTGTAGACAAAGAGCGGGATCGACCCCACCTCAACCTCGAGTCGAAGCGCCACGCCCGTGTCGATCGGCGCGGGCTCGATGCGCAGACCGACCGTAGCCAGGAACGGATTGCCTGCCTTGCCCAGTCTCTCGACGGCCTCGCCCGTGCCGATAGGCCGTTCAATGCAGATCACGGACGTTTCACGGAAGCTAACGTTGATGTTGTACTCCTGCGCCAGCGTTGCCCCTATGACCTCCTGTTGCACCTCACCGTAGAGCGAGACGTACATTTCCTGGCGACGATCGTCCTGGCGCAGGTTGATGAGCGGGTCCTGTTCGGCAAGTTGGCTGAGCGCCATGTGCAGCGCGCCTTTGTCGGCGGAGCGGCAGGGAACGACGACCGTTTCCAGGGTCGGCGGGGCGAAGTACCGGCAGTCGCCGCCGGCAAAGCCGGTCTCAGGCTTCGGGTCAGGCTCGTGACGCTCCGAGGTCGTTCGCGACATGCTGATCGTGTCGCCGATCTGGATGTCGCCGAGACCCCAGAGCTTTCCAATCTGACCTGCGGCGACCGACGCGCTCCGGACGGCCGAGCCGCGGTCGAAAAGCCTGATCGCGGTAACCCTTCCCTCATGATCCCGGCCGACGTGCAGCCGATCTCGCGTGCGCACCGTCCCGGAGAACACACGAACGTACGCGATCTTCTCCCCGGCCGGACCTCGTTCGACCTTGAACACGGTGCCCGACACGGGGTCATCGACATCGCCTTTAGAAGCAGGCAGCAGCTCTTCGATACCGGCCATCAGCGCGTCCACGCCCGCACCCGTAAGGGCCGAGCCGAAGAACACCGGATGTACGAGCGCCTGTCCTGTCTGTGCCGCAAGCTCGCCACGGAGCTGGCGGTACGAGATCCCCGTCTCGTCCTCGAGGTACGCGGCAAGCAGCGCGTCATCGTGGTCAGCAAGGAGATCAACCAGCCGAGACGTAAAGTCAGTGTCGGCGGCGCTGTATGGCTCAAAACGAGCGGTGCGGGTGCCCAATTCGCCCGTCGATCCCATGGGGATGATTGCCGGCGTCAGTCTCTCGGACACGCTCTGCAGCACGGATTCGTATTGGGCGCCGGGGCGGTCGATCTTGTTGATGAAGATGAGGGTGGGAATTTGCAGCCGCTGCAGCGTCCGCATCAGCACACGGGTCTGCACCTGTACCCCCTCAACGGCGGAGATCACCAGCACGGCGCCATCGAGGACGTTCAACACCCGTTCGACCTCGGCGATGAAATCCGGGTGGCCGGGCGTGTCGATCAGGTTGACCGTGACGTCACCGATGACAAAGGACACCACGGCGGACTTGATCGTGATGCCGCGCTGCCGCTCCAGCGGCAAGGAATCGGTCTGGGTACTGCCGTCATCGACGCTGCCTATCTCGTCGATAACACCGGCGGCGTAGAGCAGCCGCTCGGTGAGGCTCGTCTTCCCGGCATCGACATGCGCCAGGATCCCCAAGTTCAAGGTTCGCATCGATTGAGCGCGGCAAAGTGGTTCACCATGTCCCCGCCGGCCCCGGCCAGCCTGACCGCCTGCACCGCGCTGAATGCCTCGGCCAGGAAACCGGTCACCTCGTCGGTGGCGCGGTCTTCCAGGCTGATGTACTGCCTGAAGCGGTTCCAGGCCAGCCAGGACACGGGCGCGGCGGCGAGGAGCGGAAGGAACACGAAGATTGTGATGGTGAGGTCGATGCGAGCCATGATGACGATGGCCACGGCCGGTCCTGCCAG
>Ga0102924_1007378_pt1 | contig 10083 bp, 7 predicted proteins | sample PaiPotPPM11metaG_FD_80116 | JGI IMG/M metagenome (GOLD analysis project Ga0102924, IMG submission 80116) | Iron sulfur acid spring bacterial and archeal communities from Banff, Canada, to study Microbial Dark Matter (Phase II) - Paint Pots PPM... ...
CCCCACCAGCCGCGCCCTCCACACCATCGTCCGAGTAGGCCTCCAGCTTGCCGATGTCGTGCAGCAGCGCGCCCGTCACCGCCACGTCGCGGTCGATGCCCGCGAACGTCGCGCTGATCGCGCTCACGGCCTGGGCGACTCCAAGGCTGTGCTCGAGCAGCCCATGGCGGTAGGCCTGGTGATAGTGCTTGGCCGCCGGCGCCACGCGATAGCCCGCCCACAGCTCGGAATCCTCGCCGAACACGCCCTCCAGCAACAGTCGCAGATGTGGCTCGCGGATCGTGTCCAGCAGGTCGCGGACCTCCGCTTCCATCTGGGCGACCTCGCGCGCGGGACCGTCGAGCAGATCCTTTGCGTCGAAGCTGCCGGGCGCCGGCGCAGCGAGCGAGCGCAGGTTGATCTGTGGTCCGAAGCGCGGATGGACCGTGTAGCGACCACTTACGTGCACCGGCACGCCCGCCCGTGCCAGCTCCTGGGCTTCCGCCAATTCCTCCCAGACCATGCATGTCACCGCGCCCGTGCGGTCGCCTAGCTGCAGGCGCAGGTAGTCGCCACCGTCGCGGCGCTGCCTGCGCTCGGCCTCGCGGACCAGGAGCACCTGGTCGATCTCCATGCCGTCTGTCAGCTCATTTACGAGCATGGACCTGACGGTAGACGTGGCTGCGGACGGGATCCGTCCAGGCCTTCACGGACGCCGTGGCTGGTGAGAACCACGACGCCCGCGGAGACCTGGCATCGGGGGGGACGCCTCGATCTCTCCCAAGCACCACCGGAGAGGATGGCGATGCTCAAGCCTTCCGCCGTCCGTCGAGCCATCCACGACCGACATGCGGTTTCGGGCGATGCCCAGTCAGGACACTAGTTCCACTTATGCGGCGTCATCTAGGGGCGTTTCCAACCCGGTTCGTCGCGTCGGTCCATACACTCACAGATCAATGGGAGAGCAAGCCCTGCCGTGAGCGCTGTACCCGCTTCCCGCGTCCAGCGCGGCCCGCAGCCAGACCAACCTCACCGGATCGCCGGCGTGCTGCCCGCGCAGAGTCTGCGCGAGGCCATCACCCGCGAATGGATGGTCGCAGGACCCTGGCGGATCCCCGCCGAGTCCGTGCAGCCTGCAAGCGTCGACCTACGCCTCGGCGAGCACGCCTGGGCGCTGCGCTGCAGCTTCTTGCCCGACAGCGACTCCACCGTCGAGCAGAAGATCGAGGACATCGCCTTCCAACGGATCGACCTGCGCGACGGCGCCACCCTGGAGCGCGACCGTCCGTATCTGGTCCCGCTGATCGAGGAGCTGCGCCTGCCCGACGACATCCGCGCCAAGGCCAACCCCAAGAGCTCCACCGGGCGCCTGGACGTGTTCACGCGCGTGCTCACCGACCGCAGCCACCGCTTCGACGAGATCGGCGCCGGCTATCAGGGCAGGCTGTACCTGGAGGTGGTGCCGCGCACGTTCGCCATCCGCGTGCGTACCGGCCTGGCACTCAACCAGGTCCGGCTGATGTCCGGCAATGCGGGCCTGGATGACGACGAGCTGCTCTCGCTGCACGACCAGTCCCCGCTGCTGTACCTGGACTCCCAGCCGCTGCACACATCCGAGCTGTCGCTCTCCGACGGGCTGTTCCTCAGCCTCGACGTGTCCGGCTCAGACGACAGCATCGTTGGTTACCGCGCCAAGAAGAACAGCCTTCCGATCGACCTCAGCCGCGTGGGCGCTCTTAAATGGCGTGACTACTGGGAGGCGGTGCACCCTGAGAAGGGCCGACGGATCGTGCTCGAGCCAGAGGTCTTCTACCTGCTCCTGTCAGCCGAGGGCGTCAGCATCCCGCCCTCCTACGCCGCAGAGATGCTCGCCTACGACCCCACCGCCGGCGAGCTGCGCACGCACTACGCCGGCTTCTTCGACCCCGGCTTCGGCTACTCCGCCGATCCCAGCGCCCGCGGCAGCCAAGCAGCGCTCGAGGTCCGCGCGCGCGACGTGTCGTTTATGGTCGAGCACCGCCAGCCCGTCTGCAAGCTCGCCTTCGAGCGCATGGCCGAGCAGCCCGACGTGCTCTACGGCAAGGACATCGGCTCCAATTACCAGGGGCAGCTCACGATGCTGAGCAAGCATTTCGTCGAGCAGGGGGCACAAGGCGCGGTGAGCCGTTGAGCAGGCAGTGCTGCACCTAGTGCTACACTTGCTCGATGCCCACCCGCCGCCCACGTCATTCGATCACCGAGACGCCTCCCGTTAGGGACGCGCTGGATGCGCTTCGCCGCCGGGGAGAGCGTGTTCGGCTTGACGATCTAGTCATCCGTGGTGCTCGTGAGCGGCTGCGGGAAATGGAGAACTCGCGTGAGGAGGATGCCCGCAAGGCCAAGCTACGACAGAGTCTGGTCGAGCGGCTGCGCACAGGCGAGGGGCTCGACGTGGATGCTGCCTATGAGGTCAGCGAGCACGGCTGGACGCATTGAGCGGTTACGGCGGGCCGCTCCTTCTCGACAACTCCGTGTGGGCGCGGTCCCTGGACGGACGCCTCACGGGCGCCCCCCGAAAGACCTTCGAGAAGGCAATCGCCGACGGCGAGCTGTGGACGTGTCCGCCCACCCTCTTGGAGATGCGCTACAGCGCCCGCGACGGCCAGGACTTTGGGCTCATCGCTGAGGAACTCGACGCGCTTCCCCACGCCCCACTGAGTCACGAAGCCGGCGCGGCCGCCATCACAGCTCAGGCGCAGCTCGCCACCGTAGCCGGGATCTCCCACCGCATCAAGCCAGTAGACCTCTTGATTGCCGCAATTGCCGCCGAGCAGGGACTCGGGGTCTTGCACTACGACCACGATTACGACACGATCGCGCAGCACACCGCGCTGTCGTTCGACAGCGTGTGGGTCGCCCCACGCGGCAGCATCGGTTGACTACGACTACGGCTCCAGCCGGTGCGGCCCGCGGTACAGGAACGTGACCTCGCGCACGTTGTCCTGTCCGAGCATCTGCATCAACAGGCGCGTGAGCCCGAAGCCGAAGCCGCCGTGCGGCGGCGCGCCATAGCGGAAGAAGTCCAGGTAGTACTGGATCGGGCCAACCTCGACGCCCTTGTCCTCGGCCTGCACGAGCAACTGCTCGTAGCGATGCTCGCGCTGGGCTCCGGTCGTCAGCTCGATGCCACGCCACAGCAGGTCGAAGCTCTTCGTCAGCGTCGGCTGATCGGCGTGGCGCATGTGGTAGAAGGGCCGCACGGTCGTCGGGTAGTCGGTCACGAACGCGAACTCGTGGCCGTGCGCCTGCTTGACGATCGCCGACAGCGCGCGCTCGCTCGGCGGGTCCAGGTCGTGGCCCGCCCCCGGCGCGTCGTGGCCGTGCTCGCGCAGCAGCTCCTTTGCGTGCTCGAGCGTGACCCTCGGGAACGGCACCGTCGGCACGATCAGCTCGGTGTCGAACGTCTCCTGGATCTGCTCGCCGTGCGTCTCCTTCACTACCGCCAGCACGTGCGCCAGCCAGCGCTCCTCGAACGCCATTACGTCCTCGTGCGAGTCGATCCATGAGATCTCCACGTCCACGCTGGTGAACTCCGTGTCGTGGCGCGACGTGAACGACGGGTTCGCACGGAACACCGGGCCGACCTCGAACACCTTGCCAAAGCCCGCCGCCATCGCCATCTGCTTGTAGAACTGCGGCGACTGCGCCAGGTATGCCTCGCGCTCGAAGTACTCCACCTTGAACAGCTCCGCGCCCGACTCGCTCGCCGAGCCCATGAACTTCGGCGTGTGCAGCTCGATGAACGCCTCTTTGCGCCAGAACTCGCGCATCGCGTGCTCTGCCGTCGTCTGCACCTCGAAGATCAGGCGCCTGTCCGGGCGGCGCAAGTCCAGGTAGCGCCAGTCGATCCGCTTGTCCAGCGCCGAGTCCGGCGCTATCGGCACCTCCGGCTCGGCCTGCGAGTCCACTCCCAGCTCCTCGAGCTTCAGCTCCAGGCCGCCCAGTTTTACGCGCTCGTCCGCTACCACCGTGCCCGTCATCGTCACCGCCGACTCCGCCGTCAACGCCGACAAAGCCTCGTTGAGCTCGCTAGGCGGCTCCTCCTTGGGCACGGTCACCTGGGCCAGGCCAGTTTCGTCGCGCACGATCACGAACTGCATCCGCTTCTGGTCGCGGATCGCATGCACCCAGCCGCGCACCGTCACGCGCTCGCCCACCTTGTCGTGCAACTGCGCTATCAGCGTCCGGGTCACGCCCGGGACCCTATCCGAGGCCGAGCCGAGGGGCCGCGAGAACCATCGCCGTCCACTCGTACGCTGCTCAGCCATGAGCATGAGTAGAGCTGGAATACCCTCCGCTGGGTACGAACTCGCGTATAGCGAGGCGAGGAGGGGACTGGAGGATCAGGAGCGATCTCTCGTGGAGCTGAGAGCACGCACGGGCACGCTCATGGCCTCGGCAGCCATCACTACGTCCTTCCTGGGAAGCCAAACTTTTGACCGAAGGGTCATTGGTCCGGCCGCTTGGATCGGTGTCGCTTGCTTCGTCCTGCTGGGCTTTACCGTGCTCCTGGTCCTGTGGCCAAGGCGGGATTTCGTGTTCTCGTTGGCCCCGGATGAGCTTATTGCGACTTACCTCGAGCCGCCGGACGCCGAGCCTTTCGATCTCCACATGATCAAGCGCGACCTCGCGCTTCACATGGGTGACAGCGCCAGACTCAACCGTCGCCAGCTTCGTGTGCTGACGGCGATCTTCCGCGTCGGCGCACTGCTGCTCGTTGCTGAGGTGTTGGCCTGGGTAGTCGCCCTGATCGCATGACAGCTAAAGTGAACAAACACATGTTCAAAAGGCCCAAACCCCAGCCGCCCACACCAGCGCCGGGCCCGAAGCCGTTGCGTCCGAGTCCGATGGTCGGCGAGACACGCGAAGTCAAAGCCAGCTCAGAAGACTAAATACAGGGCTCGAGCCAGCCCCGCCCGCTACGGCCGGTGATACGCCCAGCGCCTGCTCCACCGACAGAGCATGGCGCTGCCAATCTGTCCCCCTCATCGGCTAGAAATCTAACGTTCGCCGCTAAAGCGATGTGAAAGCGATGCCGAGGCGGTTGACGATGCCCGTCCGTCGGCTGTCGCTCGCTGGTAGCCTTCCCGCGCTCATGAGGCGTGCATGGCTCGCGCTCACGGTGCTCGTAACGCTGGGCTTGGGGGGCCCGTCGCTGGTCCCTGCCCGCGCGTGGGCGTCCGCGCCAAACCCGTCTGAAAACATCACCCTCCGAGCGCTGCCCTCGGAATGCTCTACGACACCGCTCGCCGCCGGCTGCGAGAACGCGCTAATCCAGGAACTGGATAGGGCGCATGCGGCCATGGGCCTCGGCCCATACCTGCTCCCGACCGGGTTCACCGCGCTCTCACCCGACCGCCAGCTGCTGGTCCTTACAGACCTCGACCGCGTCGCCTACGGGCTGGCGCCCGTGCCCGGGCTCAATGCGCAACTGAGCTCCAGCGCCGCCGAAGGCGCTAAGGGCGACTACGACCCGCTGCCCGCAGGCGAACTGTCGCCGGGGGGCGCTGTGGAGGGGTTTGCGTCCAACTGGGCCGGTGGCTTTGCAAACGTCCTCGAGGCCTATTTCGAGTGGATGTATGACGACGGCTATCCCAGCGCCAACCGCGATTGTGCCAGCGCCGGCGCACCCGGCTGCTGGGGCCATCGCCAGAACGTGCTCACGTCCTTGTCGGCCGAATCGGGAGGCTCACTGTCGCTTGGCGCAGCCGTGGGCGCAGACGGGGAAGGACAGGCCAGCTACACACTGCTGATCGCGCTCACCCCGCAGGCCAGCGACTACTACTACAGCTGGGCCGAAGCGCAGGCCGCCGGGGCCGGTCGCGAAGAAGCCCAGCCGAGCTTGCCCAGCGTAGAGCCGGAAGCCCCGCAAACGCCGCTACCCGCGGGCGGCGCGCTCATCCCGGCGGGCTGCTCTGAACTGTGCCCCGACCCACTCGACAGCGAAGCACCAGCGCGGGCGCCCGCAGCGTCCGACGGCGCTCACAGCGCTGCGATCGCAGCGTCGATCGCCGGCCAGCTCGTGCCCCCGCCGCAAGCCACTACGGTCACCGCGCTGCTGCGCCGCGGCTCGTGTCCGATCCGCTTCAAGTCCCTCACCGCGGGCGTCGTGTCGATCCGCTGGTATGGGACGCCACGCGATGTCGGCGACGTAGCCGCCAGGCCGGCGCAGCGCTTACTGCTCGCCGCCGGCCGGGTACGCTTTGCCGGTCCTCGCAGGCTCACCGTCGAGGTCGCGCTCACCCCGCTGGGACGGCGCGCGCTCGCACGCCACGCGCCGCTGCAACTGACCGCGCTCGGCACCTTCACACCCGCCGGCTCTAAACCGGTGTCCGCCGCGCGCAGCTTCACGCTCGCGCGCTGACGGACTTCTGCTCGCGTCCTACCACCACGCCGAGTCGGCTTGGCCGCATGTTCGAGCCTGGGCGTCCAGGTGACCGCATGCCGTGTAAGTCACTTGCCGGCGCGGTCGATGCATGAGCGATCTCGATGAAAGGAAACGCCATGTTGACCGTCGCCCGTTCACGTAGGAGGCCGGGTTCACGTGTTCTGACGGCCGGCCTCGTCGCCGCCAGCGTGCTGTGCGCGCTACCCGGCACCGCTTTCGCCCACGCTCCAAGGCTCCCCCAGGCCACAGGGCCTGCGCCCGAAGCGTCCCCGGCGCCGGCGCCTCCCCTGGCGCCCGCTGAACAAACCGAAGGCGCCAGCGAAGCCGAAGGCCCCAACGCGGGCGCTGCGCCAGCCGCGCAAGGCTGCAGTGGCGAACTGGTCTGTGGCGATGCCAAGCAGCAGCCCGGCGCCCACACGGCCGTCGTCGGCTGGGGCAGAGACTCCAGCGGCGGCCTCGGCGCCGGCTACAAGGGCACCGCACACGGTCCTGTCGCAACGCTCGTGCCCGCCGGGGCGCGCCAGGTGGTCGCCGCCGGCTCAAGTTACGCGCTGATGGAAGACGGCACCGTGTACGCCTGGGGCGACAACACCTTCGGCGAGCTCGGCAACGGCTCGCACGAGAATTCATCGGTGCCGGTAAAAGTCAACGGCGTCAGCGGCGCCGTTGCCATCGCCGCCGGAGGCCTGCACGCGATGGCCCTGCTGAGCAACGGCACGGTGATGACATGGGGAGGCAACTCATACGGTCAGCTCGGAAACGGCACCGGCGGTGGCGGGCGCGAAGTCGGCGAAGCCAACCCCGTACTCGTGCCCGGCCTGAGCGGGGTGGTGGCGATCGCCGCCGGCGGCGCCGACGACGCGGCGCTGTTGAGCAACGGCACCGTCGAGGCTTGGGGCGAAAACAAAGCAGGCCAGCTGGGGGACGGCACGACCCTCGAAAAAGACCTGCCCACGCCGGTCAAGGGCCTCGCTGGCGTCAAGGCCTTGGCGGTCGGCGGCGACCCGTCGATCGGCGGACACATGCTGGCGCTGCTTGACAACGGCACCGTGATGGCCGTCGGCGGCAACTTCGCCGGCCAGCTCGGCAACGACAGCACCGTTAAGGACAGCGTCACGCCCGTACCCGTCAAGGGCCTGGCGGGTGTCACCGCCGTCTCCGCCGACCTGACCCACAGCATGGCGCTGCTGGAAAACGGCACGGTGATGACCTGGGGCGACGACCAATTCGGCCAGCTCGGGGTCAGCGCCGTGCGCGAACGCTGCAACCATGAACCCTGCAGCCGAGTGCCGGTGACCGTGGGCTTGAGCAAAGTCAGCGCTATCTCGGCCGGGTTTCGCTTCAGCCTGGCGCTCAGCGCTGGCAAGGCGTTCGCGTGGGGCGCTGACGAACGTCGCCAACTCGGCCAGCTCGACGAAGGGCCCGCCGTCTCGCCGCTGCCGCTGCAGGTGCCCGAGATAAGCGAAGTGAGCGCGATCTCGGCCGGCAGCAGCCATAGCCTGGCGCAGATCAGCGAAAGCGCTCCCGCGCCCACGCTGGAAGTTACGCCCGAAGCAGACGCGCTCACCGTCCACTGGCTCGCCGGAGAAGAACCCCAGACGTGGATAGTGCAGTGGCGACCGGCAGGCGTGCACAACAAATGGAGCGAAACAATTCTCCTGCCCGCCGCCGCGCGCAGCTACACCGTCACCGGCCTGAGCGTCCAGCCCTACGAAGTTCTCGTGCGCAACAAGAACTTCGGGACCAAGACGATCACCGGCACGCCGCTCGGGAGCTAAAGCTCCACATCGACCGCGAACTCGTCGTCGACCACCGGCTCCAGCAGCTCGATCGCACCCGCCTGACGCAGATCGTCGGCCCCCAACTCCAGCGCCGCCAACCGCTCGGCCGTGTCGTGCACGACCACGCGGCGTACAGGCGCGCGCATCGGCTGGCGCGCCTGAGACTTGGCCTTGCGCACCTCGCGCAGGACGTCTGCGGTCACCTCCAGGGCCAGCTCCTCGCGCCCCTTGGTCTCGTCCTGCGGCGTGGCCAGCGCCAGCAGCGCGTCCGCCTGCGGCCACGGCGCGCGGTGCACTGAGCCGTCCTGCCACCACGACCACACCTCCTCGCAGACGAACGGCAAGAACGGCGCGAACAGTCGCTGGAAGACCGACAGCGAGATGCGCAACGCGCGGCTCACCGATGCGCTGACGTCCGGGTCCGGGTCATAACGGCGGCCCTTGACCAGCTCCAGGTAGTAGTCGCAGTACCACCAGAACGAGCTCTCCGCGCGCTCCAGCGCGCGCGCGTAGTCGTAGTCCTCGAAGCTGTCCGTCGCGTCGCTCACCACGCGCGCCAGCCGCGCAACCAGCGCGCGGTCGAGCGGATGGGCCAGCTGGCCGACCTCCGATCGGTCGCCCGCCTCGTCGCCGCCCGACGGTGGGATCGGCAGATCGGCCAATGCGAACTTGGACGCGTTGAGCAGCTTGACCGCCAGGCGTCTACCCACCTTCATCTGCTGGGCGTCAAACGCCGTGTCAGTGCCCGGCCGCCCGCTGGCCGCCCAGTAGCGCGCGGCGTCCGCGCCGTGCTCTTCGAGCAGGTGCATGGGCGTGACCACGTTGCCCTTGGACTTGGACATCTTCTTGCGGTCCGGGTCAAGGACCCAGCCGGAGATGGCGGCATTGGCCCACGGAAGCACGTCGTGGTCCAGATGCGAGCGCAAGATCGTGGTGAACAGCCACGTCCTGATGATGTCGTGCGCTTGGGGACGCACGTCCATGGGGAACACTTTCGCGAACAGCTCGTCGTCCTCGCCAGCCCCGCCAGCGATCTGCGGCGTCAGCGACGAGGTGGCCCACGTGTCCATCACGTCGGGGTCGCCCGCAAAGCCCCCCGGCTGCCCGCGCTGAGTCAGCTCATATCCGTCGGGCACGTCGGTCGACGGGTCGACCGGCAGCCGGTCTGAGGCGGCGGCGATCGGCTGGTCATACAGGACCGCGCCGCTGTGGTCGATCGGATACCAGACCGGGAAGGGCACGCCGAAGAAGCGCTGGCGGCTGATGCACCAGTCGCCGTTGAGCCCGTTCACCCAATCCTCGAAGCGGGAGCGCATGTATGGCGGATGCCAGCGCAGCTGCCTGCCCCGCTCGATCAACGCCGCGCGGTGCTCGAGCGTGCGCACGAACCACTGGCGGCTGGTCACGATCTCCACCGGCCGGTCGCCCTTCTCAAAGAACTTGACCGCGCGGTTGACCTGCTGGGGCTCGCCGATCAGGTCGCCCGACGCGGCCAGCAGCTCGACCATCCGCTTGCGCGCCTGGTTGATCGTCTTGCCCGTCAGCTCGCCGTAGCTGGCACGCGCCCGCTCGAGGTCCTCGCTCTCCCAGCCGGGAGCCCCCCAGGGAACGTCCAACAGCCGTCCATCGAGGCCGAGCACCGCGCGCACTCCCAGCCCCAGCTCGCGCCACCAGGTCACGTCGGTGAGGTCGCCGAATGTGCACACCATCACCAGGCCCGTGCCCTTGTCGCGCTCGACCTGATGATGAGTCATGACCGGCACTCTCGTGCCGAAGAGTGGCGTCAGCACGTCGCTGCCCACCAGGTTGCGGTGGCGCTCATCCTCAGGGTGGGCCAACAACGCGACACACGCCGCGATCAGCTCCGGGCGGGTCGTCTCGATCAGTGCCTGCGGG
>Ga0102924_1007379_pt1 | contig 10079 bp, 7 predicted proteins | sample PaiPotPPM11metaG_FD_80116 | JGI IMG/M metagenome (GOLD analysis project Ga0102924, IMG submission 80116) | Iron sulfur acid spring bacterial and archeal communities from Banff, Canada, to study Microbial Dark Matter (Phase II) - Paint Pots PPM... ...
GTTGAATACCAGCGTCCCCCAGTCGGGGTGGGCCCCGCGGCGCGGGTCGGCGTGCTCGTAGAGGGCGGTGCCGTCGAAGCGGGCCAGCGCGAACTGGTCGCGCGGGAAGTGGGCGGGAACCCAGTCGAGGATCACGCCCACGCCCGAGGCATGCATGCGCTCGATGAACCTCCGCAACTCATCGGGCGAGCCGTAGCGGGGGGTGGGGGCGAAGTAGCCGGTTACCTGGTAGCCCCACGAGCCAGAGAACGGGTGGGCCATGACGGGCAGGAGCTCGACGTGCGTGAAGCCCATGTCCTTGACGTAGGCGGACAGCTCGTCGGCCAGCTCGAGGTAGGTCAGCGGCCGGTTGCCCTCGAGCGAGTTCAGGCGCCAGGAGCCGGCGTGCACCTCGTAGATCGAGATCGGGCGCTCGAGCGGCTGCTGCTCGGCACGCTCGGCCAGCCAGCCGGTGTCCTCCGGGCTCCAGCGGTGCTTTGAGGAGAAGACCACCGAGGCCGTCTTGGGCGGCACCTCGGTGGCGAGGGCGTAGGGGTCGGCCTTGAGCGAGAGCTGCCCGTCGGCGTTCAGGAGCTCGTACTTGTAGCGCGTGCCCGGCTTCACTCCGGGCAGGAAGAGCTCCCACACCCCGCTCGAGCCCATCGAGCGCATGGCGTGCAGGCGCCCGTCCCAGGAGTTGAAGTCGCCCACCACGCTGATCGCGTGCGCCGCCGGCGCCCACACGGCGAACGAGGTTCCCTGGACGCCCTCGTGCTCGCGGAAGTGCGCCCCCAGCTTCTCGTAGATCCGCTCGTGGCGACCCTCGCCGATGAGGTAGAGGTCGAGTTCGCCGATCGTGGGCGTGAAGCGATAGGGATCCTCGATCGTGAACGTGCCCGCCGAGCCGTAGTCGACCTCGAGCGTGTAGTGGAGCGGAGGCTCTGCGTCCTCGACCCGCCCCTCGAATATGCCGCCGCGATGGATTTCCTCGAGCTCCACCGCGCTCCCGTCCCCGAGCTGTGCCGTGATAGCGCATGCCGCCGGCCGCAGGACCCGGATCACCACGCCACCGTCGAGGTGATGGGCACCCAGCACTGCGTGCGGGTTGGCGTGCTCGCGCCGTACGAGGGCGTCGAGCTCGGATGTGGCCACGGCGCTCAAGAAGTCTCCTCCAACAACCTTCTGATACCCGCTACCGGAATCTGCACCCAGTCGGGGCGGTTGTCGAGCTCGTAGCGCAGCTCGTAGATGGCCTTCTCCAGCTCGAAGATCGAGAGCAGGTTGGCCACCTGCGCCTCTCCTGAAGGCAGCAGCGTGGGGTCGATCTGCTCGAAGTACTCGGTCAGGAAGCACTCCCGAGCCCGCAGCTCGAAGTCCTCAGGCGCTCGTTCGCCCCGCTGGAGCTCGACCGCGGAGGTCACGTAGGCGAAGGAGCGCAGCATGCTGGCCACGTCGCGCAGCGGCGAGCGCTTCTGGCGGCGCTCGGGGAGGGGCCGGGCCGGCTCGCCCTCGAAGTCGATGATCACCCAGCCGCGCGGGGTGGACAGGGTCTGTCCCAGGTGGTAGTCGCCGTGGGTGCGGATGACGCGGCCGCCCACTCCGAGCTGTGCGCGAGCGGCCAGCCGCTCGCGCACGTCCTGGCCGCGCCCGACGATCGGCGCCAGGGCCTCGTCGTCGGGAAGGCGGACGAAGATCCGCTCGATGTCCTCGTCGACCGTGGCGGTGAGGAGCGAGAGCGCCTCGTTGGATGGCTCCTCGGGCGAGAAGGCCGGATCCCCGGCGTCCGAGGCCAGGGCCGTGTGCAACTCGGCGGTCACCCGGCCCAGGCTGCCCAGACGCTCGAGGAACATCTCGGGGTCACGGATGATCTCCTCCAGCGCAAGCTCCCAGCCTCCCACGGCATCGGGGATGAAGCTCTGGGCGACCCCCAGGGTGGCGGCCAGGGCCTGGCCGTCGTAGGAGTAGGAGCCCAGGAGCGGGGCGATGTGGGGGAACTGCCGGGTCGTGAGGAAGCGAAGGATCTCGAGCTCGGGGTTTATCCCCGGCTCGAGCTTGCGGAAGACCTTGAGCACGAGCCGGTCGTCGAAGACCACCGAGGAGTTGGACTGCTCCACCCCCATGGGCCGGGCGGGAGCGCCCTCCGACACGCCCTGGAAGCCGTCGGCGGGCTGGAAGCTGAAGTGACCCTCCTCGGTATCGATCTCCTCCGCCGCGCTGATCCGGCGCACCAGCTCGTAGGCCTGGGCGGGGTCGGCCAGCGCGTCGCGCTCGCGCTCGGTGGCCAGCAGCTGGTAGAGCTCGTGCGTGCCCGTGGCAAAGCGCGTCTGGACAAGCGCCAGGACGAGCAGCGGCTCCTCGCGCAGGACGATGCTCTCGACGACGTGCGCGCCGGAGATCGACCGGGACTTCGAGGCGTACCAGCGCTGGACGGAGACCCACTCGCACAGGCTCTCGTCCTCCACGAGGCTCGGCAGCTCCACGCCCTGCACCCTTGCAAATTCAGCCATCGCTTCGCCCCTCCCCCTCGCCCTCGACGAGCTGGAACCAGTAGAAGCCGCGCGATCCGAGCGTGAGCAGGTAGGGGAGCTCGCCGATCCGGGGAAACCGGGAGCGACCGAAGAGCTCGACCGGGTAACGGCCCTTGTAGGCGCTCAGGTCGAGCTCCACCGCCTGGGCCGAGCGAGCCAGGTTGTGCACGCAGAGCACGAGGTCATCCTCGAAGCGGCGCAGGTGGGCGAAGATGCGCGGGTTTGAGGGCTCGATCGGCTCGTAGGTGCCAAAGCCGAAAACGGGGTGCTCCTTGCGCAGCGAGATGAAGCGGTGAAGCCAGCGCAGCAGCGAGGTGGGCGTGCGCAGCTGAGCCTCGACATTGACCGCCTGGTAGCCGTAGACCGGATCCATCAGAGGAGGCGCGTAGAGCTGGGCGAAGTCGGCGCGGGAGAAGCCACCGTTGCGGTCGCCGGTCCACTGCATCGGAGTGCGCACGCCGTCACGGTCGCCGAGGAAGACGTTGTCGCCCATCGCGATCTCGTCGCCGTAGTAGAGGACCGGCGAGCCCGGGAGCGAGAACAGGATCGCGTGCATCAGCTCGATCTCGTCCCGGCCGTTGTCCAGCAGAGGGGCCAGGCGACGGCGGATCCCGAGGTTGAGCTTCATCCGCGGATCCTTGGCGTACTCGCTGTACATGTAGTCGCGCTCCTCGTCGGTCACCATCTCGAGCGTCAGCTCGTCGTGGTTACGCAGAAACAGGCCCCACTGGCAGCTCTCCGGGATGCGCGGTGTGTGCTCCAGGATCTCGTAGATGGGGACCGCCTCCTCACGGCGCATGGCCATGAACATGCGCGGCATCACCGGGAAGTGGAAGGCCATGTGGCACTCGTCGCCCTCGCCGAAGTACTGCACGACGTCGTCGGGCCACTGATTGGCCTCGGCGAGCAGCACCCGGTCCGGATAGTGCTCGTCGATCTCCTTGCGGATGTGCTTGAGGTAGGTGTGGGTCTCGGAGAGGTTCTCGCAGTTGGTGCCCTCACGCTCGAACAGGTACGGGACGGCGTCCAGGCGAAAGCCGTCGAGCCCCAGATCGAGCCAGAAGCGCAGGACCTCGATCATCGCCCCCTGGACCTCGGGATTCTCGTAGTTGAGATCCGGCTGGTGGGAGAAGAAGCGGTGCCAGTAGTAGGCGCCGGCCACCGGGTCCCACGTCCAGTTGGAGGACTCGGTGTCGATGAAGATGATCCGCGCGTCGGGGTAGCGCTCGTCGGTGTCCGACCACACATACCAGTCGCGCTTGGGGTTATCCGGGCCCCGCCCACCCGAGCGCGACTCCTGAAACCAGGGATGGTCGGTCGAGGTGTGGTTCATGACCAGGTCCGCGATCACGCGGATCCGGCGCGCGTGGGCGGCGTCGATCAGCTCCCGGACGTCGTCGACGTTGCCGTAGTCGGAATGCACCAGCGCGAAGTCGGCGATGTCGTAGCCGCCGTCGCGCAGGGGGGACTTGTAGAACGGCAGCAGCCAGATGCAGTCGATGCCCAGCCACTGGAGATAGTCGAGCTTCTCGGTCAGGCCGCGGAAATCGCCGATCCCGTCGCCGTTGGCGTCGTAGAAGCCGCGGACGTGGATCTCGTAGAAGACCGAGCGCTTGAACCACAGCGGCTCGGCCTCGAACCACTGACGGGTCTGGGCCTGGGCGGCCTCGGGGTCCCGCTCGGCCGCCGCCTGCTGGCGCCGCGGATTTGGCCTGTGCTCGGCGGCGAGCAGATGCGTGAGGGTGGGCGGTCCGACGGACATGCGCCGGGGTCAGGTCTCGACCCGAACGACGTGCGCCTGGCGCACCCCGGGCTCTAGCCGCACGTAGTTGGGACCGATCCGCCACTGGAAGCGCTCATCGCAGAGGAGGTCGTGGGCGGTGAAGCTGGGCGGCAGCCCGAGGCTCGCCGGCACCGTGGCCGTCCCCTCCTGGATCTGGTGGGGGTCGAGATTGACCACCGTCACGATGGTGTTCCCGGCCGACTGCTTGGCGTACGCGATCAGGGCGTCGTTCGCCGTCTCCAGGAAGGTCACATTGTCGAAGTGCTGCAGCGCCGGGCTGTCTCGCCGGATGAAGTTGATCCGGCCGATCATCGGCAAGAGCTCGCCCTTGAGCTTGCGCTTCTTGATCTCGTACTTCTCCGAGCCCATGTACTCCTCGGAGTCTTCCCTCACCGCGACGTTCTCGATGTTCTCAAACCCCGAGTAGACCCCGTAGCTGGGACTCAGCGTGGCCGCCAGGACCAGCCGGGCCTCGAAGGCCGGGCGTCCGCCGTGCTGCAGGTAGGCGTGGAGGATGTCCGGTGTGTTGGCGAAGAAGTTGGGGCGGAAATACTCCTGCTCGCCCGAGTAGGCCAGCTCGGAGATGTATTCGCTCAGCTCCCAGCGGGAGTTCTTCCAGGTGAAGTACGTGTAGGACTGGCTGAAGCCGATCTTGGCCAGGTGCCGCATCACCGCCCGCCGGGTGAAGGCCTCGGCCAGGAAGATGACGTCGCGGTCGACGGCGTGGACCTCCTGGATCAGCCAGCGCCAGAACTGGAAGGGCTTGGTGTGTGGGTTGTCGACCCGGAAGACCTTGATCCCGCAGTCCACCCAGCCCAGCATGACCTCGCGCAGAGCCTCCCACAGGCCGCGCCAGTCCTCGGACTCCCAGTTGACGTTGTAGATGTCCTGGTAGCGCTTGGGCGGGTTCTCGGCGTACTTGAGCGTGCCGTCGGGCCGGCGGTGAAACCATTCCGGGTGGTGGGTCAGCCAGGGATGGTCCGCCGAGCATTGGATCGCGAAGTCCAGCGCGATGTCGATTGCGTGCTCGCGGGCCGTGGCGGCCAGGCTGCGGACGTCTTCCACGGTCCCCAGCTCCGGGTGCACGGCTTCGTGACCACCGGTCTCCTCGCCGATCGCCCAGGGCGAGCCGGGATCCTCCGGGGAGGCGATGAGCGAGTTGTTGGCGCCCTTGCGGTTGGTGTGGCCGATCGGGTGGATCGGCGGGAGATAGATGACGTCGAAGCCCAGCTCGGCGAACTCGGGCAGCCGCTTCTCGATGCCCTTCAGCCCGCCCCAGGACCGAGGGAAGGCCTCATACCAGGAGCCGAAGCGGGCGCGCAGCCGGTCGACCTCGATCCTCAGCGGCTCGATCGTGGCGCAACCATGGCGCTCCTGCACGCCGTGCATGACCTCCAGCAGCTCGGGGCCCAGTGCCACGTCGTGCTTGGCCGGCTCGGGCACATCGGGGTCGCGCAGCGCTGTCAGAGCGTGCTCGATCAGCTTTCGCTCAGAGTCACCGGCGGCCCGCGCAAGCGCCGATTCGAGCAGGAGGATGCCCTCCGAGAGCTCGCCGCCCAGGTCGTGCTGGCCGGCCTCGAGCTTGCGCGAGAGCTCCTGGCGCCAGGTGCCGAACTCGTCCGTCCATGCCTCCACGGTGTACTGGTGGCGCCCGACCTCCTGCGCCACGAAACTGGCCTCCCAGCGCACCCCCTCGAGCTGAGCGTCGATCCGGCTCATCTCGACCTCCGTCCAGCGCCTGGCCCCCGGGCCCCTGTAGCGGACCACGGCCCGGAGCAGCTCGTGACCGTCGCGGAACACGTCGGCCTGAACGCGCACGGTGTCCCCGACACAGCGCTTGGCCGGATAGGCGCCGAGGTCCACCGACGGCGTCGGATTCTGGATGACGATGCGCGTTGGTGTCGGCTTCGCCGCCCCGCGCCCGGGACTGGTCGCGCCGACCGGCTTGAGCCCGGTCGCGGGAGATCCCATATCTTGAACATATCCAGGAGCCGGAGTCCGGTAAACCAGTGGGGATGAGTTCACGGCTCCCGAGCGGATGATCTCTGCGGCGAGCGGAACCGAGATTCCGCGCTCCAGTGGCGTTCAGCTCCACATCACATCCCTTCCCGAGGGCCGGCTCGGGCCCGGGGCGTATCGGTTTGCCGACTGGCTGGCGCAGGCCGGACAGTCCTGGTGGCAGGTGCTGCCGCTCGGCCCGCCAGACCGCTACGGCTCGCCCTATAAGTCCCATTCGGCCTTCGCCGCCTGGCCCGGCCTGTTGGCCCAGCCCCGGGCTGCCGTGAGCGCGGCCGAGGAGCTGGACTTCCGCCGGCGCCACACGGACTGGATCGGCGACTGGGAGGCCTACGCCGGCCGGGGTGCGGTGGCCGACCAGGTCCGCTTCGAGCGGGAATGGAGCGCCCTTCGCCGCTACGCCGCCGACCGGGGGGTTCGTCTCCTCGGCGACCTCGCCATCTACGTGGCGCCGGGGAGTGCCGACCACCGGGCCCACCCTGAGCTCTTCCAACGCGGCCTGGTTGCGGGGGCTCCCCCCGATGCCTACTCGGCCAGCGGCCAGCTGTGGGGCAATCCGCTCTACGACTGGCCGGCCCTGCGGCGGCGCTCCTACCGCTGGTGGACTGCCCGCCTGCGACGCACGCTCGAGCTCTTCGACCTGGCGCGGATCGACCACTTTCGCGGCTTCGTGGCCTACTGGGCGGTGCCCGCCGGGGCCCGGACGGCCAGATCGGGCCGCTGGAAGCGCGGCCCGGCCCGGGCCCTGTTCGCGACCATGGAGCGGGATCTGGGGCTTGCCTCGCCCCTGCCGCTGATCGCCGAGGACCTGGGCGTGATCACCCCGCCGGTGGAGCGCCTGCGTGACGAGCTCGGCCTCCCCGGGATGCTCGTGGTCCAGTTCGGCTTTGACCCTGCCGACCCCCATGGCCCCCATCGCATCGAGAACCACGTCGAGAATCGGGTCGTCTACACCGGGACCCACGACCACGACACGCTCCGGGGCTGGTACGAGTCGCTACCCGGCGAGTCCCGCCGGCTGGTCGAGGGCGAGCTGGCCGCGCGCGGGCTGCGCGATCGCGACCCCTGGTGGCGTCTGATCCGGCTCGCCCTGGCCTCGCCGGCGAGGCTGGCGATGATCCAGGCCCAGGATGTCCTCGGCCTGGGCAGTGAGGCCCGGATGAACGTTCCCGGCGCAACCGGGGGTAGCTGGCGGTGGCGGATGCAGCCCGGCGCTCTGGACCGGCGGCTGGCCATGCGGCTGCGTGAGGCCACCGAGGAGGCGGCGCGAGACGGCGACAACCGTTGAGCCCGCCCGATATACCTAAAGCTGGCGTAACGATCGACCGATCACGCCCTTTATGGGGATCATGGGGCGCCACGACACCTTTGCCCAGCAGACGCGAGACGTCTTGCTGGCTCTGCTTCACGAGCGCCAGCCGGAGCTACACCAGCACCTGTGCCGGGTCGGCCGGCTGGCCGCGATCATCGGCCGTCGGCTGGGAATGGAGGCCGGCGAACTCGAGGAGCTACGGCGTGCGGCCGAGCTGCACGACATCGGCAAGGCCGCCATCCCGGACTCGATTCTCAACAAGGCCGGGCCGCTGAGCGACGAGGAGTGGACCTTCATGCTCCGGCACACGATCGCCGGCGAGCGCATCCTGGCCAACGCGCCCGCCCTTATCCCGGTGGCGCGGATCGTCCGCTCCAGCAACGAGCGCTGGGATGGCACCGGCTATCCGGATGGCCTGGCCGGCGAGAGCATCCCTCTCGGCTCGCGCATCGTCTTCGTCTGCGATGCCTTCGACGCGATGACCAGCGACCGCCCCTACTACCCGGCGCGAGGGGCCGAGGAGGCGATCGCGGAGCTCGAGCGCGGCTCCGGCACCCAATTTGACCCGGGGGTTGTGGAGGCGTTCATCCAGAGCTGGCAGGACGGAGAGCAGGGTCTGCACCCGGGCTTCTCCGCGCCGCCTCCGTCGCTCACCGCGACGGCTGACTGACGCTCACGCATTCACCGGTAGCTGAGGAGCGCCGTCCCGGCCTCCTCCAGGTGGGCGTGCTCATTGGTCGAGATCAGCGTGATCCCACCCCGCCCGACGGTGACCTTGCTGATCCCGGTGTTGATGCTCACATGGTTAAAGGCGATCAGTGCCTCGGGCTCCAGGCCGAGCAGCGACGCGGTGAGCGCCGCGATCGCCCCTCCCGAGCTGATGACGAGCGCCGTCTGGCCGCTCTGAAGGGAGCCGGCAAGCCGGGTCAGCGCCCCGCTCACCCGCTCCAGGAACGCCGGCCAGGTCTCACGGCACGGGCTCTGGGTCCCGGCCGCGATCCAGGCCCGCAGTGCCTTGTTGAGGATCTCCTGGAACTCCCGGCTGCTCAGCGCGACGTCGCCCGCATGGTGCTCGAGCCCGGCGGGAACGCTGGCGTGGTGGCTGAGGATGTCGCGGTCCTCGTACTCGTCCCATCCGGCGTCGACCTCCACCTCGACTTCCGCCGAGCGAGCGCACGGCGCGGCTGTCTCGAGCTGCCGGCGCAGGCGGCCGGAGACCACTCGGTCGGCCCAGATGCCGCGCTGTTTGAGCCCGGTGACCAGCGCTGCGGCCTGCTCGTGGCCACGCTGCGAGAGCACGTCGTAGTCGGCGGCGCCGAAGGAGGCCTGCGCATGCCGGATTAGCAGGATGCTGGGGATCTCACGTCCTCCGTCTCTGGGCCAGGGCTCGGGCGCTCACCTTTGCGTGCCGGTAAGCGTAGGTGAGCTCGCCGCGCAGCCGCCGCCAGCGTGTGACGCGGAAGCTGATGAGGGCAGCGGGACGGACGCGAACCTTCATCCCCGCCCCCTGGAGCACGGCCAGGGCCCGCTCGGCGATGGCGATCTGACCAAAGGCGGTGGGGTGCACGTGGTCGCTCATGACGAGGTTGCGCCCGCCGAAGTCGTAGAGGTCGAGGACGAGCGCCCCCTGCTCCAGCGCCGCCTCCTCGACGATCGCGTTCAGCTCGAGCACCTTCAGCCCGACCCTCGGCCGGCCGAGGTCAAGCGGAGCCGTCAGGGCCAGGACGCGGTCGCAGCGTGCCCTCAGGAATTCCAGCGCCTGCCCGAACGCGACGCGGTAGCGCTCCGGGTCCCAGTTCAAGCCGCGCACGTCGTTGACCCCCACATACAGGCAGCCGAGGTCGTAGCGGGCCTGGGGGTGCGCGGTCACTCGGTGAAAGGCCGGGATCTGCTCACGGGCCACGGTCGCGGCTGTCGCGCCGTCCACCGCGTAGCTGGTGAACGCCAGGCCCAGACCACGGGCCACCCACAGCGCCCAGGACTGCAGCGCGACCCCCCATTGCAACTCGCCTCCCCCGTGGGTGATGGAGTCGCCAAGGGCGAGAACTCCCAGGCGGCAGTCGGTCTGGGGCCGTGGAGCGGGCATCAAGGCGGGCGAGCCTAGCGGCCCGGCCGGGGCGGCGGCGGCGCCCCGGCGCGGCGATAATCCGCTTGCGGTGAGCGATCCAGGCACCACGATTCCGGACGGGCGAAAGGACATCCGGCGCGCCGCGGACGAGCTGGCCGGGCGCCTGCCCGCGCCGCTCGCGCCGCTGGCCCGGGTGGCCTACAACTACCGCTGGTCGTGGATGCCGGGTGGACCGGAGCTGTTCGCCCAGATCGACCCTGAGCGCTTCGAGCTCTGTCTGCGCAACCCGGTGCGCCTTCTCCATGAGGCCCCGCTCCAGGCCCTGCGGCGGGCGGCAGCCGACGACGGGCTCCTGGCCCGGGCCCACGATCTCCAAGCCCGCGTCCGAGCCGA
>Ga0102924_1007380_pt1 | contig 10077 bp, 8 predicted proteins | sample PaiPotPPM11metaG_FD_80116 | JGI IMG/M metagenome (GOLD analysis project Ga0102924, IMG submission 80116) | Iron sulfur acid spring bacterial and archeal communities from Banff, Canada, to study Microbial Dark Matter (Phase II) - Paint Pots PPM... ...
AGGCCGCCCAGCCTGGTCAGCCGCCCGGCCAGGCCTGGCGCCACCGCCGCCGCCTGCTCCTCGGGTATGAACCGGCCCGAGGCGTCCAGCAGCCCCACCGACACCAGGCTGGCCACCGCGTCGACCAGCCCCGAGCCGCACAGCCCGGCCGGCTCGGTGTCGCCGATGACCTGGAGCGTCACCTCGTCCGGCGTCATCGAGACCACCTCGATGGCCCCGTCAGAGGCGCGCATACCGCAGCGGATGGCCGCCCCCTCGAAGGCCGGCCCGGCCGGCGCCGCCGTGGCCAGCAGCCAGTCCCGGTTGCCCAGCACGATCTCGCAGTTGGTGCCGATGTCGATGAACAGCCGGGTGCGCGGGTCGCGGTCCATGCCCGCGGCCAGCAGCCCGGACGTGATGTCGCCGCCCACGTAGGCCCCGAGGGCCGGGAAGCAGAACGCGCGGGCCCGCGGGTGCACCGGCAGGCCCAGGTCGGCGGCCAGCACCTCGGGCAGCAGCCGGGCCGACATGATGAACGGCGCCGCACCCAGCGGCTCCGGGTCGATGCCCAGCGCGAGGTGCGTCATCGTCGCGTTGCCCGCCAGCGCCACCTCGCACACCCCGGCCGGGTCCACCGCGGCCTGCCCGCACACCTCGGCCGTGAGCTCGGCCAGCGTCTCGTGGGCCAGCCGGGCCAGCGTGTCCAGCGCCGCCGGGTCCATCATGACCGCGCTGATCCGGGTGATCACGTCGGCGCCGAACGGCTGCTGCTTGCTCAGCATCGACGCCACGGCCAGCGGCGTGCCGGTGGTCAGGTCAAGCAGGGTGGCCACGACCGTGGTAGTGCCCAGGTCAAAGGCGATTCCCAACAGATTGTCCGTGGTGTCGCCCGCCTGCACGTCAATGAGCACGTCGTCCACGATGACCGCCGTGACCCGGTAATCAGACGCCCGCAGCACCCGGCCCAGCCCGCGCAGCACCTCCAGGTCGACCCGCAGTTCCAGGTCGTCAAGCGCGGCCAGCACCCGCTCCAGATCGGTCTGCTGGTCGCTCAGCGACGGCTCGGTCAGCTCCAGGTAGCGCTTCTGCGCCGCGGGCCGCAGGATGACCTGGCGGCCCACCCCCACAGTGGCCGCCTTGGGCCGGGTCGCCAGCGGCGGCACCTCGACGCTGAGGTCGGTGCTGGCCTGGGCCTGGCAGGCCAGCCGCCAGCCCGCGCGCAGCTCGTCGGGCGAGAACGCGCGCGCGTCCAGCGGCGAGGGCGGCACCGGCCCGTCGATCCGCACCTTGCACTTCTTGCAGGTGCCGTGGCCGCCGCAGGTCGAGTCGATGGCGATGCCGTTCCAGCTGGCCGCGTCGAACCCCGTGACCCCCGGCGGCACCCGGACCCGCGTCCCGCTGGGGGTGAAGGTCAGATCGACCCGCAGTTGTGGTTCAGCGACCTGGGTCATTGCGCGGCCTGGCGGGCCCGGTGGGCCGCGATCCAGGCCGCGCCCCACGGGTCCCGGTTGGTCAGCAGGTCGGCCGCCTTGGCCGCGGTGACCAGCTGCGGCGACCGGGCGTCCATGATCGCGCTGGTCAGCCCGTGCGTCACCGCCATGGGCAGGAACGCCGCGCCGATGGAGTGCCGGTCCGGCATCCCGAACGAGACGTTCGACGCGCCCAGGGTGGTGTTCACCCCGAGCTCCCCGCGCAGCAGCGAGATCGTCTGCAGCGTGGTCAGCACCAGCGAGGTATCCGCGCCCACCGGCATGGCCAGCGGGTCGAACACGATGTCCTCGAGCGGGATCCCATACGTGGCTGCGACATTGACGATCTTGCGGGCCAGCTCGAGCCGCCGCTCCGGCTCCTCCGGGATCTCCTCCTCGTCGTTGGGCAGCGCGATCACCGCCGCGCCGTAGCGCTTGACCAGCGGCAGGATAGCCTCCATCCGCTCATCCTCGGCGGTCACCGAGTTGACCAGCGCCTTGCCCTGGTAGGCGGCCAGCCCGGCCTCCAGCACCTCGATGATCGAGGAGTCCAGGCACAGCGGCAGGTCGGTCAGGCCCTGGATGAGCCGGACCGCGCGCGTCATCAGCTCGGCCTCGTCGGCCAGCGGCGCGCCCATGTTGACGTCCAGCATCATCGCCCCGCCCGCCACCTGCTGCGCGACGTCGATCTCCACGCGGGACAGGTCGCCCGCGCGCAGCTGCTGCTGGAAGACCTTGCGCCCGGTCGGGTTGATCCGCTCGCCGATGATGACGAACGGGTTCTCCCCGCCGATCCGCAGTTCCCTCGTCGCCGAGGAAAGGACTGTCTCCATCAGGCGCTCGCCATAGCGCGCCGCCGCTGGAGCAGCTCCTTGGCCTTGACCACCGCGGCCGAGGCGTCCGACGCGTAGCCGTCCGCGCCGACCACGTCGGCGTACTCCTGGGTGACCGGCGCGCCGCCCACCATCACGATGACCTCCCCGCGCAGGCCCGCCTTCTCCAGCGCGTTGATGTTGGCCTTGAACATCGGCATCGTGGTGGTCAGGAAGGCCGAGAAGCCCACGATGTCGGGCTGGTGCTCCCTGATCGCGGTGATGAACTTCTCGGGTGCCACCTGCACGCCCAGGTCGATGACCTCGAACCCGGCCCCCTCGAACATGATGTTGACCAGGTTCTTGCCGATGTCGTGCACGTCGCCCTTGACCGTGCCCATGACGATCTTTCCGATCGTCGCGGCGCCGGTCTCGGCCAGCAGCGGGCGCAGGATGTCCAGTGCCCCGGCCATGGCCTTGCCCGCGATCAGCATCTCGGGCACGAAGAAGTCACCGCGCTCGAACCGCGCGCCGACCTCCTCCAGCGAGGGGATCAGCGCCTCGTAGAGCAGCGTCTCCGGGCCCATGCCCATAGACAGGCCCTCGTTGGTCAGCCTCAGCACCTCGGGGGCGTTGCCCACCAGCGTCAGGTCGTAGAGCTGCTTGAGCAGTTCGTCTTGCGTCATGGGCACCTACCTAGGTCTTCTGCTGGGGGGGCCGGGGGGTGGCCCCCCGGGACGGCACAGTGTGCCCGAGCACGGCGGACAGGGCGCGGGCCGCGGCCACGCACCGGTCGGCGGCGGCCGGGATCGCGGCCGCGGGCAGGCGGCTGGCCGGGGCCGAGACCGACAGCGCCGCCACCACCACGCCGCCGTCCCGCAGCACCGGCGCCGCCACCGCCACCAGGCCGGGCTCCAGCTCTCCGGCGGTGACGGCGTATCCGCGCTCGCGGACGGTGGCCAGGTCGGCCTCGACGGCGGCCCGGCTGGTCAGCGTGCGCTCGGTGCGCCGCTCCAGCCGGCCGCCAGGCAGCTTGGCCGCGCCGTAGGCCAGCAGCACCTTGCCCAGCGCGGCGCAGTGCAGCGGCACCGACATGCCGACCCAGTTGGTGCCGCCGATCAGGTAGGTGCTGTCCACCTGGGCGATCTGCTCGACCATGCCGCTGCCGCGCGGCACGCCCAGGTTGACCGTCTCGCCGGTCTGCTGCCCCAGCCGGTCCAGGAACGGCTGGGCCACGCCGACCAGGTCGGCCTCGGCGTCGCCGCGGCAGGCGTAGGAGACGAACACCTCGCCGGGCCGGAACCGGCCGTCCTGCTCGCGGCGGACCAGCCCGTTGCGCTCCAGCGCGGTGAGCAGCCGGGAGGCGGTGCTCTTGGCCAGGCCGCTGGTCTCGGTCAGCTCGGTGAACGTGACCGGGTCGCGGTGCCGTGCGACGTGGATGAGCAGCTGCGCTGCCCGCTCCACCGCCTGGGTGCCGTTCGGGCTGGTCACGGTGGTGCCTTCCGAGATGCTGCGGTACTAAAACCGAGACAGTTCCATGTTACGGAACTGTGTTTTACGATGTGATCCTAAATTTGGCCTTCGCAGCGGTCAAGGACGACAGATAGCGGGTAGCGCGATGTTCCGCAACACCATGCCCAGGTACGAGATCCTGTCGCCGGACGCGATCGCCGTGCTCGACAAGGGCTGGCGCCGCATCGTGAGCGAGATCGGCGTGCAGTTCGCCAAGCCGGAGGCGGTGGAGCTGTTCCGCAAGGCGGGCCAGCGGGTGGACGGCGAGGTCGTCCACCTCGACCCGGAGTTCGTGCTTGAGCAGGTGGCCAGGGCGCCGCGCGAGTTCGACGTGCAGGCCAGGAACCCGGCCAACACCGTGCACATCGGCGGCGACGACATGGTGTTCGGCGCGGTCTACGGGTCGCCGTTCGTGCGCCAGGACGACGTGCGCCGCGACGCCACGATGGACGACTTCCGGCGGCTGGCCGCGCTGGCCCAGTCGTTTCCCGAGCTGGACTCGGCCGGCGGGGTGATCTGCGAGCCCAACGACGCGCCGCTGGACTCGCGGCACCTGGACATGATCTACGCCCTGCAGAGCTGCACCGACAAGATCTACATGGGCAACGTGGTGTCCGGGCCCAACGCCGCCGACACCATCGCGATGACCGAGATCCTGTTCGGCGGCCTCGGGGGCCAGGGCCGGGCGGCCATCGAGCAGACGCCGGCCACCATCTCGCTGATCAACTGCAATTCCCCGCTGCGCTGGGACGACCGGATGCTGGACGCACAGTTCGAGTACTGCGCGGCGGCCCAGCCGGTGGTGCTCACCCCGTTCCTGCTCATGGGCGCGATGTCGCCGGTCACCATCCCGGCCGCCCTGGTCCAGCAGCTGGCCGAGGCCCTGTCCGGCATCGCGCTGGCCCAGCTCATCCGGCCCGGCTGCCCGGTGATCTTCGGCTCGTTCCTGTCCAACATCGACATGCAATCGGGATCACCCAGCTTCGGCACCCCGGAGTCGGGCCTGGGGCTGCTGTGCACCGGGCAGCTGGCCCGGCACTACGGGCTGCCGTTCCGCACCGGCGGGGGGCTGAACTCCAGCCAGACGTGCGACGCCCAGGCCGCGTACGAGTCGCTGATGACGCTGCTGCCGACCTTCCTGGCCGGGACCAACTTCGTCATGCACGCGGCGGGCTGGCTGGAGGGCGGCCTGGTGTCGTGCTACGAGAAGTTCATCGTGGACATCGAGCTGCTGCGGATGCTGCGGGTGGAGTTCACCCCGCTGGAGATCGACGAGGCGTCGCTGGCCTTCGGCGCCCACGAGGAGGTCGGGCACGGCGGCCACTTCCTGGGCGCCGCGCACACCATGGAGCGGTTCCGGGAGTGCTTCTACCGGCCGCTGCTGTCCTCCACCGCCAACTACGAGCGGTGGCTCAAGCAGGGCGGCAAGGACACCACCGCCCGCGCGGCCGAGATCTGCGCTAAGACCCTGGACGCCTACGAGCCGCCGCCGCTGGACGACGCGATCCGGGCCGAGCTGGAGGAGTACGTGACCCGCCGCCGGGCCGAGCTCGGCGACTAGACCGGCGTCTGGGTGCAGACCGCGACCGAGGTGACCGAGCCCCAGCCCGAGCCGATGGAACTCGGCTGGAGGAGATCCGACAGCTTGGGGTGCACGGGCACCAGGCTGCCGGCCGTCGATCCGGTGCCCAGCTGCCCGGCCTCGCCGCCGCCCCACACCAGGAGGGCGTGCATCACCGGCGTGCTGTCGCCCGCACGCGGCCCCGGCGCGGCGGCCTGGCTGGTCAGGGCGATGCTGTAGTCCTTGCCCGCGGCCAGCGCGGTGGCCTTGACTCCCGTGGGGAAGCTGACGAACACCGGCCGGTGCCGTTCGGTGGTGGTGCCGATGCCGAGCTGGCCAGCCTGGTTGGTGCCCCAGGCCAGCACCTTCCCGCTCTTGGTCAGAGCCAGCACGTGCAGGTCTCCCGACACGGCCGCCACTACCGTGGTGCCCGCGGGCAGGCTGACCTTCACCGGGGTGCGCCGCTGCCTGGTGGTGCCGTCGCCGAGCTGGCCGTGGTTGTTCAGCCCCCAGGCCAGCATGCCGCCGCCCTTGGTCACCGCGTAGCCGCTGGACGGGCCGGCCGCGATCGAGGCCACCGTGGTGCCCTTGGGCAGCCTGACCAGGCCGGGGGTCAGGCGGCCCTTGGTGTTCCCGGTGCCGAGCTGGCCGCTGGCGTTCGCGCCCCAGGACAGCACCTGGCCGGTGGTGGTCAGCGCCAGGCCGTTGTCCTCGCCCGCGCTGATGGCCTTGACCGTCACGCCCTTGGGCAGCTTGACCGGCACGGGCAGGCGGCTGCTCTGTTTCGAGCCCGTGCCGAGCTGGCCGACGGCGTTGCTGCCCCAGGCCAGCACCTTGCCGCTGGCGGTCAGCGCGAGGGTGAAGAAGGCGCCGGGCCGCACCGCCGTCACCTTGGTCCCGGCCGGCAGGTGCACGCGCACCGGGGTCAGCCGCTGCTTGGTGGTGCCGTCGCCGAGCTGGCCCGCGGCGTTGTTATCCCAGGCGTACAGCTGGCCGGTGGTCGTGACGGCCAGGCAGGACAGCAGGCACCGGGCCGAGGCGAACCGGGTGTTGGCCGGGATCTTGACCGGGCCCGGCGTGCTGGAGTCGGTGGTGGTGCCGTTGCCCAGCTCACCGTAGGAGTTGCTGCCCCAGGCCTGGATGGTCTGCGGCAGCGGGGCGCGGGCGGGGGCGGCCGTGGCCAGGGCAGCCGTGGCCAGGGCAGCCGTGGCCGGGGCGGCCGGGCTGAGCAAGGCCACGACGGCGACCGCGGCCAGCAGCCCTGACAGGCGGGTCAGCATGGCGGCAGACTATGCCACTATTGCTTTTGTTCATCGGGTTTACGAAAGGCACTTGGATGCAGGCCGAGATCAAGGGCACGACCATGCCCATCCTGGAGGTTCGGCTGGACTCCGGGGATGAGCTGATCTCCACCCACGGTGAGCTGGCCTGGATGACGGCCAGCGTCCAGATGTCGCAAACCACGTCGATGGGCCAGGGCGGCGGCGGGTTCATGCAGGGCCTGAAGCGCATGATGGGTGGCGGCGGCCTGTTCCTGACCCGCTACGAGGGCCCGGGCATGATCGTGTTCGCGGCCAAGGTGCCCGGCCACATCCACCCGGTGGACATCAGCCCCGGCGAGGCCTACTTCGTGCACCGGCACGGGTTCCTGTGCGGGACCTCCGGGATCACGGCCGGCGTCGGGCTGCAGCAGAGCTTCCGCGGCGGCCTGTTCGGCGGCGACGGGTTCATCCTGGAGAAGCTGGAGGGCCAGGGCACGGCCTGGATCGAGCTGTCCGGCGAGCTGACCACCTATGACCTGCCGCCCGGCCAGACGCTGCTGGTGCACCCCGGCCACGTGGGGATGTTCGCGGGCACCGTGTCGTTCCAGATCACCCGGGTGCCGGGCGTGACCAACATGCTGTTCGGCGGCGACGGGTTCCACCTGGTCGCGCTGACCGGGCCGGGCCGGGTGTGGCTGCAGTCGATGCCGCTGGTGCAGCTGGCCGCGGCGCTCCAGCCCTACCTGCCCAGCAACACCGGGGACGCGGCCGCCTCGGGCGCGGCGGGCGGCGCGATGGGCGGGATCATCGGCGACATGCTGCGCGGCGGCTAGCCGTTAGCCGCGCCGGCTAGCTGGCCGCGCCGGCTAGCCCTTCACCGCCTGCAGCGTGAAGGAGTGGGCCAGCCGCCACGGGCGGTCGGCCAGCCGCCACTCGCCGCCGCCGATCTCCACCATCATGCCGGGCAGCGCGTTCCACGGCACGCTGTCGTGCTCGGTCAGCCCGGTGACGGTCAGGCCCTCGTCGAGCAGCGCGGTCACGATCTCGCCCAGGCCGTGGCTCCACTCGTGGGTGACGTTGTGGGTGAACACCGCGTCGGTCTGGACGTAGGTCCCGCCCTGATCCCAGACCTGCGGCTCGGGCCGCTCGAAGTACGGGAAGTCCACCACCAGCAGGCCGTCATCCCTGGTGTCTTCCATGGCCATGAGCATCGGGTGGCCATCCCGGATGAACAGCCGCCCGCCCGGCTTGAGCAGGCCGGCCACTACCCCGGCCCAGCGCCGGATGCTGGGCAGCCAGCACAGCGCGCCGACGCCGGTGTAGACCAGGTCGAAGCTGGCCGGCTCCAGCACCGAAGTCGCCTGGTAGACGTCGGACTCCACGAACTGAGCGTCGGCACCGGTGCGCCGGGCCAGGTCGCGGGCCTGGTCCAGCGCCGCGGGTGAGAAGTCCAGGCCGGTCATGGACGCGCCCAGCCGGGCCAGCGAGATGGTGTCGGTGCCGATGTGGCACTGCAGGTGCACGCCGCGCAGGCCGTCCACGTCGCCCAGCAGCGGCACGTCGAAGCGCACCACTTCGCTCAGGTACGCCGGGCTGGCGACGAACTCGGCCACGTTGTAGTCGGGTGACGCGGCGTGGGCCGGGGCCCGTTCATCCCAGCTGGCAAGGTTAACGACCTGGTAGTCCTCCATCGGCCTACCGTTTCACAGCCCCGTGGCGGGCGACACCGGATTTTCTGGCCCAGAAAGTTGTTGGCGTGGCGGCCCGCCTCGACTCCTACCAGTGTCCGGTGCCGGAGAGCCTGGGCGAGGGGGAGGCTCTCCGGCGCCGTTACTCATGGGGCCATAGCGGAGGGAATAGCGAAATGTTTACCGGGCGAGCCGTCCGTGAACATCGCTTTGGTCCTACCGTTAGCGCATGCAAGACCGCGACGTGGTCGCCGCGATCGTGGCGGGGGACCCGGTCGGCCTGGCCGCGGCCTACGACGCCTACGCGGCCAGCTTGCATGCCTACTGCCGGACGCTGCTGGGCGAGCCGGCCGACGCCGCCGACGCGGTCCAGGACACGTTCGTCATCGCGGCGGCCAAGCTGGGCGGGCTGCGTGATCCGGACCGGCTGCGCCCCTGGCTGTACGCGGTGGCCAGGAACGAGTGTCACCGGCGGCTGCGCGGCCGGGCCCGGCAGGCTGACCTGGACGAGGCCGGTGAGGTGACCGACGCCGGCGCGGACGTCGGCGAGCAGGCCGAGCGCGGCGACCTGCGCCGTCTGGTGCTGGCCGCGATCGGCGGGCTGAACCCCGGCGACCGCGAGGTCATCGAGCTGAACCTACGGCACGACCTGGACGGCGGCGACCTGGCCGCGGCCCTGGGCGTGCCGGTCAACCAGGCCCACGCGCTGGCCTCGCGGGCCCGCGGCCAGCTGGAGCGCTCGCTGGGCGCGCTGCTGGTGGCCCGCGTCGGCCGCGAGCAGTGCGCCGAGCTTGACGCGCTGCTGGCCGGCTGGGACGGGCAGCTCACCCCGCTGCTGCGCAAGCGGGTCAGCCGGCACATCGAGCACTGCGAGGTCTGCGGCGAGCGCAAGCGGCGGGAGCTCAGCCCGGCCGCGCTGCTGTCCGTGCTTCCGCTCGCCGTCCTGCCGCCTGACCTGCGCGAGCAGGTCCTGCACCTGGTCTCAGACGGCCGCCCCGAGGCGATCGGCTACCGGGCCGGCGTGGTCCGCCGGTCCGAGCCGTACGCCGAGTCCGGGTTCCCGGTCCCGCTCGACCCCGTGGCCGAGCCGCCGGCCGGCCATCCGGTCCGCAACGTGGCCCTCATCGCCGCGGTCGCCCTGCTCATCCTGGGCGGGTCGGTCACCTACCTGCTGCTGAGCGGCCGGGGTCATGACACGGCGCTGCACCGGCTGGCCCCCAGCCCGGTGGTAAAGACGTCCCCGCCGTCGGCGTCGGACCCGCTGACCAGCCCGGCGGGCTCGGCCTCGGGCCCGGCCACGGCCCCGGCCGGGTTCTCGTCGTCCTCGCCCAGCCCGTCGGCGTCGCTGACGCTTCCGCTGCTGTCCACGTCGCCGCCGCCGGGGCAGTCGACCAGCCCCGTCCCGAGCCCGAGCAACAGCAGCCCGAGCCCGAGTCCGCCCCCGGGCACGCTCAGCGAGTCGCCGTCCACTGTGCGGCTGCCCGATGCCGGCTCGTCGGCCACGTTCACGCTGACCGCCTCGGGCGGGCCGGTGAGCTACAGCATCACCGACACGGCGGGCCCCTACGTGACCGCCAGCCCGGCCAGCGGCACGGTGCCCGACGGCCAGACGGTGACGATCACGGTGCAGGCAATCCGAATAACCCGCCGCCGGACTTTGCCAACTACCTGACGATCAGCCCCGGCGGCTTGTCGCTCACGGTGTACTACGAGCCGTCGGGCTGACTGGTGACGCCCTGATCACGGTCACTTCTCAGTCAATATCTCTGACAAGTGACCATGATCATGAAATGC
>Ga0102924_1007381_pt1 | contig 10076 bp, 12 predicted proteins | sample PaiPotPPM11metaG_FD_80116 | JGI IMG/M metagenome (GOLD analysis project Ga0102924, IMG submission 80116) | Iron sulfur acid spring bacterial and archeal communities from Banff, Canada, to study Microbial Dark Matter (Phase II) - Paint Pots PPM... ...
AGGTAGACGAGGCGTTCCCGGCGGCTGCGGTGGCGCAGGCGGGCGGCGATCATCCGCTCGATCTCCTCGCGCGACGCGGGACTGTTCTCGCCGACGGCGGGGGCGGTCGCGGCGGGGGTACGGAAGGGTTCTGTCACATGTCACCTGCCCGGCTCACGGCCCTCTGACGGAGTAGGTCCCTGATCTCGTCCCGCAGGCCCGCGTAGGCCGGATCGTGGCGGACCTGGCTGATGGTGCGAGGCTGGGCGATCGGCACCGGGATATCGCGGAGGATGCGCCCGGGCCGGCTGGCCATGACGATGATCCGGTCGCCCAGGGTTATGGCCTCGTCAATGCTGTGGGTGATGAAGACGATGGTCTGCCGCAGCCGGTCGCGCAGCGAGAGCAGATCCTCCTGAAGCACCTCGCGGACCTGGGCGTCCACCGCCGCGAACGGCTCATCCATCAGCAGCACGTCCGGTGCGGTGGCCAGCGCGCGGGCCAGCCCGGCCCGTTGTTTCATGCCCCCGGACAGCTGGGCCGGATACTTGCGCTCGTGCCCGGTGAGGCCGACGGCGGCGATCGCCTCGGCGGCCCGGCGTTCCATCTCTCCGCGCTCGGTCCCGGCGATCTGGAGCGGCAGGGCCACGTTGCGGTAAACGCTTTTCCACGGGAAGAGCCCGAAGTGCTGGAACACCACGGCCACCCGCGGGTCGGGACCGGTCACCCGGGTGCCGCCGATGGTGATGTTCCCGTGGTCGGCCTCGGTCAGGCCGCCCATCATCCGCAGCAGGGTGGTCTTACCGCAGCCGGACGGGCCGACGATGCACACGAACTGGCCGGGCTCGACGGTGAGGCCGACGTCTTCCAGCACGATGCCGCCGGGGTACCACTTGTAGACGCCGTGGCACTCGATGCGGCCGGTGCCGACATCCTGATCTGCGGGTGGCTGGCCGGGGCTGTCTCGCTCCGACCGCTTCCCGGCTCGCAGTCCGGCGCTGTCCGGCATGTGACCGCCTCCGCAATTCCCACTAATCAGGTCGTAGTACTATACAATCGATTGTAGTGACACGATCATGGATCGCGCTACCCCTATCTTCAGAGGTATCAGGTCTGACCACTTGGTTGGACGAACGTAGTTGGATGGCCCTGCCGTGTCAACGTTCTGCGCCGTACACAGGCAATATGGGCAAGCTTGGTTGACATCTACGAAGCCACGCCTCTACCGTCGCCCTGACATCAGAGGTCTGACAACGGAGGTCATGTGATTAGACCTGACGCCCCGGCCGACCAAGGCGGACTCGCCTTCCTCATCCACCGTGAGGGGGATGACGTCGCGGTGGCCGTCCGCGACACCCAGCCCGGCCAGGCGGTCGGCGCCTCCCTGGAGGACGGCCAGCGTTTCAGCGTTGCCGTGCGGGCCGCGATCCCGCTAGGTCACAAGGTGGCACTGCGGGACCTAGCCGCTGCGCAGGCGGTAACGGAGTACGGCGTGACCATCGGCGTGACCCGTGAGGCCATCACGGCAGGCGACCTCGTGCACACCCACAACATCAGGAGCGCCCGGTGGCACAGCAGCCTCTGACCGGTTACCGGCGGCCCGACGGCCGGGTCGGAATCCGCAACCACGTGATCATCATTCCGGTGGACGACCTGTCCAACGCCGCTGCCGAATCGGTGGCCAGGGCGATCCCCGGCACCCTGGCACTGCCGCATCCCTACGGGCGGCTGCAGTTCGGCGCCGACCTAGAGCTGTTCTTCCGCACCCTCATCGGCACCGGGGCCAACCCGAACGTGGCCGCGGCCGTGGTGATCGGCATTGAGCCCGCCTGGACCGAGCAGATCGCGAGCGGGATCGCCCAGACCGGCAAGCCGGTGGCCTCGTTCTCCATCGAGCGGCACGGCGACCTGCGGGTTCTGGAGATGGCCGCACGGCAAGCCGCTCAGCTGCTACAGGACGCCAGCGAGATCACCCGGGTTCCGGTCGAGCGCGGCGAGCTGATGATGAGCATCAAGTGCGGCGAGTCCGACACCACCAGCGGCCTGGGGGCCAACCCGGCCACCTCGCAGGCGGTAGACCGGCACGTGGCGGCGGGCGGCACGGTCATCTTCGGCGAGACCACCGAGCTCACCGGCGGGGAGCACCTGATCGCCGCCCGCTGTGCCACCGACGAGGTCCGTGAGAAGTTCCAGGCGTTCTACGACAACTACGTCGCCATGGTCGAGCGCACCGGAGCGAACCTGCTCGGCTCCCAGCCGACCCAGGGGAACATCCGCGGCGGCCTGTCCACCATCGAGGAGAAGGCACTCGGCAACATCGAGAAGACCGGTACCGCTTCCGTGGTGGACGCGCTGGCGCCGGGCGAACGGCCGACTCGGCCGGGCCTGAACTTCATGGACACCTCCTGCGCCGCCGCCGAGTTCATCACCCTCACCGCGGCCGCGGGCGCGGTGATCCACCTGTTCCCCACCGGCCAGGGCAACGTGGTCGGCCACCCGGTCGAGCCAGTGGTCAAGATCTCGGCCAACCCGGTGACCGTCGACACCATGAGCGAGCACATCGACGTGGACGTCCGCGGTCTGCTCCAATTGGAGTACAGCCTGAAGGAGGCCGGCGATCGGCTGGAGAATGTCATCGACCGCACCGTGAACGGTAGGCTCACCTGCGCCGAGGCGCTCGGCCATCGTGAGTTCGCACCGACCCGGCTGTTCCAGAGCGCCTGAGCTAAGGAGCAACTAGTGCCTGACCAGCCCGCCGGGGCCGCCGCCGGCCTGGCACAGCCGAGTGGTGACGGTGCTGGCTGGCACTGGATGGGCTCGGCTGAGCCGCTGTTCCAGCGAGTGGCCGACCAGGTGCAGCGGTATATCGCGAGCAACGGGCTGAATCCGGGTGATCGCCTGCCCGGGGAGCGGGAACTGTGCGAACTGCTGGGGGTCAGCCGCGCTTCCGTGCGCGAGGCCCTGCGTTCCCTCCAGGCCCGCGGAGTCGTTCTCGTCCGGCACGGCAAGGGTGTGTTCGTGGCCGCGCCGGACGAGGGCGAACGCGCGCTGGACCGTTTTGCCCGGCTGCGTGAGGTCGGCCTGGAAGAGCTGTTCGCCATGCGGGAAGTGCTGGAAGTGGCCGCGGCCGGCTGGACCGCGACGGCCGCCACTGACGAGCAGCTGCAGGAGCTGTCGCGGACCTTCGAGGCTCTCGCCGAAGGCGTCCATGACCACCACCCGGCCGCGAAGCTGCAGGTTCTGGACGCCCGGCTGCACCTGCAGATCGCGGAGTTCGCCAACAACCGCTTCCTGGCCATGACCCAGACCGTGCTGCAGGACATGCTCGGCCGCAGCATGGAGACGACTCTCACCATCCCCGGCCGGCCAGCCAGGGCCGTCCGGGAGCACGCCGAGATCGTTGAGGCCGTCCTGGCCAGGGATCCGGCTCGGGCCAGGGCGGCCGCCCGGCGGCATATCCTCAGCTCTCGCCGCGCCGCTCTCAGGCGCGTCGCCAGCGAGCAGGAAGACCCCCGGACCCGGTAGCCGTAGATGCCCAGTTCACTGGTGACTAATGATCATTTAGTGCCGGCCGGCGACGTGACGTTGTTCGTGCGGGAGCTAGGTAAGCGGCGCCCTGATCGTCCTTCACTGGTAGTTCTCCATGGCGGCCCCGATATCGGTCATAGCTACCTGCTGCCAGGCTTCGAGCCCCTCGCGGCTGATCACCATGTTGTTCTCTTCGACTTCCGCGGCTGCGGCCGGAGCAGCCGCGGGCTCCCGGTCGAGGCGCTGCAGCCTGAATACGTCGTCGGCGACACTCATCAGCTCATCGAAGAACTGCGACTCGGAACGGTGGACCTGCTCGGCTTCTCGACCGGAGGGCGGGCAGCGACCGCGTTCGTGGAACGGTACCCGTCGGCGGTCCGGCGGCTGATCCTGGCGTCGACGAGCGCTTATCCCAGTTCGGAGAACGAGCCGTACCTGAGGGACTGGGCAGAGTACCAGCGACGCCAGGCGGGCGAGCGAGCCGCGGGCGGGCGGCTGCGCAACTCCACCATCTTCGTCTGGGATCTGGACCTCGCGCCGCGTTACCTGCGGCTGGTCGAAGGCCTGGACGAGGGCGACTGGAGCTACGAGGCCTACCTGGACGGCCGGATGCACCCGTGGGTCAGCGGTGACGCCGAGGCAATCCTCCGCGAGTGGGGGAAGCCAGTTCTGATCTTGCACGGGGAGCAGGACATGGGTTTCCCGGTCCAGCTGGCCGAGCGCCTGCACCGCGCGCTCCCGGCCAGCACCCTGGCCATCATCGACGGCGCCGCGCACATGTGCCACTTCGAGAAGCCTCAGCTGTGGTCCCGGCGGATCCGCGAGTTCGTCGAGGGCGGAGAAGGTTCAAGTTAGGGGACGAGCCAGAACAAGGCCGAGGTACGCGAGATGCTGCCCGCGTCGAGCCCGCAGGAGCCCGTCAGCGAGGCTGGATCTCGCCCATCGGGCCGAAGCCGTCATGCGGCGTGTCGATGTAGATGATCTGCGGCTGCGCAGATACCAGGTCGGGCGCGGCGTCGAAGAACTTCCTCACGTACGGCTGCCTGACGTGGGCAGCTCCCGCATCGGCATCCTTGAAGCCCTCGATGCAGATGAACTCGTCCTCATCGGCCAGGCTGCGGGCGAACTGGAAGAACAGGCAGCCGTCCTCTGAGTTGACGTCCCGTGCGTAGGAATCGGCCAGCGCCAGCCACTCGTCCATCTTGTCGGGCCGGATCGGCATAGTGATGTTGATCAGGATCATGCGACCGCTCCTCTGATGTGGCTGCCGGCATAATCTTGTTGCGATAGCCGACAGCAGTCAATTGTCACTGAGGGTGCGCACGGTGGCTAGCGGCGCGCCTGTGACGGACAGGGTGGGTATCCACCTCCGCGTCCAGATGCAGGCGGTCATTGACGTCCTGCGACTGGCGAACGGCACGATTCGCGGCTAGCCCGCCGCGACCGCGCCAGCCCGATCGACGGGGAGACCCGCCGCCTCCAGGTCAGCGGCCATGGCCGCTAGGTCGGCCGGGCTGACCTGGCCTAGCGGCGGCCGGGCCGGGCCGCCAGACATCCCGAGAAGCCCGGCCCAGGCCTTTATGTAGGGCACCGGATGACCGCGACGGCGGGCCTGCTCGCCGTGCAGCCACCTGGCTGCGACCGCCCGCACCGGCTCCAGCGTCGCGGCTACCTCGGCCGCCTTAACCATGTCCCCGGCGAGCGCCAGTTCGGTGTAGTCCCGCATCGGCCGCCAGCCGGGGACCTGGTAGAGATAGGGCGCGGCCGATGACATGAAGACCCGCTGGCCGTGATCCCGCATGTTCTCGAGCCACGTGCCCTCGTTCGGCTCGCAGACCAGGATACGGTCCCCCACCCGGCCCAGGACCTCCAGGTAGCGAGCGTGGTCGTGCCCCACCTTGATGCCGCACACGTTCGGAATGTCGGCCAGCCGGTCGATCAGTTCCAGCGACAGGCCGACCTGCGCGAACCGGGTATCGAACAGCCAGACGCCGATGTCGGCGCGGGCGCAGACCCGGGCGAACCACTGATACAGCCCGTCATCGTCCGCCGCGGGATAGTAAGGATTGATCACCACGACGAAATCCGCGCCGACCGCCTGCGCGTGCCGGGTCAACTCGATGGTCTCGTCCGCGCTGTGATGGCCGGTATGGGCGATGACCTGGCATCGCCCGGCCGCCTCGCCGACCACGGTCTCGACTACCTGGCGCCGCTCGGTGCCGGTCAGGGCCCAGAATTCGCTCATCACCCCGGCGCAGAACACCCCGTCGACCGCCAGGTCGCCGGTCAGCCGGGCCATGTCGCGGCGCAGCGCCGGCAAGTTCAGGCCGCCGTCCGGGGTGAACGGTACCGTGCTGGCCGCCCACACGCCGCGAAAGCGCTCGCGGGCGGCCTGCTTGGCCTGGTCCGGCGCATAGTCCAAGGCCATCAGCGCGGTTCCCCGGCAAGGGCCTCGGCCAGCCAGTCAGCGACCAGCGGCCGGGCCTTGTAGTAGATGTTGTTCAGGATGTGCACGCCGTCGTCGAACACGACATTGGTCACCGGGCCGCCGTACTCCGCCGCGATCCGCCGGGCGGACTCCGGTGGCGAGCTCGTGTCAAGGCCGCCGTACACCTGCAGCAGCGGTGCGGTCGCCCGCCCGGCCACGCCGGCCAGCGTGATGGACTCCATCATGGCGGCGGGATCGGGTCCCAGGTGCTGATACTGGCCGGTCTTCAGCAGCGGCGGCATGTGCTCGAACCGGCCGGCCGGCGTATACCAGCTCGAGATGGACGCTACCGCGCCGATCCGGTCGTCGATCGCGGCGGCGCGGATGGCGAACAGGCCGCCGTAGGAGATGCCGCCGACGGCGAGCCGGCCCATATCCAGGTCGTCACGGGCGGCCAGGCTGTCGATGACGGCCCGGATGGCGAGCTCGTAGTCCGGGCGAAGCGGGGCCTCGAAACTCACCATTCCCTGGCCAGGTCCGTCGAAGGCGGCAAAGGCCAGTCCGCGGGCGACGATGTAATCACCTAGGTTGTACAGCTCTTCTTTGACCGAGTCCCCGCCGGGGAACATGATCACCACCGGAGGGCGGGTCACCCCGGACGGTATTCGCAGGTAGCCGGGCAGGATCAGGTCCTCGAACGGAACTTCCAGGATCCTCATGGGCGGGTCGAGCAAGGGCGCCGCCTTCCCCCAGACTACGGACATGGCCTGCAGAGCGGCCCGGTACTGGTCTTGGTCATGGCTGAACATGAAGCTGGCCCAGTGATATAGCAGCCCCGCCCGCAGATAGCCGTCGCCTGCGGTCAGCCGCCGGCCTGCCGCCAGCTCGGCGTCGGCGCGGTCGACGTGCGTGCGGGCCTGCGCGCTCCAGGCGCCGCACCACTGCTCGTAGTCGGTGACTTCCTGCTTGAGCTGCTCGAATTCCCACGGGGAGACGTAATTGGACAGGATCCGCCAGGTGAAGCGCTCATACATCGTGTCGAGCCGGTCATCCATGGATCTCTCCGATCAGGTGTGCTGCGGTGCTGGCCGGGCCAGAGGCGACAGCCTCTGAGGGCTTGGTCTCCGGCCGGCGGGCCAGCCGCGCCTGAGCCTGCTGCTCGCCAATGCGCAGGGTCATCAGCGCGCTGGTCCCGTTGCCGTGGGTGAGCGTCAGCGCGTCGCGGACCAGCTTTTCCGCCGGATTGCCGGTCATGATTCCCCGGCCGCCGAACAAGAACATGGCCTTCTGGGTTACCTCGATGGCGACCTCGGCGGCGTGTACCCGCACGCCCCACGACAGCCGCGGGTGGAAAGCCGGTGACCAGGAATACTCCCAGGCGGTACGCATCAGGTAGCTGTGCGCCGCGTCGAGCAGCAGCCTCATCCGGCCCAGGTCGTGGGCCACCAACTGATGGCGGTAGATCGGAACACCGCCCTGCACCCGGTCCAGTGACCAGTCAAGCGCGGCGTCGTAGGCAGCCCTGGCCACGCCCAGGCACATCGCCGCGTTCGTGATGTTGGCGGCGGTCAGGCCACGCTCCGCGGCCTGATAGCCCGCGCCTACGGCGGTCACGGCGTGGTCGGCCGGAACCCGGCAGTCCTCGAAGAAGATGTCGGCTTGCAGCGAGCCGCGCTGGCCGAGCTTGTGGTACACCGGCCCCGTCCTGACTCCGGGCGCACTCGCAGGCACGGCGATCATCGTCGTCCCCTGGCGCACGCCCACCGCAGCGTCGGTGCGGGCCAGCACGAAGATCAGTGACGCGATCGGGGCATTGGTGATCATGAGCTTGGAGCCGTTCAGCACCCACTCCCCACCCGCCTCCCCTTCCCCCTTCACGAGCCGGGCGCTCAGCATCGCGCCGTGGCCGGGGGCGTCATAGGGCAGCGCGTTGTCCGAGCCAGCCTGGGGCTCGGTAGTCGCGCTGGCCGGGACGAACGTCTCGTCCTCGCTGATGCCTCGGACGATCAGCTCACGGACCGGCCGGGGCAGCCGCGGCACCAGCCGGGCAAACCGCCAGTAGTGCCGGAAGAAATAGCCCGCCGCGATGTCACCCGCCGCCAGTTCCTCGGCGACCAGGCACTGGGTCACCATGTCAGCGTCTATACCGCCCAGATCACGAGGCAGCGGCAGCGACTTGAGCCCGAGCACCGAGCCTTCGCGCATCAGGTCGAAGGGAAAGTCCTCGGCGCTGCTCAGCTGATCCAGCCGGCCGGCCGCCGGCCGGATGACCCGCTCCGCATAGTTCCTGGTCTGCTCAACCAGGCGGGCCTGATCAGATGTCAGGTCAAAGTCCATCTGTCACCGGGCATTCTCCTGCGCGGTCTCCTCGTCGGTGACGTCGCTTTCCTCGATCGTTCCGCCCAGGTACAGCGCGCGCATCTGCGGATTGGCGAGGACCTCGGCGCCGGTGCCCTCCAGCCTGACCCGGCCCGCTTCCATCACCACGCCGTGCGTGGCGAGTTCCAGCCCGGCACGCACGTTCTGCTCCACCAGCAAGATGCTCCGCCCGGTCTCCGCCATGGACCTGACGCTGTCGTACATGGCGGCCGCCGCGCGCGGCTCGAGTCCCATCGACGGCTCGTCCAGCACCACCAGAGCGGGATCGAGCATCAGCGCCCTGGCCAGCTCCACCATCCGCTGCTGGCCGCCCGAAAGCTGGCCGGCCCGCTCGGCGGCGCGCTCACGGACGATCGGGAACTGGTCACTGACCCCGTCCAGGCGGCGTCGCAGCAGGGCCTGGTCCTTGATCAGGTAACCGCCGATCTCCACGTTCTGCCGCACCGTCAGGTCAGGGAACAGGTTCCGGGACTGCATGACCTGGACGATGCCGGCCTCAAGTACCCGTCGAGGAGAGCTCCCGCCGATCGGCGCATCCCGGAAGGTGATGGTGCCCAGCCGCGGCCGCAGCAGCCCGCTGATGACTTTGAGCAGAGTGGACTTCCCCGCGCCGTTGGGGCCGACCACGCAGGTGATCGATCCCCCGGCCACGGTAAGGTCCACGCCCCGCAGCACGTCTCCGCCGCCGTAGCCAGCGAACAGCCCGGTGATGGTCAGCATGTCAGCGTCCCTCCCTTGGCTCGGTGCCGAGATAGGCCTCGAGCACGGCCGGGTCAGAGCGGACCTGCTCGGGGGCGCCGCTGGTAAGCGCGGATCCCTGGCGCATCACAAGGACGTGGTCACACAGCCTCATGACGAATTCCATGTCGTGCTCGACGATGATGAACGTGACGCCCTCGGAGTTCAGGGCCCGGATCCGGTCGGAGATGTGCCGCAGCAAACTGGGGTTGACGCCTCCGGCCGGTTCGTCGAGCAGGATGACAGAGGGTCCGGCCATGGTGATGGTGGCGAACTCGAGCAGCTTCTGCTGTCCGTAGGATAGGTCGCCGGCGATCTCCGGTGCCAGCCGGGCCAGGCCGACAAAGTCGAGCACCTCCATCGCCCGCTCCCGCTCCGCCGCCGAGTCCCAGCCCCGCGCCTGCGCGGCGAATCCCTGCCTCTGCGCCGCGACGTGCACGTTCTGCAGCACGGTGAGCTGGGGAAAGATGCGAGTGATCTGGAAGGTCCGGCCGACGCCCTGCGCGAAGACGAAATCTGGCTTGGCGTTGGTAATGTCCCGGTCACGCAGGCTTACCCGGCCTGAGTCGGCGGTCTCGTAGCCAGTGATCACGTTGAACAACGTGGTTTTGCCGGAACCGTTCGGGCCGATGAGGCCGTTGATGGCCTTGTCCTCGAACGTCATCGAACAGCCGGCTAGCGCGCGGATCCCGCCGTAGGACTTCTTCAGGTCGGTGACCTGGATGACGCTCATGCTCTGGCCTTCCGCCCGGCATCGCTGGCTTCCGTACGCCCGGCGCCGTCCAGCCTGGCCCGCGCCCGGGCGACCAGTCGTGCGCGCCACGCGTTGGTCACGCCCGGCACGATGCCACCAGGCAGCAACCGCAGGATGAGGATGAACAGCACGCCGTAGGCGACGAGGTACAAGTTGCCGTTGCCGAACTGCAGGTAGAAGTACTGCTGGAGCGGGATGAGCACCAGCGCGCCCAGCACCGGGCCCGACAGGGTGCCGATGCCGCCGACGAAGACGAGGACCGCGATGGCC